>Ga0255338_1006172_pt1 | contig 10385 bp, 7 predicted proteins | sample MeOH1_35cm_T4_19_FD_203715 | JGI IMG/M metagenome (GOLD analysis project Ga0255338, IMG submission 203715) | Sandy soil microbial communities from University of British Columbia, Vancouver, Canada - MeOH1_35cm_T4_195 | ecosystem: Engineered > Artificial ecosystem > Sand microcosm > Unclassified ...
TCGCACACTCGTCGACGAAACCGACATCGGCCGGATCCATCCTGGACAGGGAGCACGTGTCACGGTGGAAGCGTTCCCGGACCGCACGTTCAACGGCACGGTCTTCAAGATCGAGCCGCAGGCGGTGGTCGAGCAGAACGTGACGATGTTCCCGGTACTCGTGCGCCTCGACAACCGCTCGGGTCTGCTCAAGCCCGGCATGAACGCGGATGTCGCGGTCGAGATCGCGCAGAAGGAAAACGTGGTCGTGGTGCCGAACGCCGCGGTTGTGTCGATGCGTGATGCGGTTGCGGCCGGCGCCGTCGTCGGTCTCGACGAAGAAGCAGTCCGCGTCGCGCTGCGCGGCGGCGATGGCGGTGGCGAAAACGGTGGCGCTCAGAACGCCGGTGGCCAGAACGCTCAGCGGCCGGCCGACGCGACGCCGAACGTGGAACAGCCAACGGCCAAGGCGGCCACCGGTTCCGTCACGAAGGAACAGTGCACGGCGCTGCAGACGAAGATGCGTGAGGCGCGCGAATCAGGTCAGCAAACGACTGACGCTGATCGTGCCAGCCTCCGCTCCTGCATGGAAGCGGGTCACGTACAGCGTCCGGCCGGTGGCCGCGGCGGCATGGGCGGCGGCGGAATGGGTGGTATGGGTGGCGGCAACCGCAACCCGGATGTTCGCCCGGCGGTTGTGTTCGTTGCGGGTGCGAACGGCGCTGAACTGCGGCGTGTCATGCTCGGCCTGAACGACTGGGACAACACGGAAGTGATCAGCGGCCTTCAGGAAGGCGAGAAGGTCATCATCATGTCGGTCGCGCGCCTGCAGGCGCAGCAGCAGCAGTTCCAGGACCAGATGCGTCAGCGGGCCAGCAACCAGATGTTCGGCGGCGGCGCAGGCGGTCCGGGCGGCGGCGGCCGCGGCGGAAGGTAAACGGCGATGCTGTTTGGCGAAATTTTCAACGTCGCACTGAGCGCGATCATCGCGAACAAGCTGCGGTCGTTTCTGACGATGCTGGGCATCATCATTGGCATCGCGGCCGTGATCACGATGGTTGCACTCGGTGAAGGTGCGCAGCGCCAGGTCGAGGCACGGCTGCAGTCGCTGGGCACCAACGTGCTGACGGTGCGCCCGGGTCAGCAGTTCATGGGCGGCCTCGACCGCGGCGATACGCAGCTGACGCCCAAGGAGGCCGAGGCGTTGCTCGTGGACCCGCGCAACATTGCCGCGGTCTCGCCGGAGATGCAGCGCCGTCAGCAGGTCTCCGTCGGCAACGCGAACGCGAACCTGAACATCGTTGGCATTTGGCCGAGCTACTTCGATCTGCAGAACAGCTCGCTCAAGTACGGCCGGCTATTCAGTGATGGTGAAGAGCGCGGCCGCCGTCGCGTCGCGGTCATCGGCGCGAAAATGGGCGAGCGCCTTCAGACGAAGAGCGAATTGCTGATCGGTCAGGAGATCTCGATCCGCGGCATCACCTTCGAAGTCATCGGTGTCCTGAACGAGAAGGGCGACCAGGGCTTCAACAACCCGGACGAGAACATCTTCATCCCGCTGTCGACGGCGCAGTTCCGCGTCTTCGGCACGGAGCGGGTGAATACCATCCTGGTGAAGGCGCGCGATGCCAAAGCGATGGACCCGGCGATCAGCGAAATCGACCGCGTGCTCCGCCGGCAGCTGCGCCAGCGGCCCGGCGAGGTGAGCAAGTTCAACATCCGCGACCAGACGACACTGCTGACGACGTTCCAGGAAACGACGAAGACGTTCACGTTCCTGCTCGCAGGGATCGCGTTCGTGTCGCTCGTGGTCGGCGGCATCGGCATCATGAACATTATGCTGGTCTCGGTTACGGAGCGTACGCGCGAAATCGGCACCAGAAAAGCGCTCGGCGCGAGACCGCGCGACATCCTGCTGCAGTTCCTGATCGAGGCGCTCGTGCTCTGTCTTGCCGGTGGCGTCATCGGCATCGCAACAGGCATGGGTGGCGCGGCGACGCTTTCGAGGGTGGCAGGTTGGAATACCGCGGTTGCACTCGACGCAGCGCTGCTCGCGCTGGCGTTCTCGGCGGCCGTCGGCATCTTCTTCGGGATGTGGCCGGCACGCCGTGCGGCGGGCATGGATCCGATCATAGCGTTACGCTACGAATAAACCCTGATCACGCAGAGGCGCGGAGACGCAGAGGCCCGGCAACGGATTGATTCCGTTGCCGGGCCTCCGCGTCTCCGCGCCTCTGCATGATCAGAAAACCTCAGCGCTTCTGCGTGAATTCGCGCCCGATCCGCAACACCTCAGGCAGTACCGCCTCCACATCCGGGATCGCAGTGCGGAAGTTCACGATGCAGGCGCGCAGCAGGTACGTGTCGTTCACGACCGCGTTGGAAATGAAGACGTTGCCGTCGGCCTGGATGCGTCGAACGATCGCGGCGTTCAGCTCGTTGAGGTAACGCGCGGTTTCGGTTTCGCCGGCCTTCTGCTTCAGTGCGTCGGGCACGAAGCGGAAGGTAGCGATGCTGAGGTTGCACGCGAATGCCTCGATCTCGGGCTCGGCCACTGCGGCCTCATACAGCGCGCGCGCTGCAGCGATGTCGTCGGCGATCATCCGGCGGTAGCCGCTCCGGCCGGCGTGGCGCAGCGCGAGCCAGACCTTGAGGGCGCGGAAACCGCGGGAGTTCTGCGGTCCCCACTCGAAAAAGTTGGTGCGCTGGTCGTTGCCGGTGTCGTCCGGGTAGTCGTAGTAGGTCGGGCGGTAGCGGAAGGCTTCGCGAAGCGCGTCCGCGTCGCGAACGAGGATGCCGCCGGCCTCGAGCGGAGCGTACAGCCACTTGTGTGGGTCGATCGCGATCGAGTCGGCGTGCACGATCGCCTTCAGGTCGGCCGGTGCATCGTCGAGCATGGCGGCCGGCCCGCCGTACGCGGCGTCGATGTGCAGCCACAGGTTCTCACGGTGGCAAACGGCTGCGATGTCGGCGACGGGATCGATCGCGCCGGTGCCGACCGTGCCCGCGGTCGCAACGACGAGGAACGGCCGGAGCCCGGCGGCGCGGTCTTCCGCAATGCGCCTTTCGAGCGCCGCGACATCCATGCGCTGCCGATCGTCCGTCGCAATCCAGTGGATCGCGTCCGTGCCGAAGCCGCACATGTCGGCCGCCTTGCGGATCCAGACGTGTGTTTCTTCCGAGGCGTACAGGACGAGGCCGATGGTTTCGCCGCTGGTCAGACCACCCGTCCGGACGCCGGGTCCCGCCATCGCGCGGCGCGCGGCCAGCATCCCGACGACGTTCGCCGTGTTGCCACCGCTCACCAGCAGCCCACCGCAATCATCCGGGTAGCCGAGCAACTGGGCGATCCACCGGATGGTTTGCCGTTCGATCTCACTCGCCATCGGCGAGCGCGTCCAGCCGCTGACGTTCGCGTTTATGGCCGATGCCAGGAAGTCAGCGAGGACACCGATCGGCGCGGGGGCACCGGAGATGTAGCCGAAGAAGCGGGGATGCGCGTTGAAGGTCGAATACTCGAACAGCAGGCGCGATGCCTCGGCCAGCAGTGCGTCAGGGTCGGAGCCTTCCTCCGGGACCGGGTCCGGCGGCAGGACCGCACGGACCTCCGAGGGCGTGGCGGCCCGGGAAACGGGCGTCTGCCGCAGAGCGGCCAGGAGGGTCGCGACACGATCGACCAGGTCATGGCCGAGCCGGCGAAAATCCTCCGGATCTATTTCGAGCGGCGAGTTGCGATCAACACTCAAGGCACACGTAACTTCTTCAATGGCCGCACCAGCGCGGCGCGCGGAAAAGCTACGAACCGCTCGGGCACGCCGCGAGCGGGCTCACTTTTCGCATCCGGCATTGCCGGCCCGCATGCAAAACGCTCAAACGTGAACTGCGATGACGACAACGCTGGCGTACATGAAATGTGAGGCGTGCCGCGCCGACTCGCCGCACGCGACCCACGAAGAAGTGATGGAGTACCTCAAGGAACTCCCAGGCTGGCAGGTCGTTCGCCAGGACGATGTGAATCGCCTCGTGAAAACCTATTTCTTCCGTGACTGGGCGGAAGCAATCGACTTCGCCAATCGCATCGGCGAAATCGCTGAACAGGAAGGCCACCACCCGGCGCTGCTCGTCGAGTGGGGGCGCGTCACCGTGAGCTGGTGGACTCACGTGATTCAAGGGCTGCACAAGAACGACTTCGTACTGGCTGCCCGCACGGAAGAACTGATATCACGCAGAGCCGCGGAGTCGCGGAGCGGCTGACGGAACAGTCGTCAGCCGCTCTGCGCGACTCCGCGGCTCTGCGTGATATCAGTTCTTCCTTTGGGTCGGCCGGGAGGTGGGTTGAGTGCGCGCGATTCTGCTTTGCCTTGCGGTTCTGGAGGTGTCCTCTGTCTCCGCCGCACAGGAGCGCCCGCAATGGAACCTGATGGCTGAGCTACGGATCGGCGTGCTGGAGGGGGCATCTGCGCTGACGCCGGTTTCAGGTATCATTCTGGATGCGGCAGGCGCTCGCGTCTTTTTTACGCAACCGCAGGACGGCGCCATCAAAGTGTTCGATGCACGCACGGGTGTTTACGTGCGAACCATCGGCCGACGGGGGTCGGGGCCCGGCGAATTCCAGTTCGTCGGCAGAATGGGCAGGAAACACGACACGTTGTACGTCGTCGAGCCGCGGCTTTCACGCGTTGCACTGTTCAATTCTACGGGCGAACACATCCGCACCGAACGCATCGACATCCAGGCTGCCGGGCGAGAGCGTCTCTTCGGTTCTCCGGCTGCACTCGGGCCCGGAAGTGTCATGTGGGTGGAGGCGCAGGCTTCAACGGACCGCACCGGCATAAGTGGCCCGATTACCGTTCCGATCGCGATCGCCGCGCGAGACGGGCGCGGGATCAGGCGCGTTGCCGATCGCCGGGCGACTCCGAGTACAGCGGTGACCAACGGATCCGGCATTTCCATCTTCCGTCAGCCTTTCGTTTTCGATGATGTTCGCACGTACGCGCCGGACGGCTCCGCACTGGTCGTGATCACACAGCCTGAAGAAGAGCCGCACCGTTTCGTCGTGACGCGCATCAGTGCAAGCGGCGATACAGTTTTTTCCCGCACCTTTCGTTACCGGCCTGCTCGACTCCCGTCGTCCGTTCGCGACAGCATCACAACCGTGTTCACGAAGGCGTTCGGATCGGGCAGCACAGGCACACGGGCCGCCCGCCAAAACGTGCGCATCCCGGAGTTCCTGCCGCCGGTCTCGACCGTCTTTATGAGTGATGATGACAACACCTGGATTCAGCGCGAGAAAGCCGGCCTGGCGGTCACTCAGTGGATGGTACTGGACAACCGCGGCAACTGGATCGCCACCCTAAACGGAGCCGCCAACGTCACGCTCCTCGCCGCACGCGGCAATACCGTCTGGGGAACCACGGTAACCGCGGATGGCCTGCCGATCGTGATTCGGTATCGGTTGAGCAGGTAGGTTGCCAGAGCACGCAGCGGGCTCCCATGAAGTCTCGCACAGAGCCGAGGAGTCACAGAGGGCCGTGAACGAATGCCGTTCACGGCCCTCTGCGACTCCGCGGCTCTGCGTGAGACTACATGGTCGCGAGGGCCACCAGCAGCGCGCCCACCGAGGCGAACGCGAGCAGGACCGTGTAGGTCACGCCCAACGTCCACCACTTCACCAGGGTTTTGAACATCCCCTGCCCATAGACGCGCTTCATGGCGATGAGCGTGTAAATGGGTATCCACGCGACCAGCAGTCCCGTCATCGGAACCTGCTCCGGCAGGAGTAGCAGGATCGTGAAGATGACGAAGGTGAACGCGTGCAGGTGAAGCGCAAAAATGAAGTGCTCAACGTAGTAGCGCCGGAAATACAGCACTTTCAACAGCAGTGCAAAGATCGGAAGCATAATGAAAACGGCTTTGGGCGCCTGCTCCAGGAAACCGTCCGCGATTTCACCGATCATCTGCTCGCGCGGCATCGCCGTCAGGGTTCGGATCCGCTGCTCGAAGTAGTGGTTGAGGCGCTCGTTGCCGAGATTGACGCTGATGTTCTCGCCCCCGTTGATCTGAACGCCGAAGTTCGAACCGGAGCGACCCGCCGAATCGGCATCGACGTCCGGATCTGGATCGGCATCGGAATCCACCGGCGCCGCGGCACGCTCCGCAAACGTTGCGGAATCGCCCGTTGCTGCGACGGAGTCGGAAGCGGCGACGGAGTCCGAAGCCACATCTCCTGACGCGGTTACGTGGAGCTTGGGCCCGGTGATCAGTGAGAGCAGCAAAAAGAAGATGACGCTGCTGATGAGGTACAGACGAACCGGCGCGATATATCGGGCGATGCGGTGGTTGAAGTATTCGCGCGTCAGTGCGCCGGGGTGGATCAGGAGGGATTTCAGCGTGCGTGGCAACGCCGCGTTTACACTGAACTGGTCTTCCAGCGCATCCGCCAGGATGCGCCGCAGCGATACCCGAACCGTGCCCTGCCGCTGGCCGCACTGCGCGCAGTACGGCCCGGTTACCGGTGCGGAACAGTTCGGGCAGACAGCACCCGGTCCATGCGATTGCGTCATGGCGGTAAGATAGTAGGAAGCGCCGAACGGAAAACAGTCGTGTACGTGTACGGGTTGGCAACGGATTGAACGGCCGTGTACGTGAACGTTTACGGGGACGTGTACGTGTACGGGACGGCAACGGATTGAACGGCCGTTTACGCGGACGTTGACGTTTACGTTTACCTCACGAGGACGGCAACGGACATGCGGCTTGCGAATCCTCGGCACGGAAGGAGTGATGCATCAAACAGCCCAAACGCGGCGAGGGGAAACGGCCGTTGGGATGTTGAGTGCTCCTGAACCACTCAACATCCCAACGGCGCCGACGCGCCCGTCACGATTGGGGCGTTGATACGCCTGGGACCACTCAAGGTCCCAAGTGTCCCCATAAACCACGCCGATTGGGATGTTCGACGCGACCAGTAAGGAACAGGCGCTTCAACCGCCTCGAGTCCGCAGACCCCCCCCTGGAGCTGGACGCGCTTCAAATCGGCTACCGCGCAAAGGCGCCGTATCTTCTCTCGTGGTATGCATTACAGCGCGCGCCGGAAGAGATGACCGGACATTTCTGACGGGGACGTGTTCGCGTACGGGACCGAAGACGATTCAATCCAGTCATGGTAACCGGCGTTTGCGGCGGCCGTTTCCGCTGGTCCGCCCGAATTGCGTCGGGCAGCCCGGAGTTCAATACTGTGATCATGCGACCAATAGTGTTCAAGCTTCGGTTTATAGTTGCCGGTGGCCTCCTAGCGCTGGCTGCGTGTGCATCGGATTCCGAGCGGAGCGAAAAGGCGCTCGGGGACACTGTCCCGGCGGCTGCGCAGGATTCGGCCGTCGTGGCCGCGGAAACGACCGATACGGTTGCGACCTTTGCCGAGCGGATTGTGATATACGTCGCAGCAACGCCCGACGAGCTCGCGGCGGTGAAGGCGCAGATGAGTGAGGAAGACTACTTCACCATGGCGGACGACCTGATGTGGTACCGCGCGACTGCGCACGAATTCCTGGAAGAGAACGGGCTGCCCGTGCGCACGGTGACCGGAAAGCGTCCGCTCACCTTCGTCGTCAACGGCGAGAAGAAGGAGTTCGACTTCTCCGGCCACACCACCCTGGATGTCGTCATACTCTACGAAACGAACCGCGAACCGCAGGGCGTCGCGCCGGTCGATCTGCAGGACGCGGCGGCCTCGTATTACCGGCTCCAGTAGCGGCTGCAAAAGGAGCAGGGGTCAGGAACAGGGTATTGGGGTGTTTCGGCCGGGAGAAGTTCAGACTTTCTCCAGACCGTAACGTCCCAATACCCGTTCCTGACCCCCGTTCCTTACCCGGCCACAGCCGTAAACCGGGGCGGCGTCTTCGTATGGAAGCCGGTCGCGTCCTGGTACGCCTTCGCGACGGCGAGCGCCTGCGCCTCCTCGTAGAGGCCGCCGATGAACGTGATCGAAACGGGAGTGCCGTCCTCGCGGAAGCCGCTGGGCAGGACGACTGACGGGTGGCCGGTCAGGTTCGTGAGCTGGATCATGCCCGGTGCGTTGAAGGGCACGACCACGACATCGCAGTCCTTCATCGCCTTGTGGAACTCCTGCATGACGAGTGTGCGCACGCGGTTCGCGTTGATGTACTCGACCGCGGGTGTGAAGCGCGCGATGCGGAACGTGTTCGGCCACGTGCTGCGTTCGGGGTCGGGCTGCATCTGATCGTCGTCCGTGCTGCGCGTGAGTGCGTCGAACGCGGCCGCGGATTCGGCGCTCAGGATGATGCCGAGTGCGGAGTAGGGCAGCTGCATCGCGAAGTCGATCTCGACGAGGTTGAAGCCGAGTTTCCGGATCGCGTCGAGCGCGGCATCGTCGAACGCCTTCGTGTTGTTGTTCTCGGTGCGATCGAACGCGGATTTCAGATAACCGACCTTCAGCGTGCGCGGATTCAGCGTCGAATCCCAGTTGAAGGGGATGTCCTTGATCGTCAGATCCTGGTCGTCGGGCCCCTGAATCGCCGCGAACACGGCGGCGCAGTCTTCGACGCTTCGGCACATCGGGCCGATCTTGTCCATGCTCCATGACAACGCCATCGCGCCGGTGCGGGGGACTCGACCGAACGTCGGTCGCAGCCCGGTCACGCCGTTGCGTGTCGACGGCGACAGGATCGAGCCCTGCGTTTCGGTGCCGATGCTGAAGCCGACCAGGCCCGCGGCGGTCGCCGAACCCGGACCGGCCGATGAGCCGCTCGAGCCCTGCTCGGTATTCCACGGGTTGCGGGTCATTCCGCCGAACCAGCGATCGCCCTGGGCCAGGGCGCCGAGCGTCAGCTTGGCGACGAGGATCGCGCCGGCGGCGTCGAGGCGCTGTACGACCGTCGCGTCGACATCGATCACCTGGTCCTTGTACGGCGATGCGCCCCAGGTCGTGCGGATGCCTTTCGTCGCGAGCAGGTCCTTCGCGCCCCAAGGGATGCCGTGCAGCACACCCTTGTAGCGGCCGGCGCGGATCTCGGCATCCGCCGCACGCGCCTGCGCCATCGCCCGTTCTTTCGTAAGAGTAACGACCGCAAAGAGTTGCGGGTCGTAGCGCTTGAGTCGGTCGAGGTACATCTCCGTCAGCGCTACCGGCGAGACCTGCCGGGTCCGAACCAGCTCGGCCAGCTTCATGACCGGCCAGAACGCGGCTTCTTCGAGGTTCTTCGGCGCGGTCACGCGACCCTGCGCGCTGAATTTCGGCGCGCGTTTCGCGGTGGGCAGGTTCAGCTTCACGCCCGGCGGAATCGGATCGAACTGGATCGCCGGCGGCACCGAGTTGGGCAGGTCGACCGCACGCAGTCGCTCGTAACTCTGCAGGTTGCGGTTGAGCGCACTCGCCATGTCCTCGCGTTCCTTGTCGGTGAACGTGAGGCCGGCGAGCTGCTCGGCGTTTTTGATCATGTCGACCGTGACGCGGCTCTGCTGCTGCTGTTGCAGGGCCCACAAAACGCCGGGAAAAAGAGTCCCGGCCGCGGCCGTTCCGGAAAACGCGGTCATGAAGCTGCGGCGATCCATCATTGCGACGGCTCCCTGAGTTGCGGCATGGGTTGTCATTGAGGACGGGCGATCGGCCCAGCCGTGACGCTATGATGCCCGCGCCGCTTTCGCCAGTCGGCTAACGATGCCGCGCGTCCGGCTGTCCAATTACAAACCCACACGCGAGTCGCGCAGGAACCCGCCTGCGCGGCGACTGGTATTGCCCGGACATTGCGACGGACGGCCGGACACGGCGCGACATCGCAGCACGGCCAGTGGCCGTGAGAACGGAGCGCACGAGTGCGGCGGTATGGCTTGTCCGGCGTGGTCCTGGCCACGCTCCCCATCCTGCTTGTCTTCACGACCGGCTCGGCCAACCCCGAGCCGGAGCGCAGCGTGCCGGGCAACCGCCGGCACGAGTTCTATTTCACGCGCGCCATCTACTCCGATGGTCGCATGTCACGCTGGGGTCGCGGCAGCTGGGATACCGACTTTCCGAAGGCCGACCTGCAATTGATGTATGTGCTGCAACGACTTGCGCCCTACATCGACATGTATCCGAACGAGAACGCGATACGGCTGGATGATCCGGAGGTTCGCCGCTATCCTTTTTTATACGCGGTAGAAGTCGGCTGGATGAGCTTGACGCAGACAGAGATCACGGGGTTGCGTGACTATCTGCTTGCGGGTGGTTTTCTCATCGTTGATGACTTCTGGGGCACATGGCAGTGGCGGAACTTCGAGCTGAACATCCGTCGCGTGTTGCCCGACTATCCGATCGTCGATCTGCCGCTGGATCACCCAATCTTCACGACGTACTACGAGATACAAGAGCTGCTCCAGGTTCCCAACGTCGGGAACGCCCAGCGCCG
>Ga0255338_1006173_pt1 | contig 10383 bp, 4 predicted proteins | sample MeOH1_35cm_T4_19_FD_203715 | JGI IMG/M metagenome (GOLD analysis project Ga0255338, IMG submission 203715) | Sandy soil microbial communities from University of British Columbia, Vancouver, Canada - MeOH1_35cm_T4_195 | ecosystem: Engineered > Artificial ecosystem > Sand microcosm > Unclassified ...
TCGCTGCCGGCGCGGCCCGTGCGGCCGATGCGGTGGATGTAGTCCTCGGGCACCTGGGGCAGCTCGTAGTTCACCACGTGGGGCAGCATGTCGATGTCCAGCCCGCGGGCCGCGATGTCCGTGGCCACCAGGACGCGGACCGCGCCCTTCTTGAAGTCTTCGAGGGCCTTGATGCGCTGGGGCTGGCTCTTGTTGCCGTGGATGGCCATGGAGCTGATGCCGTCCTTGTCGAGCTGCTCGGAGAGGCGGTTGGCGCCGTGCTTGGTGCGGGTGAAGACCAGCACCTGCTCCAGCTTGCGGCTGGTGATCAGGTGGGCCAGCAGGGCGCGCTTGCGCTCGCGGTCCACGGGATGGACGACCTGGCGGACCAGCTCGGCGGCCGTGTTCTGGGGCGTGATCTGCACAGAGGCGGGCGTCTTCAGGAACTTGGAAGCCAGCTGCTTGATCTCGTCCGTGAAGGTGGCCGAGAAGAGCAGGGTCTGCCGCTTGGCGGGCAGCAGGGCCAGGATCTTCTGGATGTCGCGGATGAAGCCCATGTCGAGCATGCGGTCGGCTTCGTCCAGCACCAGGATCTCGAGCTGGCTGAAGTTCAGGTTGCCCTGGCCCTGGTGATCCAGCAGGCGGCCGGGGGTGGCGACGAGGATCTCGACGCCGGCGCGGAGGGCCTTGGTCTGGGGGTTGATGTTCACGCCGCCGAAGATGGTGGTGGAACGCAGGGGGATGTACTTGCCATAGGTGCGGACGCTCTCCTCCACCTGCATGGCCAGCTCGCGGGTAGGCGTGAGGATGAGGGCGCGGATGGGGTGGCGCGCGGGCGAGGCCGAGGTGTTGGCCTGGGGGGCCAGCAGCTGCAGCATGGGCAACGTGAAGCCCGCGGTCTTGCCGGTGCCGGTCTGGGCCCGGCCCATGAGATCGCGGCCTTCCAGCACCAGGGGAATCGCCTGGGTCTGGATGGGGGTGGGGATTTCGTAGCCCTGCTCGCGTACGGCGCGCAGCAGCTCGGGCAACAGCCCGAGGGTATCGAAGGACATGGTCGCTCCTGAAAGGGCCCGCCCGCGGATGGTTCCGGGGGCCCGGTCAGGGCGAAAAGGGGGATTCGGACTGAGAAGAGGCGGAGACCGGGGGTCGCCTGCGATCGCGAAGGAGATAGTCTACCGCCATGGTCAGGATTTGGCGAGGCCACTGTCGCAGACAAGCCCCCGGCTGGATTGCAATAGGTAAATAAAGGCTGCTAAAGCTCCATCCCCGAGAGGGGGCTGGTCCGCAGGGACTGGATCGTGGCACCGATCTCACCCGGGTAGTCGGGGGCGCAGATGGCGATGGCATCCGTGAGGCCCAATTCAATGATCTGGATGAGGCCGGGACGCTGTTCAGGGGCCGGATTCGGAATGATGCCCATCTGGATCGCCAGGTCCACGAGGAAGTCGGCGACCATGGGCAGGGCCTGCTTCTCGGGCCGCTTGAGGATGTCGCCGTAACGGATCATGAAGGTGCGCCAGAGGCTCTCCAGGTAGGCCAGTTGGGCCCCGGCGGTCGGGTCCCCCGGAGCATAGGCGCGAGCCATCAGCGAACCCATGGATGAACTCCGATGGGAGGCGGCCTCCACCAGTTTGGCACCCAGGTTCGGATCCAGGCGGCGGGCCATGAGGTCAATGCCGTATTCCAGGATGAAGTGGCAGTTGTCGACCGTGATCAGGGACTTGAAGCCACCCATGCCAGCGGCATCCAGCTGGCCCCACATGACCTGCTGAAGGGCCTCGGCCTTCTGGATCACGTAGCCGCGGCTTGTGTCAGACAAGGTGAGACTGGCGATGTGGGCGGTATGGTCGGCACCCCAGGCCTCGTTGTGACTGGCGAAGCCCCAGGCCAGGGCCCGCTCCTGCGGGGTCACGGCCACCTCCCAGGGGCGCATGGCCTGGTAGTGGGTGGCCTGGAACAGGGGATCCGAGGTGGACGTCCACACCAGCAGGTTGAAGTCTGGCGCAATGCCGCCGTACATCAGCTCGGCCTTGTTGGTGCCGACCTCCTTGAGCTGGTTGCCGATGTAGATGTGGGTGCCGGGGCCCCAGGCTTGGAGGAGGGTGGCGGAGGCCGCGAGGGCGACAGTTCGGAGGGACAGGTGCATGGTGGCTCCGGTGCAAGGCCGGCCGAGGGCCGGCGGGTGAAGGGGTCGATCAGATGGAAGAGGCGGTGCGGAGCAGGTCGTCCCGGGAGGAGGGTCGGCGGGCCCGTCGGCGGAGCAGGTGCCGGCGGCGCACCTCGAAGGCGAAGGCATCCAGGGCCTCGGAGTCCGGCGGCTCGCCGTTCAGGGGCACGGAGAGGGTGAGCAGGCCCTCCCGTTCGGTCGCATGGATGAACTGGGCGTCCGCCAGCTTGGAAGGCATGCACTCCAGCGGCGCCACGAGCACGGCGGCGTCGATCTCGCCGCGGCGCCAGCCCAGCAGGGGGGCGCCGAGGGTGAGCACGGCTTCGCCTTCCAGGGCCTCGCGCAGGTAGGGGGCGGAGGCCTCCAGGACCTTCGCCAGGGAGCCACGGCGGGGCCAGTCCAGCTCGGTCGCGAGGGTCCCCTCGGCCACGGCCAGGATCCGCTCCCGGACCCACCGCTCCACCCGGGCGGCGGGGCCGGCCTTGGTCCCCATGACCCGCGCGGTGTACTCGGAGTACTCGATGAAGTCGGTGGTGGCTTCCACATCCACCCGGAGGCCCCGGGCGGCCAGGGCGCGGGCCATCTGCCCGTTGGCGAAGGGATCGAGGCGCACGTAGATCTCACCCGTGAGCAGCACCCGGGGCAGGTCCGCCCCGCTGTCGGCCCGCCGGAGCTCCGCCAGGGCCTGACGGAGGAGGGCCGGGATGCCGTAGATGCGGCCGGTGGCCACTTCGGAGACCACCCGCGCCGCGCCGAGGTCGCCGGCGGCCGTGGTTTCGAGATGGGCGGCGAGGCGGGCCGCCCATTTGTTCCGGATGGTGTCCGCCGCGCCGGGCGCGCGCTCCGCGGCCCGCACGTGGCTGAGGGCCCGTTCCAGGGTGCCGAAGGCGGCCATGCCCGCGAGGATGAGGGCCTTGAAGCCCGTGGGCAGGCCGCGGAAATAGTCGCCGTACGGCGGGGACCAGATCCGCACCCGGGCCTCCTCGCCCAGGCGCTTCAGGATCAGCTGATGCAGGGTGCGGTAGGCCCCCATGCGGCAGGGGCCGAAGGCGGCCGGAAGCAGCAGGACCACGCGGTCGGATGGGTGGCGCTCCAGGTGGGCGAGGAGCCCGCCCAGCACCAGGGTCATGGGCAGGCATTCCTTTCCGGAGGTCTGCCGGCGGCCGAGGCGCAGCGCGCCCGCATCCGACGGTGGCAGGGCCTCGGCCGGCAATCCCAGGCCGCGCATGACAGCCGCGACGGCCTCGGCCTCGGGGCCCATGGGCGGGATCAGCAGGAGCTCGCCCTCGCGGTGGATCTCCTGGAAGGTGCGGGTGCCCACGCAGAGGTCCGAGGCCGGTCGGGGCTCGTCCTGGCCCTGCCGCAGCCGGTCCTCGCGGACGCAGTGGAGGAAGGCCTCGACCCGCGTCTTGGTGCCGGCATCGCCCGAGTGGCCATCCGTCTCGATCACGGCGTAGGGGCGGCCCTCCATGAGCCAGGCGAAGAAGGGGACGGTGAAGCTGTCGGGTCCGCAGGCGTAGTTCGAGCAGAAGATGCTGTAGAGCCCGGGTGTCCGGCGGATCTGCCAGGCGGCCCGCAGGATGCGCTGGCTGTGGCCCCAGAAGACTTCATCAAAGATGGGCACGTCCGCGCCCAGGGGCAGGCAGTCCAGGGGGATGGCGATGGCGCCCTGCTCGCGGAGGATGGCGGGCACATTGGAATTCAGCACATCGTTGTGCAGGGTGTAGCCCCGGCCCAGCAGCACCACGGGCACGAGATGCCGCTCCTGGCAGAAGGCCAGGGCCCGGCGGCCCAGGCTCGTCAGATCCGCCTCGAAGGCCAGTTGGGTCGCCCGGGCCGCCCGCCACGCAGACCGCCATTCCGAAGGCAGGTCCTGGCCCAGGTCCGCGGCCAGGCGCCGGCAGACGCGCAGGAAGGCCGGGGAGTCGTAGGTTCCGGTACCGAAATCCACCACCGGAGACAGCACCTTGGGTGCATCCGCCCCCAATTGCAGGCGGAGCACATCCGGAGCTCCCTGGGAGATGGGGCAGACCACCGCGTGGGGTTCTCCGCCGACCCTCGGAAGCTCCCGCATCATGGGCAGGAACAGGTAGTCGGGCTGCGCGTCCGCCATGCCGGCGACCAGCCCGTGGTACTGCTGCATGGGGGCGCAGAAGGGCACACCGGCCTCTTCGATGCCCCGCTTCAGGGTGTCGCGACCCGGCGTGGGGGCCACCTGGAGGTCGAAGCCCAGGTCGTGGAGGAAGGTGGCGAAGAAGGGGAAGGAACCCTGGAGCTGGAACTCGCTGCTGATGCCGATGAGGGGCCGGCCCCGCCGATCCGAGAGGCGTTCGGAGAGGCGGGCCACCAGCTCCCGGCGCTCCCGGAAGGGATCGGGGGCCAGGTCCGGCAGCTTGGCCCGCCGGGTGCCCTTGTCCCAGAGGGAGCAGCCGCCGCCCCAGGTGAACCTGGTGGTGGCACCGTCCATCCGGGTGGTGAGGCGGTCGATGCGGCACTTGTTCCCCGCGCCGCCGCAGCCCTGCGTGGCGGTGCAGACGAACTGATCCTTGGCGGCCACTTCGGCCTGGAGGAACCGGGCGCCGTCGAGGGCTTCCGCCTCTTCCCAGGCCAGCTCGCGGGCGGCCAGGAGCGCGATGCCCACCGCGCCCATGAGGCCGGGTTTGGGCGGCACGATGACTTCGGCCCCGGTCTGGCGGGCCACCGCCGCGGCGAGGGCGTCCGAGGCGAAGGGCATGCCCTGGCAGAAGATCACCTGGCCCACGGAGCGGCTGCCCTTCACGCGATTCAGGTAGTTCGCCACCACGGAGTCGTAGATGCCCGAGATGATGGTGGCCTGGGGGACGCCGGCGGCCACCGCCTCGTCGATGACCTCGGCCATGAAGATCGAGCAGTGCTGGCCGAGGGAGATGCAGTGGGCCGCGGACAGCGCCACCTCGCCCAGCTGCGCCACGGAGTCGATGCCGGTGAAGCGACGCCCCTGTTCCTCGATGAAGGAGCCGGTGCCGGCGGAGCAGGCTTCGTTCATGGCGGCGTCCACCACCTTGCCGTCGGCGAGGCGGATGTACTTGGCGTCCTGGCCGCCGATCTCGAAGATGGTGTCCACCCGCGGATCGCACCGCAGGGCGCCGGTGGCATGGGCGGCGATCTCGTTGAGCACGGACACCGCCTCCCGGCCGTAGCAGACGGAGAGCAGAGAACCCACGATCTCGCGGCCGGAACCGGTCACGCCGAACCCGAGGATGCGGGCGGCGGCGATGGGGCTGGCCAGGAGTTCGCGCATGAGGGCCTGGGCGGCCGCCACCGGCGCGCCGTCCGTGGGCAGGTAACCCTCCCAGAGAACGGATCCGCTTTCGGGCTCCAGGGCCACCGCCTTGGACCCCGTGGACCCGATGTCGAAGCCCAGGATCACCGCCCCGGCCCTGGTCGCCACGGGGCCCGCGGCCAAGGGCTCGGGAGGCTCCGCCAGGCGGCGGACCCGGTCCAAGTAGAAGGACAGTGGCTCGGAGACCTCCATCGACGCCCGATCGGGAGGGCTCAGCAGGGCCGCCAGGTCGGGCACGGCCATGGGAGTCTCGGCCGCCAGGACGGCGCAGCCCAGGGCCTCCAGGTAGAGGCGGTCATCTTCGGTGGCCTCCAGATAAGTCATGCCGTGGGCCTCCGCGTGGCGGCGGAAGTGGGCCTGGATGCGCGCGGACCGCGCCACGCCGCCCGCCAGCAGGAGGCGTCCGGGGCAGACCTTGGGCTTCAGGAGGGTCTGCACGTTCTCCGCGATGGCGTCGAGCAGCCCGGCCAGGATGCGTTCGCGGGATTCCCCCTTGTTGGCCAGGTGGGTCATGTCCGTCTTGAGGATCACGGGGCACCGGCCCGACAGGGGCGCCGGGTCGGTCACGTCCTCCGCCAGGGCCGAGGCCTCCTCCACCGTGAGGCCGAAGCGCCCCACCAGCTGCTGGAGGAAGTTCCCCGTGCCCTGGGCGCAGCGGCCGTTCTCCCGGAAGACTTCGAGCCCCTTGGCCCTGAGCTCCAGCACTGAGAAGCCCCGGCTGCCGATGGAGACCACCGTGGCAGGCTCCGTCCCGTGCCGCAGGCGGAAGCCCGCGGCCAGGGCCTGGCGTCCCGGCACCCGCGGCAACGCCACCGGGCGCCCCAGGCGGCCCGTCACCGCTGCGCCGGTCACGCCGTCCCAGTCCCATCCGCCGAGCAGGTCCAGGAGAGCCTCGCCGGGGTTCTTCCCGTGGGCCAGGCAGGCCCGCCGGGCCCAGGTCCAGCCGTCCCCCTCCCGCGCCAGCTCTGCGGCTTTGAGGGTTTCCGCGCCGAGGTCGAGACCGATGAACCGTGCCATGCTGCCTCCCATCCAGGCGGTGGAATTCAGAAGCGGTAGATGAAGCCGGCGCTCGCCCGGGTCATGCGGGCGTCCATGATCCGGTCCGCGACGCTGGCCTCGACCCGGAGGTCCCAATGGGTGCTGAGGGTGAAGTCCAGGCCCGCGGCCAGCAGGGGCGTCCCGCCGCTCCGGCCGTGATCCCTGCCGTCGGTGATGGTCGCCCAGCCGTGTTCCTGGCTGCGGGGCTCGGCGGACCAGAACATCACACCCGCCTGGCCGTAGAGGGCCACCCGCCGGCCCAGATGCACCTGTCCGGTTCCGGTGAGAGAGATCCCGTGAACCTGCCGCGTCCATTCGGCGGTTCCGTAGGCATCGGTGGTCGTGCCGGCGGGGTAGCCGCCGAGGAAATGGAGACCCAGCTCCCCGCCCCAGGTGGGACCGAACCTCATCCCGCCGATGATGGTGGCGGTACCCCGATCCAGCGAAGCCCGGGCCGTCTGTCCGGTTACCTCGACCTCAGTGTGCTGCGAGCCCACGGTGAGCCCCACGTAGAACCGGCTCGGGATGGGAGAGGTCTCCTGGGCGCCAAGACTGAGACCGCTGAGCAGGATGGACGGACCTATCCGAAGGAACTGGGACATGGAGATCTCCCGAACCGGGCTGGGTACGCCGGACAAGGTGGGCCCGCCCCGGGGGCGGTGGCCAGCGGCAAGGTGCGGGTGTCGTCCTTTGTCGTGCCCGCCACGCGCGGCGCATGATCGGTATTTCTTTCCCATGAAAAGGAGGTCCAGGTAGAATTCCGTGGCATCCCTTCGTCAGTTCATTCACGCGGCCCCGCTTCCAGTGGGGCTTCCAAGCGGGGTGGCGATGGCACATGAGGTCCTGGAGGCACGCCTTGCATCCTGGAAGGAGATCGCGGCGTACCTGGACCGGGACGTCCGGACGGTCCAGCGCTGGGAGAAGGCGGAAGGCCTTCCCGTCCATCGGCATCTCCATGACAAGCAGGGGAGCGTGTTCGCCCTGCGCCTAGAGGTGGATGCCTGGCTGGAGGGGCGCCTCCTGCCGGCGGCCACCGGGAATGGTCACGATCTGGACGACGAGGAGCACGGCCTGCCCGGGTCCGGTGTCGACGAGGAGGAGCCTGCGACCCCGGGAGTGCTCCCGCAGGAAGGGGCTGAACCGGATGTCGTCGCGCTGCCGGTCCGGAAGCCGTTACAGCACTCATGGATCGGGCCCCTGGCCCTCTGGTCCCTGCTTGGGCTCCTGCTGGCTGCCGGGGTCTGGACACTGGCCCATCGCGTGGGCCGTTCCCGCCCCGGGCCGGCCCTGGCCGTGCTGCCCTTCGTCAACCTGGGCGAGGAGAAGAACCAGGAGTTCTTCAGCGACGGATTCAGCGAGGAGCTGATCACCCAGCTGGGACAGCAGCAGGGCGAGGGGGCGCGGGTGGTGGCCCTGCGATCCGCCCAGGGCTATCGGAACACCGCGAAGCGCCCGCGCCAGATCGCCCAGGAGCTGGGGGTGGACTACCTGCTGCAGGGCTCGGTCCGGCGTGTGGGGGACCGGGTGCGCGTCACCGCGCATCTGGTGCGGGGCCAGGATGAGACCCACGTCTGGGATCACAGCTACGACCGGGATGTCCGCGATGTCCTCGTCCTCCAGCGTGATGTGGCGGACGCCATCGCCGGTGGCATCAACCTCCGGCTGGATCCCGGGCGCGCCCATCCGAAACCCGTGAAGCCGGAAGCCTACGCCGCCTACCTGAAGGGGCGCTTCTTCTGGAACAAGCGCACGCCGCAGGACCTCTACAAGGCCCTGGAACAATTCCAGGCGGCCGCCCGGCTGGACCCGGCTTTCGCACCCACCCAGGTGGGGATCGCGGACTGCTATGCCCTGCTGGGTTCCGCCGAGATGGGCACCCTGCCGCCCAGGGAGGCCATGCCCCTGGCCAAGCAGGCGGTGCTGGCGGCTCTGGCGCTGGACCCGGCCCTGGCCGAGGCCCACGCCTCCCTCGGCCACATCCGTCTCATCTACGAGTGGGACTGGGACGGGGCCGAGGAGTCCTTCCGCCGGGCCATCGAGCTGAACCCCAGCTATGCCACGGCCCACCAGTGGTACGCCCTCTACCTGACCGCCCGGGGGCGCAGCGAGGATGCCCTGGCGGAGCTGAAGAAGGCCGAGGAACTGGATCCCCTCTCCCCGGCGGTGAAGTCCGCGGTGGCTGAGGCGCACTACTTCGCCCGTCGCTACGGGGAGGCGGCCGCCGCCGCCCAGAAGGCCCTGGAGCTGGATCCCAACTTCATCCTGGGCTACCTGAACCTGGGCCGGGCCTTGGAGATGCAGGGGCGCTTCGACGAGGCCATCGTGGCTCTGCGCCAGGGCTGGGAGCTTTCAGGCCGGGCCCCGGGCCTGACGCTCTTCCTCGGGCTTGCCTACGCCGCCAAGGGTGACCGCCGGAAGGCTGAGGACATGCTCGATTTGCTCCACCACCCTCCCGACTTCGGGGGGAGACCCCTCTATGTCCCCGCCCTCTATCTGGCGGGGATCCAGGGTGGCCTGGGGGACCGCGAGGGCGAGTTCCAGAGCCTGCAGAAGGCGCTGGAGGAACGCTGCGAATACCTGATCTACCTCGAGCGGGAACCCATGGCCGATCCCATCCGGAAGGATCCCCGGTTCAAGGCGCTGGTGAAGGTGGTGCGGCCGTAGGCGGGCTGGGCTACTTCAATCGGGCGGCCACCTCGCCCAGGGGCCAGCTCTCCTGCTCGCCCGTGGCCATGTGCTTGACGGTGATGGTGCCGCCGTCCAGCTCGCCGTCGCCCAGGATCAGGACGGTCGGCACGCCCATCCGGTTGGCGGTGGCCATGGCCTTCTTGAGGGCGCCGCCCCGGGTCTCCAGCTGCAGGGCGACGCCGGCATCCCAGAGCTGGCCGGCCAGCTTGAAGGCTTCGGTGGCGGCCCGCTCGCCCAGGGGGATGAGCAGGGCCGGAGCGGGGTGGGGCGCGTCGCCGCGCACCTGCTGAAGCACCATGGCCAGCCGGTCCAGGCCAATGGCCCAGCCGAAGGCCGGCACGTCGGGGCCACCCAGGTGCTTCACCAGCAGGTCGTAGCGGCCGCCCCCCAGCAGGGCGCTCTGGGCGCCCAGGTCGGAGCTGAGCAGCTCGAAGGCCGTGCGGGTGTAGTAGTCCAGGCCCCGCACCAGGCGCGGGTTCTCTTCGAAGGGGATCGCCAGCTCCGTGAGCAGGGCCTTGAGCCGCGCGTGGTGCTTCGCCGAGGCCTCGTCCAGGTAGTCCGTGATCACCGGATGGCCTTCCAGGGCCGCCTGGCAGGTTTCGTTTTTGCAGTCCAGTACGCGCAGCGGATTGGACTCGATGCGGCGATGGCAGTCGGAACAGAACTGCTCCTCGCGCTCGGCGAAGAAGGCCCGGAAGGCCGCGTGGAAGGCGGGGCGCGACTCGGGCGTGCCCACGCTGTTGATGGAGAAGACCATCTGTTTCAGGCCTAGCTCTTTCAGGAAGCTGTGGAGCATGAGCAGGCTTTCGGCCTCGCTTTCGGGGGTGGCCACGCCGAAGCTCTCCGCGCCGATCTGCCAGAACTGGCGGTAGCGACCCGTCTGCATGCGCTCGTACCGGAACTGCTGGCCGATGTAATAGAACAGGACTGGATCGCTGGAGGTCAGCAGCTTGTGCTGGATGGCGGCCCGCACCACGCCAGCGGTGTTCTCGGGACGCATCACGACCTCGCGCCCGCCCTTGTCCGTGAACTGGTACATCTCCTTGTTCACGATGTCGGAACTCTCTCCGACGCTGCGCTTGAAGACGTCCAGTTCCTCCAGGATGGGGGTGCGGATCTCGCCATAGCCGTGCCGGCCGAACACCCGGCGGGCGGTATCTTCGATATGCTGGAACCAACGCAGCTCCGC
>Ga0255338_1006174_pt1 | contig 10381 bp, 11 predicted proteins | sample MeOH1_35cm_T4_19_FD_203715 | JGI IMG/M metagenome (GOLD analysis project Ga0255338, IMG submission 203715) | Sandy soil microbial communities from University of British Columbia, Vancouver, Canada - MeOH1_35cm_T4_195 | ecosystem: Engineered > Artificial ecosystem > Sand microcosm > Unclassified ...
CTGACGGGGAGGCTGCTGACGCGGCGGCTCCTGACGGGGAGGCTGCTGGCGAGGAGGCTCGTGACGCGGCGGCTCCTGACGGGGAGGCTGCTGGCGCGGCGGCTCCTGACGGGGAGGCTGTTGGCGAGGGATCTCTCTGCGAGGCGGTTCCTGACGAGGAGGCTGCTGACGCGGGGGCTCCTGGCGCGGGTTCTCGCGTCGGGGCGGCTCCTGGCGGGGAGGCTGCTGGCGGGGCGGCTGGTGCTCGCCTCCGCGTCCGGGGTTTCCTCCGCGCGGCTCGCGCTGCGCGAGCGCGGGAGACGCGATCCCGAGCAGGAACAATCCAAGGGCCAACAGTCTGTTCGCCATCGTGCTGCCTCCGTGAAACAAAAAACCAGAAAAGCGCGAGCGCTTTCCTGGTATTCCGAATTCGGTTCGGACGTGGATGCTCCCCGACCCATCTCGAGGATTACAGGCTTTCCTAGAATACGCTGTTAGCGATATTATACCAGGGTCGTAAGGCCTATAAACAATAGGCCCTTAGGGCCTATGCGAGGATTTGTCGGCGGGAGGTCAGCGTCGGGAGCAGCGGTCGCGGATGCGCTTCTCTTCGAGCGTCACGTAGGCCGTGCCGTCTTCCTTGAGGTACAGCTCGTAGTGCTCGTCGCCGTAGCGCTTGCCGGCCACGGCCTCCAGGACGCGGAGGGCGAAGTCGTCGCCGCCGAGGGAGAGCACCGCGCCGACGCCGCCGGGAGGGAAGTAGACGTCGAAGGGCTCCCCGTCCTTGCAGTCGTAGGTCGCGCGCCGGTCGGGCAGGGAGGCCGCCCGCGGCACCTCGAGCGGCGGAGCCTTCGCGCGCAGGCGCGAGGCCTGATAGCGGATCTCGTTGCAGCCGCAGAGCAGGAGGGCGGCGGCTATTATTAGAGGACGCGGCACCACAGGACTTTGAGGTACTCGCCTTCGGGATGGTCCGCGGTGAACGGATGGTCGGGGCCGGCGCCGCTCTTGCGGAAGACCTGCACGCGGCGGCCCGCGGAGCCCGCGGCCGTGCGCACGAACTGCAGGAACTCGTCCCAGGAGAGCATGCCGGAGCAGGAGCAGGTGACGAGTATGCCGCCCGGCTCGAGGACGACCATGCCCAGGCGGTTGAGGTCGATGTACTTCTGGCGGCCGAGGGCGTAGCCTTCCTGGTTGGCGATCAGCTTGTACGGGTCGAGGACGATGACGCCGTAGCGCTTGGAGTTCATCGCCGCTTGGCGCAGGTAAGGGAACGCGTCGGCGCAGACCGTGTCGATGCGGACCTGGTTGGCGTTGGCGTTCATCTTGAGGAGCGCGGCCGCGTCGGGGTCGAGCTCGACCGCGGTGACCTCCTCGGCGCCGCCGAGCTTCTTCGCGTACAGCGCGAAGCCGCCGGTGTAGGAGCAGACGTCGAGCATCTTCTTGCCCTTCACGAACGGCAGGATGGCGGCGCGGTTCTCGCGCTGGTCGGTGAAGAAGCCGGTCTTGTAGCCGGTGGACGGGTCCACGATGAAGGTGACGCCGTTCTCCTTGACGCGGGTGCCGGTGCCCTTGTTCGGGTCGAGCTTGAAGCCCTCCATGCTCTGCGTGTGAGGGGAGGCGCGGTGGAAGAAGCGGGCCTTCGGGAAATGGGTCAGCAGGGCGCGCTCGATGCGCGCGGACTGCTTGAACATGCCCAGCGAGTAGAACTCGAGGGCGATGCAGTCGCCGTAGCGGTCCACCACCAGGCCGGGCAGGCCGTCTCCGTGGTCGTGCACGATCCGGTAGGCGTCCGTCCGGGCGTCGAGGTCCAGGACGCTCCGCCGGAAGGAGACCGCCGTCGCTATCCGTTCGTTGAAGAACGCATCCGCGTCGAAGGCGCCGATGCCGCGCGTGAGCAGGCGCAGGGCGATGAGGCTGCGCGGGTTGTAGAGGGCGACGCCGTAAGGGGCGTCGAAGCGGTCGTAGACGGCGACCAGGTCGCCGGGGCGGGCCTTCGGGTCCACCTCGCCGAGCATGCGCTTGTAGAGCTGGTGTCCGGACGCCGTGGAGCGCAGGCGCACCCAGGGGATGGGCAGCTCGTGGCCCTTGGGGCGGCCGACGAGCCGGGGCTTGGGGGGGAACGCTTCCTTGGGCTCGGGGGCCTCGTCGGCCTCGGACGGCTCGGGGCGGGGATCTTCCACATGTACAGTCTACCAAATGGAACTTTTCAAGGGGGTCGATCGTAAGATAAAGACGGCCCGGGGCGGCGATCTATGGTGGTAGATAATCGCTCTTCCCGGGACGAGGGATTATCATCGAAAGTAGATCAGGAGGAAAAATGAGCGAAGAGGAATGGGATCGTCTGTGCGGGGACATGGGCCCGCGTCGGCAGCCGGTCGACGCGCAGGGATTCTGGCCGCCCAAGGGCGGTTCGGATTGGCCGTGGCCGGTGCTCCTGCGGCGTCTCCGCCTGGTGCGGGGCTTGACCCAGAGCCGATTAGCGGCGGAGGCGGGGATCGTGCAGTCCCATGTGGCCAAGGCCGAGTCCGGGTCCGATGTCCGGTTGAGCACGGTCGTCCGCCTGATCGGGGCGTTGGGCTGCCGCTTGTCGCTTCGGGTCAAGCCGGTCGTGCCGTTCCAGATACGATGACGCCGGCTTCCCGTCAGGAAGGGCGGGCGCTGGCCCAGGCTTCGGCCGCCGCGAGCTTCTCGACGGTGCCGATGTCGTGCCAGGTCCAGCGGTCGGAGCGGAAGGCGCGGATGTCGGCGCCGGCGGCCGCGAGCCGCAAATAGGTCTTCGTGACCGAGAACACGCCGCTCTCGGTGATCTTGTCCAGGAGCTCGGGCGAGATCACGTGAACGCCGTCGAACGCGAGGCGCTGGGGATTGGGGACCGCGCCCTTGGCCCAGGTGACGTTGCCCTCGCCCCGGTCGTGGCCGGCGAAGCGGCCTTTGGCGTCGAAGAGATAAGCCCGGCCGCTCTCGCGCTCGCGGACCGCCAAGGTGGCGAGGGCGCCGGAGTCCTTGTGGGCCTTGGCCAGGGCGCGCAGGTCGAGGTCGGTCAGCACGTCGGCGTTGTGGACGAAGAACGGCTCGCGGCCCTTGAGCAGGGGGGCGGCCTTCTTGATCGCGCCGCCGGTGTCGAGGAGAAGATCGTCCTCCCGCGACACGGAGATCGGCACGCCGTGCTTGCGGGAGAGGTCGGCGCAGAAGTCGGCGACCTTCTGGGCATGATGGTGGGCGTTGACCACGAAAGACTTCACGCCGGCGGCCTTGAGGCCGACCAGGACGCGCTCGAGCATCGGGGTCCCGCCGACGGGGATCAGAGCCTTCGGCGTCGCGTCGGTGAGCGGCTTGAGCCGCGCGCCGACGCCCGCCGCCAGGATCAGGGCCTTCATCTCTTGGGCCAGGCCTTCTTTTCCCGGTGGGAGACGACCGCGGACACGCCCTGGTCGCGGAGATGCTTGGCGAGGCGCTCGGCGAGGTACACCGAGCGGTGCTGGCCGCCGGTGCAGCCGAAGGCGACGAACAGGTCGGTGAAGTTGCGGCGGCCGTAGTCCTCGACGGCCTGGTCGATCATGGAGAAGGCGGAGCGCGCCCAGCGGTCCACCTCGTCCTGCTTCGACAGGTAGGCGATCACGTCCGGGTCGAGGCCGGACTGCGTTTTAAAGACTATTTGTCGGCCTGGATTCGGCAGGCAGCGGCAATCGAGGACGTAGCCGCCGCCGTGGCCGCCCTGGTCCTTGGGCATCCCGCCCTTGTAGGAGAAGCTCTGGATGCGGACGGTGAGCTTGAGCTTGGCGGCGCCGAACTGGCGGAGCGCCGAGGAGCCGACGAGCTTCTTGAACACGCCCATCAGCTCGGGGACCTCGACGGGAAGGCCGGACGTCGCGAGGACGTGCTCGATGTTTCGGATCGCGTAGGGGATGCTCTGCAGGAACAGGGGCTTCTTCTCGTGGAAGCCGCGCAGGCCGTAGGCGCCCATCGCCTGCATGATGCGGATGAGCACGAAGCCGGGGAAGTATTTCTTGAACTCGGCCCGGTCGATCGCCGCGAGCTTCCCCGCTTCCGCTATGTAAAGATCCAGGAGCTCGTCGCGCAGGTCGAAAGGGACGTCGGCCTTCGCGTCGTATAAAAGGGAGGCGATGTCGTAATGCAGGGCGCCGCGCCGGCCGCCCTGATAGTCGATGAAGTAGGGCTTGCCGTCGCGCAGCATGACGTTGCGCGATTGGAAATCGCGGCACAGGAAGTACTTACGGTCGGCGGCGAGCAGGTAGTCGGCGAAGACCTGGAAGTCCTCCTCGAGCCTTTCTTCATGAAACGGGATGGAACCCAAAGTGAGGAAGTAGTATTTGAAGTAATTCAGGTCCCACAACATCGACTGCTTGTCGAAGCTCTTGCGCGGATAGCACCACTTGTCGTCGATGGTCGCGCCGGCCGTGATCTGGATCTTCGGGAGCCAGCGGACGACGTCGCGGTAGGCGGAGACGACCTCGGCCGGGAAGCCGGCCGGCGTCCTGCGCTTGCCGAGGAACTGGAACAAGGTCGTGTCCCCGAGGTCCTCCTCGAGGTAGGCCGTCGCCTCCTTGTTCTCGGCGTAGAACTCCGGCACGGGGATGCCGTTCTTGAAGAAATGCTTGGAGAACTCGATGAACGCGCGGTTCTCCTTGGCGTCGTCGTTCAGCACTCCGATGGCGGTCGTCCGCGCGCCGGTCAGGCGGTAGATCTTGCGGCTGGAGCCGTCGGCCCGCACCGGGACGAGCGTGTCCGCCTCGGCGCCGAAGCGCGAGCGGAACAGCTCCCTCAACGGGTCGGGGGCTTCGGCCACGGATTCATCTTAGCGCTTCACTGGACGCGCGTCCAGCCGATGGTCTATCATCGGAGGATGAGAAACCTCCTGCTCGCCGCCGTCGCCGTCGCCGCCGCCGTCGCCGCCTACGCCGTCGAGACCAAAGCCCCCGCCGGCCCGCTCCGCGAGTTCAAGTCGGTGAACATCGAGGTCAAGGGCAACAAGATCTGGACTCCGGGCGTGTTCATCGTCAAGAAGGGCGACCGGGTGAAGATCACTTTGGTCAACACCGCCCCGTCCGGCGTCCACGCCTTCGCGATCGAGGGCATCCCCGGCTCCGAGGCGTCGGTCGACAACAAGGAAGGCGCGAACACCAAGGTCGTCGAGTTCACCGCCGACAAGGCCGGGATCTTCCGGGTGTACTGCCCGCTCCACATCCCGCACGTCGGCGGACAGCTCCTCGTCCTCGAGTAGAGGGACCATGCCGAACTCGGAGCAGGCCCAGGGCGAGCGGGTCCGCGCGATCGTCATCTCGCTCGCGGCCGGCACGGCCATCCTGGGCTTGAAGGCGGCCGCCTTCTACATGACGGGCTCGATGGCGCTGAAGTCGGACGCGCTGGAGAGCATCGTCAACGTGGTCGCGGCGGCCTTCGGCCTCGGCGCGGTGATCTTCGCGGGGCAGCCGGCTGACAAGGACCATCCCTACGGCCACGGCAAGATGGAGTACTTCGCCGCGGCCTTCGAGGGCGGCCTCATCTCGCTGGCCGCCGCCCTCATCTTCTACGAATCGATCGTGGCGCTCGTCCGCGGCGTGGAGCTCCGCAGCCTCGGGCTCGGCATGGCCCTGAACATCGCCGCCGGCGCCCTCAACGGGCTCCTCGGCTGGTATCTGCTGCGCACGGGGCGGCGGCTCAACTCCAAGACGCTCGAGGCCGACGGCCATCACGTGCTCTCGGACTTCTACACGACCGGCGGCATCTTCGTCGGCCTCCTGCTCGTGCAGGCCACGGGGCTCAGCTGGCTCGACCCCGCCATCGCGATGGCGGTGGCCTTCCTGCTCGCCTGGACCGGCTTCGGCCTCGTGCGCGAGTCGGCGGCGGCCCTGCTCGACGAGGAGGATTCGGCCACGATCGGGACCATCGTCGCCGCCCTGGGCGGGCTCCTCAAGAAGGGCGTGGACGAGACCGGCGTGATCACGGTCCACGGCCTGCGGGCCATCCGCTCCGGGCGCTACACGCACGTCGACGTCCACCTCGTCGTCCCGGAGTACCTCCCCGTCGCCGAGGCGCACGACGACACGGAGCGCTTCGACAAGAAGCTCATCGAGGCCGCCGGCCTCGAGGGGGAGCTCCACGTCCACATCGATCCGTGCCGGCGCAAGTACTGCTCCCGCTGCGACGACTCCAAATGCCCGATCCGCGTGGAGCCGTTGAGGTCCGTCCTGCCCTTGACCGCGGAAGAAGCCGTGATCGCCGAGCCGATCGAATAACCGATGGCCGATCCGGCGTGCCCTCTGTGCGCGGGGCCTTCGCGGCCTTTCCACCGGACCGACCGGGACTTCCTGAGATGCGGGGCGTGCGCGCTGACCTTCGTCCCGGCCTCCCAGCACCTGTCCCCCGAGGCGGAGCGCGCGCGCTACGCGACGCACCGCAACTCGCCGGAGGACGCCGGCTACCGCGCGTTCCTCGACCGCCTGCTCGCGCCGCTGTCCGCCCGCCTGCCCGCCGGCGCGCGCGGGCTCGACTACGGCAGCGGGCCGGGCCCCACGGCCTCGGTGATGATGCGCGAGCGCGGCTTCGCGATGACGGACTACGACCCTTTCTTCGCGCCGAACGAGCCCGAGCCGGGCGCGCCCTACGATTTCCTGGTCTGCACCGAGGTCGCGGAGCACCTGCGCCGCCCCGCCGAGGTCTTCGCGCGGCTCGACGCGCTGCTCGCGCCGGGGGGGACGCTCGGCGTGCTCACCGGCGTGCTCGAGGACGACGCGGCCTTCCCGTCCTGGTGGTACCACAAGGACCCCACGCACATCGCCTTTTACCGGCCGGAGACCTTGGCCTGGGTCGCGGACCGCTTCGGCTGGACGCTCGAGCGGCCGTCGCGCGACGCGGCGCTGTTCAGCAAGGGCCGTTGACCAGGAACGCGGTCTCGCCGATGATCTCCGCCTTCTCGGCGCCCTTCTTGCGGCTCTTCTTGACGCGGTTCCAGTGGTCGGCGGAGCAGAAGAACATGAAGCCGCGGTCTCCGAAGGAGCAGCGGCCCCCCTCGGCGAGCAGCTTGACGGCGGCGACGGAGCCCTGGAGCTTGACGCACTCGCCCCGGTCGCTCGTCGAGTAGCCCTCGAACTGCCCCGGAGCGCTCACCACCCGGAGCAGGGAGGACTCGTCCTCGCGCGCGCGGTTGAAGATCGTCAGCGCGACGGCGCACTGCTCGTCCGGGTCGGGGGACGCCTCGCCGAGGACGGTCTTCGCGGCCGCGATCAGGCTCCTCCTGTCGAAGCTGCCGTAGGCGGTGCGGACCAGCCCGGTCTCGCGGAACGCCTGCGAGATCGAGCAGACGCGCGGCCGCTGCGAGCGCATGCGCTCGAGTAAATCCGCCGTCGCGTCCTCGGCGGAGGTCCGCGAGGCGCAGGCCAGCAGCGCGCCGGCGAGGATCAGGGCCTTCACGGCGATAGTATGACTCCTGAACCGGGTTTCCGGTAGGGGCGGGGCCTTTGTGTATAATGCCGGTCATGAACCCCATCGCCTTCATCGCCACGGGCCTGCTCGTCGGAGTCTTCAGCGGTATGGTCGGCGTCGGCGGCGGCATCATCCTCGTCCCCATCCTCGTCATCTTCTTCGGCTTCTCCCAGCACATGGCCCAGGGCACGAGCACCGCGATGCTCCTCCCGCCCATCGGCATCCTCGCGGCTTGGACTTATTACCAGAAGGGCATGGTGGACGTGAAGGCGGCGGGCCTGATGTGCGCGGGCTTCGTCCTCGGCGGCCTTTTCGGCGCCAAGCTCGCCGTCGCCCTGCCTCAGGAGATCCTCCGGCGTTCGTTCGGCGTGGTCCTGTTCGGCATCTCCCTCAAGCTGATCCTCGGAAAGTGAGCCCCCTCATGAAAAGCCTCCTGCTGACGGCCCTGCTCTGCGTTCCCGCCTCCGCCGCCGACGCGCCCGCCAAGATCTCCGGCTTCGACCCCGCCGCGATGGACCTGACGGCCAAGCCCTGCGTGGACTTCTACCAGTACGCCTGCGGCGGCTGGCTCAAGGCCAACCCGATCCCCGCCGACCAGTCGCGCTGGGGCCGCTTCAACGAGCTCGCCGAGCGCAACAAGCTGATCCTGCGCGGCGTCCTCGAGGCCGCGGCCGCCGCGCCCAAGGACGACGCCTCCCGACGGGTCGGCGTTTTGTATGCCGCCTGCATGGACGAGGCCGCCGTCGAGGCCGCCGGGCTCAAGCCGCTCGAGGCGGAGTTCGCCGCGATCTCGGCCCTCGCCTCGGTCAAGGACCTCGCGCCCCTGCTCGCCCGCCTGCACCGCTCCGGCATCAACGCGGCCTTCGGCTACGGCTCCGACCAGGACTACAAGGACTCGACCTCGGTGATCGCGCTCGTCGACCAGGCCGGCCTCGGCCTGCCCGACCGCGACTACTACTTCAAGGACGACGCGAAGTCCGTCGAGCTGCGCCGCGCCTACGAGTGGCACGCCGCGCGCTCCTTCGGCCTCGCCGGCTCCGACCCGACGACCGCGGCGAAGGAGGCCGCGGCGGTGATGCGGGTGGAGACCGCGCTCGCGAAAGCCTCGATGGACCGGGTCGCCCGCCGCGACCCGATGAACACCTACCACAAGATGACGCGCGCGGAGCTGGCCGCGCTGGCGCCCGATTTCGCCTGGGACAAGTACTTCGCCGCGGCCGGCGGCCCGTCGTGGACCGCCGTCAACGCGTCCGCGCCCGACTTCGTGAAGGGTTTCGGGGCTTTGCTCAAGGACACGGCGCTCGACGACCTCAAGGCCTATCTGCGGTGGCACGTCCTGTCGGGCTCGCAGTTCTGGCTCGGCCGCGCCTTCGTCGAGGAGAAGTTCGACTTCTACGGCCGCCGGCTGACCGGGGCCAAGGAGCTCAAGCCTCGCTGGAAGCGCTGCGTCGAGCTCGTCGACGGCGCGCTCGGCGAGGACCTCGGCCGCGGCTATGTCGAGAAGGCCTACCCGCCGGAGACGAAGAAGAAGATGGACGCCCTCGTCCTCGCCGTCGAGGACGCGCTCAAGGACGACATCGCCGGCCTCGACTGGATGACGCCCGCGACGAAGGCGAAGGCGCTGGCCAAGCTCGCCGCCATCGGCAACAAGGTCGGCTATCCGGAGAAGTGGCGGGACTACTCGACGGTCAAGATCGACCGCGCGAACCTCCTCGGGTCGATCCGCTCGGCGACCGAGTTCGAGCACCTGCGCCAGCTCGGCAAGATCGGCAAGCCCGTCGACCGGAAGGAATGGCACATGACCCCGCCGACGGTCAACGCCTACTACAACCCGCAGATGAACGACATCAACTTCCCCGCGGGCATACTCCAGCCCCCGTTCTTCGACCCCGAGATGCCCGAGGCGGTCAACCTCGGCGGCATCGGCATGGTGATCGGCCACGAGCTGACCCACGGCTTCGACGACTCCGGCCGGAAGTTCGACCAGAACGGCAACATGAACGACTGGTGGACCGCCGAGGACGCCAAGGCCTTCGAGGGCCGCGCGCAGTGCTTCGTCGACCAGTACGCGTCCTACGAGGTCCTGCCGGGCGTCAAGCTCAACGGCAAGCTGACCCTGGGAGAGAACACGGCCGACAACGGCGGCCTGCTCGTCGCCGGCCTGGCGGTGGACAAGCTCGGCGCGAGGGAGGCCTGGAAGGGCTTCACGCCGCGCCAGCTCCTGTACCTCGGCTTCTCCCAGATCTGGTGCCAGAACCGGACCGAGCAGGCCGCGCGCATGCTGGCCGCGGTGGACCCTCACTCGGCCGCGCGCGAGCGCGTGATCGGGCCGCTGTCGAACTCGGCCGAGTTCGCGAAGGCGTTCTCCTGCAAGCCCGGCGACCCCATGGTCGCGCCGAAGGCCTGCCGCGTCTGGTAGCCGGGGGTCAGACCTCCCGTCGTTGCGTCGCTCGCCATCTCTTGACGCCGGACGGATTCCGGGGCTATAGTGCGGCGATGACCAAGAACGACCTCCTGCTGACCTTGCTGCTCCTCTCCGCCCCGTGCCTGCGCGCCGCGGCTCAGCCCGCCGATGCCGCGCCGGCAGCCGAACCCACCGACATCATCGTTCCTTTGAACGTACGCGACCCTTCCGCTTTGGTCATGGGGATATCGGGAGGGGCGCCCAACACCCTTTCCGTCGAGGCCCCCGTCCGGGCCCCGGCCGCCGGCGCCTTGAAGGTCGCGAAGTCGTCTTTCGACAAGGCCGGTCCGGCCCGGGGGCGGCGCTCCGTCGGGGTCCCGGTGCCGGAAGACCAGCTGTTGACCGTCAAGCCCGGCGACCATGTGGACCTCCTGGCCGTCTTCGATCGCGTCAACGGCGCCGGCGTCAAGGAGAAGACCGCGGCGACGATCCTGCAGAACGTGAAGGTCCTCGGGGTGACGACCAGCGCCGACCTGCGCGCCACGGGAGTCCTGA
>Ga0255338_1006175_pt1 | contig 10381 bp, 7 predicted proteins | sample MeOH1_35cm_T4_19_FD_203715 | JGI IMG/M metagenome (GOLD analysis project Ga0255338, IMG submission 203715) | Sandy soil microbial communities from University of British Columbia, Vancouver, Canada - MeOH1_35cm_T4_195 | ecosystem: Engineered > Artificial ecosystem > Sand microcosm > Unclassified ...
TCAGGGACGGAACCGGCACGCCGGTCGGGCGGTACGGCATCCTGGTCGACGTCGACGACGAGGTGCGCTCCCAGGGCGCGCTACGGGAGGCGCAGGAGCGGCTGTCGCGCGCGTCGCAGACGGCCGGCCTCGCCGAGCTCTCGGCCTCGATCGCCCACGAGGCCAATCAGCCCCTCGCCGCCGTCATCGCGAACGCGCAGGCGTGCCGGATCTGGCTGTCGAACGCGCCGCCCAACCTGGAGCGGGCGATGGCGTCGACCGAGCGGGTCGTCGGCGACGCGCAGGCTGCCGCCGAGGTGATCGCGAAGGTGCGCGCCCTGTTCAAGCGTTCGCCCATTCGACGCACGCAAGACGACGTCAACAAGATCGTCGTGGAGGTCTGCGACCTTCTCGCGGAAGAGGCTGCGGCCTTTGGCGTCGGTACGCGAGCGAGAGGTGATGGCGCTCGTCGTCTCCAGCCTGATGAACAAGCAGGTCGCGGCCAGACTGGCCATTTCCGAGGTGACCGTGAAGATCCACCGCGGCAACGTGATGCGCAAGATGGCCGCGTCCTCGCTCGCGGACCTCGTGCGGATGGCCGACCAGCTGCACATCCGAGATCCGCACATCGGGCGATTCACGGCGAGGCCATAGAGCGGCGGCTCCGGATTGGCGCGGCGATCCGCGGAGATCCGCGGCTCGGACCGCGCCGAGCGGCGCGACGGAGCCGACCCTGACCGTCGCGACGCGCAATCATCCCAAGGGATTAGTGGCGCACACGCAAGTGCGATCGGCCGGCGCCGGCGCCTATGCGACGTCCTCCGCGACCGGGACGCCCGGCAGCAGGGCGGCGGCGGACCGCGCCGACGCCGACGGGCATTGATGTTGCGGACGAGGGGTGCCGATGGCCGAGACGATTCTGATCACGGGCTGCGACCAGATCGTGCCGATCGCCGACTCGGTGCTCCTCTCGGTCAAGCTCCTGAAGAACGGCACGCTGAAGGTCTACGAGACGTTCCCGAACGACATGCTCACCACCCATGCCGACGTCGTCAATTCGGACCTCCTCGCCTTCATCCGGGGGTGAGGCGCCGCCGCTCGCGGTTGCCGGTGGTCGACGCCGCCGCCGCCGTTCCCCACCTCGCCAAGACCGGCGGCGCGATCGTCAACGTCTCGAGCACCCTCGCGCGGAAGCCGGCCGCGGGCTTCGCGGGCTTCGCGGACTATGCGGCGAGCAAGGCCGCGCTCGAGCAGCTCACCCGCTGCTGGGCGCTGGAGCTCGCGGCGAAGGGCGTTCGGGTCAACGCCGTCGCCGCGGGTCCCGTCGAGACGGCGTTCCTGAGGGAGCGGATGGGGCTCTCGGAAGAGGCCGCTGCAGCGGTCGAGGCCGGCGAGCGTGCCGCCATCCCGCTCGGCAGGCGGGGCGAGCCGGACGACGTCGCCGCCTGGATCGTCGCGCTCGCCGCCCCGTCCGCGGCGTGGGTCACCGGCCAGGTACTCGGCGTGGACGGCGGATTCTCGCTCGTCCGATGGAGCCGCTCGCCGCGGCCCGGACACGTCGTCCGGCCGCGCCCGCGGAGGACTGTTGCGGAAGGAAGGATCGACCTCATGAAGATCGTCGTCATCGGCGGCAGCGGGCTGATCGGCTCCAAGGTCGTCTCCCGGCTGCGGGCCGCCGCCCACGAGGTGGTGGCCGCCTCGCCCAGCACCGGCGTCAATGCCCTGACCGGGGAAGGGCTGTCGGAGGCCCTCGCCGGCGCCCAGGTGGTGGTCGACCTCACCAACTCCCCGTCCTTCGAGCCGCAGGCCGTGCTCGACTTCTTCCGGACCTCCGGCCGCAACCTCGCCGCGGCCGAACGGGCGGCGGGGGTCGGCCATCACGTCGCCCTGTCGATCGTCGGCACCGAGCGGACCCCGGACAACGGCTATTTCCGCGCCAAGGTGGCCCAGGAGGAGACGATCAAGGGCACCGGCGTGCCCTACACCATCGTGCGGGCGACGCAGTTCATGGAGTTCCTCGGCGCCATCGCCGACGCGAGCCTCAGCGACGGCGTCGTCCGCCTGCCGACCGGCCAGTTCCAGCCGATCGCCGCCGAAGACGTCGCCGCCTTCGTGGCGGAGGCGGCGCTCGCCGCGCCGCGCAACGGCACGTTCGACGTCGCCGGGCCGGAGCGGGCCTCCTTCGACGCCTTCGTCGGCCGCTATCTCGCGGCGACGGGGGACCGGCGCCCGGTCGTCGCCGACCCCGCCGCCCGCTACTTCGGCTGGACGGTGGAGGAGCTCTCGCTCGTTCCCCTCGGCGAGGCGCGGCTCGGCCGCATCGGCTTCGACGAATGGTTCCAGAGCCGCCCGCGCGGCTGACGTCCCGATCGAACCCCGGAGCCCATGTCGTGAACCGCACCCTGATCGCGGCGCTCGTCGCCGCCTGTTCGCTGACCGCGGCATTCGCCGACGCGCTGCCCTCGAGGGACGCGACGATCACGCAAGTCTACGACCACCCGCTGCCGGACGTGCCAGGCAAGAGCCTGCGCGGCGTCCTCGTGGAGTACGGGCCGGCGGCTATTTGCCGTCTCGCACCCATGCGAAGTCGGCGATTATCTACGCCACCGTGCTGGAAGGCGTCGTGAAGATCCAGACCAACGGCGGCAAGGTCCATACCTATACGGCCGGCGAGAACTTCACCGAGCTGCCGGGCGATCATCACAACGTCAGCGCCAACGCCAGCGACACCGAGCCTTCGAAGCTGCTGGCGGTGTTCGTCGTCGACACGGCGGAGACCGTGCTGACCTTTCCCGATCGCGAGTAGCTTCCCGCCGCCGGACAGGCTCGCCCGTGCGACAGTACAGGCCGAAGCCGAGCAGCCGCCCGTCCGGCTTGAAATGGCAGGCTGACGACGTCGCTGCGGGTGACGCGGCGCTTGTCGGAGGCAACGACGTCTGCGCAGGACCGCGTCCGTCCGCAAGGGTGAACAGGCCTCGGACCTGATGATCGGATCGCGGCCACCCCGGTGTCGAGGCGGAGGGGGATCGGTCGCCGGCGTCGGCAGCCGCCGACTCCCTCGATCACGGCGAGGGCGATGATGCCTCCCCGTTGCGGCCCGGGCGGTTCGCCATCGGAATACCCGATGGCCTGAGCCGCGAAGCTCCTCCGTTTCTGAGTGGAGCCGGAGGCCGGGTGGATGCCCCGGCGTGGGCGTGATCGCAATCGGGTTGGGGTTAACTCCCAGCCCGGTTTGCCGAGTGATCTGGCCGCCATCGCGGACCGGTGGCCGATGACCCAGGCTCGAGTGCGGCCGATGATGATCGCTGCCGTGCTGCCGGGCGGCGAGCACCGAACGGACCTGCACCAGGGCCGCCACGGCGGTCTTCGGCGGCGACCGCGCGAGAGCGCGTCGTCGGCGCCCGGCTTGCGCATCCACGAACCGCCGAGGCCGAAAGGCCGATCCAAATGCAGCGCCGCGTTACAGGATCTGCGTTCTGGGAGGCTCGAAGCCCGCCATCCCCGTGATGCTCTTCCGGCGGCAGCGGAATCACGCTTGTAAATTCAGCATCGCAGGCGCATATGAAGACAGTCGATGAATGGTCAGATGACTTCTCTTCGCGCTAAATATTTGGCGCGGGCCGGCAATCGCCTTACCATAAAAATGCGATTTCAACGGCCTGCAGTTCGCTGGCTGCCCATACCTGTGTTCTTGAAAGGGTTTCCCATGACGACGGGGACCGTTAAGTGGTTCAACTCCCAGAAGGGCTTCGGCTTCATCCAGCCTGATGACGGCGGCAGCGACGCCTTCGTCCACATCAGCGCTGTGGAGCGCTCCGGCCTCGGCGACTTGCGCGAGGGTCAGAAGGTGGGCTTCGAGCTCGTCGCTGACCGCAAGAGCGGCAAGATGTCGGCTGACAAGCTGACGGCCTTGGACTGATCACCCCGGGGGCTGGTCCGGATGTTCCGGGCCCACGCCGGCGCACGACGGGCAGTCCCGACGAGCGAAGCCGACCGCCGATGGAGTGGCGGCGCGCGCGGATCGGGCCGAGGAGGCGCTGGTCGTCTTCGTGGCTCCGCCCCTCGCCGGAGGGCGCGGGGAGGGGGGCTTCCGCACTTTCGCCCCCCGCATACCGCGGTCGCGTGTCTCCAGAGGGAGAGTCGAATGGCCAAGAGCCAGAAGCGAAACGGCCGGGAAGTCCGCAAGCCGAAGCAGGAGAAGATCCCGCCCGCGGCGGCCACGTTCTTGACGCGCGGGATCGGAGCGACGCCCGCCAAGCCGACGGGCGGCGCGAAGAAGAGCTGAGCGGCGTCCGTGACCACCCGCAGCACCGAGACGACGGTCGTTCTCGAGCAGCCGTTCTCCCTGTCGTCGGTCGACGGGGTGGAGCCGCCGGGCCGCTGCCGACTCATCGTCGACGAGGAAGAGATCGGCGGGGCTCTCCTACCTCGCCTATCGCCGCGGCGCGACGATGCTGCATCTGCCGGCGGTCTCGGCTTCCGGTCTCACCCGACAGATCGTCTTCGTCGATCCGGCCGAGCTCGCGGCCGCACTCGCGCGTGACGCAGGCCCGCCGCCCTCCGAAGGGTGGCTGCCTTCCCGAGTCCGCCGTCCCCCACACCGAAAGGCGCTCATGATTTCCGCCGCCCTCCGTCGCGCGCGCGGACTGCGCTCGTCCTCCAATCCGTGGGGTGCGATCGCGCCGGTGCGCGAGGAGCTCTTCGGCATCGAGCGCCTCGAGCAGCACGCCGAAAGCCTCGCCGCCGCGCAACGGGTTTCCCCCCGGCCGCCGGCTGTGCTGCCGCTCCAGACGCGACTGAGCGACAATGCCGCGGCGTTGCTGGCCGCCTACCGGGTCAGCGCCGTGGACATGGAGGGCGGCCACGGCGTGGTCCCGGCCGCCGAGTGGCTGCTCGACAACTACCACCTGGTCGAGGAACAGATCCGCGAGATCCGCGACGACCTGCCGCCCGGCTATTATCGGCAGTTGCCGAAGCTCGCGGCGGGCCCCTTCGCCGGCTATCCGCGCGTGTTCGGGCTCGCTTGGGCGTTCGTCGCCCACACCGACAGCCACCTCGACCCCGACATCCTGCGGCGCTTCATCGTCGCCTACCAGCGCGTCCAGCCGCTCACCATCGGCGAGTTGTGGGCCGTCGCCATCACGCTGCGCATCGTCCTCATCGAGAACCTGCGCCGGCTGGCGGACCAGATCGTCACCGGGCGCAAGGAACGCGCCGACGCCGACGCCCTCGCCGACGGCCTCCTCGAGCTCGGATCCGCCCGACGGGCGCTCGAGGCGGACATCGCGGCACGCTCGCTGGCGCCGCTTTCGGAGGTTTTCGCGGCGCAGCTCGCCAAGCGGCTGCGGGACCAGGACCCGCGCACCACCCCGGCGCTCGACTGGTTGACGGAGCGGCTGCGGCTGCAGGACGTCTCCATCGGCGACGTCGTTCAGCACGCCCAGCAGCGCCTCGGCGCGTCGAACGTGACGGTCCGCAACGTCATCACCAGCATGCGGCTCATCTCCGACATCGACTGGGCGGACCTGTTCGAAAGCGTCAGCCTCGTCGACGCGCGGCTCCGCGGCGAGAGCGCCTTCGCGGCGATGGATTTCGCGACGCGCGACCGCTATCGCGCGGCGATCGAGGTGCTCTCCCGCGGCTCGTCGTCGTCCGAGCTCGAGATCGCGGACCGGGCGCTGGCGAAGGCGCGCACGGCACGGGCCACGGCCGGCGATCCGGCCGAGGCGGAACGGGTCGGCGATCCGGGCTATCACCTGATCGCCGAGGGTCGCGGCGAGCTCGAGCGCGCCGTCGCCTTTCGGCCGCGGCCGCGGCTGTGGATCAGCCGCCTGGGCATCGGTCTCGGCATCGGCGGCTATTCCAGCGCGATCCTCATCGCGACAGCGACGCTGCTCGCGCTCGGGCTGTGGGCGCTGTCCGCCGCCGGCGCGGGGATCGGCGGGATGATCGCCTTCGCCGTCCTTGGCCTCCTGCCGGCCAGCGAGGCGGCCGTCGCGCTCGTCAACCGGGTGATCACCTGGAGCTTCGGCGCCTCGACCTTGCCCGGCCTCGAACTCGCTTCGGGCGTACCGGAGAATTTGCGGACGCTGGTCGCCGTGCCGACGCTGCTGACCGGCGAAGGCGACATGCTGGAGCAGATCGAGCGGCTGGAGGTGCATCATCTGGCCGGCTCCAACGGCGACCTGACGTTCGCCCTACTGTCCGACGGCCTCGACGCGGACCAGGAGTTCGTCGCCGGCGAAGAGCGCGTCCTGACCGTGGCCGCCGAGGCGATCGAGGCGCTGAACCGCCGCTACGGCCCAGGGCCGGGTGGCGACCGGTTCCTGCTGCTGCATCGTCGCCGCCTCTTCAACGCGGGCGAGAACGTCTGGATGGGGTGGGAGCGCAAGCGCGGCAAGCTGCACGAGCTGAACCGGCTGCTGCGCGGCGCCACCGACACGACGTTCATGGCCGTGGCCGGGCGCATGCCGCACGTGCCCGCCGACGTCCGCTTCGTCATCACCCTCGACGCCGATACGAAGCTGCCGCGCGACGCCGCCCGCAAGCTCGTCGGCAAGATGGCGCACCCGCTGAACAGGCCGAAGTTCGATCCGACCGGACGCCGGGTCGTCGGCGGGTACGCGATCCTCCAGCCACGGGTCACGCCGACGCTGCCCGTCGGCAGGGAGGGTTCCGTCTATCAGCGCGTCTTCTCGGGCCCCGGCGGCATGGATCCCTATGCGGCCGCCATCTCCGACGTCTACCAGGACCTCTTCGGCGAGGGCTCGTACACGGGCAAGGGCATCTACGACGTCGACGCCTTCGAGGCGGCGCTCGCCGGCCGCGTTCCGGACAACACGCTTCTCAGCCACGACCTGTTCGAGGGCGTCTTCGCCCGCGCCGGGCTCGCCTCTGACGTCGAGGTCGTGGAGGAGTTCCCGAGCCGCTACGACGTCGCGGCCAAACGCCAGCACCGCTGGATCCGCGGCGACTGGCAGCTCTTGCCGTGGGTCCTGGGCCACTGGGCCGGCGACCGCACGATGCCGGCTCTCGGCCGCCTGAAGATGCTCGACAACCTGCGGCGCTCGCTGCTGGCGCCGTCGACGCTGCTCGCCCTGGCGCTGTGCTGGCTGCTGCCGCCGACCGCGGCCGCGACCGGCATCCTTCTCCTATTCACGTCGATCGCAGTCCCCGCCTTTCTGCCGGGGCTGTTCTCGATCCTGCCGCGGCGCGCCGGCATCCGGCTGCGCAACCACCTCGGCATGCTCGGCGCCGTCCTGCATCTTGCCCTCATGCAGACGGCCTTGGCGGTCGCCTTTCTCCCCGATCACGCCTGGCGGGCGGGAGACGCCGTCGTGCGGACGATGGTGCGGCTCGCCGCGACACGGCGCCGGCTCCTGGAATGGACCACCGCGGCGACCTCCACGGCAGCGCCGCGGTTGAGCGTGGCCGGCTTCTATCGGGGAATGTGGGGGGGCGTGGCCCTGGCGCTGGTGCTGGCGGCCCTCGCGATCGTCGCCGCGCCCGCCTCGTGGCCGCTCATCGCTCCGTTCGCGGCGCTGTGGGCCGCGGCACCGGCGCTCGCCTTCCGGATCAGCCGTGCGCCGTCGCCGGCGGCCCGGCAGGCGATCTCCGACGCGGACGCGACGGAGCTTCGCCTCATCGCGCGCCGCACCTGGCGCTACTTCGAGACGTTCGTGACGCCGGCGGACAACATGCTGCCGCCCGACAATTTCCAGGAGGATCCGGCGCCGGTGCTGGCGCACCGGACCTCGCCCACCAACATTGGCCTCTATCTGCTGTCCGCCGTCGCGGCGCGCGACTTCGGGTGGGCGGGCACCCTCGAGACCATCGAGCGCCTGGAGGCGACCTTCGTCTCGATGCGGCGCCTCGCGCGGTTCAACGGGCATTTCTTCAACTGGTACGACACGCGCGACTTGCGCCGGCTCGATCCGCCCTACGTCTCGTCCGTCGACAGTGGAAACCTCGCCGGCCACCTGATCGCGCTCGCCAACGCCTGCGAGGAATGGATGGACCCCGCCACCGGCCCCGACGTGCGCGCGGGTATGGCCGATGCGCTCAGGCTATCGCGGCAGGCGGCCGAGGCGATGCCACTCCAGGCCGGCCAGGAGCCGCATCCGCTCTTCGGCGCCCTCGACGAGATCGCGACGCTGGTGAACGGCGTGTTGGCGATCGGGTCGCTCACGCCACAACTGAAACGGCTCGCCGACAAGGCCGCGGAGACCGTCCGCCGAAGCGTTCCGCTTGTCGAAGGCGCCGGCACGCCCGAGGTGCTCTTCTGGCTCGAGGCGCTGAAGCGGCTGGCGCACGAGCATGCTCGCGATGCCCTTTCCGCCGCCGAGCCGCGCCCCCTCGTGGAACGCGTCAAGGCGATCGCGGATTCGGCCCGAGAGATCGCGCTCGCGATGGATTTCGGCTTCCTGCTCGATCCCGAGCGCAAGCTGCTGTCGATCGGCTACTCGCTCGCCGACAATGGCCTCGACGCGAACTGCTACGACCTGCTCGCCTCGGAAGCGCGCCTGGCGAGCCTTTTCGCGATCGCCAAGGGCGATGCGCCCACGCGTCACTGGTTTCGCCTCGGCCGCACGGCGATGCCGCTCGGCACCAGCTCGGTGCTGATCTCCTGGTCCGGCTCCATGTTCGAGTATCTGATGCCGTCGTTGGTGATGCGTGCGCCGGCCGGCAGCCTGCTCGAGCAGACCAACCGACTGGTGGTGGGTTGCCAGCAAGCCTATGGGCGATCCTTGGACATTCCCTGGGGCATCTCGGAGTCCGCCTACAACGCTCGCGACATCGAGCTCACCTACCAATACTCGAACTTCGGCGTCCCCGGTCTAGGGCTGAAGCGGGGCCTAGCCCGCAACACCGTGGTCGCCCCGTACGCGACGGCGCTCGCAGCGATGATCGATCCCCGGGGCGCGCTCAGGAACTACGCCAGGCTCGCCCAGATCGGTGCCCGCGGGGGTCACGGTTTCTACGAGGCGCTGGACTTCACCCGCTCGCGGCTGCCGGCTGATCAGAGCGTCGCGATCGTGCGCGCCTACATGGCCCATCATCAGGGCATGACGATCGTGGCCATCGCCAACGCTCTGCAGGGCGGTCGGATGCGGGACCGGTTCCATCGCGAGCCGATGATCCAGGCGAGCGAGTTGCTGCTGCAGGAGCGCACGCCGCGCGAGGTCGCGATGGCGCGCCCCCGCAGCGACGAGCTCAAGTCGGCGAGGAGCGAAGCCGCCGGCGTGGTCCCGACCGTCCGCCGGCTGTCGGCTTCGGCGGTCGGCCCGCCGGCGACCCACCTGCTGTCGAACGGGCGCTACGCGGTCATGCTGACGGCGACCGGTGCCGGCTACAGCCGCTGGAACGACATCGCCGTCACGCGGTGGCGGGAGGACCCGACCCGCGACGACTGGGGCTCTTACGTCATCCTGAAGGAAGAGCACGGCGGCAGGATGTGGTCGGGCGCTGCGAAGCCTATCGGTGGCGCCGCGGACTACGAGGACGTCGTCTTTGCCGAGGACCACGCCGAATTCGTCCGCCGCGACGGCGGCTTGACGACCACGATGGACGTGCTGGTCTCGGCGGAAGACGACGGCGAGGTCCGCCGGGTCTCGCTCGTCAACAACGGCCGTCGCTCGCGCGAAATCGAGCTGACCTCCTATGCGGAACTCGTGCTTGCGCCGGCCGCCGCCGACAACGCCCACCCCGCCTTCTCCAAGATGTTCGTTGAAACCGAGTTCGTGCCGGAGTTCGGGGCGCTGATCGCGACCCGTCGCCCAAGGGCGCACGACGAGCCGAGGGTGTGGGCCGCCCACTTCGCCGTGGTGGAGGGCGAGCTCGCCGCCGATCTCCAATACGAGACCGACCGCGCCCGCTTCCTCGGGCGTGGCCACTCCATCGGCCGCGCCGACGCCACCGTCGGAGGCGCGCCGCTTTCGAACACCGTCGGGACTGTCCTCGATCCGATCTTCGCGCTGCGCCAACGCGTCCTCGTCCATCACGGCAAGGTCGCACGGATCTCCTTCTGGACCGTCGTCGCGCCTTCGCGGTCGGAGGTCCTCGACCTGGTCGACAAGCACCACGACCGCAACGCGTTCGATCGGGCGAAGACGCTCGCGTGGACGCAGGGGCAGGTGCAACTGCGTCATCTCGACGTCGCGGCGGGAGAGGCGGCGGATTTCCAACGCCTCGCCGCCCCGATCCTCTATGCCGACCCGCGCTTCAAGGCCTCGGCGGACGTGATCGCGCAAGGGGCGCGGCCGCAATCGGATCTATGGCCGCACGGCATCTCGGGCGACCTGCCGATCGTCCTCATGCGCATCGACGATCTCGCGGACGTCGGCCAGGTTCGCCAGCTGCTTCGCGCGCACGAGTATTGGCGGATGAAGCGCCTCGCCGTCGA
>Ga0255338_1006177_pt1 | contig 10378 bp, 11 predicted proteins | sample MeOH1_35cm_T4_19_FD_203715 | JGI IMG/M metagenome (GOLD analysis project Ga0255338, IMG submission 203715) | Sandy soil microbial communities from University of British Columbia, Vancouver, Canada - MeOH1_35cm_T4_195 | ecosystem: Engineered > Artificial ecosystem > Sand microcosm > Unclassified ...
GTACCGGGCGTCGCGGGTGCACACGGCCCAGCCGCTCGCGGAGCGCTTCGAACGGCCCGGCCAGTTCGACCTCGCCGGCTGGTGGTCCGAATCGAGCGCGGCCTACGAGCGTGACGCCGCCCGGATCGAGGTCACCGTCCGGGTCCGCGACGACCGGCTCTGGACGCTTGCTCGAGCGATCGGCGAGCGCGCCGCGCGCGAGGCTGAACGGCTGACGGTGGCGGACCCCGGCTGGGTGCATCTGCGGATCGGCCTCGAGTGGCCGAACGACGCGCCGTACCTGCTCCTCGCCGGCGGCGGCGACGTCGAGGTCCTCGAGCCCGCCGAGACGCGGGAGGCCGTCGCGAGGATCGCGCGCGCCGTGGTCGAGCGATATGGCTCCGGTGCGACCGGCGCCGCCGAGCCGACGCTCGTCGCGACCGCTGCCGGCGCCGGCGTCCCCTAGGCCTCCCGCGCCCGAATCAGGGCCTGCTGCTCGCGGCAGGTGCTCGTCTCCCCGGTCGCCCGATCGGCGGCTCGCGACGGCTGCCGATCCCCGGCCGACCCGAGCATCGCCCGGTCGCGGAGGCGGTCCCGGATCTCGCGTTCGCGGTCCGCGTGGAGCGCCCGGAAGAGGCCCTCGTTCATCATCGCTGTCTCCCTGGCTGTTCGAGGACAGGCTACGACCGGTACATGCCAGCTTCTGTCAGCTATGAGCCCAGTTCCTCATTCGCGCGCCGGCGGGCTACAGTTCGGAGATGGACGATCGAACGATCCGGGTCATCGGCCACGGCCACGCCCGCCGGGTCCCCGACATCGCCGAGGTCCAGCTGGGAATCCAGGTGACCCGGCCGACTGCGTCGACCGCCCGCGACGACGGCGCTGCGCTGATGGACCGCGTCGTGGCCGCGATCACCGCGCTCGGGATCGCCCCGGCCGAGCTGCGCACCGCCGGGCTGTCGCTCGGGCCGACCTGGGAGTACCCAGCCGACCGGTCGCCGCGCCTCGCCGGCTACCAGCTCTCCAACCGGCTCGCGGTGACCGTGCGCGAAGCGGCCCGCGTCGCCGCGGTCATCGACGCAGCGATCGCCGCGGGGGCGACGACGCTCGACGGAGTCGTCTTCCGGGTCGCGGACGAGGCGGCCGCCGCCCGCGAGGCGCTCGCATCCGCGGTCGCCGACGCACGCGCCCGGGCCGAGACGCTCGCCGCCGCGGCAGGGCTGCGAGTGACGAGCGTCATCTCGATCGCGGAGGGCGAACCGTCGCCCGAGCCCCCGACCCCGCTTCTCGCCAGCGCGGAGGTTGGCCTCGACACGCCCGTCCTCGGGGGAACGAGCGGGATCGCCGCGGCCGTCGTCGTCATGTTCGCCGTCGCCGACGCCAGCGGGATCTGATCGGCGGCTGACACGCCGCGGCGATCCCCGTGACGCCGCTGCTGCCCGCCGCCATCGAGGCTGACGCCATGGACGCATCGACGACAGGCCCACGCGCCTCCGACATGGGTCACGCCGCCCGTGTCCGTCCGCGCTCCGCTGTTGCCGACCGCACCGCCCGGCTCGCCTCCGCGGATCGTCGGATCGCCTTCGTGTCGCGGCTCCTCGACGATCTCGCCACGGTGCCCGGGACGCGCCATCGGATCGGCGTCGACTCGATCGTCGGGCTGATCCCGGGCGCCGGGGACCTCGTCTCCGCGCTCGTCGGGATCTGGATCATCGGGGAGGCGGCGCGCTTCCGCCTGCCACGCGTCGTGCTCGCCCGGATGGTCGTCAACACCGGTGTCGACTTCCTGCTCGGCGCCGTCCCGATCCTCGGCGACCTGTTCGACGTCGTCTTCCGCTCGAACACGCGGAACCTCGAGCTGTTCCGCCGCCACGCCTCCGACCCCGGGGCAAGCACCGCCTCCCACCGGGCGTTCCTCGGCGGGCTCGCGCTGATCGTGGTCGGGCTCGTCCTGCTCGTCGTGATCGCGATCGGCCAGCTGCTCTCGATCGTCATTCCCGCGCCGTAGCCCCGCGCGGGACCAATGTGTCCCTTGGCGTGACCGCCACGGTGCGTACGATGCCGCCATGGAACCGCGCCGACGTCACGTCCCGGCGCTGCTCATCTTCCTCGCGCTCGTCGCGGCCGCGCTGCCGGCACCGGCGGCCGCCGCCGTCTACGAGTTCCCGCCCGGCGAGACCGGCTACCACACCTACCCGGAGATGGCGGCCGAGGTCTCCGCGGCCGCCCAGAACTACCCCGCCATCGTGTCCCGCTTCTCGATCGGCACCAGCTCCATGGGACGCGAGCTGTGGGCCGTGAAGATCTCGGACAACGTCGGCGTCGACGAGGCGGAGCCCGAGGTCCTGTTCGACGGCCTCCACCACGGCGACGAGCACATGAGCCTCGAGATGACCCTCGCGATCCTCCGCTGGCTCACGACGGGGTACGGGACAGACCCGCGGATCACGAAGATCGTCGACAACCGCGAGGTCTGGATCGTCTTCGCGATGAACCCCGACGGCGCGACGTACAACATCCGCGATCGCGTCTATCGCAACTGGCGGAAGAACCGCCAGCCCACCCCCGGGTCGACCGCCATCGGCACCGACCTGAACCGCAACTACGACTACCGCTGGGGCTGCTGCGGCGGCTCGAGCAGCGATCCCGCGAGCTCGCGCTTCCGCGGCCCGCGCGCGTTCTCCGCGCCCGAGACCCGGGCGTTGCGCGACTTCGTCAACAGCCGCGTCGTCGGTGGCCGGCAGCAGATCACGACCGGCATCAGCTTCCACACGACCGGCCGGCTCGTCATGTACCCGTACGGCTACGCGCTGACCGACGTGCCCGGCGACATGACGGTCGATGACCGCGCCGCGTTCGTGGCGCTCGCGAACCACATGGCCGCGACGAGCGGCTACAAGGCCCAGCAGGCGAGTGACATGTACCTCCAGTCGGGCGGGTCGACGGACTGGATGTACGGGCGCCACCGGATCTTCGCCTTCGTCATCGAGATGGAGCCGAACACGGCGCTCTACCAGCCCGACGAGCAGATCGGCCCCGAGACCGCCCGGAACAAGGAGGCGGTCCTTTACCTCCTCGAGCAGGCCTCGTGTCCGTATACCGCGGCGAGCCGCTGGGCGAGCCACTGCGGGGCGTTCGCGGATGACTTCGAGATCGCGCGGGGCTGGGTCGTGAACCCGAACGGGACCGACACCGCGACATCGGGGGCGTGGTCGCGCGCAAACCCCGAGCCGACGAGCTACCTCGGGCCGAAGCAGCTTGGGACGACCACGTCGGGTTCGATCGCCCTCGTCACCGGCCCGAAGGCAGGGGCATCGATCCGCAGCTACGACCTCGACGGCGGCCGGACCTCCGTCCGGTCACCGGCGATCACGCTCCCGGACGCGACCGGGCAGCGGCTGACGTTCCGCTACTACCTCGCCCACGGCGCCGACTCCGAGTGGGCCGACGAGCTGCGGGTCGCGGTCGTCGAGGCGGGCGGCCAGGCGACGACGGTCCTGCTCGAACGAGGCGCGGCGAACGACGACGACGCCGCGTGGGCGAGCTTCTCCGTCCTGCTCGACGCCTGGCGGGGGACGACCATCCGGATCCTCATCAGCGCGACCGACGCGGGCCGGCCGAGCCTCGTGGAGGCCGCCGTCGACGACGTCCGGGTCACTCGCCGCTAGGGCGACGGCGCGACGCTTCCCCACGGGGTGAGGCTCCAGCTCACCTCGGCAATCCGCGCCTGCCCGAGGACCGACGGGTGGAAGTGGTCGATCCGGCTGATCGCCCCGGGGCCGAACGGCGCCCCGAAGAGGGACCTCGCGGGATCGATCGCGAGGTCGAACCGGCAGTCGAGCCGGGCGGCGCGGAGTCCGGCGCAGAGCTCGCCGAGCACCCCGTTGTAGGCGGCGATCCGGTCCCGGGCCGCAGCCACGTCGGTCGCGTCCCCGAGCGCGGGCGGGCAGGCTGCGTACTGCCGGTAGGCGTCGAGGACGGCAGGCTCATCGGCGAACACCTCGCGCAGGCGCGGGACGTCCGGGACCGACAGCACGAGGACGACGCTGTGCGCCGGCAGGCGTCTCCCGAGGATCGCGAACGCCTCCGTTGCCGCGATCGTGTAGTCGGGCACGCTCGTCGCGTCGGTCAACGTCGGTCGGCACAGGTCGTTCGCGCCGAGCTCGAACGTGACGTAGGCCGTCTCCCCGGCGGGCAGGGTCGCAGCGCGCGCGACGATGAGCCGCGCCTGGTCGGGCGCGGCGGCCATCGGCATGCCGGGCCGCGCGGCGTCGACGACCGCAGGGTCGGCGCCGAGGGCGCGCAGCCGTTCGAGATGGCTCTCGACGCCGTCTGCGGGGTCCGTCCCGACGACCCACGAGTGTTGTGGCGCCGGCCCGAATGCGTTCCCCGTGTCGAACGCCTCCGTGAGGGAGTCGCCGATCGCGCCAAGGAGCGCCGGCAGGCGGGTGGCGGGCGGCGTCGGGCGCGTCGTGGGCTGCGCGACCGGGGTCGAGGTCTGCACCGCTGCGCCGGCCGGGCGAACGACGAGGGACGGCGCCGACGACCACGGAGCGCGTGCCGGGGGCCGCTCATCTCGGCCCGGCGACAGCACCACGACGCCCGCGAGCACCATCACGACGCCGGCGGCGGCGGTCGCGGCGAGGAGCGGCCGTCGCCGCGGAAGCCCGTTCACTCGCTGTCGTCCCCCTCGCCGTCGCTGTCGTCCTCGTCGCCGGCCTCGATGCCGAACGGCGTCTCGATCGGGTCCGGCCGGTCGGCGTCGCGGGGCACGGATCCGACGTCGGGTGTCGTGTCAGTCCCTCCCGCGGATCCCAGGCCTCCCGTCCCTGTTCCGGCGACCGCGCCGGTCGTGACCGCGTCATCGCCGGGCTGCGGCGCTGGCTCGTGCTCGCGTTCGCGGTCCGTCATCTGCCCACCTCCGGCGCGTCTCGTGATCCCTCTGCTGACGGGGAAAAGCGAAGCGCAGGACCGATCGCGGACGTGCAGGTCCGTGCCGCCATGGGCTGCAAGAGGGATGCAAGTCGTGCCGATCCGATGGCCCCGCGCCTGTCCGTGAGCGCGGCCGACCATCCACTTGATCCCGGTCTTCCCCTTCGCCGCGTGGCCCCACCGCGGGCTCCGCATCGCGGCGCGACCGGGCAGGAGGTGTTCCCCATGGCCAACCGACTCCAGGGCAAGCGAATCGCGTTCCTCGCCACCGACGGCGTCGAGCAGGTCGAGCTCACGCGACCGTGGGAGGCGACCCTCGGCGAAGGCACGACGAACCACCTCATCTCCGAGCACGACGGCTCGATCTACGCGATGAACCACGACGACAAGGGCGACACGTTCCAGGTCGACCGGGTCGTCGGCGACGTTGCGGTCGGCGAGTACGACGTGCTCGTCGTACCTGGCGGCGTACGGAGCCCGGACCGGCTGCGGGTCGATCCCGACGCGGTGGAGTTCGTCCGGCAATTCGTGGGATCGGGCAAGACGGTTGCGTCGATCTGCCACGGGCCGTGGATGCTCGTCGAGGCGGACATTCTCCGTGGCGGCCTGACGGTCGCCTCGTGGCCGAGCCTCCAGACGGACATCCGGAACGCCGGGGGCCGGTGGGTCGACGAGGTCGTCCACGTCGAGCAGGGCATCGTCACGAGCCGCAAGCCGGACGACCTGCCGGCGTTCTGCGACAAGCTCATCGAAGAAGCGACCGAGCCCCTCCACCAGCGCCAGATCCCGGTCGCCGCCCGCTGACCGCCGGCGTCCCGACGGCCGCGACGACGGCCGGCCGGACGTGACGAGACCGCCTCCGGCGTTGCCGCTCCGCGCCTGATCCCGCACACTCTCCGCCGGGGAGAGTGGAGAGAGGGAGCCAGCGCGAATGAGGCCGGCACGCCGGCCGGTCGACCGCGTCCGCGCGACGGCCGCCCGACTGACGTGGGGGACGCTGCCTGGCTCCGCGGTCGATGACGACACGCGCGAGCTGCTGCGCACGGGTCTCGGCGGGATCGTCCTCTTCTCCCGCAGCATCGGCGGCCGTGACGCCGTCCGGCGCCTGGTCGCCGAGCTCCGTCGCGAGGCCGCCGGCCCCTTGCACGTCTCCGTCGACCAGGAGGGCGGGCAGATCGTCCGGCTCCGCGACGGGTTCACCGCGTTCCCCGGCGCGATGGCCATCGGGGCGGCCGGATCGTCGGAGCTCGCGTTCGAGGTCGCCCGCGCGAGCGCCGTCGAGATGGCCGGCGTCGGGATCGACGTCGTCCTCGCCCCGGTCCTCGACCTCGCGATCGACCTGCGCAACCCGACGGTCGGCGCCCGCTCGTTTGGCTCCTCGCCCGCACACGTCGCCCGGCTCGGCGCGGCGACCGTCCGGGGCTACCTGGCGGGCGGCGTCCTGCCCGTCCCGAAGCACTTTCCGGGGCATGGTCGAACGCCGCACGACACCCACACGGGGCGCGTCGTCGCGGTCGGCGATGGCGAGACGCTGCGACGTGACCTGCACCCGTTCGAGACCGCCATCGAGGCCGGCGCGGCGCTGCTCATGGCGTCCCACGTCCGCTACCCGGGCATGGGCGACGAGCTGCCGGCGTCGATCTCGCCGTCGATCGTCCGGCTCGCGCGCGATCGGCTCGGGTTCGGCGGCGTCCTGATCACCGACGCGATGGTCATGGACGCGATCACCGTCGACCGGTCGGTGCCGGAAGCGTGCGTCCGCTCGCTTGCCGCGGGGCTCGACATCGTCATGGCCCTCGAGCCGGCGCGGAAGGTCGTCGAGGAGGTGGCGCGGGCAGTCGATGACGGGCGGCTCGCGGAGGGGGTGCTCGAGGCGGCCCTCGCACGCGTCGTGGGACTCGCCGCGGAGGACCCGCCGCTCGGTCCCGCGGCAGCGCCGCGCTCTGCCACCCTCGGCGACGAGTCGTCGGACGAGCGACGCGACGCCGTCCTCGCCCGGCACGCGGGGCTCGCCGACCGGGTCGCGCGCGCGTCGCTGACTCTCGCCTGGGGCGGCGACCAGCTGCCGATCGACCCGGCCACGTCGGTCCTGCTCGTCGACCTCCCGGGCCGCGCGATCAGCCCGATCGAGGACCGGCTGGGCGACCAGGCGGGGACGCCGATGGCGGCCGCGCTCGCGACGCGCTTTCCGCGGCTACTTCGCCTGGCCGGTGACGCCGGCGAGCCGGGGTGGACTGAGCGTGTCCTTGCGGCGGCCGGAACGGCCGAGATGGTCATCGTTGCGACGCGCGACGCATTCGTCGGGCAGGACGAGCGGGCGTTCCTCCGGAAGCTCGCGGACGTCGGCCGGCCCGTCGTCCGGATCGCCCTCCACAGCCCGGCGGACCTCGCGCTGCCGGGTCGCCCCGATGTCGCGATCGCCGCCTACTCGGACGTGCCGGCGACCGCGGTTGCGCTCGCCGACGCCCTGGCCGTCGGCCGTCGGGCGTTTCCGGGCCGGCTGCCGGTCCGCCTGCCGGGCGCGCTTCCGGACGCACCCAGACGCCCGGCGCCGGCTGCGCCCGGGACGTCCTAGCGGCTGGCCCCTCGGGTCACGCGGCGCGGTCGGCGATCTCGACCTCGATCAGCGGGCTGTACCTGACCATCTCGTCGACGTCGGTCCGGTTCCAGACCCGGGCGATCCGCTCGAGGACAGATCGGCGCTCCTCCGGGTCGTCGATGATCCGGGCGGTCGCCGGGAGGTCGGCCTGGATCGTTCCCTTGAGGTGGACGGTCATCCGGGGGTCGGCTGCCAGGTTCGCGAGCCACGAGCGGCGCTGGTGGCGCGGCATGCCGGAAATGTAGATCCGGCCGTCGAAGACGTGGTAGACGATCTCGATCCGGCGCGGCTGCCCGCTCCGCCGGCCGACGGTCGTCATGTCGATGATCGCGCTGTGCGCCAACGCGCGGCGGATGTGGTCGTCCACTCGTCCCTCCCTGCGCTCACCTCGGCGGCGCAAGGTCGTTGATAACGCAACCATCATACGCCGGCCGACAAACTGGGGGCACGACGGTCGCTCCTCTCACCCGTCGCCGATTGCGGGCACGAGCAAGCCGAACCCACCCCACCGCCGGCATTGACGACACACCTTGAGGATGCGGATCGTCCGAGCAGCCGACAACTTGCGGATGAGGGGGCGGTGAAAATCGTCGGAGCGCTGGTCGTTACGCTGATCCTTGCCGGCTGCGCGTCGCCCGCCGCGACAGAGGCCCCGGCGAGCTCCTCTCCCGACCCGGCGGCGATGGTCGAAGCAGCGGTGGGCTGGGCGAGGGCCGCTGGCTTCCCCATCGCAGACGCAACGCCGACCATCGACGATCAAGCGAGCTTCGACTGGCTGGCGAACCAGCGCGTCTCACTCGGGCTCGAAGGCCCAGCGTCGGGCGCGCTCCATGTGTTCTTCGACGACGCCGGGATCATGCGAGCGATCGAGGATGAGTCGACGGGGAGGAGCCCAGGGCGGGCGTTGTCGAAGAGCGACGTGCTCGACAAGGCTGCCGGCTGGCTGCACTCGTTCGGCGTCGATCCCGAGACCGGCACGCTCCACGTTGCATCCGGGAGCGTGGGTGGACAGTGGGATCTCACGCTCGACCGGATGATCGACGGCTATCCGGTGGGCAACGCCCCGATGGCGTGGTGGCTGACGGGCGACAAGGCCTACGTCGAGCTTCGCGCCGACGGCTCGCTCGCGACGCTCTACGCCCTGCGACCGGATCACCTGCCCACGCCGACGGTGCTCGACCAGGCGACGCTGAACACGCAGCTGGCAGCGGTGTCGGGACTGTCGAAGCAGAAGCTGGCGACGCTCGATCCTGAGCTTGTCTGGCTTCGAGGGCCCGATCCTGCCACCGGCAAGGACCGCGACGTCCTGAGTCTCAACTACTGCGCCACCGAACGCAGGGAGCTCTCGTGGCAAGCGTGGTGCGTCGACGCCGGGACAGGCGAACGCAGCTCCGTCGGCGGCGCGGCTGACTAAGCGCGCCACGGGCACGTTTCGAACGGCCGTTCTACGATGAACCGATGCGCCCCGACTATCGCGAGGAGCCCTGCCGAACCGCCCTCAACAAGGTCTCGGGCATGTCGTTCCGCTGGTCGCTCAACCCCTACACCGGCTGCGCCCATCGCTGCACGTTCTGCTTCGTCCGCGCCTTCGAGCGCCGCGCCGACCGGCCATCCGACGATCGCTATGGGACGTCGATCCGGGTCAAGACGAACGTCGCCGAGGTCCTCGATCGGGAGCTCTCGCGGAAGAGCTGGAAGCGCGAGCTCGTCGCGATCGGCACCGCCACCGACCCGTACCAGCCGGCAGAAGGCCGGTACCGGCTGACCCGGGGCTGTCTCGAGCGACTGGCCGAGCACCGGACGCCGCTCCACCTCATCACCCGCGGTCCGCTGATCGTTCGCGACGTCGACGTCCTGTCCGAGGCCGCCCGCCGCGCGGCCGTCAGCATCACCTTCTCGATCCCGACCCTCGACCACGAGATCTGGCGGAAGACCGAGCCCGGGACGTCACCACCGGAGCGGCGGCTCGCCATCCTTCGCCGGCTGGTCGATTCCGGGCTCGATGTGGGGGTCGGGATGGCGCCGATCCTGCCCGGACTGTCCGACGCCCCCGAGCAGCTCGCCGAGGTCGTGCGGGCCGCGCGGGAGGCCGGCGCGACGGGCGTCTGGGCAAACCTGCTCTACCTACGGCCCGGCACGCGGGAGCACTTCCTCGACCACCTCGGCCGCGACTGGCCCGAGCTGCTTCCGCGGTACCTCGCGCTCTACGACGGTCGGGCGTATCTGTCACGGGAGACGACCGAGCCGGTCCGGAAGACCGTCCGCGAGCTCGTCCGCCGCCACGGCGTCGCCGACCGCCGCGCAAACCCGCTCAGGCCCGACGTAGACGCGGAGCAGCTTGCCCTGCCGCTCGCCCCGGGACAACCCGGCGTCTCGGTCGTCCCGCCGGGCGCCATCTAGTTCCGCGACGAAGCCACCGGGGACGACGGCCGTCGTTCGGGCGCTCGACGGCCCGCCCGCTACGCCTCCTGCGCCGCCTTCGCCGCCCGCGCGGCCGCCTTCTGGGCCCGCTTGCCGGCCTGGTACTCGGCGAGCGCCTCGGGCGAATCGACATCGCCGAGCGTCGGGTGCTTCGGCGCGACCTCGTCCCAGCCAGACGGCTTGATCCCGAACCGCTTGCCGAGAATCGCGATCAGGCTCTTCGCCTTCATCGCGCCCACGCCGGGCAGCCCGAGCAGCCGCCTCTCGAGGTCGCGCGCGTCGGCCGCCTCGCTCCAGGTCCGGGCGGCATCTCCGTCGTAATCGCTCGCGATCGCGGCGCACAGCGCCTGCACCCGACCCGCCATCGAGGCCGGGAAGCGATGCAGCGCCGGCGGCCGGCGGAAGATCTCCTCGAGCTCGCCCGGGTCCGTGGCCGCGATCCGGGCG
>Ga0255338_1006178_pt1 | contig 10376 bp, 13 predicted proteins | sample MeOH1_35cm_T4_19_FD_203715 | JGI IMG/M metagenome (GOLD analysis project Ga0255338, IMG submission 203715) | Sandy soil microbial communities from University of British Columbia, Vancouver, Canada - MeOH1_35cm_T4_195 | ecosystem: Engineered > Artificial ecosystem > Sand microcosm > Unclassified ...
GGGCGCGAAGTGAGTTGCGCGATGCGACCGCAAAACCGCTCATCGCAGGTTCAGTCGGCCCATAGGGCCGACCGCCTCGTCGCGCGGCACAGCACACCCACACGCGGATTTGCCCGCGAGGTCATCGCTACAGCAGCTCGTTGATCACGTACACCGTGTTGTCCTTGAGCTTGTGCCACAGCCCGCGCTTGCGCCACTTCTCCAGCTTGATCTCATCGCAGCGTGCCACGTATTTCTCGAAGATCGCATCCAGCTGCCCGGCCAGGGCCGCGTCGTTGATCGCCAGCGTGATCTCGTCGTTGGTCTCGAACGAGCGGTCATCGAAGTTGCTGGAGCCGATGGCGCTCCAGACGCCGTCCACCGTCATCGCCTTCTGATGGAGCAGCGTGTGCGGGTATTCGAACAAGCGCACGCCGCATTCGAGCATCTTTTCGAAATTGCGGTGCCCTGCGTGCTGCACCATCGGGTTGTCCGAGCCGCTGGTGGAAGGCATCATCACGCGCACGTCCACACCGCGCTTGACGGCCTCGCCGAAAGCATCGATCGCCTCCGGCTCCGGGATGAAGTAGGGGTTCTGGATCCAGATGCGCTTGCGGGCCAGGCAGATCACCGTGTGGTGCAAGATCTTCACGGCGGGCGCGGAACCCTGCGGCTTCAGGAACACGGCATGGATCACCGCCTCGCCAGCCGGTTCGAGCTTCGGGAAAAACTCGTTGCCGACGAACAGCTCGCCGGTTTCTCCCCCCCAGTTCTCGCTGAAGGCCGACTGCACACTGTGGACGATGGGCCCGCGCAGGCGCACGCTGACGTCGGCGTAGTGCTTGCCGTCCTCCGCGTTGCCCAGCCACTCGTCGACGATGCAGTGGCCGCCGACAAAGGCGACGCGGCCGTCGACGATGACGATCTTGCGGTGGTCGCGGTCATTCAGCACGCCCACGTTCAGCAGCTTGCGCTTGTGGAAGAACTTGACCTTGCAGCCCGCGTCTCGCATTTGCTGAACGGCGTCCTTCCCCGCCAGCCGCGACCCGGTTGCATCCAGCAGCACGCGCACCTGCCTGCCTGCGCGAGCCTGCGCCGTGAGCGCGTCGGCCACCCGTTGCCCCAGGGTGCCTTCCTTCCACAGGAACGTCTCGAAGTGCACCGAATGTTCGGCCCGACCGATCGTTTCGAGCAGTGCGTCGAAAAAGGCGCCGTTCTCGAACACTTCGACCGAATTGCCGCCCACGGCGGTTCCCAGTGTGAGGCCCGAGAGGGACGGCACGAGTTCGTCAATGGGCAGGTCGGACTTGACTGAGAGGACTGGCGCGCGATGCCGCTTGATCGACCAGATCACCAGTGCCATCAACGCGGCGATTCCAAACGAAAGCAAGCCCCAGAAGGATGGGTTCATGGCCTTTAGTCTGACGGAAAGAAGTTGTTCGCGGGGGCGCTATGGCCCTTTCGGACATGGATGAGTAGGGGGCGGGCGCTTCGCGTCGCGGCAGGCGGTACCCGGCGGCGGCTCAGCCCGAACGGTTATCGCTTCTTAGCCCTCCCGTGGCCGGGGCACGCTTGAACAGCGACAGCCAGATTCCCCCCACGATGGCGGCACCCGCCAGCAGCTGCAGTGCGCTCATGGACTCACCCAGGAGCACGGCGCCCGCCGCGGTGGCGATCAGGGGCACCGACAGCTGCACCGTTGCCGCGTGGGCGGCCTTCAGGTGCGGCGTGACGGTGTACCACACGACGTAGCCCAGGCCGGATGCGAGCGATCCGGATGCGACGGCCAATGCCATTCCGGCCGCGTCGAAGCGTAGGTACGACACGCTGGCGAGCGCGAGGACAGCGACCATCGGCACGGTGCGGGCAAAGTTGCCTTGCGTGGCAGCCGTCGCGTCCTGCGCCACACGGCCGCGCAGCGAATACACGCCCCACGCGGCACCGGCACCCATCATGAGCGCGGCCGAGCCAAGGGGCGGGGCCGGCACCGCACCCTGGGGAAGCAGCAGCCCGACCAGGCCTGCGAAGGCGATAACCATGCCGACGACCTGGAACAGGTTCAGGCGTTCACCGCGCCACAGGCCGTGCCCGACCATGGTGGCCTGGACGCAGCCGAACAGGATGAGGGCGCCGATGCCCGCCTGCAATCCGGTATAGGCAAAGGAAAAGGCCGCGGCGTAGGTAAAGAGCGCGAGGGCCGAGGGCCAGTTACCGCCCGCGGCAGCCCCGCGCGAGCGCAATCGCACGATCAGCCACAACACCAGCGCCGCGGACACCAGCCGGACAGCCGTGAAAGTTGCGGCGTCGACCTGCGTGTGGCGCAGCGCGAGGCGGCACAGCACTGAATTCGCGGCGAACGCCAGCATGGCCAATGCGGTCAGCAATAGCAGGTTGGCACGCTTCATGTGTTTCCTGGCTTCGTGGCGGGTGGGTGATATTAAGCCGCAAGCTTTATTTCCACGCGCTAAGATGTAAGCCTCGGAGCCACAATCGCGGCCGTGGGAGCACCGGCGCAGAAACCGGGGCGCGGCGTCCGCAAGTCAATCAACACAATGCCAAACATCGGATCGATTCTTAAAAGCGAAATTTCCCGGGTCTCCCGTAAGGAAGTGCGGGGTGAAACGCAGGCCCTCAAGAAGTCGGTATCCCAGTATCGCGGGCAGATCGCGGACCTGAAGCGACGCATGCAGGCGCTTGAGCAGCAGGTCAAGCGCCTGGGCAAGGTTACAACCCGGATCGCGGCTCCCCGGGAAGTCGAGGAGCCAGCCGGCAACCTTCGCTTCAGCGCCAAGGGCCTGGCCGCGCAGCGCAAGCGCCTGGGCCTGTCGGCAGCGGCGGTGGCCAAGCTGCTAGGCGTGTCGGCGCTGTCCGTATACAAATGGGAAAGCGGCAAGACCCGTCCGCGCGCCAAGCAGATCGAGGCCATCGCCACATTGCGCGGCATGGGCCGGCGCGAGGCAGCCAAGCGCCTGGGCGAGTAGGGCTGCGAAAATGGGGGTGTCGCAGTAAACAAAGCCTCCCATGCCCTTGCCCGCACCCCAGCCCCGCACCCACCTTCACACCCGCGCCGTCGTATTTCGCGGCTACCACCGCGAAGACGGCCTGTGGGACATCGAAGCCGAGCTGTCCGACACCAAAAGCTACGCTCTGGAGCGCTCCGAGCGTGGCCTGATGCCGCCGGGCACGCCCATTCACGGCATGTCGATCCGCGTGACGGTGGATGACTCCATGACCATCCGCGAGATCGCCAGCTCGCAGGAGCACACGCCGTTCGACGAATGCCAGCAGGGCAACGCGCCCATGCAGAAGATGGTGGGCATCACGCTCGGCCCGGGCTGGCGCGTGGCGATCGAACGCGCGCTGGGCGGCATCCGCGGTTGCACACACCTGCGCGAGTTGCTGTTCAACATGGCAACGGCCGCCTACCAGACAATCCCCTCCTACCAGCAGCGCCTGCGCCGCCAGGCCGGCCTCCCTGCCCAGGATGGCAACGAGCCGCCCTACCACCTGGGCAAGTGCATCGCCTGGGATTTCGACGGCCCTGTGACCAAGCGCCACCACCCCGAGTTCGCGGGCTGGCAGCCGCTGAAACGTCGGGACAAGCCCGAAGGCGGCCCGGCTTGATCTAGATCGTCCGCGGCGAATTTCGCCGGGGTGAGGCTCACAGCCTCGCTGATATGCTGGATCTTCGACTCAAGGAGCCCCGGGTATGAAGAAGTTATTGGTGATCTGCATGTTGGCCGCGTCGGCGCTCGCCTGGGCGGCCGGCTCGGTGACGGGCGAAGTCCTCGAAGTGCAGCAGGTGGACAGTTACACCTATTTGCGCATGAGGACGGCCAACGGCGAAACCTGGGGTGCGGTGCCCACCGCCCAGGTCAAGAAGGGCGCGATCGTCACCCTCGAAGACATCACGGTGATGAACGATTTCGAGAGCAAGACGCTCAAGCGGAAGTTCAAGACGGTGGTCTTCGGCACGCTCGCGGCGGGACCAGGAAGCGCGGCCGGCAAGAGCGCGGCCGTATCGCCGCACACGGGCGTGCCCAAGGCGGCGGAAACGCTCGACGTCAAGGTGCCCAAGGCCGTGGGCGCGAATGCCCGTACGGTGGGCGAGATCATGGCCAAGCCGGGGGAAGTGAAGGACAAGCCCGTGCTGGTGCGGGGCAAGGTCGTGAAGTTCAGCGGCGGCATCATGGGCCGCAACTGGATCCACCTGCGCGATGGTTCGGGCGCGGCCGCCGACAAGACCAACGACTTGCTGGTCACCACGACCGAGCAGGCCAAGGTGGGCGATGTCGTCACCGCCAAGGGTGTGGTTCGCGTCGACAAGGATTTCGGGGCCGGGTACGTGTACAAGGCCCTGGTCGAGGACGCCGCACTGCAGCGCTGACGCGTATGTGACGGCATTAACCGCTTCGTAAGCGGGTCAAACCCGCGATGACATGCCGGCGAGGGCGGCGTAAGCTGGGCGGCCATAGGAGACCCCGCCCATGCCGACACGTTCGATAGCGAAGCCCAGCCTGCGCAAACTGTTCATCGCCACCAGCGTGCTGCTGGTCGGCCTGGCCCTGGCCACCCTGGCCCAGGCGCAACCTGCCGTGTGGCCCACCAAGCCGGTGAGGATAGTGGTGACGTTCCCGCCCGGTGGCGCGCCCGACACGCTGGCCCGCATCCTCGCGGACAAGTGGGGCCAGTCGCTCGGGCAGTCCATCACTGTGGACAACAAGCCGGGGGCGGGCGGCAACATCGGCGCCGATTTCGTGGCCAAGAGCCCGCCCGACGGCACGGCGCTGGTCGTGGGCACGGTCGGCACGCATGCGATCAACGCCGCGTTGTACGACAAGATGCCGTACAACCACATCAAGGATTTCACGCCCATCACGTTCCTGGCGTCCACCCCCAACCTGCTGGTGGTCAACAAGAATGTGCCCGCCAACACCGTGAAGGAACTGGTCGAGCTGGCGAAGAAGACGCCGCTGTCGTTTGGCTCCTCCGGCAGCGGCACGTCCATCCACCTCTCGGGCGAGCTCTTCAACACCATGGCCGGCGTGAAGATGCAGCACATCCCGTACAAGGGCCGTGCGCAGGCCGTGCCCGACCTGCTGGGCGGCCGCATCACGATGATCTTCGACAACATGCCCTCGGCCCTGCCGCTGGTGAAGGCCGGCGAAGTGAAGGCGATTGCCGTCACCAGTGCTGCTCGCTCGCCCGCGGCGCCCAACATCCCGACCATCGCCGAATCCGGCCTGCCCGGCTTCGAAGCGACTTCGTGGTTCGCGCTGTATGCGCCGGCCGGCCTGCCCAAGGACGTACAGATGCGCATCAATGCCGAGACGGCGCGCGTGATGGCGCTGCCCGACGTGAAAGAGAAGCTCGCCACGCTGGGCCTGGAAGTGGCCACGGGCACGCCCGAAGCGCTCGGCACGTTCATGCAGGCCGAGACCGCCAAGTGGGCCAAGGTGGTGAAGGAGTCGGGCGCCAAGCCCGACTGAGCCGCCATGAACGAACGCAAGGCGGCCATCGTCACGGGTTCGGCCACGGGCATCGGTGCCGCGACGGCCTTGGCCCTGGCACGGCGCGGCTACAACCTGCTCATCAATTACTCGAAGAGCGAAAGCGAGGCGCAAGAGACGCAGGCCGCGTGCCGGGAGGCTGGCGCGGACACGCTGCTTCTGCGCGGCAGCGTGGCCGAGGATGCCGACTGCAAGGCGATGGCGCAGGCGGCGCAGAAGCGCTGGAAGCGGCTGGACGCGCTGGTCAACAACGCGGGCATCTCCGTGTTCGGCAAGGACGCCGCCTGGGAGGCACTGGACGCGCCGGCCTTCCAGCGGATCATGGGCGTCAACGTGGTCGGCACCTTCCAGATGGTGCGGGCCTGCGTGCCTTCGCTGAAGGCCGCGCGCGGCTGCATCGTCAACGTCTCGTCGGTGGCGGGCTCGCTGGGCATCGGTTCATCGATGCCCTACATCGCGTCCAAGGGCGCGGTGAACTCGATGACGCTTCACCTTGCGCGCGAGCTCGCGCCCGAGATTCGCGTCAACGCCGTCTGTCCCGGCCTCGTCACTTCGCGCTGGTTCGTGGACGGCATCGGCCAGGCGGGTTTCGAGAAGGTGAAGGCATCCTTCGAGTCCAGTGTGCCGCTGCAGCGCGCGTGCAGCCCTGAGGACGTGGCCGAGGCCATCGTGTGGCTGGTGGACGGCGCCCGCAGCGTCACCGGCGAGCTGCTTTTGCTGGATGGCGGCATCCACCTTGGCTCGCGCCAGGTGCAGGCGGCGGCGAAACCGACATGACACAGCACATCGGCATCGTCGCCTGTTCGGCCGAAGGCGCTTCGCTGTGCTACCGCACGATCTGCACCGAGGGGGCGCAATTGCTCGGGCCCCACGCGCACCCGGAGGTGTCGATGCACACGCCTTCGCTGGCCGATTACATGGAGCGCATCTACCGTGACGACTGGCGGGGCGTGGGCGAACTGATGCTCGCGTCGGCGGAGAAGCTCGCGCGCATCGGCGCGGATTTCCTCATCTGCCCGGACAACACGATCCACCAGGCGCTGCCGTACGTCGAGCCGCGCTCGCCGCTGCCCTGGCTGCACATCGCCGATGTCGTGGCGGGGCAGGCCGCGGAAAGGGGGTTCAGGCGCCTTGCGATCACGGGGACGAAGTGGCTGGTGGAAAGCGACGTCTATCCGCAGAAGCTCACGGTGCGCGGGCTGGATTTCCTGCGGCCCACGGCCGATGAGCGCGAGCAGATCAACCGCTTCATCATGGACGAACTGGTCTATGGGGTCACATCGGCGCAAGCCGTCGTGTATTTCCAGCAGGTGATCGGCCGCATGAAAGGCGAGGGGTGCGACGCCGTCGTCCTCGGCTGCACGGAGATTCCGCTGATCATCAACGACGCGAACTCGCCGCTGCCGACGCTGGATTCGACGCGGCTGCTCGCGCGGGCCGCATTGCGGCGTGCCGTGAACCCGTAGTGTCACGAGCGTTGCAATGCCGGGCGGGCGTCGCGGCTACAGTAGCAGCAAATTACGGAGACTTTCATGATTACGCTTCACGGTTTAGCCGTCTCGAATTACTACAACAAGGTCAAGCTCGCGCTGCTCGAAAAGGGAGTGCCTTTCACCGAGACCCACCAGGCGACGCACAGCACCGAAGATGCCGTGCTGGCCGCCTCGCCGCTCGCGAAGATCCCCTACATCACCACGGAGCAGGGGACACTGTGCGAAAGCCAGCCGATCATGGAGTGGATCGAAGCCGCCTATCCGCAGCCCCCGCTGCTGCCGGCCGACCCGTTCGCCGCCGCCAAGGTTCGCGAGCTGACGACGTTCATCGACTGGCACATCGAAATGGTGGCGCGGCAGTTGTACGGCCAGGCGTTCTTCGGCGGCGCGCCCTTGAGCGAGTCCAATGCAGCGCGTATCCGCAAGCAGCTTGAGAAGAACATCGCCGCGCTCAAGCGCCTCGCGAAATTCGCGCCCTTCGTGGCGGGCGATACCTTTACCCAGGCCGACTGCTCCGCGTTCAATCACCTGCCACTCGTCGCGCTGGCGACCAAGACGGTGTTTGGTGAAGACCTGCTTGCGGCAGGTGGCATCGACCACAGGAGCTACACGAAATTCATCGGCGAACGGCCCACGGCGCAGAAGGTCGTGGCCGACCGCAAGTCCGCGCCGAAGGTGTAGCCCGCCGGGCGCCCCAATCCGGCATGGCTGACTCGGGTATTGCGCCGCGATGGTGGCGCAGCGGCGCGATGACTTAGACTCCGGCGCGTGAACACCACTGCCGTCATCGTCTTCAACCGGGCCTTCGCGTTCCGCGAAGCGATGGTGCGCGCCATGAACGCGTGCGGCACGGCGCAGGCTCGCCGGATGTGCCCACGACGCCAGGCACATTCCTGAGCCCGGCGATCCTCCCTTTCCCCCTTTTGCGCAACACCTGATCGCCGGGCAACCACCCCCGCGCGATGACGCGCGCGCGCCAATGGCCCGCGCGTCGCCTGACTTCAGGAGTGTTCCATGAAAGTGTCCAGTCTCGAGCGTACGCTCACCGAAATCGATCACGTGCGCCTGATGCGTCTCATGGCCCGTGCCAAGGCCGACCCGCGGTTGCCGCCCCTCCTGGAAGAGCTCGACGAGCTGCTGTCCTGTAGCGACCTGGTGGAGCCGGCCCGCGTGCCACCCGACGTGGTGACGATGTATTCGCGGGTGCTGCTGGCCGACACAGTAGGGGCTGCACCCGGCAAGTTCACGGTCTGCTATCCCGAGGACGCCGAGCCGGCGCAGGGGTTCGTCTCTGTGCTCTCGCCGCTCGGCACGAGTTTGCTGGGCTTGCGCGTTGGCAACGTCGCCCACTGGCGCGGCCCGCATGGGGATCTGCAATCGGCCAGGGTCGGGGCGATGCTGTTCCAGCCGGAGGCCAGCGGTGACTACACCCTTTGAATTGCGCGAGCGCTCAGTGATCGGCGTGCGCTTCCGCTTCGACGCGGCGGGCGACTTCCTCCAGGTGGCGCGCGGTGCCGTCGCGGCCGATGGCGAAAACGCCGGTCACGACGCCGTTGTCGTCCTTGAGCAGGCCGAAGCTCAGATCCACATACAAGCGGCAACCCCACTTGTGCTGCGCCCGCGTGGTCATCACGCGGCCGTCATGCCGCATCTGCCCGGTTTGCACCGCGCGGTGGAAGCCTTCATCGTGAGCACGGCGGAACTTTTCGGGAATGATGAGAGAGAGATTCTGGCCAATGGCCTCTTGCGCGCCCCAGCCAAAAATGATCTCTGCGCCACGGTTCCACAGCAGGATCACGCCTTCGCGGTCGGCGAGGATGACCGCGTCCTGCGCCTGCTCGATGATCGCGCGGTGCAGTTCGCCGGCGCCGTGCGTGAGATGCGGTGGCAGCCTCATCTCATGCGGCCTCCAGGTCGAGCAGACCTTGCAGCGAAGCAAGCTCGTCGCGGTGCAGCCGCGCGAGCCGGGAAGCGCAACGCTCACCCTCGGGCGTGAGGCGGATTTCTACCCGGCGCAGGTCGCTGACGCTGGCCTGCCGCTGCACGAGCCCTAACGACTCGCAGCGCGAGACGAGCGCGACCACGCCGTGGTGCTTGGACTGAAGGCGCTCGGCCAATTCGCCAATCGTGGCCCAGTCGCGGCCGGGAAAGCCCTTGATCTGCAGCATGAGCTGGTACTGCAAGGGCGTGATGCCACTCTCGCGCGTGACCTCCTCGCTGAAGCGAAGGAAGCGGCGCAACTGGTAGCGGAATTCCGCCAGCGCCTCGAACTCAGCCTTGGCCAGGGGGGGGCCTGAAGACCTTGTTTTGATAGCATGCATACAGTTCAATATATCACGGCATGATATAAGGGCAAGAGTCCCTCCAGCCAACGATGAAACTCCATATCCTGTCCGACCTGCACCTGGGGCAGGGTGCGCTCGCGCTGCCTCCCACCGATGCGGACCTTGTCGTCCTGGCCGGGGATATCGCCCGTCCGCCGCAGGCGGTGGCGTGGGCGTCGCAGCTCGGCAAACCTGTGCTGTATGTGCTGGGCAATCATGAGTTCTATGGCGGCAGCATCGAGGCAACGGCGGCGCAGTTCAAGGCCTTGTCCGCGCGCTCCAACGTGCGGCTGCTCGACGATGAGAGCGTGGTCATCGGCAACGTGCGGTTCCTCGGCTCGACGCTGTGGACGGACTTCCTGCTCTTCGGCGAAGGCGAACAACGCGAGGCCGCGATCGCGGATGCCGTGCGCTTCATGCGCGACTACAGCCGCATCAGGACCGGCGACGATCCGCAGGCCGTGCTGCAACCCAGGGACACTGCCGCGCGATTCCAGCGCCATGCGGCCTGGCTGGCCGCCGAGCTGGCTCGGCCGCACGACGGCCCCACGGTGGTGATCACGCACCACGCGCCCTCGACCCGCAGCATCCACCCGCGCTTCGAGACTTCGCTGCTCAATGCCTGCTTCGTCTCCCGGGCCGAGCACCTGCTGGGTGACGATCGCGCCCAGCTGTGGATCCACGGGCACACGCACGACAGTTTCGACTACACAGTCAACGGAACGCGCGTGGTGTGCAACCCGCGGGGCTACGCGCGAGAGGGCGTCAATGAGAACGCTGCGTTCGACGCCGGTTTCGTTGTGGAGGTCGGCTAGCGCGATCACGGGGTGGGGCTGGGGGTACCCTTCACTCGATGACCTCGCGTGCAAATCCGCGTGCGGGTGGGCCATGCCGCGCGCGGATTTGCTGCCAACACTGTTGGCACGCCACCGGTGGAATACCAACCACTCTCGCGGCGCGGCGGGCGGTACCCGGCGGCGGCGATTTCTGTGGCGGCGAAGCGGCTTGGCCTGGGGACGGGCGCGCAGCGCTTCGTAACTGACTCGCCGTACCTGTTTGAGCGAAGAGCC
>Ga0255338_1006179_pt1 | contig 10375 bp, 11 predicted proteins | sample MeOH1_35cm_T4_19_FD_203715 | JGI IMG/M metagenome (GOLD analysis project Ga0255338, IMG submission 203715) | Sandy soil microbial communities from University of British Columbia, Vancouver, Canada - MeOH1_35cm_T4_195 | ecosystem: Engineered > Artificial ecosystem > Sand microcosm > Unclassified ...
CCACGACGAGGCAACGCGCACGATGCTGTTCAACGCGGCCGTGCGGCACGAACAGGATCATCGGTTCGGCAGACTCTACGGACTGGCGGAGTTCTCTCGCAGCGACCCTGAACACGGCGACGGGTATTACGCGGCGGTGCTGGAAGCGAGCCTGCTGAACGCCGGCCGGTTGCCGTACTTCCGCGTCGAGTATGCGACACGGCCGGAGTACGCGCGGGAAGGCGGCCCTGACACGGACGGTTTTTTCCGCTACGATCACGATTCGGAGCCGGTCGGCGCGACGAAGTGGGCCATTGTTTCGGCCGGTTTCGGCTGGAACCTGACGAATCTGCCGATCAGCGTGCGGCCATACGCCGAGGCGCAGTATCATGCGGTGTGGCGTGAGCGCGGAACGATCCGGCCGGAAGTGCTGTACGGCCGTTCGCGGTTCTGGGCGTTTTCGACCGGCGCCCGCATTTTCCTCGGCGGCGAGCCGATGCGGATGGGCGCGTACGGCGTGCTCGATCCGATGACGCGCATGCACCAGGGAAGCCAAACACCAACCAGTTCGCTGGAGTTGCACCACCATTGATGCGCGGTCTGTTTGTTCTGTGTGTCGCCGTGCTGCTCGGGTTTCCGGGCCGCGCGGCTGCACACATCGCGGTGAAGTCATCGACGCCGGCCGCGGATTCGACCGTGGCCGGTACCGTTCGTGAAATCAGCATCGTATTCACACAGCGCGTAGAAGCGCAGTACACCGACCTTTCCATCAGCGATAACGACGGTCGCGCCTTCACGGGCATCGTCTCAGCCGCAGGAACCGACGGGCACACCTTTACGCTTACGCTGCCACGTGAGTTGTACAGCGGCCGGTATACGGTGCACTGGCGCGCGGCCGGCCGCGACGGCCACGTCGTTGCCGACTCATTCCATTTCAACGTGGATGCGCCGCCGCCCCCAGCGTCGGCCGCCGCCGCGCTCAATAACGCAGACCCGGACTCGACCGTCTCTTCCCTGCCGACTTCGCGGGCATCGATCGTGTCGAAGCCGATCGCGGTGCTCGTGCGATGGCTCACGTTCGCGGCGATCCTGCTCACGATCGGTTCAGGCCTGTTCCGAACGGCCGTTCTCGGCCGGGCCTCGATTCGTCACCCGGACGCAACGGAATGGGATGTATTGCTGCGCGCGACGCGTGGTGTTGCTCTCTTCGCTGCCGCGTCCGTGCTGGTGCTGTTGCTGCCACGCCTGCTGATCCAGTCGATCGAACTGAACGGCGCCACGCAGATGTGGAACCCTGCAAACATCCGGAGCATGCTGACAAGCACGCTTTGGGGGCGCGGGTGGACGCTGCAGTTGATCGCGGGGATCACCTGTCTGTACGGCGCCGTCCGCGCGACCGAAACGACCGGCTGGACAATCCTGCTCATCGGTTCGGCGCTGCTCGCGTTTTCGCCCGCGTTTTCCGGTCACGCCGCCGCCATCGAGCAGTCCGTCATCATCACCGTGGTGAGTGATGCACTACACGTTTACGCCGCGTCCGCCTGGGTCGGTGTGCTCGCGGTGCTGTTCATCGTCGTGCTGCTGAACATCCGCACCGGCGCGCCCGCGATCGCCGGATTGATCACCTGCTTCTCTCCGCTCGCGCTGCTCGGCGCCGGGATCGCGGTCATCACCGGCACCGTTGCCGCGCTCGCGCATATTGGCCCGCTCAGCGATCTCTGGCAGACCGCCTACGGACGCGCACTGTCGCTGAAGCTGACGATGTTCGCGGCAACCGTGACGGCCGGCTTTATCAACTGGCGCCTCATCCGCCCCGCACTCGACACGGACCGTGGCGGCCGCGTCCTGCGCGGCACGTCCATCCTCGAACTCGCGTTTGCGCTGCTCGTGCTGCTCTTCACGGCCGTGCTGGTGGCACTGCCGACACCCTGAGGCTACCAGCGCCCGGGTTACACCGGCGCTTTTGCGCTACCTCTGGGCAAATACGTGAGCGAGAACGGGAGCGTGAGCGTTCGTTGTTGCTTCCGGTCCACGTTTCACGTAAAGGCAAACGTACCCGTAAACGGCTGCTGCTTCGTCGAAGCGCAACATCGAGTGCCCGCAAAATTGCCGTGTGCTGAAACCACTGATGCTGTAATTTCGTAACGGCACCTCAACCCAAGCCTGGAGAGCCCATGAAGAGACAAGTCATTCTTAGCGCCGTCGCGCTCGTGCTGAGCGCGTGTGCGGGTTCGCAGCAGCCTGCTGCTACGCCTGCTACGCAGCCGCCACAAACACCGACGGCCGCGCAACCACAGAAATCGGCGCTCGATCCGGTTGGCACGTTCGATTTCACGACCAACGTGCAAGGCACCGATGTAGCGGGCTCGTTCGAGATCGTGCGCAAGGATGATGGCTCGTATGGTGGCCGGATCCTCACTGCGGCCTTTCCGGAGATCCCGATCACGCGCGTGACCGTTGAGGCCAGCAAGCTCATCGTTGGCGGTAGCGTGGATGGCCAGGCGCTGATTATGGAGCTCACGTTCAGCGGCGACTCGTTTACCGGCGGCTGGTCCGTCGGTGATGGATCGGTCGGCGGTCAGATAACGGGCAAGCGGAAGGCTTAGCCCTCTAACGGATGAACGGCCGTGTACGGGGACGTTTATACGTGGACGTGAACGGACAGCAGCAACAACGAGAACGGGCGCTCAATGCGCCCGTTTTGTTTGAGACTGACCACGTCGTCCTGTACACGAACACGTTCCCGTACGGGGACGTGTACGTGTAGGGCAACGGATCGAACAGACGTTTACGGGGACGTTGACGTGGACGTTTACGTGGACGGAATGGACGAACGGATCAAAAACAGACGAACGACCGTGTACGTGGACGTTTACGGGGACGTGTACGTGTACGGGACGGACGAACAGACCAAACAGACGAGGACCCTCCCGTTCGTCGACACGACGGCGGAGCGAGGCATCAAACATCCCAAACGCCGCGAGCGGAAGCGACCATTGGGGCATTGAGTGGTCCTGAACCACACAACATCCCAACGGCGCCGACGCATGCGTCGCGATTGGGCCGTTGATACGGCAGGGACCACACTCCGCCCCAAGTGTCCCTTTGCACGACGGCGATTGGGACGTTCGATGCCAGCAGCGAAAAAACGGGCGCTTGCGGCGCCCGTTCTTTTGTAGTCCCCGGTCAACGTAAACGTAAACGTCAACGTCCCCGTAAACGTCGTTCGTCCTTCCCGTACAGGTCCATTCGTCCGTCCCGTACACGTACACGTTCCCGTAAACGTCCACGTACACGGCCGTTAAAATCTGTTAATCCTGCAGAGCCAACCGCGCCCGTATTTCTTCAACGCGCTTCCGCAGCATCACTGCGTCCTCATTCAGCACGGTGATATGCCCGACCTTCCTGCCAGGGCGCGGGGTTTTGCCGTAGAGGTGCACGTGGGTGTCGCCGAAACGGAGCATATCGGGGAGCGTGGGGATGCTGCCGATGAGGTTGATCATGGCTGCATGACCGATCGCGTCGGTGTTACCGAGTGGCAGGTCGAGAATCGCGCGCAGATGATTTTCGAACTGACTCGTGACGGCGCCTTCGATGGTCCAGTGCCCGGAATTGTGCACGCGTGGCGCCATCTCGTTGGCGAGCAGTGCATCGCCGCACTGGAAAAGTTCGATCGCGAGCACGCCGACGTAGTCGAGCTGTTCGAGGACGGTCGCGGCAAGCGCCTCCGCCTTGTGCTGCAGTGCGGGCGTGAGCTGTGGCGCGGGTGCGAGCGACAGTCGCAGGATACCGGCTTCGTGATGATTCTCGACGATCGGGTAAAAGCGTGTATCGCCGCTCGGCGATCGCACGGCGATGATCGACACTTCGCGCTCGAACCTCACGAAACCTTCGAGGATCAGCGGCACGCTCCCGTGCTGCTTCCACGCCGCATCGGCGTCTTCCCTGCTCCGGATGACCGCCTGGCCCTTGCCATCGTAACCGAGTCGGCGAGTCTTCAGAACCGCGGGCAGGCCGATGCGCTCGATCGCGGCGTCGAGATCGGCGCGGGAGTCGATGCGCGCGAACGGCGCCGTCGCGATGTGGTGACTCGCGAAGAACTGCTTCTCGAACAACCGGTCCTGCGAGACCCGGAGCACACGCGCCGACGGATAGATGCGCGCGTGTTGCGCGATCTGCTCCGCGGCTTCGACGGGTACATTTTCCGACTCGTACGTCACGACGTCGACACTGCGAGCGAACTTCACGAGTGCGTCGGCATCGCCCTGCGGCGCCACGACGTAATCGGCGACTTCGCGCGCGGACGTGTCATCCGGACCGCCGATGTGGCGGCAACGGATGCTGAGCGGGTAACCGGCAAGGGCGAGCATGCGGCCGAGTTGGCCGCCTCCAATGACGCCGACTTTCAACGATGAGGGGGATGCTGCGTTCGACACTTCAGGTCAGGCCATCTCGGGATCGGGTTCACGCAGGACAGCCTGCGTCTGTTCCTGGCGGTAGGCGCGGAGCGCATCGCGGAACTGCGGATAACGCACGCCGATGATCGCCGCCGCCAGCAACGCGGCGTTGATCGCGCCCGCCTTGCCGATGGCGACCGTTGCGACCGGGATGCCAGCGGGCATCTGCACGATCGAAAGCAGCGAATCCACGCCATTCAGCGCCTTCGATTCTACCGGTACACCAATCACGGGCAGTGTGGTCTTCGCGGCCGTCATTCCCGGCAGATGCGCCGCGCCGCCGGCGCCGGCGATGATCACCTCGAGGCCGCGCTGTTCCGCGCTTGCCGCGTATTCAAACAGCAGGTCCGGCGTGCGGTGCGCCGAAACGACCCGCTTCTCAAATGGCACGCCCAGATGCGCGAGCATCGTCGCGGCGTGCTGCATGGTGGCCCAATCAGAGCGCGAGCCCATGATCAGCCCTACGAGTGGTCCTTTCATAGGAGGATAAGTTTTGCTGGTTCTGTGGTTCTGCGCAAACGGGCGGGGGCAACCGCGGTGGTAAATTCCGGCCTTTCTGCGCCCTCTGCCGATGGGGGAGCGTTGCTGCAGGTGCCTGGGTGTGTCTGGCGCGTCTGCGCAGTCAGCCGATTTGGGAGCGTTGCTACAGGTGCCTGGGTGGTTTCGGTGCTCTTGCCCTGTGAAATTGAATCGACGGGAATCTGCGAGCGCCTTGAAGGTTCGGTGCTTCTGCGCTTCGAATGCGTCGTGGGTACACTCAGCCCCGATCTGTGCGGTATATTTCCAAGCGCAAGTTCCTGATCACCGTTCCCGATCCCTGTTCCTCCTGAAACCACGAGCCACTGTGTCCCGTACTCCCGGCATGGTCAGCAAAAAAGTACTCATCCGCGACTTCGCGCTGTTTCAACTCAAGCTGGTACTGGACGGGTTGAAGGACCTCCTGGTATTCAAGCTTGCGATCATCGCGGTCCTCCTGGACCTTCTCTTCGGCGGGAGCCACCGGGGCCGACTCTTTTACGGGCTGATGCGACTCACGGAGCGGTTCGACCTGTGGCTGAACGTGTACGGTTCGGCACGCAGGGCCGGTTCTGACGGTGACGGCCTGTTCGAGGTGAGCCGCTCGGGTGCGAACACGATGCTCGGCAAACTCGAGCAGATGCTCGAGGACGCGGGCTTCGACCCGGAGGAGCACGGTCGTCAAAGCCGGCGGGCGGACCGACGGGCCGAGCGCGGGCGGTAGCGGCAGGGGGTTCTGCCAGATGCTAGATTCAAGGCCGGGCTGAACCAGGGAGGGCGGCGGATGGCAGGTCTCACATCGAAACAGCGGGCGTTCCTGAAGTCGATGGCGCACGGGCTCAAGCCCGTGGTCCACATCGGCAAGGAAGGCGTGACGGATGACACGGTGCGTGCGGTCGGCGAGGTACTGCACACGCGCGAGTTGATCAAGCTGAAGGTTCTGGAGACTGCACCAGCAGAAACGCGGGAAATCGCTGACGAGTTGGAAACGAGCGTCGCCGGATCCAGCGTGGTGCAGGTCATCGGCCGAACGATCGTCCTCTACAGACCGGATCCGGAAGAGCCGCAGATTCGACTGCCGTAAGCTTTCCGCGGGGTACAACCTCTTTCGCATTTTCATTCAAACGTCGTCGAACCGAAGCTGCATCCATGTCCGAAACTGTTGCGTGGCACACCCGATTCCGCCCCGGGCGCGCCCACATCCGCGATCTGATTTCGCTGGCGCTGCCCGTGTGTGCGGTGCAGCTCGGCGCGATGCTCATGGGTGTCGTCGACACCATCATGATCGGACACGTTTCGGCGCCTGCGCTCGCGGGTGTTGCAGTCGGCAACGTCTGCTTTTTCATCATCGCCATTTTCGGCATGGGCACGCTGATGGCGCTCGACCCGATCGTTTCCCAGGCGATCGGCGCCGGCGATGAAACCGCGGTTGCCCGGGCGGTTCAGCGAGCGTGCGTGCTCGCGCTCGCGCTGGGCATCGTCGGCTCGATCGGGCTGCTGTTCGCGGAGCCGGTGCTGCGGCTGCTCAGGCAGCCGGAAGAGATCATTCCGCTCGCGGCGACGTACTGCCGCGTCCTGGTGCCGGGCACGATCCCGTTCATGCTGTTCATCGTGTTGCGGCAAACGTTGCAGGCAAAGGCCATCGTCGCGCCTGTCGTGATCACGATGGTCATCGCGAACATCGCGAACGCAGGGCTCAACTACGTGCTGATCTTCGGCAAGCTGGGCTTCCCCGAGATGGGTGTGGCGGGCGCAGCCTGGGCGACATCGATCTCGCGCTTTCTGCTGCTGGGAAGTCTGCTTGTCGCCGCGTGGCGCGACCTGCACGGCTACATCTCACGATTCGATCGCGCATCGTTCGCGCGTGCACCGCTGTTGCGCATGCTGAAACTGGGCGCGCCGATCGGGCTGCACCACGGCGCCGAGTACGGCGCCTTTGCGGCGATCGCGCTGTTCATGGGCATGCTCGGCACGCAGCAGGTTGCAGGTCACCAGATCGCGATTAACCTCGCCTCGCTGACGTTCAACGTGCCGATGGGCGTGGCACAGGCCGGAGCGGTGCTGGTCGGCCAGGCGATCGGCCGCGGCGATCTGAACGCCGCACGGCGCAGCGCCGGCGCCGCTACGCTGATCGGCGTCGGCATCATGGCCGTGTTCGCGATCATTTTCCTCAGCATACCGGACATGCTCGCGGCCGTTTACACGACCGATGTCGGCGTGGTCGCCGTGGCGGTTGCGCTGATTCCGATCGCCGGCGTATTCCAGGTGTTCGATGGACTGCAGGTCGTGTCGGCCGGTCTGCTGCGCGGCACGGCCGACACGCGTGTTCCGATGCTGGTCGGACTGGTGGGCTTCTGGCTGGTCGGCATGCCCGTGAGCCTGATCCTCGGCTTCGGGCTCGACCAGGGCGCGACCGGCCTGTGGTGGGGCTGTGTGGCCGGTCTCGGCGCGGTCGGACTCTTCCTCGCCGCGCGCGTGAAGCAGCAGCTCACGAGCGACATCGACCGCGTCCTCATCGAGGATCCGGCGGCCGCTGCGTAGCAGTCAGGCGAGGTCGTCGAGCGCGCGAACCAGGTCGGCCGCAATCTCGGCGGGCTGGCGTCGCTCGATGTCCTTCCGCTCCATCATGAAGGCGACCTTGCCATCCTTCATGATCGCGACAGACGGCGAGGACGGCGGGTAATCCGTGATGTACTCGCGCACACGCGCCGTCGCTTCCATATCCTGCCCTGCAAACACGGTTGTAATGCGATCCGGCTTCTGACGCGCGTTGCGGATTGCCTCGACGACGGCGGGCCGCATGCGCGTCGCGGCGCAGCCGCACGTGGAATTGATCGCGATCAGTGCGGTGCCGCCTTCCTTCAGCAGTGCATCCACATCCGCGGGTGTGCGCAGCTCGTCAAATCCATGCTGGGTCAGTTCGCGCCGGATCGGCGCAACCATCATTTCCGGAAACGGCATTTCGGCTCTCCTTCACCCGGCGCGCAGGAAAATCGCGCCACTGGACCGAAGTACGTGTGGCCGCGTAGGTTACGCGACCGAAAGAACTGTCTGCAAAATAATGAATAATCGCATCATGCGCGCCTTGCGGCGCGAGCCGACCGACGCCACCCCCGTGTGGTTCATGCGCCAGGCCGGGCGCGCACTTCCTCGTTACCGGGAACGCCGAGCGGATCGCGACATGTTCGCCATCCTGCGCGATCCCGAATCCGCCGCGGACATCACGGCCATGCCGCTCGAGTATTTCCCGGTGGATGCCGCCGTCCTGTACAACGACCTCGTGACTCCGTTTTTCGGCGCCGGCCTGGACCTCGAAATGGTGCCCGGTGTCGGTCCGGTGGTCCACAACCCGGTCGAGAACGCGGCAGACATCGACCGGCTGACGAGGTTCGATCCACGCGAGACGCTGGTCTGGTCGCTGGACCAGATCCGGCTGCTCCGACAGCGCATCGACGTGCCGGTGCTCGGGTTTGTGGGTGCGCCGTTCACGATCAGCACGTACGCGATCCGCGGCTCGGGCTCGGTCAAACACAAGCACCACGAAGACATCAAGGCGTTTATTTACCGCGATCCGGAGGCGTGGCATCGGCTCGCCGATTTCTGGGCCGAGCACCTCGCGGAGTACGGCATCGCGCAGCACGAAGCCGGCGCGGCGGCCGTGCAGGTGTTCGACTCATGGGTCGGAGCTCTCGGCCCCGACGACTACGAACGCTACGTCTTCCCGCACTCGCAGAAGCTGCTCGGCCGAATGAAGGACGCCGGCGTGCCGACGATTCACTTCGCGACCGGCAACCCCGCGCTGCTGCCGCTCATCGCACTCGCCGGTGGCGATGCCATCTCGGTCGACTGGCGCCTGCCGATCGATGTTGCGTGGGACATGATCGGCGATGACCGTGCCATCCAGGGCAACCTCGATCCGGCCGTGCTGCTCGCCGGCAGGGATGCCGCGCTCGCGAAATCGCGCGACATTCTCGACCGCGTCGCAGGACGCCCGGGCCATATCTTCAACCTCGGCCACGGCATCGTGCCCGGCACCGATCACGAAGTGCTGCGCGCCGTCGTCGATTTTGTCCACGAGTACAAGGCATCATGAAAGCTGGCATCCTGGTCCTGAATTTCGGCGAACCGGAACAGCCGACACCGGAACAAGTCATCCCGTTCCTCGAGAAGATCTTCGCGCTCAACATGAACCTCGAAGGCGCGATGTCGGAGGAGCAGGCACGGGCGCGCGTGCGGGAACTCGCGACGAGCCGCGCGGCCGGCCTCATCGAGGAGTACGAAATCATCGGCGGCTCGCCGCTGCACGCGCAGGCGCACTGGCAGGCCAAGGAGGTCGAGAAGGAGCTGCGCGCACGCGGCTACGACGCGACCTCCTACATCGGGATGCAGTTCACCGATCCAACCATCGAAGATGCGGTCGCACTCGCACGGCGCGATGAAGTCGACATGGTGGTTGGGCTGCCCGTTTATCCGCTCTGCGGACCGTCAACCACGGTTGCGGCACTCGCAGAAATGCGGCGCGCGATCGCCGCGCTCGACTGGGACGTGGAAATCGCAGAGCTCAGCGGCTGGCACACACACTCCACCTACGTCGAGATCCGGGCCGATGCGATCCGCCGCGTGATCATGGACACCGGCATCGACCTCAACGATCCGCGCACGCGGCTCGTCTTCTCGGCGCACGGCACGCCGATCAAGTACCTGCGGGAAGGCAGCCGCTACGAGCAGTACGTGCAGGATGTCTGCAAGTCGGTCGCACGTGCGCTGTACATCGAGGCCTACGCGATCGGTTACCAGAACCACAGCAACCGGCCGCTCGAGTGGACACAGCCCGATATTGAGAGCGTCATCGAAACGATCGACGCCGACACGGTCGTCGTCGATGCCTGCAGCTTCATGCACGAGCAGTCGGAATCACTCGCGGAACTCGACCACGAACTGCGCGAGCAAGCCGAAGCGCGCGGCCTGACGTTCTACCGCGTCCCGATTCCGCACGACGACGAACGTTTCGTGAAGCTGCTCGCGGATCTGGTCGAGCCGTTCCTGACACACCGCGTCGCGGCGGCCGGGCTGAAGCCTTGCCTGTGCAGCCCCGGCGCCATGTGCCTCAACCGGGTTTAACGACACCGGCGTTGTTGTAATCACCGGCGCTTCTGCGATACCTCCGGGCAAAGACGGGAACGGGAACGGGAACGGGAGCCACGGAGGAAACACGCCCGTTCCCGTTCCCGTTCCCGTCTTTGCTCCGAGGTATCGCGCCGTAAGGCAGCGATTCTGCGCCACAAAGCTGGCAACACGTTCCCGTTCCCGCTGGTATGAGAAGGGTCTTTGGGCAAGGCACCTTGGTGCCTGGCTTTACCGGGACCGTTCTGTTGCTCCTGATGCAGGGCCTGCTTCCGTGGCGCTCGCCGATTCCGACGCTG
>Ga0255338_1006180_pt1 | contig 10375 bp, 11 predicted proteins | sample MeOH1_35cm_T4_19_FD_203715 | JGI IMG/M metagenome (GOLD analysis project Ga0255338, IMG submission 203715) | Sandy soil microbial communities from University of British Columbia, Vancouver, Canada - MeOH1_35cm_T4_195 | ecosystem: Engineered > Artificial ecosystem > Sand microcosm > Unclassified ...
ACAGGTACTCACGGTCTGCATCTGGCCCAGGAATGTGCTGGTTACTTTTCTTACCTGTCCGCTACCATTACAGGTACCGCAGGTCTGCACACTGTTTTTGTCTTTGGCACCACTGCCGCCACAGGTAGCACAAGACACGTGTTTTTTCACTTTCACGCTCTTGGTTACCCCTTTGGCTATTTCTTCAAATGTTAATTTGAGTTTGATGCGGAGATTACTTCCGCGCTGACCACGGGCTGCACGGCCACCGCCGCCCCTGCGTCCACCACCTCCACCACCGAAGAAGCTGCCAAACATATCTTCTCCGAAAATATCTCCGAACTGACTGAAGATATCATCCATATTACCACTGTACGCACCACCGCCACCATTGGTACCGGGACCAAATGCCTGGTGTCCGTACCGGTCGTACTTGGCTTTTTTATCCTCGTTACTCAATATTTCGTAAGCCTCAGCCGCTTCCTTGAATTTTTCTTCCGCTGCTTTATCACCGGGGTTGCGGTCGGGGTGGTACTGCATCGCTACTTTCCGATAAGCTTTTTTGATCTCATCGGCGGTAGCGGTTTTGCTGACACCCAGTATCTCGTAAAAATCTCTTTTTGTAGCCATTTACTTCTAAGGTTTTACTGCGAGCAAACAATGTAACCAGCACCCAGCTCGCAGCTAAAGGTTCCTGGCCCGCAGCATTTATTTACCTACCACCACTTTGGCAAAGCGGATCAGTTTATCGTTGAGATAATAACCTTTCACCACTTCATCCATCACTTTACCCTGTAGTTCGCTGGAGGGTGCGGGGATCTCCGTAATGGCTTCGTGTTTCTCCACATCAAAGTCTGTATGGATACTCTCCATCACTTTTACGCCCTTACCCTGCAGGGTGCTGCGCAGTTTGTTAAATACCAGTTGGATCCCTTCTTTCTGAAGCGCAATATCATCTGAGTTCTGCAACTGTTTTTCGGCACGGTCACAATCATCCAGCACATCCAGCAGCGAAACGATTACTTCTTTTCCGGCGGTCTGCATCAGTTCCAGCCTTTCTTTGGCGGTTCTGCGGCGGAAATTGTCGAATTCGGCCATCAGACGCAGGTATTTATCCTTCTGTTCCTGTAATTCCGCCTCCAGTTTCTCCAGGGCATTTTCTTCGGCTACTGGCTCATTCAGGTGCGAGGTGCCGGCTGCATTTTCGTCAGTATTCATCTCCATTTCACTCATGATGTCGTTTGTTTCGTTGTTTTGGGCCTTTTCTTGCGCTTCCATAGTAAATATTCGTTGTGCAGCAATACTGTCAAAAATATTGCCGGGGCAAAGAAACGCGAAAAATTGGCAGAAGAAGAGGCAAGTTTGGGGTTTGGAGTTTGGCGTTTGAGGTTATTTAGCGGTTTTGGAACAAACCCCAAACCCCAAACTCCAAACTCCAAACCCTTTACCTTTGGCAGATGACGAAAGTATACCTCCGCAAGAAGATCGCCCCCCGGATTGCCAATGGCCACCCCTGGATTTATGGAAATGAAGTGGAAAGAATAGAAGGCGAAGTGGCTGGCGGGGATATTGTGGATGTGTATTATGGGGATGGCAAACCCTGCGGAAGGGGATATATCAACCCCAAATCCCAGATCCTGGTGCGTTTGCTGACCCGGAAAGGCGAAACCATTGATGACCAGTTCTTCCACAACAAACTGCTGCAGGCTTGGGAATACCGGAAAAAGATCGGGTATACCGAGAACTGCCGGCTGGTATTTGGCGAGGCCGATGGATTGCCGGCCCTGATCATTGATAAATTCAACGACTATTTTGTGATCCAGACCCTCTCCCTCGGTATCGATACCTGGAAAGCGGCCATCGTAAAAGCACTGCAAAATATCTTCTCCCCCAAAGGCATTTATGAACGGAACGATGTACCCGTTCGGGAGCTGGAAGGATTACCCCAACAGAAAGGGTTTCTGACGGCGCCTTTTGATACCAACATCCTCCTCCATGAGAACGGATTACAATTTCTGGTAGATGTGGAGAATGGCCAGAAAACCGGGTACTTTCTCGACCAGCAGGATAACCGCAGGGCTATCCAGCACATTGTAAAAGGAGCTGAAGTGCTGGGTGTGTTTACCTACACGGGCACTTTTGAAATTCATGCGGCGCAGTATGGGGCCAAATCGGTGCTTGGACTGGATATTTCTGAAACAGCCGTGGCACAGGCCAATAAAAATGCGGCACTGAACGGACTGGAAAATATTTGCAGATTTGAAGCGGTCAACGCTTTTGATGTACTGAAACAATGGGGCAAAGATGGCCGCCAGTACGATGTGGTGATGTTGGATCCGCCCGCTTTTACCAAGAGCCGGGAGAACATCCAGAAAGCGTTAACCGGTTATAAAGAGATCAACCTGCGTGGTATGAAGCTGGTACGCAATGGCGGTTTCCTGGTTACTTCCAGCTGTACCAACCTGGTATCGCCTGAACAATTCCTGCAAACCATCGACCAGGCCGCCAAAGATGCCCGTAAAAAAATACGACAGGTAACTTTTCAGGCACAGGCCAGCGACCATCCCATCATCTGGGGAATGGAGAATACGAACTACCTGAAATTTTTGATTGTGGAAGTAACGGATAGATGAGGCAATGAGAGAATGAGAGAATGGATCTTTAAAGCGAATGACGGATTAACGGATTGGAAAAGAATAAGGAATTGCGGAAAATAAATCCGCGAATACGCAATCCGCTAATCAACCGGAATTATTTGTTTACCTGGAACTTGCCCGACTCAACAATTCTTCCACTCTGGTCACGTAGTTGGTAAATGTAGAGGCCGCGGAAATAATTGTCATCGAGGTTGATGGTGATCTTGGCATCAGTGATGCGGAACTCATTCATCTTACGGCCGATGAAATTATAGACCTGCAGGGTATAGGATTTGTCGACCGTTTTCTCAAAAGTGAAATTGATAAAACTGGTGGCAGGGTTGGGATAAAAATGCGCCATTTTGGGAGTAGTGCCATCGGTGAAGTCCCAATACACTTTTTCATCACCAGCATAACTGCTGCTGAAAAGTGAAAAGACCACCAAGCCCACTAAGTAGAGTTTGCGCATACATTACAAATTACCCAAATCTCTCCGGTTTTAACAAGGGTTTGGGAGTAATTTTAACAAAAACGCCCTCTTGCGGAGGGCAAAAAGGCGTTTTTTCAGGTTATTTTAATTCAATCCGGCCAGTGTTTGCTGGATCGCGGTAAAATCAGGCAGATCGCCGGGTGTTGGGCAAACTGCTGCATAACGAACCACCCCTTCTTTATCGATCACAAAAGCGGCACGTTTGCTTACACCCTGCATGTCAAAGGCAGGGAAGGTATCGTACAATACGCCGAAAGCTTTGGCGGCTTCTTTGTTAAAATCGCTCAGCAAAGGAAAATTCAGGTTCTGCTCAGCTTTGAATTTTCCCAGTGAAAACAAAGAATCTACAGACACACCAAATACTTTGGCATTGGTGTTATTGTAGGTGGCGATATTATCTCTCACATTACACAGTTCAGCGGTACATACACCGGTAAATGCAAGGGGGAAAAACAGTACAACTACATTACTTCCTTTCTGATCGGCGAGGCTTACTTTGTTTTTGTCGGTATCAAATAAAGTAAATTCTGGCGCTTGTTGTCCGGTCTGGATACTCATGGTTTCGTTTTATTTTTTTTTGATTAGATAGTAATATTAATACAAGCGGAAATCCGGATTGTTTAATAAGCGGCGCAAAGAAACGGATATTTATGGCATCTGCCCGGCCCTTTCTTAAGATGAGTATTGCGAGAGAAAAGTTATCAGCTATGCATCTCGGGTACAAAATCAGGCACCACCAGTTTTCCAAGGGTTTTGGAAACGATCTCTTCTACTGATACCCCCGGTGCACGTTCCTGTAACAGGAAGCCATCCGGTGTGATATCCAATACCGCCAGTTCGGTAACAATTTTTTTCACACAGGCCATGCCTGTTAAAGGCAAACTGCAGGCAGGTAACAGTTTGCTCTCCCCTTTCGGGTTGGTATGCATCATGGCTACAATGATATTTTTAGCGCTGGCTACCAGATCCATGGCACCGCCCATTCCCTTCACCATCTTTCCCGGAATTTTCCAGTTGGCGATATCTCCTTTCTCACTCACTTCCATCGCCCCCAAAACGGTCAGGTCTATTTTTCCTGCACGGATCATTCCAAAACTTTCTGCACTATCGAAGAAGGCTCCACCGGGTATCAGGGTTACTGTTTCTTTTCCTGCATTGATCAGGTCCGCATCCACTTCCGCTTCTACCGGATAAGGGCCCATACCCAATATCCCGTTCTCACTCTGAAACACTACACTCATCCCTTCCGGAATATAATTGGCCACCAGGGTAGGAATACCGATCCCCAGGTTCACATACATACCATCTTTTAATTCCTGCGCAATGCGTTTGGCGATGCCGAATTTATCTAAAGCCATTGTATGTAATTAAAAAATAGCAATTAACAATTAACAATTGGTTGAAAGAAGCAATAAACCATAGCACTAAAATTTTTAATTTTTAATTCCCTCCCAACCGTACTGTCTTCCGCTCTATCCGTTTCTCATATCCGCTTCCCTGGAAGATCCGGTGTACATAAACGCCTGCTACGTGTACATCGTCAGGATCGATTTCACCGGGTTGTACCAGGTGTTCTACTTCGGCAATGGTAATGTCTCCGGCCTTGGCCATGGAAGTGGAAAAATTGCGCGTGGTTTTGCGGAATACCAGGTTGCCCATGGTATCGCCTTTCCAGGCTTTTACCAGCGAGAACTGTGCGTGCAGGGCATATTCCATCAGGTACATTTTTCCATCGAACGCACGTACTTCTTTTCCTTCGGCGATCTCTGTTCCGTAACCCGCCGGTGTAAAAAAAGCGGGGATGCCCATACCCGCCATCTGTATACGGGTGGCCAGCGTGCCCTGTGGTATCAGGTCTACTTCCAGTTCGCCGCTTAATAACTGGCGTTCAAATTCCGCATTCTCTCCTACATAACTGGCCATCATTTTTTTGATCTGGCGGGTCTGCAATAAAAGTCCCAGTCCAAATCCATCCACGCCGGCATTGTTGGAGATACAGGTAAGGTTGTTGATCCCTTTTTTTACAAGGGCCGCGATCGCATTTTCGGGGATACCATTCAATCCGAATCCACCCAGCATTAATGTGGCACCATCGGGTATGTCGTGAATGGCCGCGTCGGCATTGGCAAATACTTTATTCATGTGGCAATCGTTACAGGGATAAAGGTAGAGAAGATTCCTTATTTGGGCTCACTATACTTCTTCTCAAACAAACGGGAACGCTCGCGGGTGGCAAAGTTATCCAGTGAATCCAGCAAACGTTTAAAATCAGTGGGGTGTGAAGCATAATAACGGTAACTGCTGTCGAACTGTTTTTTGGTAATGCCATGTATCGCAAATACCTGTTCATACAAGCGGATATTCTCTTTCCGTTTGGCGGCGGTACTGTCTTTGGCCGTCATACGCAGGTACACTTCATCAGCCCGCATCATGTCCCACATCACCACTTTCATCGAATCAGCCACGAGGATCCCGTCTTTAGACGTATTTGACCTGCAGGCTGCCAGACTAAACAGGAGTGCAGTAACCAGGCTCAGCTTCCTCATCGTATTTCCTGTTTATATTTTGACGCATTGATCACATCCAGCTCAGACAGGATATCAACGGCCTGGGATTTCTGCTCCCCGGTTCCCTTTTTAAACAGTCCGATCAGTTCCTGCGCCTTACCCTGCAGAAAAAACTGCAGGAACATGGTATTCGCATTCTCTTTGTTAAAAGCCTGTAACTGTATCAATGCCTGCAACAGGTTCTTACGGGCTTCCGCTTCCGACTCAAACATATTATCCAATCCCTTTCGGTAATAGGCATACAGCACATCATGTACGATATTATACCGGTTGTTAATCAGGTTCTCATTTAACCAGTAACGGTTACGCTGTCCGTCAAATACCCGCCAACCGCTTACATTCCTTCCCTCGGGTGCATTGTTTACGATATTCTGTGCTTTGCGGTAATAAGCTTCTCCCCCTTTGGGTGAAAATGAATCATAGTCCAGCCCGATGATCATATACGCATAATAAGCCAGTATGGCCGGCAGGTTAGCAGCAGCCGCATCGGTTCCCTGTACCCGGCTCTCATTGAATTCTACGGGTTGAAACTCCTGGTATTTAAAAGTCACATCAGCATCAATAAAATTCACGAGCGCCGCTTTATACGATGTTTTGAAAACCGGCCGGGCCGCCTGTATGGTGAGCGTGGCTTTGTATACATTGGTCTCCACAATACTTTCAATATTCAACAGAAAGCTGCATTCGATCTTTTCGTTGGGTTGAAAAGCGTCGTTGGTCCATTTACGGTTATTCAGCAGGTTATTGAGCTGCGTCTGCAGGGTGGTAAAGATCTTTTTATCTACGGTTGTGTTAACCCTTGAAGCCACAACACTCACTCTTGCCTGCAGTTCCTGCGAGGAAGCGGTAGCGGTTAGGAGGCAACAGCCAACCAAAAAACATATCAGTTTATTCCGCATGGGTTCGGGCTACTATAAATGAAACAATATCTTTCGCGATCTCTTTTTTGGATTTCAGTTCACTCACCATTTCTGTACCTGCCTTATCCAGCAGGGTTATTTTGTTGGTATCTACCCCAAACCCTGCCGCTTCATCACGCAGCGAATTGAGTACGATACAGTCTGCATTTTTGGCCACCAGCTTTTTCCGTGCATTTTCTTTCTCGTTCTGTGTTTCCAGCGCAAAACCAACCAGGTATTGTCCTTTTTTCTTCTGGCTCCCCAGGTGCTGCAGGATATCTTTTGTTGGCACCAGCTGCAATGCTAAAGTACCGGATTGTTTCTTGATTTTTTCAGTGGCCGCCTGTTCGGGTGTGTAATCCGCCACGGCGGCAGACATCACCGCAATATCCACTGCAGGAAAAGCGGCGGTGCTGGCGGCAAACATCTCTGCGGCAGATACCACCCGCGTAACCTGGATGCCTGTAAAAGCAGTTTTTTGCTGCGTTGGACCGGTAATCAGTTCTACCTCGGCCCCCCGCAGATACAATTCTTCCGCCAGGGCAAAACCCATTTTGCCCGAAGAGTGATTACCAATAAAACGGACGGGATCAATGGCTTCATAAGTGGGGCCCGCGGTTACCAGGGCTTTTTTCCCTTTCAGTTCATCGCCCCTGAAAAAATGAGCGATGAGGTAAGTGATGATATCTTCCGGCTCAGCCATCCTGCCCTCGCCAAACAAACCACTGGCCAATTCGCCGTTGTTTACGGGGATGAGATAGTTACCATATTCTTTAAGTAAAGCGATATTCTTCTGCGTGGCGGGATGTTGCCACATGTCTTCATCCATGGCAGGAGCGATCACTACCGGACAGGTAGCAGAGAGATACACAGCCAGCAACAGGTTATCGCAGATACCATGCGCCATTTTAGCGAGGGTATTGCAGCTCAGTGGTGCCATCACACATACATCTGCCCAGCGGCCCAGCATTACATGGTTTGCCCATTCATTGCCGGCTGCCAGATCAACGATCACTGCATTTTTGGATAAGGTGGATAAGACCAGCGGAGAAACAAATTCTTTGGCGGCAGGGGTCATCATCACTTTTACCTCGGCCCCCTGTTTTACCAGTAACCTGACCAGGAGGATGGATTTATAAGCAGCAATGCTGCCAGTGATGCCGATGAGTATTTTTTTATTCTGAAGCATGGCTTGGTGAATTGGCAATGGTCAATGGTGAATTGTCAATGGTGAATAGTGAACTAGGAAGTATTCGATCAACGAAAGAACCATCTGCCACAATCATTCACCATTGACAATTGACCATTCACAATCTCCCTCAAAATAACAAAAAACGACAGTTCATCACTGTCGTTTTCATATCATTTAGGAAATACTTGGCTTATCTGAACAGATCGTTATCGTCGTTACGTCTGTGGTACACTTTGCCTTCCATGAATTCCTGGGTGGCCAGGATGGCTGGGTTGGGCATTTTTTCGTAGGCCCTGGAGATCTCGATCTGCTCTTTGTTCTCGTGGATCTCTTCCAGGCTGTCTGTATGGCTGGCAAATTCCTCGAGTTTGTTATGCAGTTCTTCCCGCAGGGATATATTGATCTGATTGGCCCTTCTGGCAATAATAGCGATAGACTCATAGAGGTTACCGGTCTTGCCCTTGATATCTATCAGGCTTTTGGTTTCTACCACACTGGCGGTATTAGCGCTCATTTGCCTTCTTAGCTTGCTCATTTTTCAGATTTTTTAAAATGTTATTGGTTTGTGTTTTGTGTTTTCCCACTTCCTCGGCGAATTTGCTGTCAGCAAAACGCTCGGTGAAGTCGTTGCATTCAGAGATCACTTTTTCGTACCGCTCCTGCTGTTTTTCTTCATAACTCATCTCGGCATACTTGATGTATGATTTGATGACAAGTAATTTATACTGATCGGCTTTTTTGGAATCCGGAAAATTATCCGACACATTTCCGAAGGCAATGGCCGCCGCTTTGTAGAAACCGAGGTTATAATACAGTTCGGCTCCTTTGAATTCTTTCAGTTCCAGCTTCTCCCGGCATTTTTCAATGATCTCACCCGCATCCGCAGCTCTGCTTGAGTTGGGGTGTGTATTGAGAAAAGCCTGCATCAGCTGCATGGTTTTGTTGGTATTGGTCTGGTCCAGCTCTACCTTGGGCGACTGTTTGTAATAACAATAGGCCCGCATATAATCGCACTCTTCCCCTTTGGTACTGGTAGGGAAGTTTTCTACAAAACTCTTGAACAGGTTTTCTGCATTCAGATAGTCTTTCTGGTAGTAATAAGAGTACGCGAACTTGTAATACATGTCTTCGTAACGCGTAGACCCTTTTACATAGGGAAAAATATCTTCAAAGAGCTGCTGGGCGTAACCGTAATTCTTATTAGCATAGTATTGCTCCGCCATTTTATACTTATACTCGTAATCCTTACTCTTCATGATCTTTCCAAATTTATTGGAGCAGGAAGAGGTAAGCAGCACTACCGATAATAATAACAGAACGATCCTATTCATAACAAGTTGGCAAAATTAGTTAATTACGGGCAATTTATAAAGTCCCTTTCGGGTTTGGGCGCATATTTCGTTAAGAATTACCCAAAAAGGCAGGTTTGAGCGGTGAGCGGTGAGCAAACACCAGCTCATGGCTCATAGCTCGCAGTTCCCCAACACAAAGGGCCGCCCAAACAGGCAGCCCTTCGTTATTGTAGAATGGAAAAAGACTATTTAGCGTCTCCTTCGCCTTCCTGTAATTTGGCTTTGATCTCGGCTAAAGCACCCAGATCACCTAAAGTTGCCTTTTCTACTTTGGCCTGGATATTTTTCACCGCTTTTTTGGTGTTATCGGCTTCCGCTTTGGCTTCTTTTTTCTCTGCTGCTACGGTTTCGGCTACGTGCTGCTCCCAGATACGTGCGTGACTTAACACGATACGCTTCTCGTTGCGGTCGAACTCGATCACCATGAACTGGGCAGTTTCGTCGGCCTGTACCTGTTTGCCATCTTCCTTGTTCAGGTGACGGTTAGGGGCAAACCCTTCGAGACCATACTGTAACTGAACCAGGGCTCCTTTGTCATCCTTACGGGTAACCGTGCCTTCGTGGATGGTACCTACAGCAAAGGTATCTTCCAGGGCATTCCAGGGATCTTCTTCCAGTTGTTTGTGGCCTAACTGCAGTTTGCGGTTTTCTTTATCAATACTTAAGATAATGATATCGATCTGCTCGCCTACTTTGGTATAGTCGGTTGGGTGATTGAAACGCTTTAACCAGCTCAGATCGCTGATATGGATCATACCGCCGATTCCTGGCTCCAGTTCAACAAATACACCGTAAGGAGTGATGTTTTTCACCAGTCCTTTGTGTTTGCTGCCTTCTGGGAACTTGGTTTCGATGGTATTCCATGGATCCTGGCTCATCTGTTTGATGCTCAGGCTCATTTTGCGCGAGTCTTTATCGAGGGTAACCACTTTTGCTTCGTACTCGTCGCCCAGTTTGAAGAATTCCTTCGCGTTGATAGGGGTATTGGCCCATGTGATTTCTGATACGTGTACCAGACCCTCCACACCAGGCTGAATTTCGAGGAACGCACCGTAATCTTCGATATTTACCACTTTACCTTTTACAACAGAACCTTCTGCCAGACCTTCAGGCAGCACATCCCATGGATGCGGAGTCAGTTGTTTCAGACCTAAGCTGATACGTTTTTTGTCGTCGTCGAAATCCAGTACCACCACTTGTAATTTCTGGTCCATCTTCACCACTTCGCTTGGGTGAGAGATACGGCCCCATGAAATATCG
>Ga0255338_1006181_pt1 | contig 10371 bp, 11 predicted proteins | sample MeOH1_35cm_T4_19_FD_203715 | JGI IMG/M metagenome (GOLD analysis project Ga0255338, IMG submission 203715) | Sandy soil microbial communities from University of British Columbia, Vancouver, Canada - MeOH1_35cm_T4_195 | ecosystem: Engineered > Artificial ecosystem > Sand microcosm > Unclassified ...
TTGATATCGGCGGGGAGCACCATGGTCACCAGGGGCATCACGAGGCCGTCCACAAAGGCCGTGATGATTTTCCCGAAGGCGCCGCCCACGACGACGGCGATGGCCAGATCAACCACATTGCCCTTCATGATGAAGGCCTTGAACTCGTCCTTCATGGACATGGCGTTCCTCCGGATTTGAATGGGCGGGGACCCCGGAGGGTCCCCGCCGTCGAGGGACTACTTCTTCGGGGCGGACTCCACCGTGTCGGTGGTGATCTGGCGCACCTCGGCCTTGCCGTCCTTCACCTTCACGTCGATCTCGACGCGGCGGTTCTTGGCCTGGCCGTCCTTGGTCTTGTTGTCGGCGATGGGCTTGTCGGGGCCCACGCCCACAGTCGTGACCTTCGACGCAGGGATGCCCGAATCGATGAGGACCTTGGCCACGGCGTCAGCCCGGCGCTTGGCCAGAGCCTTGTTCAGGGCTTTGCCACCGACCGAGGAGGTGTGGCCGCTGACTTCCAGGGAGTACTCGCCCGGGTAGGCCTTCAGGCCGTCGGCCACCTTGCGGATGGCGGCGGTAGCCTCGGGACCCAGGTTCGCCTTGCCGTTGGCGAAGTGCAGCACAGCCTCGTCCAGGACGATCTTGGCCGGGGGCGGCGGCACGGGCTTGACCACTTCCTTGGGCGGCTCGGGGGCCGGCGGAGGCGGCGGGGGCGGGGGAGGAGCGACGGGCTCGGGAGCGGGTGCAGGCTCGGGAGCCGGCGGAGGCGGCGGCGGGACGGGCGCGGCCTTCTTAGCGCCGCCCCACGTGTAGCCGAGACCCAGGGTGACCAGGTACTCCATCCGGGACTGTGGAAGTTCCACGCTCACGGCCTTGGCATTCAGATCCATCATGAAGTGCTCGGCCAGCTGGCCCATGACGCCGATGCCGCCGTGGTAATTGAAGCGGGTGGTCTCCTTGCCGCTGGGAGAATAGTTCTTGTTCACATTCGTTCCGCCCACGCCCGCGGCGAGGTACGGGTACCAGTTGTCGGCGCCGGGCCGGAAGTTGAACAGGCCCGAAAGCAGGAGGTGGGTTTCATCCCCTGTGGGGGCGCCCGGGATCTTGTCAGCCTTCAGGTCATGGTGCAGCGCCCGGAGGTCAACGCCCCAGCGGTTGGTGTACCAGTGACCGACACCCAGGCCGTAGTGGATCTGATCCTTCAACTCGAAGGAAAGTGGGAAGTTCTTGTCCTTGTCGAACATCGTCTGGCCGACATGGCCCATCACCCAGGCCTTGCCCTCCTGAGCGGACAGGGTGACTGCGGCTCCCGCCAGCAGGAATAGGAGTGTTTTTTTCATACTACCTCCATCGATTGTGATTCACATCACGCCACAAACTAATCCTGAAACACACTTTGCTGCAACAAAAATGGGACCTAGTTCCTTTTTTATGCTGTTTCTAAATCAAATGGGCGCGCCTCCAAGCAATATGAATTAATCGATTATCCCTACATCCAATTTGGACCGTGATCGGCCAAATATGCCTTGAATTTCAAGCGGCCACGAGTCATTGACATCACGTATTGACTTCAGGTAGATCCGGACCCTGCTCCTCAGGCCTCGGGCGCCACCACTGTGATGAGTGCCGCCCCCGTCTCCACGGTGGCGCCCTCCTGGACATGCACGATCGTGACGGTCCCGCCGGTGCTGGTCTTCAGCTCGTTCTGCATCCTCTTGGTATCGCCTTTGGCGATACGCAAGGCCTCCCGTTCAGGCCTCGGGCGCCACGACGGTGATGAGTGCTGCCCCCGTCTCCACGGTGGCGCCCTCCTGGACATGCACGATCGTGACGGTCCCGCCGGTGGTGGTCTTCAGCTCATTCTGCATCTTCATGGCTTCCATCACGAGGAGGGTCTGGCCTTCCTGGACGGTGTCCCCGGGCTTCACGAGAAGCTTCACGATCTTGCCGGGCATGGGCGACGACAGCACACCCCCACTCGCGCCAGCGCCGCCGCTGCCCGCCAGGAGCGCCCGGCGGGGATCGACCAGGGCGAACTCGTAGGCACCGTCGTAGAGCATGGCGCGGAAGGCATGGGTGTCCGGATCCGAAGACTTGGCACCGTCCAGGCGGACCTCCACGGAGCGGCCCTCCAGGAGGATCGAATAGCAGCCGGGTTCCAGCTCGAGGATATCGATGGGGTGGCTCTGCCCGTCCCAGACCAGCGTGGTGACGCCGTCCTGGTGGAGGAACTCCACGTCCTGGGAGTCCTTGCCGATGAGAAGGGTGCGTTTCATCTCGTTCTCCCTACAGGCGATTGAACCGGCCCCAGTGTTTCCAGGCATCAGGCATCCCGTCGGCGCTGGCTGCAGGCTGGGCGGCCCGTCGCTGCTCGGATTCGAGTTCGTGCAGCAGGGCTGCGGCCACGGCGAACTTGAGATGAGGGCCCTGCTCCTTCTTCTTCCAGAAGGGCTTGTCGAGCATGCCGGTGTGGAGCGCGCCTTCGCGGAAGGGTTCGTGTTCCATCAGCGCCTCGTGGAAGGCGATGTTGTGGCGGATGCCCCCGATGCGGTACTCGCCCAGGGCCGCGCGCATGCGCTCGATGGCCTCCAGGCGCGTGGGGCCCCAGGTGCTGAGCTTGCTGATCATGGGGTCGTAGAACATGGGGACTTCGGCGCCCTCGTACACGCCCCCATCGTCGCGGACATTCCGCCCGCTGGGGGTGCGCAGGAACGTGATCTTTCCGGGACTCGGCATGAAGTTCCGGTCGGGATCCTCGGCGTAGACGCGGCACTCGATGGCCCAGCCGTTCAGGGGGATCTCCTCCTGGGTCATGGGCAGCTTTTCTCCGCGCGCCACGAGGATCTGCCACTTCACGAGGTCCAGACCCGTGATCCATTCCGTGACCGGATGCTCCACCTGCAGGCGGGTGTTCAATTCCAGGAAATAGAAATTCCGGTCAGCGTCCGCCAGGAACTCGACGGTTCCCGCGCCCACGTAGTCCACGGCCTTGGCCACCTTCAGGGCCGCCTCGCCCATGGCCTTGCGCATCTCGGGCGTCACATGGGGGCTGGGGGCCTCCTCGATCACCTTCTGGTGGCGGCGCTGCACGGAACATTCGCGCTCGTGCAGGTAGACATGGTTGCCGTGAGTGTCGCCAAAGATCTGGATCTCGATGTGGCGGGGCTGGACGATGGCCTTCTCCACGTACACGCTGTCGTCGCCGAAGCTGGAGAGTGCTTCGCCCCGGGCCCGGGCCAGGGAGGAGGTGAATTCCTCGGCCTTGTGCACCAGGCGCATGCCCTTGCCGCCACCGCCCATGGCGGCCTTGAGCATCACCGGGAAGCCGATCTTCTGGGAGGCCACGAGCAGTTCTTCGTCGGCCATGGTTTCCTGGATGCCCGGCACCACGGGACATCCCGCTTGAAGGGCCACGACCCGGGCGGCGGTCTTGGAGCCCATGCTCTCGATGGATTCGGGCCGTGGCCCGATGAACGTGATGCCCGCGGCCGCGAAGGCCCGCGCGGCCGCGGCGTTCTCGGACAGGAAGCCATAGCCCGGATGCACGGCATCCGCGCCGCTGCGCTTGCAGACATCCAGGATCTTCTCCAATACCAGGTAGCTCTCCCGGGCTGCGGCGGGGCCGATGCAGTAGGCCTCGTCGGCCATGCGGACATGCAGCGCCCCGCGGTCAGCCTCGGAGTACACCGCCACCGTGGGGATGCCCATCTCTCTGCAGGTGCGGATGACGCGAACCGCGATTTCACCGCGATTGGCAATGAGGATCTTGGTCACGGTCATGGTTGGACCTCAGAATCGGGCATGATGGATGGCGATGCGATCCCTCAGACTAGCAAACCCGCTGCTCGCCATCACGCTGAGCTTCCTGGCAGTCAATTGCGGGCGGAAGGGCGACCCCATCCCGAGGCCCCGGGCAGCGGCCCAGGCCATGGAGGCCAGACTGGAAGGGCTGCGGAAAGTCAGGCTGGTGTTGCCATCCGCGGATGTGAGGGGCATCCCCTTGGCGGGGGTCGAGTCCTTGCGGGTGCTCTACCTGCCCCTGGGCCTCGCCAAACCCACCCCGGAAGAGGTTTTCACCCGGGGCGAGGTGGTGCTGGAGCGCCGGCGCCCGGACCTGCCGGGGCCCGGCGAGACCCTCGTCATGGACCTGAAATCCCTCCAGCGCCCCCCAGGCTGGATCGTCGTCGTGGCTGTGCGCCTGGGCGAGGTACCCGGGCGGCCCAGCGAGGTGCTCCCCTGGATGGATCCGGCACTCTGACGAGGATGGGCCAGGGCTAGCAGCCGGTTGCCCGGGCTTCCAGCCGGTGCCCCCACCACTGCACGATGGCCCGGGCCAGCTCGGCCTTGGGCAGGGGCCCGATGGGAGCCTGGGGTCCCTGGGCGGTGACCGGCGTCAGGGTGTTGGCCTGGGGTCCGAAGGCCCGCCCACCCTGGATGTCGTTCACCAGCACCGCATCGAGCTGCTTCTTCTGCAGCTTGGCCGCCGCATGGGCAAGGTGGTTCTCGCTTTCAGCGGCGAAGCCCAGGATCCACTGGCCAGGCCGCCGGGCGGCGGAAAGCGTGGCGAGGATATCCGGCGTGCGGACCAGGACCATGGTTTCCGGCCCGTCGCCCTTCTTCACCTTCTCCGCGGCGAAGGTCTCCGGCCGCTGGTCGGCCACCGCCGCCGCTCCCACCAGGCCATCGGCCCCAGCCCAGCGGGCCTCACAGGCCGCCAGCATCTCCTGGGCGCTGCGGACGCGGGCCGTCTCCACGCCCCAGGGGGCCGGCAAGTCGCCGCCCAGCACCAGCTGCACCTGGGCGCCCGCATCGCGGAAGGCCCGGGCCAGCTCGATACCCATGGCGCCGGTGCTGCGGTTGGTCAGGGTGCGGACGGGATCGAGATCCTCCCGGGTGGGACCCGCGGTGATGAGCACCCGCCGTCCCGCCAGGCTCCCGAGCTTCGGCGCGCCGTGCATCAGGATGGCTTCGGCGATGGAAGGCACCTGAGCGAGCTTGCCCGAGCCTTCCTCCCCGCAAGCCAGGATGCCATCGTCCGGGTCCACCACCGAGTGGCCGAAGGAGCGCAGCCGGGCGAGATTGGCCTGGACGGCTGGATGCCCCCACATGCCGGTGTTCATGGCTGGGGCCCACAAAATCGGCGCCCGGGTGGCCAGCAGCACCGTGCTGAGCAGGTCCGAGGCCAAGCCGTTGGCGGCCTTCCCGATGATGTCGGCCGTGGCGGGCACCACCGCCACCAGGTCTGCCCAGCGGGCCAGTTCGATGTGCTCGATGCTCGGGTTGGCGCGCCACTCGCCCTGATCCGCGTTGGCCCCGTAGCAGGGTTCGGCGGTCAAGCTGCTGAGCGTGAGGGGAGTGATGAACCGGGCGCCCGCCTCGGTGAGGATGCAGCGGACCCGGTGGCCGTCATTGGCCAGCAACCGGGCCAGATCAGCGGACTTGTAGGCGGCGATGCCGCCGGGGATGCCGAGGATGATCTGCATCGGGGGGACTCCTGGAGCCCCCATCCTACTCCAGTCGCATTGATTGAATGGCTGGCAGGTGTTATGCTTCCTGGTTCGGAGTGGCCCATGACCCAGCGCACCATCGTCCGTGTTCCAGAAGAAATCGCCAACAAGTACCGCTTCGTCGTCGTGGCGGGCAAGCGCTGCGACCAGCTCCAGCGCGGCGCCTTCCCCAAGGTCGAAGTGGTCGTGCCCGTGAACAAGCACGGCCAGGCCCAGGATGCCCCCAAGCTCGCCTCCTTCTGGGGTCAGGTGGCCATGGCCGAAGTCGAAGAGAATCGCATCGCCTTCGAGGAGGCCGAGATCATCACCATCGAGGACACGACGGTGGTCCCCATCTCCGGCGAGTAAGCTGAGCATTCCCCGAAAAAGCCCCCGAACGGGGGCTTTTTCATGTCTGGTCAAAATTTCCACGATCGATGAAATAGCCCTTGCCAAGGTCTACCTGGGAAATCATGATTCAACGTCTGTTGAATTGGAGCGCCATGCCCCAGCCCGCCCGCCCCCGCGGTCCCAAGCCCACCCGGATGGACCCCGACCAGATCCTGGATGCCGCCAAGGAGGTCTTCGCGCGGGACGGCCTGCGGGCCGCCAGCCTGCGGGCCATCGCCAGGCAGGCCGGCTGCGATCCGGCTCTGATCTACTACCACTTCACCAGCAAGGAGGCCATGTTCACGGCCCTGCTGGCCCGGGGGATCCCCCCCATGGTCGAGGACCTGGGCCGGCTGGCGGATCCCGCGGATGGCCGCCACACCGCATCGCGCCTGTGGGATGTCCTCCGCGTCTATCATCGCCGCCTCGGGAATGATCCCGGCCTCCGGGGCCTCGTGCGGGGCGAAATCGTCCGGGGGACCGAAGGCATCCAGGAGCTCATCCAGCACCACGTACTCGGCGGGGCCATCCACGTCAGGACCATCCTCGACCAGGGAATCCAGCGCGGAGAGGTGCGGAAGGATCTCCATCCACTCCTCTCGACGTTCTTTCTGCTGAAGCTCCAGCTGGAGATCCTCGACGTCCTGCCCGTGGTGGCACCCCGGATCCTGGGCCTGGCCCCGGAGGAGGCCGTGGCCGAAGGCGAGAAGGCCTGGCTGCATCTCTTCTGGCGGGGCATCGCCGCGGATCCATCCGCGCCCACTCCCCCGCTTCCGGTGAACCATGACCAGCTCTGAACCCTCTGGGAGGACTTCCATGCGCCTGGCCCTTCTGCTGCTCCCCTTGGCCCTCCTTGCCTGCCACCGGGACAGCCGCCCCCTGTTGAACGGCCGGGTGGAGGCCTACCTCACGGACTTGGGTCCCCGGGCCGGCGGGCGCCTGGTGGAACTCCACGTCCGCGAAGGCCAGCGCGTGAAGGCGGGCGAGCTGCTGGCCCGCGTCGCCGCGGAGGAACTGGATGCCGCCGTGGTCCGCGACCAGGCGGGGTTGGACAGCGCCGAAGCCAAGCGCCTGGAGCTGGACCGTGGCTCCCGGGCCGAGGACATCGGCCAGGGCCAGGCCCGGGTCCATGACGCGGAAGCCGCCCTCAAGCTGGCCGAGGAGAATCTCCGCCGTGCGCAACGACTTTCGGCAGAACGGGTGATGTCCCAGGCGGACCTCGATGGCGCCGTGAGCGCCCGGGACCGCGCCAGTGCCGCCCTGAACCTCCAGATCAAGGCCCTGGCGGAACTCAAGGCCGGTGCCCGCATCGAGCAGCGCCAGGCCGGTTCGGCGGAGGCCCGGAAGGCCCGGGCCGTGCTCGACCAGAGCCGTGCCCAGGCGGGCTTCACCGAGGTCCGCGCCCCCTTCGACAGCATCGTCACCCACCGGCTGCGGGAGCCCGGCAGTGTCCTGGCCCCGGGCCAGCCCGTGCTCACCCTGGCCCGGCTGGACCAGCTGTGGGTGCGCGTCTACCTGCCCCAGCCGATCCAGAGCCAGGTGCGGATCGGAACCGCCGTCACGGTGGAGTTGCCTGACAAGCGGGTGTTCGACGCCACGCTGGACGAAGTGGCCACCGAGGCGGAATTCACACCGAAGATGGTGGAGAGCCGCGAAGAGCGGGTGAACTTGGTCTACCCCGCCCGCGTGAACCTCAAGGACGGCTGGGACAAGGGTCTGGTCCCCGGCGTGGCCGTGGACGTGCGCCTGGGAGCGCCCGCGCGATGAGCCTGCTGGAGGCCCGGGGCCTCACCTGCCACTTCGGCCGCAAGGAGGCTGTGAAAGGGTTGGACCTCCGTCTGTCCGAAGGTGAGCTGGTAGGTCTGATCGGGCCCGACGGCGCCGGCAAGACCACCACCTTCCGCATGCTGGTGGGGCTCCAGAAGCCCAGCGGGGGCCAGCTCATCCGGAACCTGGACCGCGTCGGCATCAGCTACGTGCCCCAAACCTTCAGCCTCCCCCCGGAACTGACGGTCGCCGAAACCCTGCAGTTCCAGGCCGGGCTCTTCGGCCTGCGGGATCCCGGTCCCCGCATCCAGCACCTGCTGGAATCCGTGGACCTCGCCTCATTCCGGGACCGGACCTCGGGCGCCCTTTCCGGGGGCATGAAGCAGAAGCTCTCCCTCTGCGCCGCCCTGCTCACCGAACCGCGGCTGCTGCTGCTGGATGAGCCCACCACGGGCGTGGATCCCGTGAGCCGCCGCGAGTTCTGGGAACTCCTCCACACCGTCCACGACGAGGGCGTGGCCATCCTCTTCTCCAGCCCCTACATGGACGAGGCGGAGTACGCCCACCGCATGCTGCTCATGCACGAGGGACGGATTCTCCAGGAGGGTGACCTGGCCTCCTTCCGCCAGAGTCTGCCGGGCCTCGTGGTCCGCCTCGTCAGCTCCCATCGCCGCGAGGTGCAGAAGGCCGTCGCCGCCCTGGACCCCTTGGACCTCTTCGCAGAAGGCGAGGTCATCCGCGCCCGTTTCCCCGCCCAGGACCCCGCCCCGTTGCTGGCCCGTCTGGCGGCGCTTCCCGGAGTCGAGCAGGCCCGTCTTTCGGAACCGAATGTGGAGGATGTCTTCCTCTACGCCCTGGCCAAAGCCGGAGGCGGCCATGGCTGAACCGGTCCTGGAAGTCCGCGGTCTCACCCGCCGCTTCGGCGATTTCACCGCCGTCTCGGATCTCAGCTTCGAGATCCAACCCGGCGAGATCTTCGGGTTCCTCGGTCCCAATGGCGCCGGCAAGAGCACGACCATCCGCATGCTCTGCGGGGTGCTGGCCCCGAGCGCCGGCGAGGCCAGGGCCCTCGGGCGCGACCTGTTCACGGAGGCCGATCAGCTGCGGGCCCGCATGGGCTACATGAGTCAGAAGTCGAGCCTGCTCGCCGATCTCACCGTGACCGAGAACCTGCATTTTTTCGGCGGACTGTATGGGCTCGAAGGATCGGGACTGGCTTCCGAGATCGAATTCCGCCTGCACGAGATGCAGGTCTGGGACCAGCGGGACCTGCTGGTGTCGGCCCTCTCCACCGGCGAACGCCAGCGCGTGGCCCTGGCGGCGGCCACCCTGCACCGCCCCGAGATCCTGTTCCTGGACGAACCCACCAGCGGCGTGGACCCGCTGCGGCGCCGCCTTTTCTGGGAAGCCATGGACGAGCTGGTGTTGGAGGGCATGAGCATCCTCGTGACGACGCACAACCTGGCCGAAGCCGATCAGTGCGACCGCCTGGCCTTCATTCTCGGCGGAAAGCTCATGGCCTATGGCCGACCCCGGGCGCTGAAAGAAGACCTGGGGCGCCAGGTGGTCGAGCTGCGCACTGACCATTTCCGGGGCCTCCAGACCGCGGCCAGGCGGATTCCCGGCGTGTTGTCCGCGGAACTGCTGGGCCGCAGCGTGCGCCTGTCCCTTCCCGCGGGCGAGGACCCAGCCCTCCCGCTCTCGGCCCTGCGCCAGGCAGGCCAGGACTTCGAGGCCCTGCCGCCGGAACTCCCCTCCCTCGAAGACCTGTTCGTGGATCTGGTCCAACGCTCCCGCACCGCCTGAGGAAACGACCATGTGGAATCGCATCAAAGCCCTGGTCTGGAAGGAATTCCTGCAGCTCCGCCGCGACCGGATGACCCTGGCCTTCACGCTGGGCATGCCACTCATGCAGCTCATCATCTTCGGCTATGCCGTGAATTACGACGTGAAGCACATGCCCGCCGCGGTGCTGGACGAGTCCCGGAGCCAGGAGAGCCGCAGCTTCGTGGATGGTCTCGTGGCCACCCAGTACTTCGATGTGAAAGTCCAGGTCAGCTCCGAGGCGGGCCTCCGTGCCGCCATCGATCGCGGGAAGGCCCAGGTAGGTGTCTGGTTCCCGCCGGACTACGCCCGCCGGATCCGCTCGGGCCAGACGGGCCAGGTGATGATCCTGGTGGATGGCTCCAGTCCCACCACCGCCGGCAGCGCCATGTCCACGGCGTCCGGGGTGGGTCAGCTCCGGAACACCCAGCTCCTCTTCGATCGCATGGGCTACGGCGACGCCGCCAAGCCCGTGATGCCCGTGGAGGTGCGCATCCGGCCCTGGTACAACCCGGACCTCCGCAGCCCCACCTTCATCGTGCCCGGACTTGTGGGCGTCATCCTCTCCATGACCTGCATCATGTTCGCGGCCAACGCCATCGTGCGGGAGAAAGAGCGGGGCACCCTGGATCAGATCATGGTCACGCCGGTCACGCCGATGGAGCTCTTCGCGGGCAAGGTCATCCCCGTGGTGGCGATGGCCTACGCCCAGATGACGGTGCTGTTCGGCGTGGCGCGCCTCTTCTTCCAGGTGCCGGTGGCGGGCTCGGTGGCCCTGCTCTACCTGATGGCCGCCCTCTTCATCATCCCCATGCTCGGCATCGGCATCACCATCTCCACCAAGGCGCAGAGCCAGGGCCAGAGCGCCCAGATGAGCATGCTCACCTTCCTGCCCTTCGTGTTCCTCAGCGGCTACATCTTC
>Ga0255338_1006182_pt1 | contig 10370 bp, 9 predicted proteins | sample MeOH1_35cm_T4_19_FD_203715 | JGI IMG/M metagenome (GOLD analysis project Ga0255338, IMG submission 203715) | Sandy soil microbial communities from University of British Columbia, Vancouver, Canada - MeOH1_35cm_T4_195 | ecosystem: Engineered > Artificial ecosystem > Sand microcosm > Unclassified ...
AAACCAGGAGAGCACCATGTCGAAGACTACCCGCGAAACACAGTACGAAGTGTATTGGCCGCGCGCGCCGCGCCAGGTGGAGCTGCAGCCGCTCGCGCCGCGGCTTACGACGCTCGAAGGCAAGACCGTTGCGCAGCTCTGGGACTACGTGTTCCGCGGCGACGAAGTGTATGCCGTCATGGAAGAGGCGCTGAAGGCGCGTTATCCGGGTGTGCGCTTCGTGAGCTGGAGCGAGTTCGGCAGCACCCACGGCGGCGACGAGCGCGAGATCGTGGCCTCGCTCCCCAAGCGCTTCAAGGAGCTCGGGGTCGACGCCGTCGTCTCCGGCATGGGTTGTTGAGGGAGCTGCACGCCCGCCGTGTTGCGGGCCAGTGTAGCTGCCGAAGCGGCGGGTTATCCCTCTTCGACGCTGGTGTGCGAAGGCTTTCTCGGGCTTGCGGCGAGCAGCTCGGTCGGCCTCGGCATGCCGAACATTCCCGTTGCGCTCGTACCCGGCCATACCGGCGTGCAGAGCAAGGAAGAGCTGCGCGAGAACATCCTCAACGTGACCCTCGAGCGCGTCATCGAGAACCTCACGAAGGAGCCGAACAAGGCAACGGAGAGCGACGAGCCCGGGGCGCGCGATGTCGTCTTCAAGGGCGACTTCGATGCGGTCAATCGTTATTTCTACGAGCAGGAGTTCTCCGACGGACTGCCCATCGTGCCCCCGACGCGCGAGAAGATCGAGGCGTTCCTCGCGTTCACCGACCGGGATCCCGATCAGATCATCGGCATCATGCTGCCGGACAACCGCGCTGCCACAGTGTGGAGTGTGGCCGTAAATGGCGTCATGGCGGGCTGCAAGCCGGAATACATGCCGGTGCTGCTTGCGCTCGTCGAGGCGATGGCCGATCCGTACTACGGCGTCGAGCACAGCGGCAACACGCCCGGCGGCGAGACGCTGATCATCCTCAACGGACCCATCATCAAGGAGCTCGGCTTCAACTATACGCAGGGTGTAATGCGCGACGGCTTCATGCCGAACACGTCGGTCGGGCGCTTCTGGCGCCTGTACTTGCGCAACGTCGCCGGCTTCCTGCCGCACAAGAACGACAAGGCGACGTTCGGCAACACCTGGCGCGTGGTCGTTGCAGAGAACGAAGACGTGCTGAAGCAGATCGGCTGGGAGCCCAACAGCGTCGAGATGGGTTACGCTGCGGGCGACAACACCGTCACCATCGCGCGTTATACCGGCGGCAATCTCATCTCGTCGGTGTCGGGCGCGACACCCGAGCAGATGCTGCCGTATCTCACCGACGGCGTGGTGAAGCAGTACTCGTGGCAGATCATGTTCACGGTGGGGCAGGGCATGGGCACGCTGCGGCCGCTCGTCCTGTTGAGCCCCATACTCGCGCAGACGATCGCGAAGGCCGGCTGGTCCAAGCACGATGTGAAGAAATATCTGTTCGAGCATGCGCGCATGCCGGCGTGGGTGTTCGAGCGTTACCTGCGCGACTGGACGTTGAAGCCCACGTGGGACCTCGCGCGCGAAGCGCGGCTCGGGCGCATTCCCAAGGTGTTCCATGAATCCGACGATCCGAACCGCATGGTGCCTATCGTGTGGGAGCCCGAGGATTTCATGATCGCGGTGACGGGCGACGGCGCGCGCAACAGCGCGTACGTCTTCGCGCACAACGGCGTGCTCGGCTACCCGGTGGGCAAGAAGATCGAGCTGCCGCAGCGCTGGAGCGAGCGGCTCGCCGAACGGAAGGGACGATAATGCGGTTGCGGCGCAGGCGGGACATCTGGGATCTGGTCGTCATCGGCGGCGGCATCGCGGGGCTGACCGCGGCATGGCACGCCGTGCGGCGGGGGCTGGCGACGGCGCTCTTCGAAGGCGAGGCGGCGCACGGCGGCCAGGTGGCGAATATCAACCATCTCGACGACTGGCCCGCTGTGGGCGACACGTCGGGCGTCGAGCTGGCGGCGAGCCTGGTCGCCCGCCTGCGCGACGAGGCGGCGGAGCTGTACAACGAGCGCGTTTCCGGCGTGCAGGCGGCCGGCGGTCTCGTGTCGGTCGCAAGCGATGCGCGAGCGGTGCGTGCGCGGCGTGTGCTGATTGCCTCGGGCGGCACCCTGAAGGCGCTCGGCGTGCCCGGCGAAGAAACGCTGCGCGGCAAAGGCGTCTCGCAATGCGCGTATTGCGACGGCTTTTTCTTCCGCAACCAGGATGTGGTCGTCGTCGGCGGCGGCGACTCGGCGCTGCAGGAAGCGCTCGTGCTCGCGCCGATCTGCCGCTCGGTCGTAATCGTCGCCCGCTCCGCGCTGCGCGCGAGAGCTGCTTATGTCGAGCGCGCGGCCGGCGCTGCGAATGTGCGCTTCGTGTGGGACAGCGTCGTGGACCGCATACTGGGCAACGGCGGCGTGACCGGCGTGGCGATACGGCATGTGAAGACCGGCGCGGCGAGCGAGATCGCGTGCACGGGCGTGTTCCCGTTCGTAGGCGTGGCGCCGAATACCGCGTTTCTTCCGCGCGATGTGAGTCTCGATGAAGCGGGTGCGCTCACGACCGATGGGCGTTATCGCACGAGCATGAGTCCGTTGTATGCCGTCGGTGCGGTGCGCGCCGGCTACAGCGGTGAGCTGACGACCGCGGCCGGTGAAGCGGCAGCGGCCGTGCGCTACATCGCGGAAGATCTCGCGCTCTAGAGTGCCGCGCGGTGAGGCGTGCAGGGCGAAGCGCAATGCGCCCCCTCACCGGCGTAGCCGGACGTCATTGCGAAGCGAGCATCACCTCTTTTCACTCGCTCGGAAAGGCGGGAAAGCCACCCCCGAAAACGAGCGCGCACATGCCGGAGTGAGGTAGCGAATGCTGCATACATGGGTACGAATTGCCGTTGTCCTGCTCGGCTGCACGTCGCTGCCGGTCGAGGCGGCTCCAGGCTATCCCGACCATCCCGTGCGTTTCGTCGTCCCGCTGTCTCCCGGCGGTGCGGGCGACATCGTCGCGCGGACGGTGGCGACGAAGCTCTCGGAGCTGTGGGGCCAGCAAGTCATCGTGGATAACAGGGGTGGTGCGAACACCATCATCGGAACGGAGATCGTCGCGAGGGCGAAACCCGACGGCTACACCTGGCTCCTGGGCGTGCAGGGCAGTCTCGTGATCAATCCGGTCACGTACAGGAAGCTGCCGTACGATGCCCTGAAGGATTTCGATCCGGTCACGCAGCTCACGCGTTACGGCTATGCGCTGATCGTTCCGCCCTCGCTGCCCGCAAAGAACGTGAAGGAGCTGATCGCGCTCGGCAAGCGGCGCCCGGGCGAGCTCGCTTACGGCACTTCGGGCAACGGCGGCTCGAATCATCTCGCAGGCGAGCTCTTCCGCCTGCTCACCGGCGTGAAGATGACCGCGGTGCCCTACAAAGGCAGCGGACCCGCGCTCACCGCCTTGCTCTCCGGAGAAGTGACGGTGATGTTCGACACGCTCATCACCACCATACCGCTCGTCAAGGCGAACCGCGTGCGCGCCCTCGGCGTCACCCTCGCGCACCGTTCGCCGTCTCTGCCGGGCGTGCCGACGGTGGCCGAAGCCGGAGTGCCCGATTATCGCTTCGAGGCATGGCAGTCGATCGTGATGCCGGCCGGCACGCCGAAGGACATCGCGGCGCGCATACATGCGGATGTGCTGAAAGTGCTTGCGGCGCCGGACGTGCGCGAGCGCCTGGTGGATCAGGGCGCAAACGAGCTCGTGGGCTCGGCACCGGACGAATTCGGCAGGATGATACGGGCGGAGATCGAACGCTATCGCAAGCTGATCGCGGACGCAGGCATCGTCGTGCAATAGCTACGCTTGTGCGCTGCGTATCGTGGTGTTCTCGTCTACGACTTCGTCGTAGACCGTGACGCGGTCGCGTCCCCGCGCCTTGCTCACGTAGAGCGCGCGGTCCGCGCTTTTCGACAGATCGTCGAGCGTGTTGCCGTGCACAGGATAGGTCGCGACGCCTATGCTTACCGTGATCGGTATCGTGCCGGTGTGTATGACGAGCGGCTCGTCGGCGAGGCGCTGGCGAATGCGCTCTCCCACCTGGCCTGCGGACTGCTGGGTTGCGCCGGGCAGCAGGCACACGAACTCGTCGCCGCCGTAGCGCGCGAGTACGTCGGTCGATTTGATGGCGTTGCGGATCACATGCGCGATGGTCTGGATGAGCTGGTCGCCCGCAGCGTGGCCATAGGTATCGTTGATCTCCTTGAGATGGTCGGAGTCGATCATCATCAGCGAGAACCCCCGGCTGTAGCGCGCCGCCTGCCCGAGCTCGTGCCGCGCGAGGGCGTTGAAGCCGCGGATGTTGTACAGCCCGGTCAGCTCGTCGGTGTCGGAGGTGGCCTTCACCCGTTTCATGGCGTTGACGATGTCGCCCGACAGCATGCTGATGGTATAGGCGACGAGCAGCATGGGCGCGATGTCCATCGCGACGTGGCCGAGGCTTTCCGGGGAGAGGAAGGCGGCGTCCACGGAGCGGTTGACGAACAGGTAGCAGGCGGCGACCAGCGCGACCTGCAGCATGGTGACGCCGCGCCCGAGCACGAGCGCGGTGACGATGATGGGCAGCAGGTAAAGCGCCGCGACCACTTTGCCGGGACCCGCGGTGTAATACAGTATCCAGGTGATGAAGGCGATCATGAGCCACGTCTCGATCGCGACCAGCCAGCGGGTGCGCAAGTGCTGCGGGATGACGTAGTTGATGACTGCGATGCAGGCGGTGAACGCGCACAGGCCCAGTGACACGGCGAAAGACACATCGGCAACCGGCTCGTGCAACACGTACAGCAGCAGCACGAGGACCACGAGGAGCCATTCGATCTCTCGCAGCGTGCGCGCGACGTCGTCTATTTCCAGTGTAGGGTCCAATGCCGTCGATTTCTTCGAGGACGCGTGCATGCCCTTCCCTTGCCCCGGGGTGCCTTTTCTTATGCGTTCGTAATAGTATCGTCCGCACCGCCATGGGAACAAGCGTGGCGGGCAGGAAAGCGCTGATACTTGTCCGCATTATCGCGCAATGCGTGAATTCATGCCTGTTTTCGATCATGACATTGAGATACAAGCCGCCCGTTTTTCGCAGAACGCGCATCCTCGCCTGGGCGCTCGCCGGCGGGATACTCGCCCCCCTCGTGCCGGCGGGCGCCGCTCCCTCGTATCCTGATCGCCCCGTGCGCCTGGTCGTCGCCTACGCGGCAGGCGGCAGCAACGACATCGTGGCGCGCGCACTGGCGCAGCGGCTGCTCCAGATGTGGGGGCAGCCGGTCGTGGTAGATAACCGGCCGGGCGGCAACACCCTCATCGGCACGGACGCAGTCGCGAAAGCGGCTCCCGACGGCTATACGTTGCTCATCACGCCGCCCGGCTTCACGATCAATCCCAGCCTGCTGTCCCGACTGCCCTACGACGCGGTGAGGGATTTCGCGCCCGTGACCCTGATCAATATCAATCCGCAGTTGCTGGTGGTGAATCCGCGCGTGCCCGCCCGCTCGGTGAAGGATCTCATGACTTTGGCGAAGTCGATGGCGGGGAGGCTCAACTACGGCTCGTCCGGCGCTGGCGGCGCCAATCACCTTGCCGGCGAGCTTTTCAAGTCCATGGCGAACGTGCAGATGCTGCATGTACCCTATAAAGGCAATGCGCCGTCGCTCACCGCCCTGGTTGGGGGTGAGGTCGATCTTGCGTTCAACAGCATTCCGTCGGCGCTGCCGCTCATCCGCGGCGGCAAGCTGCGGGCGCTCGCCGTGACGAGCTTGCGGCGCTCGAGCGCACTGCCCGAGCTGCCGACGATGGACGAGGCCGGGCTCCAGGGCTACGAAGCGGTCGCGTGGACCGGATTGAATGCTCCCGCCGGCACGCCTGTGGATGTGATTCTGAAAATCAACCGCGCGTTCGCCACCATCATCCACGAATCAGACTTCACGGCGAGGCTCAAGGCGGAGGGCTCCGATCCGGTGGGCAATTCACCCGGGCAGTACGGTACGTTCCTGCGAAACGAGATCGAGAAGTGGCGCAAGGTGATTGCGTTTGCGGGGGTGAAGGCCGAGTAGCCGTGAGCGGCACATCGAACTCTTTGGAACCGCGGATGAACGCGGATGAGCGCGTGTCCCAAGTGGCTTGACATGCTTTAGCGGTGCGAGAATTACGACGTTCATGCGCTCTCAGCCGTCCAGCACTTCTCCATCACCGCCCCCGGCCGCCTATCGCGCTTTGCCGCCGAGCATCTGGGCGCTCGGCTTCGGCTCGCTGTTCATGGACGTCTCCTCGGAGCTCGTTCATAGCTTGCTGCCGATATTCATGACGACCGTGCTCGGCGCATCCATGGTCACGGTCGGCGTGATAGAAGGGGTCGCGGAGGCTACCGCGGCAATCACGAAGGTATTCTCCGGGGCGCTCAGCGACTACCTTGGGAAGCGCAAGGCTCTCGTCGTCCTCGGCTACGGATTGAGCGCAATCACGAAGCCCGTGTTCCCGCTCGCGACGGCGATCGGGTGGGTGTTTGCCGCGCGCTTCGTCGATCGCATCGGCAAGGGCATCCGGGATGCGCCGCGCGATGCGCTGATCGCGGACATCGTGCCGCAGCAGCTCCGCGGAGCGGCGTACGGCCTGCGCCAGGCACTCGATTCCGCGGGCGCCTTCGTCGGGCCGCTGCTCGCGGTGGCGTTCATGGCGTGGTTTGCGAACGACATCCATGCCGTGTTGTGGGTGGCAGTCGTCCCGGCTTTTATCGCTGTGGCGCTGCTCGCATTCGGGGTCCGCGAGCCGCAAGCCGATTCATCGTCGCAGGCGCCCGGAGGCCGCCTCACCTTTGCCGACGCGAGGCGCCTGTCCCTGCGCTACTGGATGATAGTGACGGCGGGAGCCGTATTCACTTTGGCCCGTTTCAGCGAGGCGTTCCTGGTTCTCCGCGCGCAGGATGTCGGGCTTGCAATCGGGTACGTGCCCGCGATCATGATCGTCATGAACGTGGTCTACGCGCTGTTTGCGTATCCAGCGGGCGCTGCAGCCGATCGGCTTTCCCCGCGCATGCTGCTGGTATCCGGGCTCGTGGCCCTCATCGCGGCCGACGTGGTATTGGCGACTGCGGCTGCGCCTTCAGTCGCATTCGCCGGCGCGGCGTTATGGGGTCTGCACATGGCTTTGACACAGGGACTGCTCTCGAAGCTCGTTGCCGATGCCGTTCCTGCGGAGCTTCGCGGCACGGCCTTCGGCCTGTTCAACCTGGTGAGCGGCGGCGCGCTGCTGCTGGCGAGTATCATCGCGGGCGCGCTATGGACGTCGTTCGGGCCGGCAGCGACGTTTTACGCCGGGGCCGGTCTTGCTGCGCTTGCGGCGCTGGTGCTGCTTCTCTTCCGACCGACACGTGCGGCCGGCGCATGAACGGGACATCATGAAACAACGCAGCCCCGTCAAAAGCGCCCATGCGCTACGCATAAACGCGAATGACTCCGGCATGTGGTCGGCCGAATGCTGTCGAACAATCTTACAATTTACCTCTCCTCGCCCCGCTTCCTCCATGTAAGCAATTGATAAGCCAAAAGCACTTCATATTGGCGTGATTGCTGCTTGCCAACGTTCCCCGGATGGATTTTTCAGTCACCACTCTGGGGAGAGGCTGGTTTGGGCAGCAGAAGAATCCTGTTGGTGCAAGCGCCGGCATCGGAGCTGCCACTGAATTCCACTCTGGTCGAGTCAGGCTGGGAGGTCCGCATCGCTGGTGATTTGGCGGATGCGAAGCGTCCGAGTAGCCGGGAAGGCTGTCACGTCGGCCTCGTTGTGATCGATCCTGTCCACGTCTGGTCACCTGCTGCACTCGAGGAGATGACGGTCAGTGGCCCGCTGGAATGGGTCGCTGTGTTGCCGCGCGAGGCCCTGCAGGATCCGGCGCTGCGCAGGACGATCGTCGACAGCTTCTACGATTTCCATACCCTGCCGCTGGATGGCGACCGGCTGCTGGTGGTTCTCGGGCACGCGCTCGGCAAGGTCGAGCTCGCATCCAGCCTCGAGCGTAGCAACGCTTCGACGGGCATGTACGGCATGGTCGGGCAAAGCTCCGGCATGCTGGAGCTGTACCGAAGCATCGCCAAGGTTGCCAGGTTCGAGGCCCCCGTTCTGATCAGCGGCGAGAGCGGCACCGGAAAGGAAGTGACCGCGCGCGCGATCCGTCACCTTTCGGCGCGCAGCCGCGGCCCGTTCGTTGCCGTGAACTGCGGATCGCTGCCCGTCAACCTGGTCCATTCCGAGCTCTTCGGCCACGAGAAGGGCTCCTTCACCGGCGCGCATCAGCGGAAGATAGGCAGCATCCAGGCGGCCGACAGGGGGGTCGTCTTTCTCGACGAGATCGGCGACTTGCCGCTCGAGCTGCAGTCGAGTCTGCTGCGCTTCCTGCAGGAGAAAACGATCGTCCGCGTCGGCGCGACCGAGTTGATCCGGATCGATGCCCGCGTCATCGCCGCCTCCCATGTCGATCTGTGGGACGCCGTGAAGCACGGGCGCTTCCGTGAGGATCTGTATTACCGGCTCAATGTTCTGCATTTGCACATTCCGCCGTTGCGCGAGCGTGCAGGGGACATCAAGTTGCTCGCGCAGGCGTTCTTCGAGCAGGCCGGCGCGCAGAAGAGTCCGCAAGTCACCGGCTTTTCCAGCGAAGCGCTCGCCGCGATGGAGGCGCACGCATGGCCGGGCAACGTCCGTGAGCTCATGAACCGCGTGCAGAAAGCCATGATCATGTGTGAAAGGCGCCTGATTACCGCCGGGGATCTGGGCCTGGGGCCGCGGACGGCGGCGCCCGAGCTCACCTCGCTGCGCAACGTCCGCGGCCTGATCGAGCGCGATGTCATCCGTCAGACGCTGCTGGTCAACGGCAGAAACGTGGCCGCTGCCGCCCGGCAGCTCGGCGTGTCGCGCACCACCCTCTATCGGCTGTTGCAAAAGTTCGAGATCGAGATCCGCCTGCCCGACTTCGATCACGCCCGGTGGACGCAGACGCAGCGTGACCACGCGTCGTCGTAGCGGCAGCCAACGGACCAAGGAGGAGAGATGCCGAACGGCTATGAACGAGGGGAGAATCGCACGCGCGTGCTCGCCTGCAGTGCGGTGGCTGGGATGCTGGCAGGCATCGGCGTCGCGCAGGCTCAACAGGCCGCAGAGCCGGTCGACTACGAGAACGTAACCCGGCGACTGGAGGAGGAAACCGCCAGGCTGAACGCGCTGCAACGCGAGCTCAACGAGCATAGACGCCAGATCGATGCGCTGCGGCTGCAGTTGCGGGGGCGCGGCACGGCCCCCCCCGGCTCGACCCAGAGCGCGCAGGCCGGAGCAGAGTCCCGGCCGGCGGGCGAGCCGCCCCCGAAACCGGTCGGGGAGGCACCGCCGCCCAGCGACCAGTTGCCGCAGACGGCGCAAATCTTTTCGGAGCCCACCGTCCTCACGCCGCAGGGCGCGTATACGCTCGAGCCCTCGCTGCAGTACATCCACGCCAGCAACAACCGCGTGGCGCTCGTCGGCTTCACCATCATCCCCGCCATCACGATCGGCCTCATCGACGTCCGCCGCGTGACGCGCGACGCCTTCTTCGCCGCGGTCACCGCGCGCTATGGCCTCACGAACCGCCTCGAGATCGAGGGCAAGGTCCCTTACGTCTACTCGTCGACCTCGACGCTCACGCGCCCGCTCGCGACGCCGTCGGTCACCGACACCCAGTTCGATGCCACGGGCTCCGATATCGGCGACGTCGAGCTCGCCGGGCGCTACCAGCTCAACACGTTCCGCGGCGACAACATGGTATACATCGGATCGTTGCGCCTCAGGTTGCCGACCGGCACGGGCCCGTTCGACGTCGATTACGACCCGGTCACCAATCTGCAGACGCGGCTTCCTACCGGCTCCGGGTTCTACGGCCTGCAGGGCGGTATGTCGTTTCTGCTGCCGTCCGACCCGGTGGTGTTCTTCAGCGGCGTCAACTATCAGCACAATTTCAAGCGCGACGTCGGCAACGGGTTCGGCACGATCAGGCCGGGCGATGTCCTCGACTTGAACTTCGGCATGGGCCTGGGCCTGAACGAAAAAGCCTCGTTCAGCTTCGGCTACCAGCACAGCGTGGTGTTCAGGATGAGTCAGGACGGGCCGGCAGCCCCCGGCAAGACGCTCTCGCCGACATCGACGACGCAGCTCGGCACGGCGCGCTTCGGCTTGACCTACGCGGTCACCAAGCAGACCGCGGTCAACCTGTCGCTCGGCATCGGCGTGACGCGCGAGACGCCCGATCTCGAGCTCACCCTACGGGTGCCGATCAGGTTCTAGGCGAAGAATCCGGTGCGAGGCTCGCGTTGCTGCTCGGCACCGAATCAGGGGG
>Ga0255338_1006183_pt1 | contig 10370 bp, 7 predicted proteins | sample MeOH1_35cm_T4_19_FD_203715 | JGI IMG/M metagenome (GOLD analysis project Ga0255338, IMG submission 203715) | Sandy soil microbial communities from University of British Columbia, Vancouver, Canada - MeOH1_35cm_T4_195 | ecosystem: Engineered > Artificial ecosystem > Sand microcosm > Unclassified ...
ATGTCGGTGTTCGGCGCACTCACCATGTACCTGTTCAGCATGGCCAGCCTGTTCCGCCTGCGGCGCAGCGCGCCGGATATGGCGCGGCCGTACCGCACGCCGTTCTACCCGGTCTTCCCGCTGATCGCGCTGGCCGGCGCCGTGGTCTCGCTGGGCGCCATGATCTGGTTCAACCCGCTGATCGCGCTGCTCTATGCCGGCGTGCTGGCCGTGGGCTATGCGCACTACCACTGGCGCGGGCGGCACCAGGTCGCGCACGGCGACCTGGCCGGCAGCGGGCCACAAGTGCCGGCTCCCGTGGCCGCCCCCGCCGACTGAGACGCACTATGGCCTTTACCCACACGGTTGCCTCGCGGCGCCATCTCTTCGCCGATCTCAAGACCCTGCTCGCCAAGGCCAGCCCCGCACGCTCGGGCGACTACCTGGCGGGGCTGGCGGCCGCCAGCGAGGAAGAACGCATGGCCGCGCGCATGGCGCTGGCCGAGGTGCCGCTGGCGCATTTCCTGAACGAAGCGCTGGTGCCATACGAAGAGGACGAAGTCACGCGCCTGATCGTCGACCGCCATGACGCGCACGCCTTCCGCGAGATCGCGTCCCTCACCGTAGGCGACTTCCGCAACTGGCTGTTGCTGCACGAGACGGATTCCGCCGTGCTGGCCCGCGTGGCGCCGGGCGTTACGCCCGAGATGGCCGCCGCCGTGAGCAAGCTGATGCGCAACCAGGACCTGGTCGCGGTGGCGCGCAAGTGCCGCGTGGTCACGCGTTTTCGCAACACCATCGGCCTGCCCGGCAGGCTCTCGGTGCGGTTGCAGCCCAACCATCCCACCGACGATGCCCGCGGCATTGCCGCATCGATGATCGATGGCCTGCTGTATGGCTGCGGCGATGCCACCATCGGCATCAACCCGGCTACCGACAATCTCGGTGCCATCGTTACCCTCATGCGCCTGATCGACGACCTGCGCCGCCGCTACGACGTGCCCACGCAATCATGCGTGCTGACCCACGTCACCAATACCTTGCGCGCCATCGAGCAGGGCGCGCCGGTGGACCTGGTGTTCCAGTCGGTTGCCGGCAGCGAGCGCGCCAATGCGGGCTTCGGCATCAGCCTGGCGCTGCTGGCCGAGGCGCACGATGCCGCGCAAAGCCTGGCGCGCGGCACGGTGGGCAACAACGTGATGTACTTCGAGACCGGCCAGGGAAGCGCGCTATCCGCCAACGCGCATCATGACGTGGACCAGCAGACCATGGAAACCCGCGCCTATGCGGTGGCGCGCGAGTTCTCGCCGCTGCTGGTGAATACGGTGGTGGGCTTTATCGGCCCGGAGTATCTCTACGACGGCAAGCAGATCATCCGCGCCGGGCTGGAGGACCACTTCTGCGGCAAGCTGCTTGGCGTGCCGATGGGCTGCGACGTCTGCTACACCAACCATGCCGAGGCCGACCAGGATGACATGGACACGCTGCTGACGCTGTTCGGCGTGGCCGGCATCAACTTCATCATGGGCGTGCCCGGCGCCGACGACATCATGCTGAACTACCAGAGCACCTCCTTCCACGACGCGCTCTACCTGCGCGACACGCTGGGCCTGCGGCCCGCGCCGGAGTTCGAGGCCTGGCTGCAGGCGATGGGCATCGTCGGCGAGGACGGGCGGCTGCTTGAACTCGCCGAGCGCCAACCGCTGCTGCAGCTTGCCCACGGTTTGTGAGACATCGCCAGCCATGAGCCGCAAACTGATCCAGGACAACCCTTGGCAGCGCCTGCGCCAGTTCACTGCCGCGCGCATCGCGCTGGGCCGTGCCGGTCACAGCCAGACCACGGAGGCCGTGCTCGCCTTCGGGCTGGCGCACGCGCAGGCGCGCGACGCCGTGCATCTGCCGCTGGCGCGCGCGGCCATCGAGCAGGCCCTGCGCGACGCGGGTCTTGGCTGCGTGCCTGTGCACAGTGCCGCGCCCGACCGTCAGCACTACCTGCGCCGCCCCGACCTGGGCAGGCAGCTCGATGACGACAGCCGCACACGGCTGGCGCAGGCCCGGCCCGCCGAAAGACCCGACGTGGTGTTCGTGATCGCCGACGGCCTTTCCGCGCTGGCCGCCGAGCGCCACGGCGTGGCCCTGTTGCTGGCGGTGCGCGAACGCCTGCCGGACTGGCGCATCGGGCCGGTGGTGGTGGCCGAGCAATCGCGCGTGGCGTTGGGCGACGAGGCCGGGCACCTGCTCGGCGCGCGCCAGGTGGTGATGCTGATCGGCGAACGGCCCGGGCTGAGTTCGCCGGACAGTCTCGGCATCTATCTCACGCATGAACCGCGGCCCGGGCGCAGCGACGCCGAGCGCAACTGCATCTCCAATGTGCGGCCGGAAGGGCTGCCCTACGCACAGGCCGCCGACAAGCTCGCCTTCCTGCTGCGCGGCGCGCTGGCGCTGGGGCGCAGCGGCGTGGACTTGAAGGACGACAGCGAGCACGCGACGTTGCCCGAACCGGCGCCGGGCACGCTGCCTGCGTCCGGCGCAAAGACTGACTGAGAGACCGATCGATCCGGCCGCCCACGCAGGCGGCCGGGCATTGCCGTGCCGTTTCGCCATCGCACCACAACGACAAAGAAGAGGAAGGAAATCGCCATGAAGCACAAGAGCCTGCTGATCGTATCGCTGCTTGCCGCCGCATTCGCCGCGGGCGGTTGCGCCACGCATGTCCCGGATGCGCCGGCCGCGCTGGTTCAGAGCACGGTGCAGCCGCTTGCCAGGGGCAACTGGGACGCCTTCAACCGTAGCCGCATCGATGCCATGATCGCGGCCTACGGCAAGGGCAGTCCGGCCTACGATGCGCGCAAGCCGCCGTACGCCGTGTTCGACTGGGACAACACCAGCGTCTTCCTCGACATCGAAGAGGCGGTGCTGGTCTACCAGCTGGAGAACCTGCGCTTCGGCGCCACGCCGCAGCAGCTCGACACCGCCATTCGCGTCAATATCCCCGCGAAGGACTTCAACGCACCCTTCAACAACGCCGCGGGCCAGCCGGTCAACATCGACAAGGTGGCGGCGGACATCATCGAGAGCTACACCTGGCTCTACCAGAACTACCGCGGCCTGAAGGGCACGCAATCGCTCGAACAGGTCAAGGCCAACCCGAACTACCAGAACTTCATCGCCAAGATGCGCTATCTGTACGAAGCCATCGGCGACAGTTTCGATCATGCGGTGGCGTATCCGTGGGTGACCTACCACTTCGCCGGCATGACCGAGGCACAGGTTCGCCAGCTCACGGCCGACACTGTCACCTGGCAGCTCGCACAGCCGATCGGGAAGGTGAAGTGGGCCAGCCCGGCGGCGCTGCCCGGGCGTGCCGGCGTGGTGTCGGTGAGCTGGAAGAACGGCTTGCGGCTGGTGCCGGAAATGCAGGATCTCTACGGCAAGCTGCGCAATGCGGGCTTCGATGTATGGGTTTGCTCGGCGTCGTTCGTCGATGTGATCAAGGAGATCTCCTCCAACCCAGCCTATGGCTACAGCAACCCCGCCGACCGCGTGCTGGCGATGGAACTGGAGCGCAACGCGCAAGGCGTGATCCAGCCCGAGTTCCGCCACGGCTACGACCAGACCCAGGGCAAGGGCAAGACCAGGACCATCGAGCGTTTCCTGGTGCCGCGCTACGGCTATGGCCCGGCGTTTGTCGCCGGCGATAGCGAAGGCGACCAGAACATGATGCAGGACTTCGCCGATACCCGCGCGGTGCTGATCGTCAACCGGCTTCGTGCCAGCGATATCGGCAAGTTGTCGGCCGTGGCGGTGCAGAGTTATGGCAAGCCGGATGCGAAGTATCTGCTGCAAGGGCGTGACGATAATGCGGGGGTGTTTGTGGCTTCGCAGGAGCATACGGCGCTGGGGGCGAAGGAGGGGAAGTTGTTGAAGTAGGCGGTAGGCGCTTGGAGAGCGCGGTCGGTACCGCGCTCGCCGGACAGCCTCGGCATCCGGCCTGTCAGCGGCGGAACCTTCACTTTTTATGCCGGTCCTAAGACGACCCGACCAGCCGAGCGCTTGCGACCGCGCATTCGGCGGCAATACTCAGGGGGCATTGATCCAATTCCGGCCAAGGGCGGCCCCGCGCCGGAGATGCTTGCCGCCGCCGCCACTCTCGATTTCCTGCGATCTCCGCCTGGCAACCGGCTGGAGGTGCTGGGAGGAAACCGCAGGGGACAGCACAGCATCCGAATCAACGATCAGTGGTGAGTGTGCTTTGCTTGGACGCCCGATGGCCCGGAGGCCGTCGAGATCGTGGACTATCACTGAATGGAGATCACCATGGCCCGCTTCCAGAATGGCATGCGACCGGTCCATCCCGGCGAAATCCTCCGCGAGGAGTTTCTCGCGCCTCTGGGCATGAGTGCCAATGCGCTCGCCGTGGCACTGCACGTGACCGCAGCCCGCGTCAATGACATCGTGCGCGAGCGTCGGGGCATTACGCCAGATACCGCTCTGCGGCTGGCGCGCTACTTCGGCGGCGATGCTGAATCCTGGCTTGACCTGCAGCAGTCTTATGACCTGAAGGTCGCTCAGCGCGAGCACGGCAAGAGGATTGCCGCCGAAATCGCGCCACGCGATCTCGAGGCGGCCTGAGCGCGCCCGCCCGTTTCTGGTGACACCGAGCCGTCCTCAATCCAGATCAAACACCCGCCCGGGGCTGAGGATGTTGTGCGGGTCCAGCGAGCGCTTGAGCAAGCGCATCAATCCCAGTTCCTCCGGCGTGCGCGAGCAGTGCAGGTAGGGCTTCTTGTGAAAGCCGATGCCGTGCTCGGCAGAGACGCTGCCCTTGAACTCCCGCACCACGCCATACATCACGTCGGAAATCTCGTGCTCCGGGAAGTCTGCGTCGGTAGCGCCCGGCAGGTACACGCTGACGTGCAGGTTGCTGTCACCCACGTGACCGAAATTGACCAGTTCCGCATGTGGCCACACGGCCAGCATGCGTGCGCGCAGCGTGTCGGCGAACTCGCCGATGCGGCCGATCGGCAGGCTCACGTCGTAGGCGGCGTTGGGCGCCCACATCACCGGGAATTCGGCGACCGCGTCGCGCAGTTGCCAGAAGCTCTCCGCTTCCTTGTTGCTGGAGGCCACCGCCGCGTCCCGGATCAGGCCGGCTTCCATGGCGGACTCCAGCATGCCTTCGAAGGCCGCGGCATCCTGCGCGTCGTCATTGCCCTGCAGGTCGAGCAGCACGTAGAAGGGATGGCCTTCGGGCAGCGGCGCGCGCACGCCGGCCACGCGCGTGGTCACGAGGTTGTAGAAGTCCGCCCACATCGCTTCGAAGGCGGATAGCCGGCCCGAGAGCTTGCGCTGCGCATGGCGCAGCAGGCGCACCACGTCGTCGTAGCTTTCGAGCGCGCACAGCGCCGTCTGCGTGGCCGCCGGCAGCGGTGCCAGCCGCAGCACGGCACGCGTGATCACGCCCAGCGTGCCTTCGCTGCCCACGAAGAGCTGGCGCACGTCATAGCCCGCGTTGTTCTTCTGCATCTTGTTGAGCGACGAGACCACCGTGCCATCGGCCAGCACCGCTTCCAGCCCCAGCACCTGGTCGCGCATCATGCCGTAGCGGATCACGCGGTTGCCGCCCGCATTGGTGGCGATATTGCCGCCGATCTGGCAGCTGCCACGCGCGCCCAGATCCACGGCCAGCAGCCAGCCGGCCGCGCGCGCGGCTTCCTGCGCGGCCTGCAGCGTGGTGCCTGCCATCACCGTCATGGTGCCGGCTTGCGCGTCGATCTCTTCCACGCCGCGCATGCGTTCGAGCGACAGCACCACCTCGCCGCCCTCCGGCGTGGCGGCGCCCGCCAGCCCGGTCAGTCCGCCTTGCGGCACCACAGGCTGATGCAGCCGGTTGCACAGCGTCAGCACGGCCGCTACCTCCTCCGTATTGCGCGGGCGCACCACCGCCAACGGCGGCACCGCGCCAAGCGGTGCGTACCAGTCCTTGCGGAAACGGGTTTCGATGGCGTCGCCCGTCTGCAGGCCGGCGGCGTCGAGCAGGCTGGCAAGTTCGGTGAGCAGGGTGGCGGACTGGGCTGGCGCGTTGCTTGGCATAGGGGGGAGGAGGTGAAGGGGAAGAACAAGGGGAAGAACAAGGACGCTAATGCTATGGAAGGATCGACCTTGCGTTAAGGGCCAATCCAGCGGGAGGCGATGGCACCATCGCACGGCGCCGCGCACATGGCAAGCCGCGCACGCGCCATCACGCGCCGCTCCACGCCTCCCGGTTGATGGCCGCCGCAGGCGCGCGGCGCGGTGCCTGCGTGCGTGCCAGGTGCTCCAGCGCGGGTTCGATCACCTCCGCCAGCTTGTTGAATGCAGGCGCGATCTCGGCTTCCGGCACGCAGGCATAGCCCAGCAGCAGGCCCTGCTGCGTCGCCTGCGCGGGATCGGAGAAGTAGCGCGACAGCGGCCGCGTGGACAGGCCCTGGGTACGCGCCGCCATGCTGATGCCGAGATCGTCGGCGCCCGGCGGCAGGTGGATCACCATGTGCAGGCCGGCCTCGTGCGTGGACGTGGGCCAGGCCGCGCCGAGGCGCGCCGCGATGGACTCGCGCAGCAGGCCCTGGCGTTGCGCGTAGCGCTGCCGCATGCGCCGGATATGCGTGGCGTAATGCCCTTCCTCGATAAAGTCGGCGAGCACCGCCTGCTGTACCAGTTGTCCCTCGCGGAACAACTCCGAAAGCCCTGTGGCGAAGTGCGGCGCGAGCGGCTTGGGCAGCACCATGAAGCCCATGCGCAAGCCGGGGAACAGCGTCTTGGAGAACGTGCCCATGTAGATCACGCGGTCGTGTTCGTCCAGCCCTTGCAGCGAGGCCAGCGGCCGGCCTTCGAAGCGGAATTCGCTGTCGTAGTCGTCCTCCACGATCCAGGCGCCGCGCTGGCGTGCGTATTCCAGCAGCATGCGCCGGCGCGACAGGCTCATCACCATGCCCAGCGGATACTGGTGCGAGGGCGTGGCAAAGATAAAGCGCGGCGGATTCTGCAAGGTAGCCGCATCCGGGGCGAGCCCCTCGCTGTCCACGGGGACCGGAATGGTCTCGATGCCCGCGCTGTTCAGCAGGCTGCGGGTGCCCCAGTAGCCCGGGTCTTCCATCCACGCCTTGTCGCCGACGTCGCCCAGCAGGCGGGCGATCAGGTCGATGGCCTGGTGGATGCCAGTGGTCAGGATGATCTGCTCGGGCTCGCAGCGCACCGAGCGCACCAGCCGCAGGTGCTCGGCCAGCACGCGGCGCAGCGGCATGTAGCCGCCGTTATGGGCATAGGTCAGCAGTTCGGGGCGCGGCGCGCGCCAGTGCTTGTTCAGCAGGCGTGCCCACACGGCGTGCGGAAACAGCGACACGTCGGGTACGCCCGCAACGAATGCGCCCCATTGCCGATCCGATGCACCGGAGTGCGATATCAGGTGCTGGCCGCGGCGCGAAAGCGTGAACCGGTTCGGGTTCTGCTGCATCGCAGGCACTGCCATGGTGCCACTTTGCGCCCTGTGGTTGTGCAATGCACTATGGTCGGGAAAACTTTGCGAGACGAAGGTGCCACTTCCGCTCGCCGCTGTGACATAGCCTTCCGCGAGCAACTGCTCATAAGCGTAAAGCACGGTATTGCGGGAAACCCCTACCTCTTTCGACAGCAGGCGCGAGGCAGGCAGCTTGGTGCCCGCAACCAATGATCCGGCAAGGATTTCCTGGCGAATGATCTCGTAGAGCTGGCGGTTCATATGCGCGCCATTCTTGTCCGTCGCGCCGTCCGCAGGCCGCTCCAGACGCTGCAACAGCAGCTCGGACAGAATCGTCTCTTTCAAAGCGGCCCCTAGTGAAAAGAAAAATATGGATCTATGTATGGTACCAATGATCCGCTAAGTTTCCACCCATCGTATGTCGATCGTCGTTTTCCTGAACGGCGTTTTGCCGATCCGGCCCATCCGGCCGAGTTGCCCTCTCCGGACACACGCCCGTTGCGTGCGCCGGACCCCCGTGGAGCCACTTATGCATCGTCCTGCAGGCAGTTCCGGTTTGTCCTCCATTGCCACACCCACGCTTTCCACCGACGACATCGCCGCCGCAGTGCGCGCGCTGGAGCCGTACATGGTGCGCACGCTGTCGGAGTTCGTGGCGGCGCCCAGTCCCTCCGGACAGGAACAGCCGGCCGTGGCGTTCATGGAAGGCGCGCTGCGCGAACTTGGCCTGGAGCCCGAGCGCATCTACCTGCGCAGCGAGACGCTCAAGGACCTGCCGCTGTTCTCTCCTCCGTGCTGCCCGGACGGCGGCCGCTACAACCTGCTGGCCACGCACAGGCCGGTGGCCAAGGGCGGCCGTTCCGTGTTGTTCAACGGCCATCTGGATGTGGTGCCCACCGGACCGGAGTCGATGTGGCGCCAGTCGCCCTATGCGCCCTTCGTCGAGGACGGCTGGCTGTTCGGCCGCGGCGCGGGCGATATGAAGGCCGGCATCATCTGCACGCTGGCCGCCTACAAGGCGCTGAAGGATCTCGGCGTGCAGCCCGCCGGCGCGGTCGGCTTCAACTCCGTGCTCGAAGAAGAGAACACCGGCAATGGCGCGCTCGCCACCGTGGCTGCGCTGCGCAGCGCGGTGGGCGCCGGCAAGCTGGCTTCCTTCGACACCGTGGTGATTCCCGAGCCGCTGGGCGAGAGCCTGATGAGCGCGCAGATGGGCGTGTTCTGGATGTTCGTGGAACTGACCGGGCGGCCCGCGCACGCGGCCTACATGACCAGCGGCGTGAACCCGGTGGAAGCCGGCATCGAAGTGATGGCCGGCCTGCGCAAGCTCGAGGCCGAGTGGAACCTGCCCGAGAACCGTCCCGCCGCCTATCGCGACCACGCCCACCCGATCAACTTCAACCTTGGCCAGATCCAGGGCGGCGAGTGGAATTCGTCGGTGCCCTGCACCTGCACGCTGGGGATCCGCATCGGCTTCTACCCGACCATGAGCGTGACCGATGCCAAGGCGCGGGTCGCGGCCTGCGTGCAAGCCACGCTGGATCGCCTGGCCAGCAACCTGACACTCAATATCCGCTACGAAGGTTTCCACGCGCCCGGTTGCGAGTTCGATCTCGATGTGCCCAGCATGCAGGCGCTGGGCGAGGCGCACCGCAAGGTCAATGGCGAGGCAGTGCGGCGCGAGGCCACCACCGCCACCACCGATGCGCGGCACTTCCGCCTGATGCTGGAGACGCCGGTGACCTGCTACGGACCGCAGGCCCGCAACATCCACGGCATCGACGAGTCGGTTTCCATCGAAAGCATGGTGCGCGTCGCCACCACGCTCGCGCAGTTCATGCACGACTGGTGCGGTGTCGAGCCGGTCGCTACCTGAGTCAACGCGTCAATGCGTCAATGCGTCGGCGCGTCCGCATGGCGGCGCGCGGCACTCGCGCGGCTTGACGGGGCTGCATGAGGTGCCATGGACCCAGGCAATCGAAGTTAGTCGTCTTCCGTATCCGCAGATCACGATCACCACCACAGGAAACTGACCGATGAAACACCTCACCCAACACCTGAAAAAGAGCTTTGGCAAAAGCCTGGTGTCGATGGCGCTGGCCACCGCCGGCCTGGCCCTGGCACCGGTACTATTGCCCGCGGGCAACGCTGCCGCGCAGACCGCCGGCGGCACCTTGTCCGGCATCGTGCAACCCGAGCCGCCGATCCTGATCAGCGCGATGAACTCGCAGGCGCCCACGCAATACATCGCCGGCAAGATCTACCAGGGCCTGCTGACCTACGGCCCCGACCTGAAGCCGCGCCCGGAACTGGCCAAGTCGTGGAAGATCTCGCCCGATGGCCTGACCTACACGTTCGAGCTGCAGAGCGGCGTGAAGTGGCATGACGGCAAGCCCTTCACCTCCGCCGACGTGGTGTTCTCGATCGACAAGATGCTGCGCGAAGTCCACGTGCGTACCCGCGCGGTGCTCAACAAGTACATGGAGTCGATCCGCGCGGTGAACGACAGCACGGTCGAGATCAAGCTCAAGGAAGCCTTCCCGCCGTTTATCTCGATGTTCGAGACCGGCACCATGCCGATGATGCCCAAGCACATCTACGACGGCACCGACTACCGCAACAACCCGGCCAACCAGAAGCCCGTCGGCACCGGCCCCTTCGTGTTCAAGGAGTGGAAGAAGGGTGCCTATATCAAGCTGGCCAAGAACCCCAACTACTGGAAGAAGGGCAAGCCCTACCTGGATGAGCTGGTCTTCTACGTGATCCCGGATTCGGCTTCGCGCGCGGTTGCCTTCGAGAAGGGCGACGTGCAGGTGCTGCGCGGCGGCGACGTCGACAACGTGGACGTCAAGCGCCTGCGCGCGCTGCCCAATGTGGAATACACCACCAAGGGCTG
>Ga0255338_1006184_pt1 | contig 10369 bp, 5 predicted proteins | sample MeOH1_35cm_T4_19_FD_203715 | JGI IMG/M metagenome (GOLD analysis project Ga0255338, IMG submission 203715) | Sandy soil microbial communities from University of British Columbia, Vancouver, Canada - MeOH1_35cm_T4_195 | ecosystem: Engineered > Artificial ecosystem > Sand microcosm > Unclassified ...
CACATCGTCCGATTCTTTATCCTTTTTAAAACCTTCCTTTATCAGAAAATCGACGAGTCCTGGCTTGGCGGTATGCGTCACGAAGCCATGATCGGTGGAAATGATCACATTGTACCGCTCGTCGGCGCCTTTTGACTGCAATGCTTCCATGATCCGTCCAAACTGCCCGTCGACATATTTGATCGCTTTCACAGCTTCCTCCGAACCGATACCATGCTCGTGCGCCGCGCCGTCGGGGTCCGAAAACCAGATAGCGCTCACCAGCGGACCGTTTTTGACCAAACCGTATTTTAGCAATGCATCGGTTATCCATTTGTGGCGGCCCAGGTCCTCATCGGTACCCTGGCTAACCAGGCCAATTTCATCCAAGACCTGCTTTTTGAATGATTCGGGCAAAATCAAATCCGGATTGACAACCGCCCCATTCACTGTATGGTTTTGCAAAAAAGCCTGCCCGGTCGTTCCCGAACTGAAAACCATCATCTTCTGACCCGCATCCGCCAATACTTCTCCGAGCGATTTCGCCGTCAGCAACGGCCCGCCGGTAGCGGCTGGAATTTTACTCAAATCGCCATAGGTTGTCCCGATAGGCTTGCTTGGGGCTACTTCGGGAATGTAAATGGAATTACCCAGCAGCCCGTGCGTACCCGGATACGAGCCTGTGGCGTAGGACGCCGAGTTCACCCGTGTTACCGTCGGGAAAACGCTGTGATGATGCTTGCCCCACGCAGCGTGCTTTTTGAATGCCGACAAATTAGGCATTTGCTCTTCGGTGATGTAATCCGGGCGCAGACCGTCGAAAAACACGATCAACGTTTTGATTTCAAAACGGCCATTCACTGTCCCCTGTGCATGGGAAACTGGCTGGAAAATTGTAAGAAAAAAGCAGAGCAGGCAACGGAAATGTGACGTCATTCATACAAAGGGTTAGCGGATTTCGGAAACGGTAACGGCGTGTTTGCTACGCTGAATGCCGTACAGTGACATTTTACCCGCCACCGAACGATCAACTGCAATACCCTGCCCTTCGATAGGCGCCGGTAATGTGCTGATATGCTGCAAAGTGTAGCCTGATTTCGGGAGTTTCAATACATATACCTCGCTGCGGTCATGGCCGGTGCAATACAGCAAACCGTTGGCGCCCCAGGCACCTCCGGAATTGCTTTTGGGCGTAAACATATCGACCAGGTTCTTAGGAAAAACCCAGGCTTCCACCTGCCGCCATTCCAGGTCGTACTTCACCAGCGACGTCCACCGTACATCCCTTCCCTCGCTCGACTCCTTGCCCGCATAATGCGCGAAACCGATAAACCAGTATCCGTCTTTCTGGTCCAGCCAGGTAAGCGACCCGTGCTGGGCGATCCCGAAACTGTGGGTATCGACGTGCGTCAACGTTTTTACGTCGAATATCTCCACCGAGCTGGTCATTGGGATTTCAGGATAATTGGAATTAGCGCAATACAGCCTCCCCTTGATTACGACTCCGCTATTCAAATGGACTATGCCCTCCTTCGTCCCGTCCCAGGTAGCTACCAGCTTGCCATCCGTTTTGGAATGCTTGGTAATCGTGCTGTTGTTGATCACATAAAAATACTGCGCGTCCACCGCCACAGCCTGCTTGGCTTCTTTTACGTCGAAGGTCTTCACGGACACGATCGTTTGCGAAAATGCAGGTTGAAGTGCGAGCCAAAGCAATAAAAAAGTGCAGAATAACAGCGGTTTAAGAAGAGACATAGGGGTTACAAATGTTTTTCAAATCCTAAAAGTACCGAAAGTGGCTATTTTCTACTTTACCGGAATGTTATGAGGTCAAAATCGTTCGAACGTCAACGTTCGGACCCACTATTCGCAGGCCTCCGGCCGGTCGTGTACGCGAATACCGGCCACAGGCCGAGCCTAAAATCGTTCGAACGTCAACGTTCGGACCCACTATTCGCAGGCCTCCGGCCGGTCGTGTACGCGAATACCGGCCACAAGCCGAGCCTAAAAATCGTTCGAACGTCAACGTTCGGACCCACTATTCGCAGGCCTCCGGCCGGCATTTGCGTACACGACCGGCCGGAGGCCTGCGAATAGTGCGTTTGAAGGTAGACCTTCAAACCAGCTCCCAGCTTGTATAATTAGCCTGAAATACTTCAAATGCAGTAATGCAACTACAACACATCGATTTGTATTTGTTATGCATTCCCAAACCCGCTCCAAGCCACTCATTACCATCCTGCTTTTCCTGGCAACCTGTTTCCAATGTGCCGCCCAGTCCATCGACCTGAAAAACGCGACCTGGATTGTTTCCCCCAATATTTCTTCCCCAATGAAGGAAACGGCCCCCGCGGTGCTGACGGAGGAAGTTGCCAAACGGACGGGTATTACGCTCAAAAATGCGGCAGGATGGCCGAAAGGCAGCATTCCCGTAATTGCGCTGGCATTATCCTCAGACCAGTCGCTTCTCTCCCGTGCATTGCCGGCATCGACCGGGGCCAACGGGCCGGAATTCAAGCCGGAAGGTTACCGGATCGTGACCGAAACAACGGGTGGAAGCAAGACCATCTGGATCATCGGAGCAGATGCACGGGGTGTACTGTTCGGCACAGGATATCTGCTGCGCCATTTGAAAATGAGTAAGGCATTTATGGGCAAACCGCTGCTGGAACTAGCAGGGCCGGTAAACATCGCCTCTTCCCCCGCCTACCCGATCCGAGGGCACCAGCTGGGCTACCGCTCTACCGCTAATACTTACGACGCCTGGACGGCCGCGCAGTTTGACCAGTACATCCGTGAGCTGGCTATTTTCGGCAGCAATGCGGTAGAGGGCATTCCGTTCCACGAGGACGATAAACCAAGTCCACATTTCAAGATTCCGGCAAGGGAAATGCGGATCAAAATGAGCGAGATTTGCCGAAAGTATGACATGGATTACTGGGTATGGACGCCCGCGACATTTGAACTGACAGACAAGGCCAAGCGCCAGGCGGAACTGGACCTGCACGAGCAATTTTACAAAGATTGTCCCCGCCTCGACCATATTTTCGTCCCCGGCGGCGACCCGGGCGACAATCATCCCGCGGAGGTACTGCCTTTTCTGAAAGAACTTCAGGCAAAGTTGGTCAGGTACCACCCTAAGGCTAAAATGTGGATTTCACTGCAAGGTTTCGACACCGAACAGATTGATTATTTTTACAAATATCTCGAAACCGAAAAGCCTGCCTGGCTGCAAGGCGTAGTATCGGGCCCCGGCAGTCCGCCGATGGCTGAAACGCGCTACCGCCTGCCCAAGCAATACCAGCACCGCCAGTATCCCGACATTACGCATTCCGTACGCTGCGAATTTCCCGTCGAGAAGTTCGATCAGGCATTTGCATTGACGCTCGGAAGGGAATCTGTCAACCCGCGGCCGTTTGCATTCGCCAAAATCCATGCGAAATATGCTCCTTTCACCGACGGCTTTGTTTCCTACTCCGACGGCAGCCACGACGATGTGAACAAAGTGCTGTGGAGTATGCTTGGCTGGGACCCGCGGATGGATGTGCACGGCATTATGGTAGAATATGCCGCTTTCTTCTTCAACCCCACAGTCGCACCGATGGTTGCCAGCGCGATAGAGGGGCTGGAACAGAACTGGAAAGGGCCTTTGGCAGAAAATGGCGGTGTGGAAATGACGTATCTGAACTGGCGCGTGCTAAGAAGGGTTGAGGAACAATTGGAGGAGAATTGGCGCTGGCAAATGCTCGTTTTCAGGGCGTACTATGATCAATATACCCGCGCCCGCCTTATCAGCGACCAGCGGCTGGAAAAACAGGCCAATGCCGTTCTTGCTACTGCCGACAAAACCAATCTCGCGGCAACCATGGACGCAGCTCTGGCGATTGTTAACAAAGGTGATACCGAGCCGGTGGAACGCGATCTGCGAAAAGAATTAACCGAATTGAGCGATGCCCTCTACACCTCGATCGGCTTGCAAACAAGCACAGAAAAACACAAACCACGCAACCCGGAGCGCGGCGTCGTGATGGATTTTGTGGATTACCCGTTGAACAACCGCTGGTGGCTGGCCGATGAATTTGAAAAGATCAAAAAAATGGATGACCCCGAAAAGCAGCTCGCGAGGCTGAAAACCATTGCATTATGGGAAAATCCGGGCCAGGGAAGTTATTACGACGATATTTCCAGCGTAGCAAAGGGGCCGCGCGTAAAAACCATCTCCGAAGATGCCACCGACGTAGCCTGGTGGGATAACGGAAAAAGCCGTAAACGGCTGTCATTCCAGCTATTCCAGCGCGAGCCTGAACTGGATTACGACAACCTCGACCCACATGCCCGCTACATCATACGTGTAGCGGGCGAGGGCGACGCACTCCTGCGCGTGGACGGGCGCCGGCTCTCGCCGGTAGTTTATAACAAGGAACCGGAGACATTTAAGGAATGGATCGTGCCATTAAGTCTTACCCAAGACGGCAAAATTTCCGTCACCTTTGATGGCCCTGAGGAATCGGCCTTAAACTGGCGCAAGCAGTCTAAAATTTCGGATATATGGCTGTTAAAAGAGCCGTAAGAATGCAATGGAGTTACTTTAAAAACAGGGACCATTCCGTGGTCCCTATTTTTATTGATCAATCATGAATACCTAAAAACCGATTCCGAACGAGCAGGCAGGCGCCCAGCAGGCCGGCGTCCTCCCCCAGTTTGGAATGCACCAGTCTTGTATCGTTGTTAACCAGGCTCAGGGAATATTTGTTAATGGCTGTTTTAATGGGCAAACCTATGTAATCGCCGGTAGCGAGCAGGCTGCCGCCGAGGATTACCAGCTCGGGATTGAAAACGTTGATCAGCGAAGCGATACCGCGGCCGATGTTGTCGCCTAATTGCGCGATTAGCTCGATAGCGAGCACATCGTCGGCGATGGCGGCTTCGATAATGTCGTCCATGGTAATGCGATCGGCGTCGGGGATTTTGGCAGTAATAAGCGATGAAGAGCCTTCGCGAATCTTGTCGCGGAACATTCTTTCCAACGCCCAGCCTGCCGCTTCGGTTTCCAGGCACCCTTTTTTGCCGCAGCGGCAGATGTATTCGTTATTGAAAACCGGCATATGCCCGAATTCGCCCGCATAACCCGATTTGCCATAATATAGCCCGCCACCGATCAGGATACCGACCGCAATGCCGTAGTCGAGGTTCAGAAAAAGTACGTCCTGCTCGTTTTCAACCGCCCCAAGGCAAAATTCACCATAAGCCATCGCCCGCGAATCGTTTTCGAGAAACACGGGAAAGCCTATTTTCTCCTCCACAATCTCGCTCAGCGGACGGTCGTCGAAATGGAAGTAGCTGTAACTGTGCCCGGTGCGGTAATTAACCCGCCCCGAGAGGTTGATACCTACACCCTTGATCCGGTCTTTCGGGATGGAAAGCTCCGGGCTGGACAGCTCATTGATAAAATCGAGGATATAGCCGCATAGCTTATCGCGCGATTCGACCGTATTTGTCAGTTCATAATCCATTTTACCCGAATTCCTGACCAATACTTTGTCCAGATCCAGCAAGCCGATCGTCACATGGCTCTGCTTGACATCCACTCCGATAAAATAGGCGGCACCGGGTGCTACACCGTATAAATTAGGCTTGCGCCCGCCCGAAGAGTCAACCTTTCCATAGTCGCCTACCAAGCCCTCATTCCGCAACGCATTCACGAGCACCGTTACTTTCGGAACGCTGATATTCAGCCGCTTGCCCAGCTCCGGCAAAGTCATACTGCCATGATTGGCCAGATACCCCAGGATGATCCCGGCCGGGTCTTTGGTTTTATAGTTGGCTGCAACGCGAAGTGGTCTGCTCATAGAGTGTTAAAAACAAATGGGGCGGCTAAATTAAGGACATATTTACTTTGTTTTATAACCATTTAAACCAAAAAACAGGATGAAGACATAGCAAAGCAAAGGCAACATGAAAGCGACCTGCCAGTTGAAATGGTCGATCAGCACTCCCTGTAAAAAAGAAATGACAGCCCCGCCGACAATGGCCGTGGACAACCAGCCCGAAGCCCTGGTCGCATGCTCTTCGAGCCCGGCGACCGACAACGAAAAGATCGTCGCGAACATGATGGAATTGCATAATCCCACGGCTACCATGGTCCATGCGGCCAACATCCCGCTGCTCGTAACAGATACTACGATCAGCACCACAGCGCTCACCGCGCAGATACTCAATACCAGCGGAGCCCGGACGACTTTCAGGATACCGGCTCCGACAAACCGCCCTACCAGCATACTTCCCCAGTACAATGCCACATAGGTAACAGCCTCATTCTCCACAATGCCTGCCGTATCGGCAATATAGTTGGTCAGAAAAGAGCCAATAGAAACTTCGGCGCCTACGTAACAGAACAATGCCACCAACCCGAAGCGCAGATTGCGAAAACCGAAAATACCCGATCGTCCTTCACCCGTCTCCGGCTGTTGCGACACCGGAACCGGCAACTTCAATTGGCTGATAACGAAAGCAATGACGATCACCAGGGCGGTAATAAAAAGGTACGGTAGTCGCACGGCTTCGCTGGATTGCGATCCATGGCTGGTTTCCGAAAGAATATACCACGCTCCCAGTAGCGGGGCCACGGTAGTTCCCAGCGACCCTAATGCCTGAATAAGGTTGAATCTCGAAGAAGCTGTCTCCGGCGGGCCGAGCAAGGTTATGTACGGGTTTGCCGCAACTTGCAGGATTACAATACCGATGGCCAATATAAAAAGTGCCGCCAGAAAGAGGTAGTACTGGTGCATCAGCGATGCGGGAAAAAACAGGAACGTCCCCACCGCCGCAATAGCGAAACCGGCTACCATGCTCTGTTTGAAGCCAAATTTACTAACAATGGCCCCGGCAGGAATAGACATCACCCCGTAGGTGACAAAGAAGTAAAACTGCACCAGTGCCGATTGGGTGTAGGTCAGACGAAAACTGCTTTTAAAAAATGGCACGAGGGTGTCGTTCAGGCACGTGATGAGCCCCATCATGAAATACAAAACCGCGAGCGTCACCAAGGCGGGCCGATAACTTTGGCCTTGGGCAACGCCCGCAGATTGTGCGGTAGTAACTGGAAGCTGGGCCATATCAGACGTTTAGTGATACTTTTTCCTGAATGGCTTCCAATGTTTTCCAGCATTGATATAAGCCGCGCGGCACATGGAAGCAGCCCTTCCATTTACCGCCCTTTAAAGTCAGCAGCGGCTCGCCCTGGCGGTTGAGATAGCCAAACCATTCACCATATTCGGGATCCGGGAAATGGCTCCACGTATACGCATGTACGCGCTCGAACCACTGCGCGCAGCGCTCGTCGCCCGTGTGCAGGTAGCCTTTCAGCAGTGTGATGAGTGTTTCCACATGCACCCACCAAAGCTTCTGGTCCCATTCCAGCTGTTGGGGCGGATTGCCTTTTACATCCATAAAATAAAAAATCCCGCCATACTCGTGGTCCCAGCCGTATTCGATCAGCTGGATTGCAATATCGACCGCCCTTTGCGCCAGCGTGTCATCCGAAATCCGCTGGGCCAGGTCCATCATAAACCACATCGATTCCAGCCCGTGCCCGGGATTTACGAGCCGGCCTTCGAACGAATCCGAAAAAGAGCCGTCCGGACTGACATTTTCAAGGATCACACCCAGCTCAGGCTTGTAAAACTTGCTCATGACGGTTTCAATACCCCGTTCGATCACCTCATTTACCAATGCCGGTTCCAGCAGCGATTCGATTTCCAGCACCAGGTTACACAGGATCATCGGCAGCGCAAAACTTTCCAGCGGCCGGGCACCGGGTACAGTCTTGCTGTAAATACCCTTGGGATTATCCTGTCTTTTTAAAATATTATAGAAGGTATCCGTAGCAATGGTTTTGAACTCCTCATTGCCCGTAGCCTTATACAACTGTCCGAATGCCATCGTGGCAAAGCAATCCGAGAAAATGCTATGCGGCTGTGTAAGCGGGTTTCCATAACGATCCAGCGAAAAGTACCAGTTAGCACCCCGACCGCCGGGGCGGACTTCTCGTCCGTGCTCACGCAAAAACGCAGCCCCTGAAAGCGCCATATCCAGCCATTCCCGCCGTGGTTCCACCTGGTTATACAACATGGCAAAGCACCACACCTGCCGGCATTGGAGCCATACAAACTTATCCGTGTCGAACACCTTCCCCTCGCGGTCGAGGCAGGTGAAAAAGCCCCCCGATTCTTGATCAGGGGAGTTTTTCATCCAGAAAGGGATTACATCGTTCAGCAGTGCGTGACGGTACTGGTCAATATACTTTTCGGGTTGCATGAAAGGTTAGGTTAGGGTTCAGGAATAGTCTTGCTTATTAAAAGGTCAGGGATTGAAGTCGTTTTCGAAATACATCCAGTCGATATGGAACATCGGGCCTTTGATTTTTTCGTTCCTGAAAACCAGGTATAGGTCATGGACGCCGGTACCGGCAGTTACCGGCAGCAGGACTTCCTTCCAACCGGTTTTAAGATCGTCCAGCCGTCCGCCGGGAACGTCGATTTTACCCAGCAGCTGACCTTCCCGGCCATCCTGCCGCAGCTCTATGGTCCCGCCAGCGCCGTGTTCCTGAATGCGCATTCGGATATTCTTGATATGCGAAAGGTCTATCCGGTCGAAACGTGTGTACTTTCCATTGGTAATATTCGCGATATAGGAAACGTATCCCGTGTTTTGTGTGGCGATCACCACGCCGACATTACCTTCCTGGTAATCTTCCATTTGCACCAGCGGATTGCGCAGTACAATATGGCTGGCGGTCTTCTGAGGACCGATACCGTTTGCACCCTTATCGGTGTAGGAAGCCTGCAAAACATAAGCGCCTTCATTGCCTTTACCGATATGTTCCGTAAGTTTCAATTGGGCCGAAAGCGGCGTTTCCTCGGCTTTTTGCCCCAGTGAAAGAATATAGCCCGCTATTTCTTTCGCATCCTTTTCGGGCAGATCGGCATGCGGCGGCATTGGGTACGAACCCCAGTTTCCGCTCCCTCCGGTAATGATCTTGCGTGCGAGCATATCTGCCGCGCCCGTATTACCTGCATATTTTTTTGAAATATCTTTCAATGCAGGCCCTATCGACTTGGTTTCCAGTGTGTGGCAAGCCTTGCAATCCAGCGAAGCATACAATTTCGCTGTCGCCGCATACCGGATATTCTCCCCTTCGGAACCCGACAATGCCCCGGCCAGGTCCTTGCCAAAAGCCAGGTAGCTGAACCCTGCATGAATCTTCTCCCGCTTTATTTGGCCATCTTCTTTGTCGGCCACTTTAATGCTGTAATCAAATGGGGCATTATCCCAATAAAAACTGCGATTCGCCTTCGTATCGATCTTCACATCCGGCGGCGTGTTACCGATCTTGAATTCGGTCGTGACTGTTCCTTTTCCGCCGTTCTGGTCGGAGACTGTGAGGACGACATTGTAAATACCGGGTTTGGTAAAAGTATGTTTGATCTCCTCGCCGGTAAGTTTTTTGGCCCCAATCCTCCATTCATAACTCAGCTTGTCGGAAGCATCGTAATCCTTCGAACCCTTTGCCGAAAGCGTGGCGGTAAATGGCGCGGCAGCGATGGTCCTGCCCGTGGCAACCGCCGCTATCGGATTGCGGTTACCCTCGGCATACTCGACCCGGATAATACCCGAATCCGTATTACGGGCAAACCAATTGGTACCGTAAGCCAGCAGATAAATGGCCCCGTCCGGCGCGATCTGCATATCGATCGGCGCAACTACTTTCAGCTGCGGCAGGAACGGCTCCATACTTACATAGTTGCCATTGGCGTCCATCGTCACCGCCAAAATCCATTTCCGGATCCATTCAAAAATGAACAGCTTGCCGTTGTAATATTCCGGAAGCTTGTAGGGTGCATTGGGATACAAATCGCTGTAATACACCGGTCCCGCCATGGCGCTGGCGCCACCTTTACCAACCAGCGGGTATTTCTTTGAAGGCCCCTTGCCATACCAGATGAACGCAGGCTGCGCGGGCGGTAACTCGCGGATGCCCGTATTATGCGGCGAATCGTTCACCGGCTTTTGCGGGTCTTTTCCCGGGCCCTCCTTTTTAGTAGCAAAATCGTAATCCGGGAATACCTCATTATCACCCAAAAAATAGGGATAACCGAAAAAGCCAGGCTTGCGGGCCTGATTGATCTCGTCATAACTCATTTTCCCCTCACTCCCAGGCACCTCCGTATCCGGGCCCACATCGCCCCAGTACAGGTATTTGGTTTTCGGGTCTACGGAAATGCGGAACGGGTTCCGCACGCCCATCGCGTAAATCTCGGGCTTGCCTTGTGAGCCGTCCCTGGGGAAAAGGTTACCGTCCGGAATGCTGTAAGTCCCGTCCGCCTCCGGC
>Ga0255338_1006185_pt1 | contig 10367 bp, 9 predicted proteins | sample MeOH1_35cm_T4_19_FD_203715 | JGI IMG/M metagenome (GOLD analysis project Ga0255338, IMG submission 203715) | Sandy soil microbial communities from University of British Columbia, Vancouver, Canada - MeOH1_35cm_T4_195 | ecosystem: Engineered > Artificial ecosystem > Sand microcosm > Unclassified ...
TCGTCCCGATGATCGTCCGGGCGATCGCATCATCTTCCAAACGGAGTATTCTGACGATTTGAAGGTATTGCAAGCCCTCCGCAAACCAGGAAAACACCAGAACCGCCGACGCGGCCGCAAGCACATTCAACCGCGTAACACCCCGCACGAGGCAATACAGCAGCACTACCACCAGCACATCGCCTCCCCAGGGCCTCACGAGGTCGTCGTGCACGTACAATCCAATCAATACTTCTGCCATGAAGATTACCAGGGCGGCAATCAGATAATTCATTTTATACATTCAGTTCAGTATTAAGGGGTCAGCAATAGTTAGCTCGGGACTATTGGGTTGTCCTTCGCGGCAGTCGCCTGTTTTCACTTTCGACAATATAGATTCCAGCAATGGCAGCATCGCATTCAGCCCTTCTGTTTTAATGATAAAATTCCAAAGCGGCTCAAATTTTTTCCAGCCGCCGGTGTATAGAAAGTGCTTGACAATATGCTTCACCGAGTCGTGCTGCAAACTTGATTTAAAGATATTTTTCCAACTATAAAATGCGTCATAAGCCCACCAGTAACCCTTTTCCAAAGCTTCGGCACTAAGCCCAACCGTTTTATACACCACATGCCGGGTATCGTAGCGGTCCCAGTTGCGGGTCAGTATCCGGCCAGCCGCCTCCATGTTTTTGTACAGTTCCGTACCGGGGTAAGGAGTCAATATGTGATACGTTGAGGTTGTGATACCATGATCAACTCCCCAGTCAACAGTTCGTTTGAACACATCGTTATCATCCCCATCCAGGCCAAACACGAAGCTGCCGTTGATCATGATCCCCAACGAATGCAACCGGTTTACAGCCTTCGCGTAGTCCTTTTCCAGGTTTTGCTTTTTGTTACCCTGTTTCAGGTTTTCAGGCGAGAAAGTTTCGAATCCTACAAAAAGGCTCCTCAAACCAGCATCCGCAGCCTTTTCGATCAGGTTTCCCCTTAATATGGCATCTACCGTGGAAGCCCCCTGAAACACGCGTTTCATTCCCCGCATTCCTTCAAAAAGCGATTCCGCGAACTTTGCATTGCCCAGCAGGTGATCATCCAGAAAATACAAATGCCGCCCCGGCAGCCGGTCGATTTCCGCCAGTGCGTCATCCACCAGTTGTGTGTAAAAAGTTTTGCCTCCCTCGAAAAACGCGTCTTTGTAACAAAAGCTGCAATGGTGCGGGCATCCCCTGGTTACGACAATAGAGTTGGGCACAAGGTACAGGTTCCGCTTAATAAGATCCCGGCGAATAGGCGGTATTCCTGCCAGCGTTCTCACCGACGATGTATATATTTTCTGTGGAGTGCGGTTTTTGAAATCCACCAGAAACCGCGGGAATGTATCCTCGCCCGGGCCGATGAAAATACTGTCGGCATGCGCCATCGCCTCATAGGGAAGCGAGGTCACATGCAAGCCGCCCAGAATGACGTAACTCCCCTTTTTCCGATACTGGTCCGCCATCTGATATGCCCTGAAAGCATTGGTAATGTAAACCTGGATAATGACCAGATCGGGCATATCGTCCAGTTTTAACATCTCCACGTGCTGGTCTTGCAGGTCGATCTCATCGTCCGGCGAAAGATAGGCCGCTAGCGTGGACAGCCCAAGAGGCGGAAACAACGAATACTTGATTGGCCTCCACAGCGGGCTTTCCGCTTCTGTCAGCGCCGGCAGGATCATTTTTACCCTCATACTTTATATTTTTAAAGTACTTTGTATCACAAAGCAAACTGATGATTTTGAAATAACCAACATTCACCGGCGCAATCAGCCCAAATAAAAAAACAGCCCCCGAAAACCGGAGGCCGTTTACCATTCACAAACCTGACTAAAACATCATTTTAAATCTTCAAGCCGATAACCGAGGAAATCATCAATGACCAGTTTATAATTCAACTTCTTTCTCGGACTGCTGATATACACATTGTAAGTACCCTGCCCAAGCTTCGACATGTCGAACCAGCGCCCGTAAGTCGCGTCTTTGATCTGCTCGTGATAAATCGTGCGCAGTGCGTTATCGACAATGCGGATATTATAGTTTTCCTGTGCGGGGTTCTTAAGAATAACCTTCATTTTCCCCTTTTGCACGACGTATACATTCGACATGGCCGTTTTCATGCTTACGCCCGGCGCAGACCATTCGGGTTCTGAAACACTCCGGTAATCAGTCCGGCTATCGGCCACGATATCGTAGGCTTTTACTTTTTCGGACAGTAATTCGCGGGCCATCAGTTTCGCCAGCAATTCATCAAAAAGCCTGACATTGCGCTTCGTCAGCTTAATGTACTTGCGCGCCATCGATTCCTGGTAAAGCAAATTGTTGGCGCCATCGAAGAATTGCACTACGGTGTTCCGCGAGTTCGGGTCGGTGTGGACTTGCCAGTAACCCTTATCGGATTCTACATAGGCTTGGGAGGGTGCCGCATAGGCTACGGGCCGCGCGGCGGCGACCTGCGCGGTGGCGGGCACGAAGCCGGTTAGCCAGAGAGCTGGCGCCAGCATAAGGGCAAAGTGGATTCTTTTCGTTTTCATGGCTATCAAGGGGTGGAATATTTTTTGAACAAAAACACAAAAAGTACTCAACGGGAAGCACTTTCCCATTCCTTTTATTGATGGCCATCAATTTGTTTCAAAGAGTAGCTATAAATATAAAAGTTGCAGCGAATGTAAATTCTTTTCGAGATTGGGTAACAAAACAAACCTACGATCATGGTAACCATCACGCAATTTGTATATGTCAAAGAAGGGAAGGAGGAGATTTTCCGGCAATTCGAGTCGCTGGTATTGCCGCTGATACCTCAGTACAACGGCAAACTGCTCCTGAGGCTACGCACGAGCCCGGAGCAGTTGATCGAAGGCGAACTGGAAGCGCCTTATGAAGTACATCTTGTCAGTTTCGAATCGGAGGCGGATCTGGCCGCGTACATGACCGACCAGACCCGTGAAAAATACCTCTATTTAAAAGAAGAATCCGTGCTGAAAGTGATGACTATTAAACAGCCATAGCGCGGATCAGGGAGCCGGCGGAATGTACGATGGAACCACATTTGAAACCGGTTTGATGGATTTCAGGTAAGCAAAAATGGCACGCATGTCGTCTTCGGCCATATTCACGTAGTTGAACCACGGCATAGGCGGCATAAGCGGACGGCTGTTTTCGAGGCCTTTAAACTTCCCTTTACGCATTGCCGTATTGAATTGCTCGAACGTCCAGTTGCCAATTCCCGTTTCATCGGGCGTCAGGTTGGCCGCGAACGACATGCCCCACGGTCCGGCAAATGCGGTGCTCTGACCATTGAATACTACCCATTCGCCTGTTTTGAGGATACTTTTATCGAACGTACCCAGCGGCTGTGTGCTGTTGTGTCCCGACAAAAAGCGCTCCATATCCGGTGCAGGGCCCTGGGGTGTCATTTTCTTAGGCGCATGGCAGTCTGCACAGCCCATAATCGTAACGAGGTATTCTCCCCTTTTCACGGCGTCGTCTTTCGAAGCGACAATCGTCTTTTGATGCCCGGAGGCCGTTTCAAAGGAGGTAAGTGCTACCCTTTTGGGTGCTTCCGGCTGCTTTGTAAAAGCGCAAATGGACCATACGGCCGCCGACGCGGCCAAGTAAACGAGTTTCATGGTAAATAGATTTAAAGTTAAAAACTGGATCAGGCCAACCTCACCTGTTTATCGGGTAACCTGAAATATTGATATTGATCCTGGAATATATTGGTAGGTACTTCCTGGGCGAACTCTTTAAAATCTCGGATAAAATGTGCCTGGTCGGAATAGCCGAACCTGTATGAAACCTCGGCCCAGTTTGGCGTGGACGACAGGCTACAAAACGATTCATAGGCACTTCTGAACCGTATAATGCGCTGGTACATCTTAGGTGTAGTGCCGTAATGGTCCTTAAAAATCCTTTCCAGCTGCCGTTTGCCGATGTACAAATTTTCGCTCAAAGCATCGATCGACAACCGGCCCTGCGTTTGGCGGATCAGCCGCGTAGCCTCCGAAATGTGGTGCTGTTTCGAACGGGTATTCTTCAAAAGCCCGAGCAGGAAAGTCTCCGTAACGCGCACGACCTCATTCGTGTCCCCTACTCCATATACGTCGTCCACGAGCCGGTTTATTTCCTTTCCGAAATAGCTTTCAACATCGGTGAACTGGTTGAACAGGGGCGCTATCGGTATCCTGAACAATTCCAGTGCACTTTCGGGTCTCAGCCGTATCCCGAATTTCCTGCACGACCCAACCGTTTTCCATTGCACCGCATCCCTATACAGCCCTACCAGAAACGCAGGCGGCAACTTTTCCCACTGCCCCTTAAACAACGCATCGCAACGGTTATCGTCCAGATGAAGAATAAGCTCCAGCGTCCCGAACGGCATGCAGCGTTGTACCGGCGATTCCCGCTCACCATCGGTTTCGAACCGATGCAACCAGTAGCACTCGACATATTGCTGCAATTCGGCAGATGGTTTAAATTCCTGATAACCTGAACTCATCGTTTCTGAAAAGGGCTTTTTGTATTGACGCCACAAAACTAGGGTTATTCTGAAAACGTGTATTGTAAAAAAGCGACATCCGAATGCGAATTACTTAAAAATCAAGGCATTGTTGCATATTTGAGTTAGTAAGCGGTGTAAAATGGCCGAAACGCTGCGGTTTGCTTAATCAACCACATCAAATCCTTTCCCATGATTCAGCACCACATGCGTACCTACCGCCCCACCTTCGAGCTCGATAATGCGGTAGCCATAATATCGGCTGTGAATCACAATTTCCAGCGGATTCTTCTCCATTTGCACCGATGCCGCCGGCGTTACATATTGGGTAATATTTTCTTCCTTAGTAAAATCATCCGTATGGTAGTGCCCGCTAAAAATAGTAATCTCCCGCCCGCTTCGCACGAGCACGTCTTTCACTGCCTCCCGATTGTTTAATGGATATTTAAAATCCACCGCTGTAAATACCCGCAACACCGGGTGATGAATAAAAAGCAGTACGTGTTTGGCCGTAACCAACTCATCTCCCAGCCATTGCAACTGAATTTCACTGATTGTATCAGAGGAAGAATCGAGGAAAATGTACTTGAAATACCCGTCTTCCGTGGAATGGAACATTTCGCTTTTCGTTTTCAGGTACTGGGGCAAGTAATGCGGTCTGATATCGGCAAATTTGTCGTGGTTGCCCGGTATGACAGTAAAATCGAAATCTTTGAGCAACGCGAAAAAGCGCTGATAAGCGTCGGGATGCCCAATATCACCCGTAAAAATCACCTCCCTGATCCCACGCGCACCCACGTCCTGCAAGATCAGCTTCATGTTCGTATCGGTATCCGCACCGTGTTTCGCCGACCACTCTTCCATTAAATGAATGTCCGTTATCTGCGCAATCCTTTTCATAGCTGTCAGTTTGTTTTCCCGAATTATACCAGAAAACAGCTGCAATAACTGATCCAATTGCGCAATTTCCGATGCGCCAGCGAAACGAGTAAGTGGTATTTCGCGCAAACCGTCCGTATTTTCTTTCATTAAACCAACAATTGAATTTTATCCCTAACTTTCCCAACCTTTAATACCTAAAAATTTTATGAAGAAAGTATTCCAAACCAACCTTTACCGTGCCTCCCGGCGCATGATGCTCTCGGCGGGTGCGCTGCTGATGGCAACCTTTTCAACAAAAGCGGACAGTGCCCCACTCGCTTCTTCCATCGAAGGCCGCTGGGACATTAGTGTAGATGCAAATGGCAAGACGCTGCCTTCCTGGCTGGAAGTGCGCCACTCAGGTACCAAAACGCTCGTAGGCCAGTTTACAGGCTTCTCTGGCAGTGCCCGGCCTATTTCCGTGGTACATTTTAAAGACAACAAATTCGATTTCGCAATCCCGCCGCAATGGGAACGCGGCGAGACCGACCTCAAAGTGGAAGGAACCGTATCCGGCGATGCCATTACTGGCTCATTGACCACTCCCGACGGCAAAACTTACAGCTACAAAGGCGTACGCGCGCCGTCGCTGCGCGGAAAGGCTACGCCAGCCTGGGGAGCACCGATCAAGCTGACGGCTGGTAACGAGATTAAAGGCTGGCATGCGACTGGCGAAAACCAGTGGGTCGCAGAAAACGGCATTCTGCGCAGCCCGAAATCCGGCGCCAACCTGGTTACCGACCAGAAATTCGGTGATTTCAAATTGCATATCGAGTTCCGCATTCCGAAAGGCAGCAACAGCGGCGTGTACCTGCGCGGCCGTTACGAAGTGCAGATCACCGACGGCAAAGGCATGGAGCCTGCCCTCGACCAGATGGGCGCTATCTACGGTTTCATTACGCCAAGCGAAATGGTAGCCAAAGAAGCCGGCGAATGGAATACGTTCGACATTACATTGATCGGCCGCATGCTGACGCTCGTTGCGAACGGAAAAACGGTGATCAGCAACCAGGAAATCCCGGGCATTACCGGCGGTGCGTTGGACAGCAATGAAGGCGAAGCCGGCCCACTCTACATCCAGGGCGACCACGGCCCGGTGGAATACCGCAATATCGTGATCACACCCGCGAAGTAAGCGCTTGGCCAGCCGCGCTCCAAAAGCCGCTACCCTGCCCTTTTCAAACCCATATAGTGGCTGCGCAAAGGTTGATCGAAATGCTCGATCGAGTACCGCAGCAAGGTCCGGGGCATGGTAGCGGCATATTTATCGAGAAATTTCTGCAATTGCGCCCGGTTTACCTGCCCGGCGCTTCGCAGCATCCAGCCGGTGGCTTTGTGAATGAGATCTTCCCTGTCACCCAAAAGCAGCTCGGCGATCCTGAAAGTATCCTCAATATCCCCCTTTCTGATAAAATACCCGGTGGCAACGATGGCCGTCCGCCGCTCCCAGATATTTCCGGAGCCGGCCAGTTCAAACAGCACATCCCGCGGCTCACCGGAAATATACAAGTACCCGCCTACTACATGCGGCGCACAGATATCGACCAGGTCCCAGTTGTTGATCCTGTGCGTATTTCGCAAATAGAGCTCGTAAAGCAGTTTCCGATGATCGAGCGTCGTTTTTTTGCTTCGGGCTTGCTTGTCGATAATACTCAACGCGCCTGTACGGATTTCATGGATCGGGCTTTGCAGCAACACTTCCACTTCTTCGAGCGGCATATGAATGTAGGCTTTCGCCATCTCGAAAATCTGCCCCATCCGCACGCCCATAAACACATCGCCCTCCCCATATTGCCCTTCGCCGGTTTTAAAATAGCGCATTAGCTTCATGGCTTCGGCCGGCGAGCGGAATTTTTCAATGTGTTCCGCGAATTGCCGGGCCGTCGGGTTCAGCGGTTTTTCCTTAATTATTTCGATGGCTGCCATAGAACTGTTGTTGAAAGTGCTTTTTTCAAATATAATGATATAAAAATGATCGAATGATAACCCTCGGGTAACAGCCGGTAAAAGCGCCCGAGATAATTTTGAAGTCCTAAACTCACCAGCATTCATGGATTCAAGAAGAGATTTCCTGAGAAAAGCCGCTCTGCTCGCAGGCACGGGCGCAATGGCGAATACACTCCCACCCGTTATACAAAAGGCCCTGGCCATCGACCCGGCACCGGGCAGTACATTTTATGATGCCGAGCATATTGTGTTCCTCATGCAGGAGAACCGGTCGTTCGATCACCAGCTGGGCATGCTGCAGGGTGTGCGCGGCTTCAACGACCCGCGGGCGATTGAGCTGCCGAGCAAAAACAAAGTATGGTTCCAGACCAACAAGGCCGGCGAGACTTACGGGCCTTTCCGCCTCAACGTAAAAGATACAAAAGTGGCCTGGATGGGATCCATTCCCCATGGCTGGACCGACCAGACCGATGCCATGAACAATGGCAAATACGACCGCTGGCTCGACGTAAAAGCGCCTCGCAACAAACAGTATGCGCATATCCCGCTCACAATGGGCTATTGCGACCGCAACGACTTTCCGTTCTACTACTCCCTCGCCGACGCGTTTACCGTTTGCGACCACAACTTCTGTTCGAGCATTACCGGCACCCACCCCAACCGCTATTACTGGATGACCGGCACCGTCCGCGAGAAAAACGAGCCGGCCGGCATCGCGCATTTGTGGAATATCAGCAACTACGAATATCCCGAACTCGATTGGAAGACCTACCCGGAACGCCTGGAAGAAAATGGCATCAGCTGGAAAGTTTACCAGAATGAGCTCACAATGGGTTACGGCCTCAAAGGCGAAGAAAGCGAGTGGCTGAGCAACTTTGGTACCAATGTTTTGGAGTATTTCAAAGCCTACAACGTGCGCTTTCACGAAGGGGGGATTGCTAATCTTGAAAGTAAAAGACAGACCGTCGTGCAGACGATCGCAGATCTTGAAAAGGAGTCGGCAACCGATCCGCGTGCAGCGACAAAAGCCGCAGCGGCAAAAAGGCTTTTGAAAAATATCGAAACAGCCCAAACGAAGTTCAACAAGGATACGCTGGCCAGTCTTTCCGACAGGGATAAAAAACTGAACGACAAAGCATTTACTACCAACATCAGCGACCCGCATTTCCATGAACTGACGTCTATGCAGTACGCCGATAATGGCACCGAGCGTAAATTAAATGTACCGAAAGGCGATATTTTCCACCAGTTCCGCGAGGATGTTAAAAACGGCACATTACCGACGGTTTCGTGGTTGATGTCGCCCGCACGCTTCTCGGATCACCCGGGCGAGCCGTGGTTCGGGCCCTGGTACGTGAGCGAGGCGATGGAAATTTTGCTGCAAAATCCCGAGGTTTGGAAAAAGACCATTTTCATTGTCACCTACGATGAAAACGACGGCTATTTCGATCATCTACCGCCTTTTACAGTTCCAAATCCCTATAAAGAGAATACCGGAAAAGTATCCGCGGGCATCGACCCGAGGCTGGATTTCGCATTGGCAGACCAGCAAACAAACCCGTCGGCCAACCCGGCCAGTATCCGTGAGGGCTCGATCGGCCTCGGTTACCGCGTACCGATGATCATCGCCTCGCCATGGTCGAGGGGCGGTTATGTCAATTCGGAAGTTTTTGACCATACTTCTTCGCTGCAATTCCTTGAAAATTTCCTTCAGAAGAAATTCAATAAGAAAGTACAGGAAGAAAACATTACGCAATGGCGCCGGACGATTTGCGGCGACCTGACGTCGGTTTTCCGTCCCTACAACGGCGAAAAGATCCAAAAACCGGTCTTCCTGCAACAAAAGCCGTTTATCGAAAGCATCCACCAGGCGCAGTTCAAGAAAGCACCGGAGAATTTCAAAAAGCTGGAAGCTTCGGAATTGGCGGATCTTAATAAAAACCTCAAAAACTCCCCGCTATTCCCGACGCAGGAAAAAGGCGTGCGCCCGGCTTGTGCATTGCCTTATGAGCCGGTCGTGAATGCGCTACCCGGCAAATCCGGCGGCACGTTTCAATTGTCGTTCAAGGCCGGAAACCAGCTTTTCGGGCCCAAATCGAGCGGTATCCCCTTCCGTGTATACGCCATGCGGCCCTATCGCAACGAAACACTCCGCTCCTGGGATTACAGTGTAGCCGCCGGCGATACACTCACGGACGATTTCCAACTGGCCGATTTTGAAAACAATGCCTATCATATGCGTATTTATGGCCCGAACGGCTTCTACCGCGAATTCATCGGCGGTCCCGAGAACCCGAAGTTGAAAGTGAGCTGTGAATATGAGGTCAAATCTTCCAAACCGACTGGTAATATGTTGGTAACGATCGAAAACCTGGATTCAAAGTCACATCATGTAGTGCTTGAAGATAATAGTTACAAAAGCGGTGCTAAAAACAAGGCATTCGCAGTTGGCGGGAAAGCTACGCTTGTGATGGATTTGGCCAAATCATTCCATTGGTATGATTTCAGTGTGAAAGTGAAAGGTTATGAAGGTTATGAAGAGCGGTTTGCGGGACATGTTGAAACCGGCGCCGTGACCAAAACCGATCCGCTGATGGGAGGCATCGTTTGATGCACCCATGCCCCACAATGAAAACAGGCCGGGAACGATCGATCTCCCGGCCTGCCAATGCTGTTGATGAAATGTAATCCGAATGCTATTTCGTGAAGGGAATCAATGCCCGCACTTTCTCATTACGCAGGTACAAACCCGCCCACACGAGCACGCCAAACACCGAGGCGAAATACAACGGCTGCCCGGCACGTACCATGATCGCGATCGCTCCACCCAGGTAGCCAGTGATCAGGATCGCGCCCAGAATGGATGTGCGCGGGATAATGTACAGGATCGTAGCAATGAGCAATGCGATCCCGATGCTCTGCACCTGGTCCACGGGCCAGCCCAGCGCCGCCGAACCTTCCATATGATGTGATTCCTTGATCAC
>Ga0255338_1006187_pt1 | contig 10363 bp, 14 predicted proteins | sample MeOH1_35cm_T4_19_FD_203715 | JGI IMG/M metagenome (GOLD analysis project Ga0255338, IMG submission 203715) | Sandy soil microbial communities from University of British Columbia, Vancouver, Canada - MeOH1_35cm_T4_195 | ecosystem: Engineered > Artificial ecosystem > Sand microcosm > Unclassified ...
GTTATTGCTGAAGTTTACTTTCAAATTTGTTTATTCTTTACCCTAATACCTAAGATAATAAGCGAAACATAAATGACAATAGCAATTGAATCTATCGATATATTTTTTATTGCTTCGTTATTAAACAATAGTGTTCCACCAAAAATAACTATCAAGCGAACTATCATTAAAATGGCAATAATCGATGCCGCAAATTTTACTTTTGACAAATCTTTATGAAACGCCATAAAAAGAAAGGCTATACCAAAAAGCATATTTTCTGCGGTGATAATATGCCAAACATAAAAAAATACTGTTCTTGTATTTAGGGTTATAGAGTCAACATTTAGAGTAGGCAATACAATCGTTTGTCCATTCCATGCATGGGTTATGGAAAAAAGAATCGCAAGGATTCCGGCAATTAAATAATAATAATTTTTAATCATAGTTTTCAAATTTAAATGATCTCTTTTGTTAAATTCATTCTAACATGTTTTTTACTTGTCAGGGGTCACACCTACAATTAACGCTATCTTTTTGACGATAAGTGAAGGCCGTTTTTGAAACTCTGTCTACCGAAAAGCTTTTAGCAAAGCTAAATAAACTTCTTTCCCGAAGGGACAATATTTGCAAATGCTTATACTTCTGCAAGCCCTTTGCTTTGCTGTTAGCGGTTGTTATTTTATGGTCCCATTTTAACCCAAATAACAACATGAATTTCTGCTTTAAGGCTGTCAAGCGTAAGTTACTTTAATTATTTTATATTTTTATAGAATTTTATATTAAAATATAGTGCAAATAATGCGAGCAGAACAAAGCTTGCCACCTTTGTTACAATGACTGCAAGAGGAAACTTAATTCCTGAAGATATTTGAAATGCAGTCTGGATCGGAATCATTATTCCAACCATGAGGCAAACTGTTAATAACATAACTAATAAAATATATCCCATTCCCCTTCGCTTTTTCAATAGAAGCAAGCAGATCAAAGCGGTAGGAGCAATTACACCCATATCTAGGACATATGTAACGGCTGTTGTGTACACTTCAATCAATTCTAAAGAACGACCAGCAACTAACGAATTAATAATGTCGGGAAGCCAAGCCACAATCAATGCAATTCCTGTTAAAGCTAAGAAGATATTTATTCCTTTGTATGGTAATTCATCTCCTATGCTGTCTTCTACCTGTTTTTTATTTAAACTTCCTATTGCAATAATTAATCCAAACAGACTGGCTGAAAAAAGTGCAATATATACCAAATGCAACATATTATAAGTTACACCAAATGCTATACTTGCCGAATAATAAGTAAATACTGAAATGACTGACATCAAGAGCAATCTACTTTTTAATGTATTCTTTTTTACATCTAGCATCAATGCTATTATTAACACTGGAATGACAACACATATAATTGTAAAATCTGTTCCACGAGATATTAGTGCCATAAAATACGAATCACGTGCATATAGTCCATCTCCATATATTTTTACTATGTCACCATATTGATTCACAAAATCAAAAGCTTTTCCACCAGTTGTATATAGAAGACCTATTGAAGATGTTATAATACCTAAAATAATTATTATACAAGTAACTATATGCAAACTCTTGTTATTATTCTTATTCATAATTTACCTTCCATTATAAAATAATATGCATGGTATCAAATTCTCTAGAGATATTTCATTGCTGTTATGTACAGTTTTATTCATTTATCTCATAATTGGCTTTTGGATTTTTTACGTAAAATAGTAATTAAAATGCCGATTAAAAATGTCAAGGTTACCAAGATCCAAAAACGTGGCTGTGGGATATTTTTTTGCATAGTAAATGTTGGCATGATTGAGATGAAAGCATTAGCAAGGCCATGAACATAAAGTCCAGAAAATGGTCTGTTGCCTGAGATTTTTCGAATCCAGGAAAGAATGAAAGAATATCCAACCATCAGAAGAATAAAACCTCCGAAATTCATATAAGTTTGATTTGTGTCTGTTATGAACCATAAAGGAAAATGCCAAAAAGCCCAAATAATCCCTAAAATCACATTTGCGAACCATATTCCGAATTTATTTTCAAGAAGAGGGAGAGCATACCCTCGCCAGCCAAATTCTTCCTGACCGCCACCAAGTAAGATCATATATAATAAACAAGGAATAAAAATCCAGATAGAAGGTAATAACATTGATAATCGTTTTTCACCAAATAATTCAGGGAAAAACCAGGCAATAAATGTACTGCCACCAAAAATTATTATTGGAATAATATAAGCTTTCCAACCTAAATTGAAATCAAGAAAACTTTGCAAGTATTTTCTTGAAGAATCTTTGCCTTTTTCCTTATGTAAATCAAAAAGTGCACCTGCAAGTGGACCAAAAGCTCCAAGGATTATTAAAGGTAATATCAGGCTTGATAAAAGGTCATCTGAAACAGGAATAATTTTGATGCTTCCCAAGACAAGAGGGGTCCAAAGTATCCATGACCAAATAAATGTAATTAAGAAAAAACGGAAAGGGAAACGAACATTATTATTCATAAATAAAGTATTCTGTTTTACTAAAAGTAATTAAAACGAAGTAAACAAAGCGCATCTTCTAAAACAACTCCTCTTACAAGATTTGGTTTATTAACGCCTAACTACGAACTGATTAAACCATCACTGGAATTGCCAACAAGAATTGCCGGACGTTTAACAACATTTTCTAAAAACAGAACCAAATCCATACCAATGGTATTGAAATTATAATTAGCGTCAGTGCAGCTACTTTTACCCATGTCCCAGGATATTTAAAGAATATACATGAAAATTTTTAATTAAACCATTTAAAACAGGTGCGTAACTTTCCCACGTTGCACTTTGACCTGGAACCAATAATATAGCTGGACCATTTTGGGTCCTTGAATGTATTTCAATTTAACGCCATTAGCGTCAAAGAAACTCTCTTTAATTAATTTATTTGTCATTTAGGAACTTAAATCGTGAATGAATAATGAGATTCAGTATACATTTCCTTACAAAACTGGGGATCGGAAATCCAGCACCGGCGAAAATCACTACCCTTGATAATTGTCTACGAAATCTATTTTTGCTTCAAAATTTGTGTCCACTTGGTAAAGACAAGAATTTGCATTATCTATAGTTGCCCCCTGTTATATCAACTTCACTTTTAGCAATGAAAAACGGGCATTTAGATAATTAACAAGTAAAATTTTCCCTTAAAGGTTTATATACTTCTACTTTGCTTGCCTAAGGATTGAAAATGTAGAACTTTGGAAGCTTTTCAATAGACTCAGAATTTTGGTGGATAAATGAAAGGAAAATACCAGAGCACAGTTCAAACATAATGGGGAATAAAATTCTCAATGATTAATTTTTGCAACTTTATTTTTATTTAACCGAATGAATTAGGAAGGTTTCTGGCTGGCAAATGACGGTTAATATCGATTTAATGCAACCAAACTCATTATGTTTTATGACTTCCCGCTAGGTATAATGCCTAATATGTTTAATTCTCATTTTTTCTTTTTTGTGTTTATATTTTTTTAAGTAGTACCAGAAAATAGATTTTTTACCAATAAATACATTGTCTACTTTGCCATAATTTCCCTTAAGGCCTTCACTATTATATTAGTTAAGTTTTTTACATCCGTGCCATTTAGGTGGTAAGCCTGTGTATCTTTCCGTTTTGGTTTCGGATCGGGTGGTAAGAGATTAGCAATATGCAGATCAATGAGTGCTGCCGGTTTTTTTCCTATTCTTTGGTTCAATTCATTAGCAAGCTTAGGATTCTCCCCATCGGCTCCCCCACTTATCGATACAAAAGCATATTTACCGAGCTTAGTTTGAAGGTGCTTGAAGTATGCGCGAAATGGTGTCGCCACATGACCCATCCAAACTGGTCCAACAAAAATAACCAAATCATAAACCTCAACCCTATCTACCATTGGGGTTACCTGCGGGGTACGATTAAATAGTATATCAAAGAAAATTGTTCCCGTAGTTCGCAGTTTTGGTTCAGATATTTTGATGTGCTCTGCCGCAAACTCTTTAGCTATATTGTTGGCTATCGCTTGGTTGTTTCCTGTTAACGAGTACGAGATAATTAATACTTTCATGATTACACTATTATAAATTGTTTTTTTGTAGCATGATGTATTTACTTGAAATTCCATGCCAGAGGTAGAATCAAATTGTTTTCATCTCAATGCCCATAATCATCTATCTCGGAGACTTTAGTCAGTAGGTGGATGGCTCTCGGAATATACTTTTCGCCCTCAGGAGGAACAATTATATCTCCTATATGCACCATTTAAAGTAGATGGTGACAATGTTTGTCAGGCTTATCCTTTAACTACCTATTTACAAAATTATGCCAAGGACTACTTCTAATAAAGAAATTACGTTAGAAACGGCATTCTTATAGCTAAAAGGCTAATAAAATACAATAGAACTGATTGATTTTATTGGGAATTAAATCATAAGCTAAATAAACCTACTGTTCTTACAAAACATTTCATAGACGAGATTGCCATAGATGGCTAAGATGTTTAATTCCAAAGGAGGTTTAATACTTTTGCTTTCCTTCCATTAACCAATATCACAAGATGGATCGTCGAAGCTTCATCAAAGCCAACCCATATTGTCTCAGCATTTGGCCCACGATTTGTGAAAATTTGTATTTCAATTACTCGAAAAACAAATTAAAAATATGAAAACAGAAAAAGTGAGTTTAAATAAATGCAAAACCGTCTTACAAAGGGATGGATCTATTTACACAGATGAAGAAGTTTTTCAGATTCGAGATTTCTTATACATGCTGGCAGAATTGGAATACAAAGTGTTTCTAAAAAGACAATCAGGGAAAGCGATAAAAGAAGTTAATGAATCTTGATATATTCCTTAGTCGGCTTCCAGAGTCGAACAAGCAACTGATTGAAAATAAACACTTTTGGATTTAGAAGATTTTTTATCGAACCAAAAACCCCTGATAAATAAGGCTTTATCAGGGGTTTTCCGGCTTAGTACCCCTTTCCAGACCAAATATGAACGGACTCCTTGAAGATACAAGGAGTCTTGCTCGAATTTGGGACTTGTACGGTCACCTGATAGGGGAGACCAAAAATTGCCTGCTCGAAGCAAAATTCAAAAGAAGAACGAAGGAAATTACGAGTAAAAGTGGGCAAAATTCGCCATTTTTAGAAAGACAACAATTTCATTTTAGCAATTTAGCCAGCATTATGAATAGCAATTGTTATGAGTTTATGCTATTACGTCTAACAGGGAACCCTCTCCATTTTTGCCAAAAAGAAATTTGTTACAGTTCATTCAACCATTTGTTAATTGTGTCCTTCGAGAGTATAACAGTTGATTTTCCATGTGTGCCGTTTTTTATAACTACATATTGTTTTTTTTCAAACTTCCATGCGTCAAATAAAATATCGCATCCCATTTTGTCAACAATATTATCTTTTTCACCATAAATCAACAGTAAAGGGTAATCCGTAGTTTTAGAATAATTAATCATTGATTTCATTAATTTTTTTGATTTAATCATCACATACATACTGAAATATTTTACCAATAACGGGTCATTTATTCTTAATCCTGAATCTCTTCGGTCTTCTTCATTTTCTATTAATGATGGATCTCCAGCCATATTTACTATTGGTTTGTGCTTTTGAAAAAGATAAAACCATGCATATTTTAAATATTTACCTAAACTAGGAGACATGCCCTTTGCCTTTTTCAAAATGTAAGGTGGATTAACAAGAATGGCACCATCAACATTTTCTATTTTATCTGCAACAGATAACAACACTGCCGTTGACATGCTGTGTCCGAAAAGTATTATTTTATGTTGTTTTGAATGGTAATCTTTATCACTTTTAATAATTTCAACATAATCGTTAAGGAAATCTGAAAAGTTTGAAATATCACCACGCTTGCCATCCGAATATCCAGTACCACGAGGATGAATTATTACAATTCTATTCCTGTTATTACTTAATTGTTCAATAATGTCCTTTTCGTTATTGTGATTAATACCGGTTATGCCTGAGATGATAAATATCGTTGACTCATAGTCAACCTTGCATTGGTAATCGTAGATAAATATTTGGCTTCCATCGCTGACTTTAAAAAACCGACCTTGCTCATTAATTATTGCAGGTTTTTCTAAATTTTTCATTGGTGCACATGAAATTAATGTTACAGAAAATAGTAACATCAAATGATTCTTCAGTCGAAAGATGTTATTTATTTTCATTCTTTTCGGCAATTAAATTTATAACATTGGAATCAAATCCCTTAGCGATAAACCATACCGCTAAAACTAATTCAAGTAAAACGAGTGGAAGATTTAAAGCAATATATATAGTAGTAATGATGTCAATGGCATGGAACATTATCAATAGACTTGATGATATGGTAAACAATGTGCCTATAAGACACCAAACCGATAGCCAACGGGGAATAAGTTTTGTTTGATACAATAAATAATAAAACATCAAACCACCAACGCTTAATGTAAAAACCATTGCAATATGATTTACAAAATCACGACCCGCTCGTAATACATTACCTAAAGTTTGATAAATAGATGAATCCGGTACCTCAGCACATACAAATTCCCTACTTAGGGCCAACAATAATAGCAAGATAATACAACCAATACTATTAAAAACTGAAGCTATAATCCTGAAGCTAAGAAATCCAATAGCAAGACCCTCATTAAATATTTTTAATATTGGATACAGTGTTATAGCAAAACCTAAATTAGCAATCGTCATAATAAATTGAAACAGCGCTGCCAATAAAACCTGGTGTGGATTTGCAGCAGCTTTTAAAAGATAATCAGAATCATCAATGGCAGGAGCAATACTTAGTATACCAGCTATTATTACAATAAAATATAATGTACCGGCAATAATTGTTGCTTTTCTGTTTGAGCTCATTTCGTCACATTTTATTTTTTACTTATTACAAAAAATAATGAAATTAAAAAGCAACAAAATACAAATGCGAAAATGAATAACATACCAAATTGAATAATTGAATTTTGAGACCCTTGCGGATATATTACCTGAAGAATAAATCGAGTTGCCCATAAGATGGTTGATATTGAGAGCATCACCATTATGGAAAATCTGTCTTGTAGTTTTCTTAATACAATTAACAAATTGGCAGACCCGAGCAACACAAGCAACATTGAAAAAAATATATTTATGGCTCGAACAGCAATGACAAGTTCTGTTGCATTCTTGTCAACATATGAATACCAATTCCAAATACATGGAACAATAAAGTGCCATATCCCAAAGCCAATTGTAATAACACTACCCAGTGTTGTCAGTGTTTTCACAACTGAATTTCCACTCAGTCTATCCGGGCTTTTATGTTTAGCTTCGACATACATTTCGGTTTCAATTTGCTTTTCGCTTTCCTAACACCCAAGCTGCAACCGCTGCCGAAATTGTCATTGCCGTTATACTACAAGGCAAATCTGCCAAAACACCAACTAGTGAAAAATGATTAGAGGAAGAATATAATCCAAAATTGACCGAAGTCCAAAAAAGGAAAGCAACGACAAAACCCTTTTTTAAACCCGATTCAAAGGTTCTTGCACCCGACCATTTAATAACTAAGGCTATGAAAAAGCCCATTGCCACTGCAGTAAGAGCCAATGCCCATCCTATCAATTGGTCAGCAGGAAGTACTAATTGGTTATGAAATTCTGTAGATATAGGAGGATATGCCTTATGGACATGTATTAAAAGAAAGAAATTGGCAACTGCGTTCAATACAAGATTGACGATTGTTGCAGCTAAACCTGATAGAATAAAATTCCTGTTCATAATTGTAAATTTATTTTGAGAGTTATTTTTTATTCATTAACTCTAATCAAAACACTTCCTTTTTTTTCACCGCTTTCAAAATATCTGTGGGCTTCAACTGCCTGTTCCATCGTGAAACTTTTATCAATTATGGATTTTATTTTTCCGGCTTCAACAAGATCTTTTATTAAAATCAAATCTTCCGGTTTTGGATTTGCCAATATGCATAGGACTTTTTTTCCTCCCCGCATTGATGTCCAGAGCATTTGAAATAATTTCTTCATTTTAAAACTTACTGAAAAATATATACCATTTTGTTTGAGTGAGGCTTTGAGTTTTGAAAAAGTTCCCTTTCCTAAAATGTCAAAGATGAGGTCATAGGTTTCTCCGCTTTTTGTAAAGTCTTCTTTTTTATAATCAATCACTTTGTCTGCTCCAATATTCTTAACATATTCCATTGCCGGTGTACTGCATACGGCTGTAACTTCTGCTCCGTAATAATTTTTTGCAAGTTGAATAGCCGCAGAACCAATGCATCCCGAAGCTCCGATAATAAGTACGCTATGTCCCTTCAGTATATTTGCCTTCCGTAATAAATACAAGGCCATGATTGCTCCGTAAGGAACGGCAGCCGCTTCTTCAAATGTCATATTGGATGGTTTTGCAGCAATGATTCCATTTTCAGGAATGCACAAATACTCGGCATAAGTCTCCATGTTTTCTCCTGTATATCCAAATACTGAATAACCTTTTTTGAAGTACTTGACATCATTTCCAACCAATTCCACTTCACCAGCAAAGGTGTTTCCTAAAATTGTATTATTCGGCTTAGTGAAACCAAAACCAAATCGTGCAAGAATCCAAAAGATAAGTGGCATATTGAATTCTTTGGGAGAAATGTTTTTGAAATTTCTGGCAAGAACATCTCCGTAGTTTACCGAAACAGTATGCACTCTTATTAGAACTTCATTGTCTTTTGGATAAGGTTTTCCTACTTCCTTCAGACGAAGAACATCAGGACTGCCGTATTCGGTGTAAACTATTGCTTTCATTTTAAATTATTTTTTTGCCTGAAAAGGAGTGCTAACATGAGCATAAAACCAGGTGCTGTGACACCCCACACAAAACCAATAAAAAGCAACTGTGGGGAGAAATTCCAATAAAAATAAACAAACCCTATTATTGGAGTAGTAAGAAAATGAGCAACGAGCCACCATCTTACCTTTTTTTCAAAGCCAGATTTTTCAAAAATTGGTATTAAAAATAGAGTTACAAGACCCATAAAAATATAGCCAATAGCATCGAAATTCCAAAATAGTGAGTGTGGGGTTTGTATTAACAGTTGGATTTCGTTGGACCGGCCTTTCAATGTCATTGGTATTACTGTTGCTAGTTGAACAATATAATTAGCGATTACAAATGTGACATAGATCACAGAAAAAATGACGGCAGCATGACTCCATATTTTTTTATCAATGGGGCTTATGTAATGGACAGAAAGGATTAATAAGAGAAAAGGGATTGTGATACAAAGTGAAGTGCTATATATTAAAATTTCGTCCCAGGGGTATTTTAACAAGTCTGCAGACTGAAGTGATTGTGCAATTACAAATGAGCAGGTAGCTATAAATGCCGCCATGCCTGATATATATCCTAATCTGTAAAATGTATAATTCATTTGTCCTTTCCAGCTTAATTTCCTCTAAAAGTCCTTCTTTAAAGAGGGTCAATCTATGAGGGTAATCATACTTTGAGGTGGTTTCAAACAAGATATGTGCCCAGCCTCAATAATAGAGAAAATCGTCGATTAATGGATAATAGATGGCGATATGTGGGCACGTTCTTTGAAACACTCCCGAAAGTGACTTCTCTCATACCCGTTTTGGATAAGCATCATTTTAAGACCTTGAATTGAGGAATATGTTTGTATGGGACTAAAGGTCTAATCGTTTATTGCACAATTATGGAAGTATTAATAGAATATGATTCCAATTTCGGAAACACGAAGAAAGGTGCTGATTATATCGCTACCCAAATGGGAAGTGGCGTCTCTGCGATCTCTGTAAATAATTTTAAGCAAAGTAATTTGCTGGGAATAAAACTACTCATAATGAGAAGTCCTATAAACGCTTGTATGCCTACAAAAAAAAATAAAAGCGTTTTTAGCGCACCTAAATCCGTCAAAAATGCAAGTGCTTAAAGTGGCAGCTTTTCGATACTCTGGTAAAATCTTTTATAAGATTCAGTATACATTTCCTTACAAAACTGGGGATCGGAAATCCAGCACCGGCGAAAATCACTACCCTTGATAATTGTCTACGAAATCTATTTTTGCTTCAAAATTTGTGTCCACTTGGTAAAGACAAGAATTTGCATTATCTATAGTTGCCCCCTGTTATATCAAATTCACTTTTAGCAATGAAAAACGGGCATTTAGATAATTAACAATTAAAATTTTCCCTTAAAGGTTTATATACTTCTACTTTGCTTGCCTAAGGATTGAAAGTATAGAACTTTGGAAGCTTTTCAATAGACTCAGAATTTTGGTG
>Ga0255338_1006188_pt1 | contig 10362 bp, 9 predicted proteins | sample MeOH1_35cm_T4_19_FD_203715 | JGI IMG/M metagenome (GOLD analysis project Ga0255338, IMG submission 203715) | Sandy soil microbial communities from University of British Columbia, Vancouver, Canada - MeOH1_35cm_T4_195 | ecosystem: Engineered > Artificial ecosystem > Sand microcosm > Unclassified ...
CGCTTACCTACCTGAAGATCATGGTTAGTATCTACTAAACGAACTTCATGCATTGCACTAAAATAGGTACTTGCATGTTGTAACCATTCAGGAGAAAACTCCTTGTCTTCATAGCCTTTTTTCAGACAACCAAGTTGCACAGAGTCGTAACCATCTTTTGCCACTGTTTTAATTTGCGTCACAATCCAGTGCGCAACATCAATAACAGTAACTGGCACGACCTGGCCGTTATCTGCAAAAATTTGGGTCATTCCTATTTTTTTACCCCAAAGACCACTGATCATTGGATGACCTTTCTACGATTACTTAATTTCAACATCAACGCCAGAAGAAATGTTTAATTTCATCAATGCGTCCATGGTTTGATCTGAAGGAGAAACAATATCTAAAAGACGACGATGTGTCGTAATTTCAAATTGTTCTCTTGATTTTTTATCAATATGCGGCGATCGCAAAACAGTAAAACAACGTTTTTTGTTTGGTAACGGTACTGGGCCCATAATTTGGGACCCAGTACGTTTTACTGTCAATACAATTTGTCGCACAGCTTTATCTAACAATTGATGATCGTACGATCTGAGCATCAAGCGAATTTTTTGCTTTTTCATTGAGCAACCTAATTACTTAAGAATCTCAGTAACAATACCTGAACCAACAGTTTTTCCGCCTTCACGAATTGCAAAACGGCTATCTTTTTCCATTGCAATTGTAGAAATCAGTTCAACTTCAAGATTTACGTCATCACCTGGCATTACCATTTCACGCCCAGCTGGCAAAGTAACAATACCTGTTACGTCAGTTGTACGGAAATAGAATTGTGGGCGATATCCAGTAAAGAACGGACTATGACGACCGCCTTCATCTTTACCCAAGACGTATATTTGACACTTGAACTTAGAATGCGGTTTTACTGTACCTGGTTTTGCAAGTACCATACCACGTTCAATTTCTTCTTTTTTCGTACCACGAAGTAAAATACCAACGTTATCGCCAGCTTCTGCTTCGTTCATTGTCTTACGGAACATTTCAACACCAGTAACGGTTGTTTTCATATTCGCGCCAAGACCTAAAATTTCGATCTCGTCACCAGTTTTAATACGACCACGTTCAATACGGCCAGTTGCTACAGTACCACGACCTGAGATCGAAAATACACCTTCAACTGCCATAATGAAAGGCTTATCAACTTCACGAACTGGAGCTGGAATGCTGTTATCAAGCGCATCAAGCAACTTAATAATAGATTCAACACCAATTTCGCTCTTATCGCCTTCAAGCGCTTTTAATGCTGATCCACGAACCACGGTAACTTTATCACCAGGGAAACCATTTTTGGTCAATAGTTCACGAATTTCTTCTTCAACCATATCAACCATATCTGGATCATCAACCATGTCTGCTTTGTTAAGGTACACAACTAAAGCAGGAACACCTACGTTTTTAGCAAGCAAAACGTGTTCACGTGTTTGAGGCATAGCACCATCAGCTGCAGACACTACAAGAATAGCACCGTCCATCTGTGCAGCACCGGTGATCATGTTTTTTACATAGTCAGCGTGTCCTGGACAGTCAACGTGCGCATAGTGACGCTTAGGAGTTTCATACTCCACGTGAGAAATAGCAATGGTAATACCACGTGCTTTTTCTTCTGGCGCTTTATCAATTTGATCATATTTCAAAGCTTCAGCGAGACCTCTTTCTGCTGATACTTTTGTAATTGCGGCCGTTAATGTGGTTTTTCCATGGTCAACGTGACCAATTGTACCGACGTTAACGTGAGGCTTCGTGCGTTCAAAGACACCTTTTGCCATCGTAAATCTCCCAAAATCTTAATTATAATTAAACAACTACGAAACCTTCGTTCCACTTGCTGCGACTATTTGCTCTTGTACCACCCGAGGCACTTCCCGATAGCATTCAAATTCCATTGAATAACTAGCGCGCCCCTTCGTCATTGAACGTAGTTGAGTAGCATAGCCAAACATCTCAGCCAACGGAACCTCAGACATAATAAGCTGAGTACCCACACCCTTAGACTCCATACCGAGGATTTTCCCTCGACGAGAACTCAAGTCACCAATAAGATCACCCATGTACTCTTCTGGAGTCTCAACTTCAACCTTCATTATTGGCTCAAGCAAGACAGGGTTTGCTTTTGCCATGGCAGCTTTAAATGCCATTGCAGCAGCGATTTTAAACGCCATTTCTGACGAGTCAACATCATGGTATGAACCATCAAACACCGTTGCTTTGAAATCAACAGTTGGGAAACCACCAAGGATACCCGTTTGATGCGCTTCATCGAGACCTTTTTCAACCGCAGGAATAAATTCCCGAGGAATGGTCCCACCAATGATGCCGTTTTTAAATTCATATCCCTTGCCACGCTCTTGCGGTTCCACACGAATCCAAGCATGACCATATTGACCACGACCACCAGATTGACGAATGAATTTACCTTCAGCTTCGGCAGGTTGTTGAATAGTTTCTTTGAAAGCAACTTGCAATTTACCTTGCGTTACTTCAACTTTATGCTCACGCTTTAAGCGATCGCAAATAATTTCAAGATGCAACTCACCCATACCACGAATAACAGTTTGGGCAGTTTCTTTATCATAGCTAAATTGAAACGATGGATCTTCTTTCATCAACTTATGCAAGCCGAGAATCATTTTTTCATAATCTGCTTTTGATTTTGGTTCAACAGCAGCAGAAATTACCGGCGTTGGAATGTCGATTTTTTCAAGCAAGATCGGGTTTTTTTCATCACAGATTGTATCACCTGTCGTAGCATCTTTCAATCCCACAACTGCACCAATATCACCCGCAGCCAACTCAGAAATCTCTTCACGCTTGTTTGCGTGCATACGAACCAAGCGACTTACGCGTTCTTTGGAACCTTTTGTTGAATTGTAAACGTACGAACCAGAAGAAAGCGTACCTGAATAGACACGAACAAAGCTCAAAACACCCACAAATGGATCTGTCATAATTTTAAAGACAAGACCACTAAATGGTTCTTTTGGATCAGCCTTGCGCACTTCAACAGCGCCTGTTCCCGGAACAATCCCCTCAACTGGCGGAATATCCAGTGGTGATGGCAAATAGTCGAGAACTGCGTCTAATAAAAGCTGAACGCCCTTATTCTTAAAAGCAGATCCGCAAAACGCAGGTACAACTTTACGAGCCTCTACACCCTTACGCAATGCAGCTTTAATTTCTGGAATAGAAATCTCTTCCCCTTCCAAATATTTTTCTGCAAGCGCATCTTCAATATCACATGCTTTTTCAACGATTTTTACACGAAGCTCTGCAGCTCGCTCTTTATGCTCAGCAGGGATCTCTGACCAGGTAATAACAGAGCCACGATCAGCAGATTCACCAAATGTTGCCATCTTGCCTTCAAGAAGGTCGATGATCGCAACAAAGTCTTCTGACTGCCCTACAGGCATTTGCATTGCAACAGCGTTAGCATTGAGCTTAGCGTTAACATCATTAAGAACTTTAAAGTAATCCGCACCGATACGATCAAGCTTGTTTACAAAGATAATGCGAGGAACTTTATAACGATTTGCTTGGCGCCATACTGTTTCAGATTGAGGCTGGACACCGCCTACCCCACAGAATACAGCAACAACCGCATCAAGCACACGCAAAGAACGTCCAACCTCAATAGTGAAGTCGACGTGTCCTGGAGTATCAATGATATTAATTTGATGGTCTTTCCATGCACAGGTAATAGCAGCAGAGGTAATAGTAATACCACGCTCTTTCTCCTGCTCCATCCAATCGGTGGTTGCTTCGCCCTCATGCACTTCACCGAGCTTATGAGAAACACCTGTGTAAAACAGGATCCTCTCAGTTACCGTCGTCTTGCCCGCATCAATATGTGCAGCAATTCCTATATTTCTAAATCTATCAAGAGGGACAGCCATAATAAACCTTACTTACCTTCCATTACCATGCATAGTGTGAAAATGCACGATTTGCTTCTGCCATTTTATGGACATCCAATTTTTTCTTAAATGCTGATCCGCGACCTTCATGAGCATCAAGAAGCTCATAACCAAGACGCAATCCCATAGACTTGTCGCCTCGCTTTGAGGAATATTCAACAAGCCAACGAAGCGCCAATGATCGCGCACGATTTGGACTTACTTCGGTAGGAACTTGATACATACTTCCACCAACACGACGAGCTTTAACCTCAATCGCAGGAGTCAACTGCTCAATAGACTTGTTAAAAAGCCTTAAAGCCTTCTCTTTATCGCCACCAACTTTTTTTGAAAGGAGATCAAAGGCATCATATACGATAGCGCGAGCAATACTTTTTTTGCCACACTCCATCACAACGTTAATAAGCTTTTGAACCAATTCAGAACTGTATACAGGATCTAATCCTATATCACGAATTAAATTAACCGACTTACGTCTAGGCATACCGAAAAACCTTCCTCAATTATTTTTGTGCTTGTTTTGGCATTTTTGTGCCATACAGTGAGCGCCCTTGCTTACGGTTTTCTACACCGGTTGTATCAAGCGCACCACGAACAACGTGATATTTTACACCTGGCAAATCTTTTACCCGTCCGCCACGCACCAACACTACAGAGTGCTCTTGCAAATTGTGGCCTTCACCACCAATATATGCAGTCACTTCCATGCCAGTCGAAAGCTTCACACGAGCAACCTTTCTCAATGCTGAGTTAGGCTTTTTAGGTGTTTGAGTAAATACTCTCACACAAACGCCGCGAGCCAACGGACCGCCTTTAAGGGCCGGGCTTTTTGACTTAACTTTAGACTTCTCTCTCTTCTTCTTCATCAATTGATTTATCGTGGGCATCGTAAAAATCCCTACATTTATCGGACATTTTATCTTATATACTCGAACATTTTACGCAAAAATGCTGTATATTCAGTTTAGTTTTTTTTATTTTTTTTTCAAGTTTAACAAGAGAAATTCGATCCTTAAGCCTTCAGAACCCATGCATGCTCCAAAAACTTACTATCGCCTGAGGCTAGTTTTTGGTAAAATCGATCGATAATCATTTCTTAACACTTACCTAAATCTTGAGGAGACCGGTTACATGTCTATTATTTCCTTTATTTATCAGATTCCCATGATCCTGCTAGCAGTTGTAGGCGTGGGGTTTCTGATTGGATTTCATGAATTTGGGCACTTTATCTTTTGCAAGCTCTTCAGGGTAAGCACCCCCTCCTTTTCGATCGGCTTTGGCCCACGGCTCTTTACCAAGAAAATTGGGGAAACAACCTTTGCTCTCTCTGCTATACCCTTAGGCGGCTACGTTGAAATAGCCGGAGCCCAAGAGGTCGGCCAGGGGGATCAAAAAGAAGCCAAGCGCAAAGATCAGTATTCTTTTGCAACAAAGCCCTACTATCAAAAAATGATTATTATTGGCGGCGGCATTCTTTTCAACCTGGCATTTGCTTATACCACCCTGGTAATACTTTTCATGGCAGGAATCCCAAAGACCCAACTATTGCCCTATAGCTCTACCCCGGTTATCGAAAAATTAGCCTCAAATTCCCCGGGAGAGCAAGCCCAATTACAACCTGGAGACAAAGTGCTTCAAATTAATGACATTGCATTGTCGGACGAAAATATGAAGGATTTTGTGGGCATCTTGGCACAACATGCCGATTCTACGGTTAACCTTATGATCCAGAGAGACGGGGAAACTATCCCTTTTGCCATCCAGTTGGGCAATGGGGTAAGTACACCTTTATTGGGAGCATCATTTGCATTAAAAAACATTCCAGGGACTTCCTTAAGTCAAGCAGTGCAGCAAAGCATTAAAACCGTAAATCACTGGATTGTTACCACCTTTGGAGCGTTTAAGGCGATGGCCAAGCAACAAACCACAAAAGGCCTTGGCGGTCCATTGGCAATTATCTCTGAAACAGTAAAAAGCATTGATGATGGTTTGAGCATATTCTTTATTGTTTTATGCTTTATTAGCGTCAATTTAGCGGTATTGAATTTTATACCGCTCCCAATCTTTGATGGGGGACAGGCTTTGTTTTATACTATCGAAGCCCTGGTCGGCAGATCATTGGATACGGTCCGTATCTATATTCATTACATCTCCTGGATAATGGTAATGGTGCTATTCCTGTACTTAACCTGCAAAGATCTGATTAAAATCTGCACATAAGCTTTTGACGAAAAAGCAGCAAAAAAGCCCGAGAAATTCTCGGGCTTTTTTATTTTTTATTATTTCTCAAATCTTACGCTGTTGTCGTAACTTGCGCTTGATGTGGATGCTCAGGTCCAGCATACACTTTTAATTTACGTAACATTTGTTTACCTTGCTTGGTTTTAGGCAACATACCTTTAACCGCATGGGTAATAATGAAACCTGGATCTTTTTTCATATGTTGAGCTGGTGTTAAGCGTTTTTGTCCGCCAATCCAACCTGTATACCATACGTATTCTTTTTCAGTCATTTTATCGCCAGTGAAGACAATCTTCTCTGCGTTGACAACCACAATATAGTCACCAGCATCTGCATGCGGTGTATATTCTGCTTTATCTTTACCGCGAAGAGCTTCAGCGATTTGGGTTGCCAAACGGCCTACGATTTGACCTTCTGCGTCGATTACGCGCCATTTTGGAGCTTTTGCTTCGTCTTTGAAAAAGAACGCTTTGTTCATATCCATGGTTCTTGAACCTTCATGTATCACAAATAAAATTGAATTTTTTCATTACAAACGGGACCTTTTTAGAGTAATGGTAAACTCGACGAACGTCAAATCATCCCGCCAACATATTATTGAATTTCCAGATCCTCGTCATCGCCAAACAGATCTTCATCGATCTCAATATCAGCCTGGCTTTCTTCTTCCGGAATATCATGGAGTGTGGTTTGTGCCATTTTTTCTACCTCTTCAATAGATTTTGGCAGTTCGGCGCTTAAACACTCGACGCCGTCTTTGACGACCCAATAGTTATCTTCTATCCGAACACCAATCCGCTCTTCAGCGATATAAACACCAGGCTCGATAGTAATGACGTCGCCCTCTTGCAAGGCTTCAGACGAGTTGCCCACATCATGCACGTCCATGCCTAAGAAGTGGCCAATGCCATGCATAAAGTATTTTGCAAATCCACGCTTTTCCAAGAATGCCACGGCTAAATGTTGCAGCGACTGGTCTGGTTTTTCTTTATTATTAATCCACATGCCCGGTTTTGCCACTGAAGCGATATACTCCTGCGTTTCTAACACGGCAGTGTAAATCTCTTTTTGGCGTGAGGTAAATTTTCCAGAAACAGGGTAGGTTCGTGTCAAATCCGCACAATAATAATTAAGCTCTGCACCAATATCAACCACCACCAGATCACCAGCGCGCATCGTTTGATTATTTTGGTTGTAATGCAAAATTGTACTTTGCTTACCACTCCCTACAATAGAAGGAAATGCCGGCCGTGCGCCATGCTCAGTAAACATATACTCAAGGCTTGCTTGCACATGCGCCTCTTCCACGCCCTCACCAATTGCACGCGCTGCAGCTTCTTGTGCAATCATAGTAACTTCCACGGCATGGTACATGAGTTCTAACTCTTCTAATGATTTTTTACGACGCATCTTCGCAACAAGATGAGAAATATCAATAAGTTGCGAAAATCTATCTGGCGAAAAATTTTTGAGTCTTTCGAGCATAAACTTTTGTTCAACATACTGATGCACACTCGCAGGCAAGCAGGTAAATATTGCCTGATCGCTATGCAACTTCGCAAGAACATTTTCATACGCTGCTTCTGGAGCAAGCGGAGAAGCATGATATCCAGCCTGGGGTTGTCCCAAATGTTCGATCTTGGCAAATCCATACTGATCCGCATGTTTTTGCTCGGTCGTCAATGAACCTTCCATCCAATGAGCACGGTTAACTTGCGTAGCGGGAATATACAATACAGCAGAGCCATCGAGATGCAGTAAAGCAATTGCCCCTGGTTCTTCTACACCCGTAAAATATGAGAAAGTACTTTCTTGATGAAAGACATGACGATCTTGTTCAAATCTGCCAATCAAAAGCACAACACCAGTTTTTTGAGGAAACTCTTTGGCAATTGCCGCGACAAGCTCTTGTCGACGTTGCATATAAAATTCTTTTTTAAAATTCATGTATGTTTCTTTTATTTTAAAATGATCTTCGTTCAGTCAATGCTTTAAAAATGGTCAGGCGATCCATTGCTTCTAAATGCGAACCAACCGGAATGCCACGCGAAAGGCAGGTAATTTTGATCTGATCTTTGAGTGGATCAAGCTTGCGTGCAATAAATGCGGCAGTTGCCTCACCCTCTGGTGTTTGATTCACCGCCAAAATAATTTCTTGGCAGTTTTTTGCACGCTCCAATAAAGAGCCGATCGTCAAATCTTCGGGACCCACGCCATCGAGCGGACAAATAGCACCACCCAGAACATGGTATGTCCCTTGGAATGCTCCCGTCTTTTCAATCGCATATAAATCATGCCATGTTTCTACTACGCAGATTTGCTGCTGATTGCGCTTTGCAGAAGAGCACCACGGACAAACAATATCTTGCTCTTTCCATGACCAGCACGTGGTACATTTTGCCGTGTATTTGTGTGCAGCCTTTAATGCTTGCATAAAATTTTCAAATCGCTGGTCGTCCATTTCTAAAAAATGGTGCGCAACACGATACAAATTTTTAGATGCAAGATAGGGCACTTGCTGCAACTGCTTTAAAAGCTGCAATACGTGCGGCAAATGATCCATCATGACAAATTACTCAAGCTAAATTTTGAAAGCTTTTTGCAAACGCGTCTGAACGATACTTAACCAGGTACTAGCACAGATAAAGAGCACCAATCCAACAGCAAAGTTCATCATCAAAGCTCCGACTATCAATGCCATCATAATCGTTACTAAGCGTTGACGCGCATCGCCAGCGGAACTTGAATGTATAAAGATGCCAAGACCAACTAATGCAGGAAAGACATAATAAGGATCGATTGCAGAAAGATCATGTATCCATCCAACAAATGGCGCTTGATACAGTTCGATGGAGGATGACAACGCCTTTTGCAGAGCAAGCAAAATAGGAATTTGTACAAAAATCGATAAACAGCCTAAATCGAACATGCCATTCTTTTTAATAAGCTCTGTTTTCTCACGAGCCAATGCTTCTGGGTCGTGCTTAAATTTTTGTTCGATATACTGCAGCTTCTTTTTCATCTCGGCAGCTTTTTTTGCACTCTTTTCTGCACGCATGCTAAAAGGTACCAACACAATTTTTATGAGCAATGTTAACAAAATAATTGCCCAGCCATAGTTATGAACATAGCGGTAAATAAAGTTTAACACCTTCATAGCAAGCTTTGAAATAGGAGCAAGCCAGCCATAATCAAAATCAAGCGTTGCTTGTAAACGGCTATCAACCTCATTCATCGCATTCAACTGCTTTGGTCCACAATAGAAGGAAAGATTCCATGAAGTTTTCTTCTGAACAAGCGGACCTTCTAAAATAGAAGCAACCTGGTTCACACCTACTATTTTATAGTATGCACGTTGAACAAAATTTGCATCATCGGCAACAAGCGCCATAATAAAATAGCGATTTTCTGTTCCAAATAATGTTTGATCTATCCACAAGCCAGACTCCATTGCTTTGAGATCTTTTTTCTCAAGAACATTGGTATCACCCATCACCAAACCTTGAACGGCATCTTGCGCACCCACGATCTTTAAACTCGGAGATGTAACGAAAATGCGTGGCTGTACGCCTTCTGGTTTATGCGGCTCAATCGTTACTGCAAGGTCCACTTTATACGAGTTGTTAAAAAACTTAAATTCTTTTTCGACGGTACACGCATCAGTTTTAGCGCGCCAAAGTACCGTGTGTACATTTTGTTCGGCCTTTTCTGAGACTAATTCATAGGAAAGCGGAGTCTTATCTTGCAGTGCAACCAAGAATGCACCCTTTTCCCGCTCGCCAGGCTGAGCGATATCAAGGAATGTTAACTCTTTTTCTTCCACACCAGGGAATCGCTTACTCGTCAGCTGAGAGATAACAGCCCCACAGCTTGCATAACGAGCAATTAAACGTTCGGTCGTCACCGTGTGCTCATTGCCCTGACAAGCAATATCTTTATCCAAAAAATCAACCTCGGTCTGAAGAGGTTTAATGAGCTGTTCCTGCTTAGGCGCAACAAAGCTTCTTTGCCCTGGCTGCAGAGCAGCACTGTTTTCTGGTGAATTTTTCGTCGCAAAATAATTTACCAGACTTTGCACAAAATAGGTGCACAAAATCGCAAAAGATGCGGGAAGTAAAATGTCTCTTATTTTCATACTGTTCAGACCCTTGCCAAGAAGAATAGA
>Ga0255338_1006189_pt1 | contig 10361 bp, 8 predicted proteins | sample MeOH1_35cm_T4_19_FD_203715 | JGI IMG/M metagenome (GOLD analysis project Ga0255338, IMG submission 203715) | Sandy soil microbial communities from University of British Columbia, Vancouver, Canada - MeOH1_35cm_T4_195 | ecosystem: Engineered > Artificial ecosystem > Sand microcosm > Unclassified ...
TTCTTCCCGTTCGTGGAAGACATTCGGCGCGCCGTGCCTGGGCTAAAGGCGATCATTGCGATCATGGACGGGACGGACGATCCTCTGCCCGATTGGGCGGTTGGCGAATATGAAGCCTTGAGCCAGGCCGCCGATCCTGCGTTCGAGTTCAAGGATTTCGACGAGAACGCCATCGCCACTACATTCTTCACGTCCGGCACGACGGGAAATCCGAAGGGCGTTTGCTTCAGCCACAGGCAACTGGTTCTGCATGCGCTTGCTCTATGCGGACATTCCGGAGACACCCGCCATCGCGGTTTCGGCATCGACGATGTCTATATGCCGCTCACGCCGATGTTTCACGTCCACGCCTGGGGCATGCCCTATGTTGCGATCATGCTGGGCCTGAAGCAGGTTTATCCCGGTCGATATGACGCCGACTTGATCTGTAAGCTGCGGACGGAGCACGGCGTGACCTATTCGCACGGCGTCCCCACCATCCTCCAGTTGCTGATTTCGGCAGCGGACCGAACCGGCACTGACCTCTCGGGCTGGATGATGGTGATTGGCGGATCCGCGCTGACACCCGCGCTGTTTGAGGAAGGGCGCCGCCGCGGTATGGAATTGGTCTGTGCTTATGGCATGTCGGAGAGCGGACCGATCCTGACCATCACCCGCCGGCTTCCCGGAACCGAGGCCGGCAGCGCAGACGAGGGGCGTCTGCTGACCAGGGCAGGGGTGCCGATCCCGCTCGTTTCCGCGCGGATCGTCGATGAGAACATGAACACGCTGCCCAATGACGGCCGGACGCGGGGAGAACTTGTTGTTCGCGCGCCCTGGCTCACGCCCTGCTATGTCGGCGATGAAGCGGGATCCGCCGCGCTGTGGCGTGGCGGTTGGCTTCACACGCAGGACGTGGCCTCGATCGATGCGCATGGAAACATCACAATTTGCGACCGTCTGAAGGATGTCATCAAGAGCGGCGGCGAGTGGATCGATTCCATTCTTTTGGAAGGGATCGTGGCGAATGCCCAAGGTGTCGCTGAAGTGGCGGTAGTCGCCGTACCGGATGATCACTGGGGCGAGCGTCCGCTCGCGGTCATCGTGCCTGCTTTCATGGCCGAGGTTACGCTGGCGGCAATCAACGCCCCCATCGAACAGGCCATCGCGAAGAGCGCCATCACGCGCTATGCGAAGCTGGACCGCTTTGTGATCGTTGATGCATTGCCCAAGACCAGCGTCGGCAAAATCGACAAGAAGCGGCTTCGCGCCCAATATGGTGCAGCCGCTTCGGACAGTGCGATCGGCGCGTCCAGCGTGCAGGGTGAACGGGCGTCAAGCCCGGTCAGCTAGGGGCGGTTCAACCTGCCGAGGGAATGCGGCGTATATTATTTCGCGCGGTCCGTTCCCTGTGACGATGATTGGGTGGCCGGAATGTCGCGGATCCGCCCTTAAATTCTGGACTACGAAAAGGATATGGAATGCTGAGGATCGATCGCGTCTCTCTGACGCTCGAACGGCTGACGATAGACCGGCCCCCCGCCAATGCATTGACGCATGATCTGTTTCAGCAGCTGGTCGACCGGTTCGTCCATCTCCGTGACGACGCCGATGCCCCGGCCATCATCCTGACGGGTGCGGGGCCGCGCTTCTTCTGTGCCGGTGGCGATATCGGAGAGGTTACGGCCAATCCCGAAGTCGCCGTCCCCCGCATGCGCGCCTTCCACCAGTTCCTCATCGAACAGGAGAACTACGGACGGCCAATCGTCAGCGCGGTCAATGGATATGCCGTCGGCGCGGGCATGGAGATGGTCCTCCACTCAGACTATGTCGTGGCGAGCGAGAAGGCGCAGTTCGGCTTTCCTGAAATCAATCATGGTCTGCTGCCGGCTGCGAAGGGCATCCGTCAGGCGGTCAATCGCATCGGGCGCCGTGCGGCCGAGCAGATGCTGTACACCGGCCAACTGGTATCCGCTGAAAAAGCTCTGGCGATTGGTCTGGTCAACGAGGTGGTCGCCTTCGATGTGCTGCAGGACCGGGCGGTCGCGCAAGCTGAGCTGCTTCGCAGCAAGGATATGAACCTGTTCGCCGCCATCAAAAAGACCCTCAGAGATGCCCCTCGCATGACGGATGAAGCGCTGGAAGAACGAACGATCACTGATCTCGTCGACTATATTTCCCGCGGCGAAGCCGCCGCCGCCCGCCAGCAGTTCTTGCAGCGCAAGGCGAAGTGACATGACCAGCGGGAATGATGCGCTTCGGCTTGAACTCCTGACCTCCGCCGAAATCGCAAAAGCGATTGATGCGGGCGTTCGATCGATCATCTTGCCGTGCGGCGCGGTCGAGCAGCACGGGGCGCATCTCCCGCTCAGCGTAGATGCGGACCATGCAGACTATCTCGGCATCCTGCTCGCCCAAAGATTGGAAAAGACGCTAGTAGCGCCCACGATCCGGGTCGGTTGTTCAACGCATCATATGGTGTTTCCGGGAACGATCTCGCTCCGAGACGAGACGTTCGAGATGATCGTGCAAGACTATTGTACCAGCCTTGCCAGGCACGGTTTTGAGCGCATCTTCATTTTTACCGCCCATGTGGGCAACTGTCCGCCACTGGCGGCGATGCTCCCCCGCTTGCGATTGGCGGTGCCGGAGCCTTGCCGTGTGATCGCCTACACCAACTCTCGTGCTTGGCTGGAGACATGGCGCGACGCGGTCGCAGAGGCAGGCGGGGAGCCGATCAGGGTCGGCGGCCATGCTGATCTCGCTGAAACATCCGTCATGCTCGATATCCATCCGGAACGGGTACGCGTGGAGGCCTATGAGGCAGGCAGGCTGGGGCTGCTGTCCCAGTCGGACCTGGAGCTGATGTGGCGGGAAGGGCTCCGCGCCGTCAGCGCCAACGGGATCTTGGGCGATCCCAACGGTTCGACGGTCTCGATCGGACGGCGCTGTATCGAGCGGATCGCTGCGCTTCTGCTTGAGGGCTTCGCCGAACAGGAGGCCGCCTACCAGGCCCGCAGCAGTTGATCGCGCTTAGCAACGCGCGGGCTGCCCCTCTTCCTGCTGCCGGTTGGATCATCATCGGCGAGTGCTGGATGCGATGCCGGAGGGTGAAGGCACGATCTTTGAAGGCTATCCGCATACCCATGCTCAAGTCGTGGCCCTGGATGAACTCCTTGGCGCTTGCGGTGGATGAGGACAGGCTGGTCGAACGGATCGTCGGCCGCTTTACATGCGCCGCTTGCGGAACTGGCCATCACGACAGTTATAAGCAGCCGAAAACAGCGCGCACATGCGACGTCTGCGGCGGCCACATGTTCAAGCGGGGACCGCGCACCCGCATGGCTGAATATCACGCGAAGACCCAGCCGATACTGCCTCATTTCGAGGCCAAAGGTCTTGTAGGGAGGATCAACGGCATGGCCGCGATCGCGGATGTGGGTGCGGCGATCGATAAGGTTCTGGATGCCGCGGCCCAATAGGGGCTCAACCGAACTGCCGATTGCGTTGGGTAGGACGCGGCCACCCACTGTTACCGGGCAAAAAAGCGAGCGCCAACCGTCGTGCATACTCGATACCGTCGAGCATCAGCTGCAAGCTACATTATTCCGTAATTCGGTCTGGATCCCCGCATCTTCGGCAGCTTCTGCCGGTACCTTGATGGGAAGATCGCGACATCAAAGGGGCTCGTCGAGTGCCGAAAGGAGAATTGAATGTCTATCAAATTTGGTTTCTGGTCGGAGCAGGAAACCCAGGTCGGCGAAAGTTACGCGCGGCGGCTGCATGATCTGGTCGATGAGGCGATCTTTGCCGAAAAGATGGGTTTTGACATCATTTCCCTTTCGGAACAGCACCTCGCTCTAGGCGGAATATCGAGTTCGGCGCCGGAGGTCGTGTATGGCCATCTCGCCGCGAAGACCAGCCGTATAGCGCTTAGGCCCTCGGTGGTTCTGATGCCGAAGAATTTCAACCATGCTCTCCGCACCGCGGAACGCGCAGCGGTGACTGACGTCCTCTCCAACGGCCGGTACGAGCTGTATTGCGGTCGCGCCAACACCACGATAGCCATGCGCGGCTTCAATGTGGATCCCAACGAGACGCTGGAGCAGATGGAGGAGGGCATGGCCCTTGTCCGCGAAGCCTTTAAGAACGACGTGTTCACATTCGATGGCAAGCACTACCAGGTGCCTCCGCGCATGCTCGTCCCGAAGCCCCTTCAGAAGCCGTATCCACTGATTGGCATCGCGGCGACAAGCGAGCGGAGCCATGTGTGGGCCGGCGAGCAGGGTCTCGCCGTACTAAGCCATAGCCTTTACAAGGGGTGGGAAGCGCAGGCCGCGCTCATCAATGCCTATAAGTCGAACTGGAAAAGGGATCCAGACGGTCCGCTGGCCGCGCCCCGCATTGGGATGCCGCTGTTCATCGGCATCGGGAGAACCGACCAGGAGGCAATCGACATATATGCCGAACCGCTCAAGCATTACGCCCAGATTTCTACCACCGGCTATCCAAAGCTTGCGAAGTTCTCGAAGGATTACGCATATATGGCGGAAAGCCAGGATGCGCTTCTCCGTGCGGCAACGGATTGGGACTATTTGATCGAAGAGTCCGCCAGCGTAGTTTGCGGAAGTCCGGAGACAGTTATTCGCCAGCTGGAAAGATATGTCGATCTTGGCATCGACGAAATATTATTCCACCTCGATTCCGTTACACATCACGAAATCATGAAGGCGATCGATCTGATTGGACGGCACGTCATTCCGTACTTCAAGAACCGTAACAATGTCGTCCGGCCCTATGAAGATGTTCTCGGACAAATTCGTGCCATGCGCGAAGACAGCCTTTCCGCCTGAAGCCTGGGACGCCTGGAGATAGAAATGCTTAAGAACAACTACGAGGATCTGCTGATCGAGGTCCGCGACAGCGGCGTTGCGATCGTCACTTTGAACCGCCCGGAAATATTGAACGCCATCAGCTGGAAGATGCATTCCGCGTTGGAGGAGGTCTTCGTCGATCTCGATAATGACCCGCGGGTGAAAGCGATCGTGCTCACCGGCGCCGGCCGTGGCTTCTGCTCGGGCGGCGACCAGGGCTCGCTCGATGAGGGTCTCGATGCCATTTCACCGACGCGCTCGGGTCGCCATCTGATCCGGAACATCCTGGAACTCGAGTCACCGTTGATCGCCGCGGTGAACGGTGTCGCGGTGGGTCTGGGCGCTACGCTCGCCCTGTACTGCGATATCATTTTCGCTGACCCGAGCGCCCGTTTCGCGGATACGCATGTCAACGCCGGTGTCGTTGCGGGCGACGGCGGGGCTGTGATGTGGCCGTTGCTGCTCGGCCCGGCGCGGGCAAAGCACTATCTCCTGACGGGTGACTTCATCTCCGCGGAAGATGCCGCTGCCGCGGGCATGATTAATAAGGTCATTCCGGACGGGAAGCTTCTTGACCATGCGATCCAATATGCCGAATTGCTGGCAAGCGGCCCCCGCGACGCGCTTGTCTGGACCAAATATGCCGTGAACAAGCTGATCAAGGACCAGGTCGCCCTCAACCTTGACACGGCCGCAGCGCTCGAGGTTATCACATTCCGCAGCCCGGAGCGGACGGAGGCCGTCGCAGCGTTTCGCGAGAAGCGCAAGCGCTTTGCTGAGGGTGATAATTGAGGTGAGCACCCAATACTCTCCCCAGTTGGTCGCCTATGACGACGACACACTTGCGTCGTTGTTGCGTAACCGACGTGACATGTTAAGCGAGAAAATCGTTTTTTCACAGAAGCGAGCCGGGGAATGGCGCACGACGACCTGGGGGGAGTATGCGGCGAACATAGCGCGCCTCTCCCGCGCTCTTCTCGATAACGGACTTCAGAAGGGCGACTATGTCGCGATCATGGGCGATGTCTCGCAAGACTGGGTCACCGCCTATATGGCGACGGTTTGTGCGGGCGGCGTCGCGGTCGGAATCTATTTCACTTCTTCGACAGAGGAAGTGGAATATTATCTGGAAGATTCCAAAAGCAAGTTCATGTTCGTCGCCGGCGAGAAGGAGCTTGGCGTCATCCTCGGCGCGGCGCAGGCTGCGTCTCTCAGGAAGATCATTACCTTTGATCCGGACACGGCATCGTCAAACAACGTGGTGCCGCTGCCTACCTTCTTACGCGACGTTGGGGACAGCTCCTCACTGCTCGACGAGCAGGCAGCGCAGGTGCAGCCCGACGATATCGCCACGATCATCTATACCTCCGGCACTACCGGAAATCCCAAGGGCGCGATGTTGAGCCATCGGGCGGTGATAGAGGGTGTCGCCACGACGCGCTATTTCTGCCCGGCACTCTTCTCGGAGCCGCAGCGCGTCGTAGTCCATCTTCCTCTGTCCCATGTCGTCGGTCTTGGCCAGGGCATCGTCCTGCCGCTCATAAGCGAGGTGGTCCCTTATTTTGGCGATTCGGGAGCGGATTTCGGTGCTACTATGCGAGATGTCAGGCCAACCTACTGGATGGCCCCGCCGCGTTTCTACCAGCGCTACGCGGCGGAACTCGCCAGTAAGGTTAACGCCTCGGACCCGGCAAAAAGAAAGTCTTACCGCTTCGCGATGTCGATCGCGCAGAAGGCGCTCGCAAATCGTCAAAGTGCCGGTCCAAAGGATAGTTTCCTCCAGGCCCTGTTCGAGACTTGCCGCCGCGAGATATTTCTGCCGATCCTGGCCGAGATCGGTCTCGATCAACTGACCTACCCATATACTGCATCCGCGCCCATGCCTCCGGACGTCATGAAGCTGTGGCAGACATGGGGGGTGAACCTAAAGGAGTGCTACGGCCAGACCGAGTTGGTCGGCGCCAACGCAGCGCAGATGAGTGACTGGTCAAAGCCGGGCACGATAGGAGAGCCGATTGCCCATCCACGCTGGAAAACCAGGGTAGCGGGCGACGGCGAGATGCTCGTCAAGGGGCCGGGGCTGTTCGTGGGCTATCTCAACAAGCCCGACGAGACGCTGGATGCGCTGCGGGACGGCTGGCTTCACACCGGCGATATTGTCGAATTCAGACCTGACGGCTTGCTCGCGCTCATCGACCGGAAAAAGGAAATCATTAACACTTCCGGCGGGAAGTCGATCAGTCCGGCGCAGATTGAAAATGAACTGCGCCAAAGCCCGTATATTTCCGAAGCGGCAGTCTGCGGCGACGGCAGAAAATATCTCGTCGCGCTGATCGAAGTGGACCGCGTCGCGATGATGGACTGGATCAAGGGCCGGTCGGACACGATCCAGAACTATTCCGATCTGTGCACGTCCGAGGCAGTGATCCACCTTATCGAAGCGGAGGTGGCGAAAGCCAATCAGAGGCTTGCCCAAGTGGAGCAGATCAAGGCATTTTGCATATTGCCCGAGGAACTGTCGGTGGAAAATGGCGTGATGACGGCAACTCGCAAGAAGCGACGGAAGAACCTCAATAATCGATACAAGGACTTGATCGACTCCCTGTACGATGAATCTGAGGATATTCTTATCCGCCAGGCATTTTCCTAGAGCGTTTTCGAAGCAGATGGAAACGCCAGTTCGGCGAAACCAATCACCTGCTGGCTCGGAAAACGCGTTAAATCAAAAGACTAGAGCAGTCGAGCCGATGCAATCGGATCGGAATCTGCTCTAGGCCGAAAGCGGCCTGGCAAACGCCGACCATCGCTGGAATGGATTTCTTGTTGAAAGTTGAACAATGACAGGCGCACCATCCAATGCCAATGATCGATTTCTCTCGTCCACGGAGGAGATCATCGAAGATGCGCGCAACGGCCGGATGTTCATTCTGGTTGATGATGCGGATCGGGAAAATGAAGGCGACCTCGTGATCCCGGCGCAGATGGCGACGCCGACCGCGATCAATTTCATGGCAATGCACGGCAAGGGTCTGATTTGCCTGGCCCTCGACAAAAATCGGGTGGACCAGTTGCGCCTGGGCTTGATGAGTCCCAAGAACGAGACGCGGCACGAGACGGCGTTCACTGTTTCCATCGAGGCAAGGGACGGCGTTTCCACAGGCATCTCTGCCGCCGATCGTGCCCGGACGATAGCCGTGGCGATCGACGGGTCCAAGGGACCAGAGCATATCGTGACGCCAGGGCATGTCTTTCCTCTTGTCGCGAGGTCGGGCGGAGTGCTGGTTCGCGCCGGCCACACCGAGGCGGCCGTTGACGTCGCTCGCCTTGCCGGCCTCAACCCGTCCGGCGTGATCTGCGAAATCATGAAAGACGACGGGACGATGGCCCGGCTCGACGACCTCATGGAATTCGCAAGGCTCCATGAGCTGAAAATCGGCACCATCCGGGATCTGATCGCGTACAGGCGCCGCCATGATCACGGTGTCGAAAGGCTGGCGAGTGCCAGGTTCGCGAGCAAGTGGGGCGGTGAATGGATGGCGATCACCTTTCGCGTCAAAGGGGCGGAGAACGAAGCGCTCGCATTGGTCAAGGGACAGATTGATCCGGACAAGCCGACGATCGTCAGAATGCATGCCATGGACATTTTCTCGGACGTTCTCGGCCAGGCCGACAACCGCAGCGATCTTCTCTCGCGCTCCATGGAACTGATAGCTTCTGATGGAAACGGGGCTGTCGTTCTCTTCAGTCGCGATACGCCGCTTTCGCGCTTGCTGCGCGTCAAGGCCGGCGAACCGCTCGGTGACGTGAAAGAGCTTCGCGACTATGGCGTCGGCGCCCAGATCCTCGCTGAACTGGGCATCCACGACATGATCGTTCTGACCAATTCGCCGCATACGCCGGTCGCGCTGAAGGGGTATGGGCTGAACATCGTGGAACATCGCCAAATTTGAATGCACACTGATCGCGGCCGTTGAATTACTATCGCGGATAGTTGGTCCCGACGCCATCAATCCGCGGCAACATCATCGCGCCCTTGATCGATGCCAATGAACTGACTTCATTCCGCAACCTTCGGCGGGCTCCCTCATCTCTGCTGATGGTCGTCTGCGAAGGCCGATGGGTGCCGATTCAGGGAATGTGCAAGTCCATGTTCGGCGGCGAGCGGGATTCTTGCCCCTCTTATCCTCAGCGGCAGATCATTCCGCATGTGCCGTTCGGGCGGTGCGAGATCGGCATCTCATGCCGGTTATCTTGTGAGAGTTTGCGGAATGGAAACTTCAAAAGCGTCTCTGAACGACGACGCTTACACCAGTGAGGGCGTGTGACCAACCAGGACAATCTGCTTCAGGAATGTGTCGGCCCGGCATCTTTCAAGGAGGTTCTGCGCGCGATCGTAGGGTCCGGGTCGATCGTGGCGGCGGGGCGGGGCGCCGACAGGCGCGGGCTCACCGTTACGGCCGCGTCCTCCCTCTGTGTCGAGCCGCCAATGGTCCTGGCATGCATCAATCGAAGCGCCGAGGCGCACGACATCATCCTGAAAACGGGGACATTCTCCTGGAACGTCCTGTCGATTGACGACATCGCCCTCGCGCAGGGGTTTGCGGCGATGGACGGCAGCAGGGCGCCACTCATCTATTCTTCGGGTAACTTCGGTTGAATTGTTCATAATGAATAGGGGAGAAATTTTCCGGAAATACCAAGGCGGTCAACTTTAGACCATCCAATAAAAAGTTCGCAGGAAGAATGAAGGCGGCTCAGTCATCCGCAGCAGGTGCCGCATGATTGAGTGCACTTTTGATAGAGTGCGTAAGGTGATCGTGACCCACTCACCTTCGAGAGCGGAATGCAGCTGGTTTAAGGCGGCGCTGTATTGGCGACGCACCTTCAAGCTCTGTCAAGCAATGCGGCAAAAGGTCAGCGCATCTGCGCGATCCAGACAAAAAGGGGAGTAAAATGAAGCACAGACCTATTCTATCTATTTGCCTTTCGACTGTGGCATCGGTGTCGATCCTTGGCTTGGCAGTGACGCCCGCATCGGCTCAAGGCCAGCCGTTCAGCCAGGACGCGCAGGAGGAAGGCCGCTCGGCTGGTGACATCGTCGTCACTGCCCGTAAGCGGAGCGAGCGTCTGCAAGACGTGCCGGAGACGATTACCGCTTTCTCCGCCGATATGTTGACGAAAGGCGGCATCGCCAATGTCGATGACCTCGGCCGGCAACTGCCTAACGTCATACTGAACCGTCGCGGCGACAATGAACCCAATGTCGTCATCCGTGGCATTGGTGCGTTCGGTAACACCCAGGGTGTCGGTTTCTATGTGGACGATGTGCGCAACATCACCGATCAATCGGCACGGCTCGTCGACCTTGAGCGTCTGGAGGTGCTGAAGGGACCGCAGGGAACTCTTTACGGCGGCAGTTCCATCGGCGGCGCGATAAAGTTCGTGACCAGGAAGCCGAGCTATGAACAGGAAGGCCATTTCACTGTCGAGGGCGGCGAGCAGAACATT
>Ga0255338_1006190_pt1 | contig 10358 bp, 12 predicted proteins | sample MeOH1_35cm_T4_19_FD_203715 | JGI IMG/M metagenome (GOLD analysis project Ga0255338, IMG submission 203715) | Sandy soil microbial communities from University of British Columbia, Vancouver, Canada - MeOH1_35cm_T4_195 | ecosystem: Engineered > Artificial ecosystem > Sand microcosm > Unclassified ...
CAGGTTACGCTGCGTTGCCCGGTGGTGCCACATGCGCACGTTCATGGCCGGGCAGGCCAGCACGGGCTTGTCGGTGGCGAGCAGGATCGTGGTCGCCAGATCGTCCGCCATCCCCGATGCCATTTTGGCGAGGATATTCGCCGTCGCCGGCGCGATCACGATCAGATCGGCCTCGCGCGATAGCTGGATATGGCCGATCTCGCGCTCTTCCTTGAGGTCGAACATGTCGCTGTAGACATGATCCTCGGTGAGCACGCCGAGCGACAGCGGCGTCACGAACTCCTTTGCGCTCTCCGTCATGACCGCGCGCACGGCCATGTCCTTGCTCTTGAGCAGGCGGACGAGCTCGAGCGCCTTGTATGCGGCAATGCCGCCCGAGACGATGAGGAGAATGCGCGGCTGAGTCACCGCGTTCAGATGCTCTTTTGGCGGCCGCAAATCAATTGGCGCAATCAATTGGGGGCGGATCGCTGCATTTGGCGGGATGGACGCGGATATGGCCGGACTGACGCTTGCGTTCCGGGCGTAGACACTGTCTGGTGCCGGCCATGTTGCCTCATACGCGCGCCATGGTCGCTGCCGCCGCTTACGCATTCATGTTCCGCAGGAAAGTTGCGGGCGTGCATGACCACGCGGAAAATCGGGATTTGCAGATCGCGGCGGAAAGTCGCGGTCCGCATCTGCAAGCTTATGATGGCGACCGCTCGGCGCACTTCGGCGGCGATCTTCCCGAGCTGTATGATGCCGGCGACGAAGCGTTCGTCTCGCTCGCGATCGACGGCATGACGGCAGAGGGGTATGACCGACGCTCGTCGAGCCACTATGCGCTCAGAGCGACGGACGGGATGGTGCAACTCTATGACCATTCCGCAGGAGCGTGGTTCGCGTTCAGCATTCAGGTCATCTGACGGCGCGCAGGTCGCGGCCCCCGGCTCGCTGGACACGGACGCTCATTCGGATTGCGTCGCGGCGAGCCGCTCCCGGAGGCGGGGCGCGGCAAAGTCGATGAAGCGGCGCATTTTCAGAGGCATTTGCCCGCGTTCTGCATGAACCAGATGGACCGGCATGGGCGGCGGTTCATAGTCCGCGAGCACCAGCTTGAGCTTGCCCGCTTCTTGCGCGCGTGTGGTGTGGTAATGCAGCAGGCGCGTCACGCCGACACCCATGATCGCCGCCTCCAGCGCCGCATCGGCGGTCGTCACCACAAGGCGGGGCGCGACTGCAACTTCGACAGGCTGAGGCGAAGCCGAGCGGTCCTGGAATTGCCACAACGGCGACGGCGACAGCAGATCGAACGAGACGCAAGGCAGCCTTTGCAAGTCTTCGGGCCGGCGAGGCTCGCCGTGCCGCCCAAAGAGAGCCGGGCTGCCGCAGACGACGGTCCGCATGGACCCAATCCTGCTTGCGACCAGGGAACTGTCCGGCAGCGGGCCGATGCGGATGGCCATGTCGACATGGTCGTCGACGATATGAATGTTCCTATCGCCCAGCAGCAAGCGGACGCTGATCTCGGGATGCTGGGCGAGAAAGTCGGCAATCACCGGCAGAACGTGAAGCCGCCCGAACATGAGCGGCGCCGTGATGATCAGCTCGCCCTTGGGAGTCGTATATTCGCCCGCCGCCTCCTTCTCTGCTTCGCCAAGCTGCTCCAGGATGCGCCGGGCGGCGGACAGATAAGCGATGCCGCTGTCGGTCAGGCTGAGCCTGCGGGTGGTGCGCACGAGGAGCTTGGTGCCGAGATGCGCTTCAAGCTCGCTGATCCTGCGGCTGATCGTCGGGACCGGAACCCGCAGCAGGCGGCCGGCGGCAGACAGGCTGCCGCTCTCTACAACCTGCACCAGCATTGCCATGGCCTCGAACCGGTCCATCCTATATTTCCATATTCCGGAAAGATGATTTCCGATCTTAGCTGATTATGCTGATCGCTGAAACAGGTCATTGCTCCTTCAGGCCGCCGCACCGGCGGTGCCCTCAAGGAGAAACCCGATGTCCCGTCTCGCCATTCCGACCGTCGATACTGCCCCCGAAGCGTCCAAGCCGATCCTCGACGCGGTTCACAAGCAGCTGGGCACCGTGCCCAACCTGTTCCGCCTGATCGCCAACAGTCCCGTCGCGCTCGGGGCCTATGCCGGCTTCAACGCCGCGCTTGGCAAGAGCCTCGATCTCAAGACCCGGGAGCGGATCGCGCTGGCCGTCGCGCAGGTCAACGGATGCGATTACTGCCTCTCGGCCCACAGCTATATCGGCCTCAACATGGCCAAGATCAGCCCCGACGAAATCGCCCTCAATCGCCAGGGCGCTTCGGGCGATGCCAAGGCGCACGCTGCCGTCGCCTTCGCGGCGAAGGTCGCCCGCGAGCGTGGGCATGTGAACGACGCCGACGTCGCCGCGGTGCGGCTGGCCGGCTTTTCCGACGCCCAGATCGTCGAGATCGTGGCGCTCGTCGCCGAAAACAGCTTCACCAACTACCTCAACGAAGTCGCCAAGACCGAGATCGACTTCCCGGAGGTGCGGGCAGCCGAGGCAGCCTGACACCGGGCGGGTCGGGGTGGCATTCGCCCCCACTGCCCCCCGGCCCGCTTCCATCGCACTGGAGACCAGCCATGGCCTATGGGTTTCTCGATATCGCCACGACGCCGAGCGTTCGCGCTGTGCAGGACGACATGGGGAGCGGACCTTATTGGTCCGAATTCAAGGGCGACCGCGCCTTCGACCGCTTCACCGACAATGAGGCCGGCTTCATCGCGGCGCGGGACAGCGTCTACATGGCCAGCGTTTCGGAAACCGGGTGGCCCTATGTCCAGCATCGCGGCGGCCCCGCCGGCTTCCTCAAGCTGGTCGACGATCGCACCCTGGCCTTCGCCGACTATCGCGGCAACCGCCAATATATCAGCGCCGGCAATCTGCTGGCCGATGGCAGGGTCTGCCTGTTCCTGATGGACTATGCGCATCGGGCGCGCCTCAAAATCTATGCCCATGCGGAGGTCATCGGCCTCGATGACGATCCGGACCTGACCGCGCTCGTCACGATGCCCGAATACCGGGCCAAGGCGGAGCGCATCATTCGGCTCCATCTTAACGCGTTCGACTGGAATTGCCCGCAGCACATCACACCGCGCTTCACGGAAGCCGAGGTTGCGCGCGCCGTTGGCCCGCTGCGCGACAGGCTGGCCGAACTCGAAGCCGAAAATGCCGCGCTGCGCGCGCGGATCGATCCCCAAGGAGACAGATGATGACTGAACAACGCCCGCCTTTGCCACCGTTCACAATCGAAAGCGCGACCCAGAAGGTGAGGCTTGCCGAGGACGCCTGGAACAGTCGCGATCCGGAGCGGGTGGCGCTGGCCTATACGGTGGACAGTGCCTGGCGCAATCGCGCGGAATTCGTGAACGGGCGCGCCGAGATCATTGCCCTGCTGACGCGCAAATGGGCGCGCGAACTGGACTATCGGCTCATCAAGGAGCTGTGGGCCTTTCGCGAAAACCGCATTGCCGTCCGCTTCGCCTACGAATGGCATGACGCGGCCGGCAACTGGTTCCGGTCCTATGGCAACGAGAATTGGGCGTTCGACGAGACTGGCCTGATGCGCCGCCGGTTCGCGTCGATCAACGATCTGTCGATCCGGGACGTCGACCGCCGCTTCGATTGGCCCGAGGGCCGACGTCCCGATGATCACCCTGGCTTGAGCGAGCTGGGGTTTTAAGCTGCGGATCCGGCCCCAGTCCTCAGCCCGTCATTTGCCGAAGCGGGCGTTGATCCAGTTTGCCATCGTGTCCAGTGCAACCGGCGCCACTGTCTCCTCGATCTCGGCATATTCACCGGCTGCGCCGGTCTTTGCCGTCTGGAAGAAATGGTTGAGGCCGGGCAGCTCGACGATCGTTGCGTCCTTGTTGCCCTTGAGCGCGGCCCGGATCGCCGGGAGATTCTCTTTGGAGGGGACCTGGATGTCGAGACTGCCGTTGATGGCGAGCACCGGCACCTTGATCATGCGCAGATTGGGCGCGGGATCATATTGGAAGAAATAGCGGAACCAGGGCGTCGCCATCTGGGCGAGAACCAGCTTGGGATTGGTGCTGGGCGGCGCGCCGACTGCCGTCATCGCTTCGGGTGTGAGCACGGCGAGGGCTGCCGCCTGTCCTTCCTCAAACGTCGCGCCGCTGCCGATCGCCTTGAACAGAGCCGCATAGACTGGCGCGGCGCGGTCCATCTCCGCTTCGCTCAGGCCCATGGATGCGCCAATCAGGCGGCGCTGGGAGAGCATGAGCTGGACATTGTTCGTGCCTGGGCCCGCCATCATCACGAGAAAGGCCACGTCCTTGTTGGTCGACATGGCGATGGGGCCGATCATCCCGCCTTCGCTATGGCCAATGAAGCCGATCGCCTTGGGATTGATGTCCTTGCGGGTGCGCAGATAGGCGAAGGCGGCATTGGCGTCCGTCGCAAAGTCGGCCGAGGTCGCCTGGGCCACGTTGCCGGTCGACTTGCCGGTGCCCCGATCGTCGACGCGCAGCACGGCAATGCCGCGGCGCGAGAGGGAGTCGGCAATGACCCAGAAGGGTTTGTGACCGAGGACCGTCTCGTCGCGATCCTGCTGGCCCGACCCGGTGATCAGAATCGCCGCGGGATAAGGCCCTTTGCCCTGCGGCAGCGTCAGCGTGCCGGCCAGATGCACGTCTTTTTCGACCGGATTGTCGAAGGCCACATCCTCGGCGGCATAAGGGAAGGGCGGCTGGGGCGTCTGCGGGCGCTTGGGCGGCTGGCGCTCGGCGCGGGCCTCGCTGCGCGCGAGGTTCAAGGGCAATGCGGCACTGCCCTGCATCATCCACGTGCCGTCGAGACGCTGCTGATCGTCCGACAGTGTGCCTTCATAGCGTCCGCCAACGCTGTTGAGCTTGAAGCGAACCTTCGATCCTTCCCGGGACAGGTCCTGCACCGGCAGAGCCATGGCAAGCTGGTCCGGCGAATCGAGCGACACGATGGTGCCGCGCTCCGTGGTCCTGACATGCAGGATGAGGCGGAGGTCCACGCCGTTGCGCGTGGTCTTGCCGCTCCAGTCGCCGTCCAGGCCGGCGACGACGGGCTTGGGCGGCGGCATGCCCTTCCTGAGCTTGAGCGGCAGATCTGCGCCTTGCGTGAACGTGCCGTTCCAGGCCTGAGTGGCGGCGTCCCAGCTGCCTTTATAGGTGACGCTGAGCGGCGCGGCGGTGAAGATGAGCTGATCGCCGTCCACCTTGATGCTGGTTACCGGCAGCTTGCCCGGATTCTGGTCGGGGCTTTCGAGGTCGGCCTTAAGCGCGCCGTCCGCGCCACGGCTGATCGTGATGACCAGAGTCAGCGCGCCGCGCGGGGTTTCGAGCACACCATACCAGGGGCCGACGGGATCGGGGGAAGCCTGCGCCAGCGCGGCGGCGCCGATGTTCAGGCCCGCAAGGAGCAACAGTGCCAGCAACAAAGCCTTGAAGGTCGTGCGCATAAAACTCTCCCAGAGCAGTATGGATATCACAAATCGGCCGTATCGGGAGGCCGGGATATAAATCCGGACGATCCGCTGGACTGCGGTCAGTCCTCCGACATCAACAGGTCGATTTCATCGATGCGACGCTGCAACCTGCGTGCACCCAGCTGGTTGAGCCCCCACAGTCCCGCAAATGCCGTGACGAGGGTGCCAAGCGCCACCCATCGCAGCCAGATCGGGACGTGCTTTGCCAGCGCCGGGTCCTGGCCGTTCCCGATCAGGATCAGCGCCAAGCCCGGGATGAACGGCAAAATGTACCACCACAGGACGCTACTCAGCAGATCGCGCTGACGGGCCAGCTGCATGCGCAAAAATGCAGAAATTGGCATGCCGCCAGATTTCTCCGGCGAGATGGCGGAGCCACGGCGACGAATTTGCCATGCGACGTACAAAACGGCCGCAATCATCCACGCTGAACCGAGCTTCTGCAGAATGTGCGGCATGACAAGGAGGTTGCGACCGAACGCAATCGCCAAACCAATGCAACCGACATAACCAACGATGTTCTGACGGCGCACATTGCGGTAAAATTTGTCGGCGTGCGCGCGGACATCGGTGAGCGCGGGCGCATCATGTCCGTCTCCGGAGGCCTGCCAGGCGTGCTTCGGATCGAGCGTCATGCTTGCTTCTCCTCGGCATGATAGGGTTGGGCCAGCAACGCCTTGAGGCGATGGATGCGGACCGAGACGGCGCCGGCCGATAGCCCGGTCACCTCGCCGATCTCCGCAGCGGTGAGATCTTCCAGGTAGAGCAGCATCACCTGCCGGTCCGCAGGCTTCAGCATGTGGATTGCGGCCAGCAGGCGATTGGCCAGGCGGCGTTCGCCCGCTTCCCGTTCGGTATCGTCGCCTGCCGGCAGCTCCACGATGTCATCGAGCCCGACCAGCGGCACTTTCCTGCCCCGGCGGCCGGTGATCATGTGCGTCACCGCCACATTGTGCGCGATGCGATGCACCCAGCTGCGTTCCGCACATTGCCCTTCGAAGATGGCAAAGCTGCGCCACAGCGCGGCATGGATATCCTGCACGAGGTCGCGCCGAAGCTCCGGATCTGCTTCGTAGCCGCGCGCCAGCCGCTCGATCATCGCGCCATGCTCGCGGGCAGCCGCGACATAGCGCGCGTTTTGTCCCCTGCTCTCCGAAGTCATTGCCGTGCAGCCCCCATGAAAGGGTTAGTGCGTGCAAAGGCGGAAGTCTTACAAGCGGAGACGAAATTTCTGTCGTTCGATTGCGCGCCCGAGGACTCCGATCGCAGGCAGGCGCGCCGCTAGCCGAAGCTGAAATCGACGGGTGCGGAGAGCTCGGTCTTGCCGTCGAATGCGTGGGCACGATGCGGGCCATCCCGGTCGACCCAGTGCAGGAACAGATGCGCCGACCAGCGGTTTGGGTTGGGCTTGGTGCGGCCGTGGCGGTGATGAATGCCCTGATAGAGGACCGCATCGCCTGGCATCATCGCGACGCCCCGATACGCCGAGTCACCGAATCCGGGCTCGACGCGCGACGACGGCTCGCTGCGCTGTGTCTCGACTTCCAGGTCCCAGGCCTTTCCATCGCTATAGCCAAGCGTCAGCGACAGGCTGTGCTCGCAGGAATAGCGGTCCGAGTGAACGTGGCAGACGTCGCCCGCGCGGTAGACCCTCAGATAATCGTAGGTCGGCAGCAGGTCGCGATCGACAAGCTGGCTTACGATCGGCGTCAGCCCCCACAGGAAGCCGAGCATCGTCTTGTACTGGTAGCCATAGACATCGAAGGCCGGGCGCATCAGCAGATTGGGGTGCGTTTGGGCGCGGCTGAGCATGATGGGGCCGGCGCCCATGTCCTGCTTGAGAATGTTGAGAAACGCGGTCGCGACTTCCGGGGGGATCAGGCCCTGGAGATGCGCGTAACCGTCGTCCTGATAGCTGCCGAGAACCTTCATTGGTCTGAGGGCTAATGCGCAACCGGATCGAAAACAAGCATCTGCGAGGGGACTCGGAAACGGGCGCCGTGCGAACGGCGGCAAACGTCGAATGCGCGCGCCAATCGAAAGGGACTTACCAGTGCGCGAAGCCCCACATCGCAGCCGCTCCGATCGCGGCGGCGGCGAGCGCGACGAGCGTGTAGCGCAGCAGCCCGCCACCGGTCCGGACGTCGATCAGCTGGACATCCGGCAACGGCAGGGGCGGCGGGGCGCCGCCGGGCGGCGGATAGGCATCCTCGAGCCGCTTCAGAAGGCCGGGCAGGCGCTTCAATGTCTGGGCGGCATCGAAGATCTGGTCGGCGAGCTTGGCTTCGGGGCCGAGTTCGTCGCGCAGCCAGGCCTTCACATAGGGGCCGGACACGTCCCACATGTTGATGCCCGGATCGAGCATCGTCGCCACGCCCTCGACCATGACCATGGTCTTCTGCAGTAGCAGCAGATGCGGCTGGGTCTGCATGTCGAAGTCGCGGGTGATGGCGAACAGGCCGTCGAGCATGCCGCCGACCGACAATTCGCTGACCGGCTTGCCGCGCATCGGCTCGCCAACCGCGCGCAGGGCGGTCGCGAACTCGGCGACATTGTGGTGCGCGGGCACATATTGCGCCTCGAAATGGATCTCGGCGACGCGCTTATAGTTGCCGGTGATGAGGCCGTAGAGGATCTCGGCGAGCCAGAGCCGCGCGCGCCGGTCGATGCGGCCCATGATGCCGAAGTCGATGGCGACGATGTCGCCCGCTGCCGTCACGAACAGGTTTCCCTGGTGCATGTCGGCGTGGAAGAAGCCCTCAGCAATTGCCTGCTTGAGAAAGGTGTTCACGAGGCGCGCGGCAAGGGCCTTGAGGTCATGGCCGGCCGCGATGAGGGCCTCGCGGTCGCTCACCTTGATGCCGTCGACCCAGTCGAGGGTCATGACGCGGCCGTTTGTGCGGTCCCAGTCGATGCCCGGGACGCGATAGCCATCGACCCCGGTCATGGATTCCGCCAGCTCGGACGCGGAGGCCGCCTCGCGGCGCAGGTCCAGCTCGCGGGCGGTCCAGCGCTTGAGGTTCTCGATGACGAGCCGGGGGCGGAGACGGGCGACTTCGCCGCCGAGTTGCTCGAGATGGGCGGCGGCCCATTCGTAGGTCTCGATATCGCGGGCGAAGCGCTCGCGGATGCCGGGGCGCAGCACCTTGACCGCGACTTGCCGGCCTTCGGTCGTGGTGGCGCGGTAGACCTGGGCGATGGAGGCGGCGCCGACGGCTTCCTGATCGAAGCTGGCATAGATCTCCTCGAGCGGGCGCCCGAAGCTGCCTTCGATCTCTTCCCGGATCAGCGCGAAGCGGACCGGGGGGAGCGCGTCCTGCAGCATGAGCAGATCGTGCGTCGCGTCCTCGCCGACGATATCGGGGCGGGTCGCGAGCGACTGGCCGAGCTTGATCGCGGCGGGGCCGATCGCCTGGAAGGCCTCGGCATAGCGCGGCGTCTTGGGCACGCGGGCGCCGAAGCGGGCGATCCGGACCAGGCGGCGGACAGCTGCCGGCGTGTTGCGATCATGCTCGATGCCTCGGAGTGCGCCGTGGCGGGCCAGCGTGCGGCCCCAGACGAGGATGCGCCAGAGATGGGTGACGTGAGAGGTCATTTCTTCAAAGCCCCTCCCTTTTTGGTCGATCAGTGTCTCGCGACTCTGTCGAAGGGCTGCGGTGGAGCTCGGGCGCCGAACTCGCTTCGCTCGTCACCCACCCCGATCCCCTCCCTTGAAAGGGAGGGGCGATTTTCCCTTGGGTGCTCACTTAGACCTTCCAGCCCGAGTGGATGGCGACGAGGCCGCCGAGGATGGGCTCGGCCTTGACCTGCACGAAGCCGGCCGTCTCGATCATCTTCGCGAAGCTGGGCATGTCCGGGAAACGGCGGATCGATTCGATGAGGTAGCGATAGCTCTCCTCGTCCTTCGCCAGCAGCTTGCCCAGCTTGGGCACGAGCTTGTGCGAATAGGCGTCGTAGACGTCGCCGAAGCCGGGCCAGGTGGTGGTCGAAAATTCGAGGCAGAAGAAGCGGCCGCCGAACTTGAGAACGCGATGCGCTTCCCTGAGCGCGGCGGGAATGTCGGTCACGTTGCGGATGCCGAACGCGATCGTATAGGCGTCGAACATGCGGTCGCCGAAGGTCAGCGTCTCGGCATTTTGCGGCTTCCAGGTGAGCCCCTCGATGCCGCGCTTCTGGGCGCGTTCCTGGCCGACGCCCAGCATGTCCTCATTGATGTCGCTGACCGTGACCAGCGCGCCCTTGGCGGCCATGCGGAAGGCGATGTCGCCGGTGCCGCCGGCCATGTCGAGGATCGTCTCGCCCGCGCGGGGCTTCACCCGACGGACGAACTGGTCCTTCCAAAGACGATGCATGCCGCCGGACATGGCATCGTTCATCAGGTCGTAATTCTTGGCGACGCTGGAAAAGACGCTGCCGACCAGCTTTGTCTTCTCGCCGGGGTCGACCTCGCGGTAGCCGAATGAAACTGTCTCGCTCATGCGGGCAGGCTCTAGCGAAGTCTTGGTGCGGGAGGAAGGGCGGAGCGGGCGTTCAGTGAAAACGGGCCTGGACTGGGAAAACGGGCTTGGAACCGGCGCAACCCCACGCTAACAAACGCCCATCGGGGTCAGGCATCCTCCCGTTCAGGCACTCCCGCCCAAGCGATGCTTGTCGAAAGGCTCTTCCCTGACGGGAGGGCCGCAAAGGGGGTGTCATGCAGCCGTCCGTTTCCTTTTCCGAGCTTGTCCGCGTCTTTGCGCGCATCGGCTGCCTCAGCTTCGGCGGGCCCGCCGGGCAGATCGCGCTCATGCATCGCGAGCTGGTCGAGGAACGGCAGTGGGTCGACGAAGGCAGCTATCTGCGCGCGCTCAACCTCTGC
>Ga0255338_1006191_pt1 | contig 10358 bp, 10 predicted proteins | sample MeOH1_35cm_T4_19_FD_203715 | JGI IMG/M metagenome (GOLD analysis project Ga0255338, IMG submission 203715) | Sandy soil microbial communities from University of British Columbia, Vancouver, Canada - MeOH1_35cm_T4_195 | ecosystem: Engineered > Artificial ecosystem > Sand microcosm > Unclassified ...
GCTCACCCTTAAGCAGCGCCAATTGATTTCTCAACGATTGCACGGTTGCATTCTGCGCCATGAGTCGATCAATCTCTGTTTGCTTTTCATTCAAAGAGTTTTCACGTGCCAACAGTTGTTCGTCCAACTCTGCATTTCTTCCTTTAGCATTGCCCAGTTCGATACGCATATCGGCAAGCTCCTTGTCCAGCATCTGCTTTACAGCGAGAATTGAATCTTGTCTCAGCAAGGCTGTTTCTGCTTCTGACTTGTAACCCTGTCCCTGTTTATACTGATAGAATCCAGTTACCATCGCCAGTAACAATAAACCCGTTAGTGTTCCGGCTACCCACTTTGCTTTTTTCTCCGTAGTCATAGTTTTGCTTTTTAGTAATGCAAACCAATTACGATCCAAAGCTAGTGTTGGGGTATTAGAAGATGCTTAGAAGCGGGTTATAAACTCCTTAGAGAATTGAAGCAGCGGGAATTGTTATTGTAAAAGTGCTTCCGACATTTATTTTACTGTGAATCTCTATTGTGGCTTTGTGAAATTTTAGGATTTTCTCAACAAGTGATAAACCGATTCCATGTCCAGCCACCGATAAAACATTGCTGCTTCGATAAAAAGGTTGAAAGATATTGGGCAAATCTGTTTCACTTATACCTACTCCTTTATCACGAAAGCTGACAATGTTCCGACTTCCGCGTGATTGCAGATTAATGATGACTTCATGATCTGCACTGAACTTGCAGGCGTTGTCCATCACATTCAGAAATGCAGTGGTCAATAAGTCTTCATTTGCTTGTATAATCAACTGTCGCTCCTCCTCCGGCAAGTCAGGAGTGAAAGTCACCTTGTAATCCGGATGCTTCTCCAGAAGTTCCTCCTTACACTTCCAGATGAGTTCGTCAATGCGTAATGGGCGAAGCTCAATTTTAGTTTCTTCAGAACTCAATCGCGCAAGATCAAGTAAGCGAAGTGATACCTGATTCAATCGACGTACATCCTCCAGAACAGAACTGAGTGTTTCGCGGTATTCATCCGGTGTACGTTCCCGCAACAGAATAACTTCTACCTGCGAGGTGATAATTGTTAACGGATTTTTCAATTCATGCGAAGCGTTGGCAACAAATGTTTTTTGCAATTGAAATGTGGTTTCAATCCGGTTGAGCATTTCATTGAATGTTGCTGAAAGTAGTGCGATCTCGTCAGTCTTGTTGCCCTCATCAAGTCGCGTACTAAGATTGGTCGCGGAAATGGTATTTACTTTATTGACGATCTTACTGATGGGACGTAGCGCTCTACCCGCGTAAATCCAACCCGCCACTGCGACAATAATCAGTATAAGCACAAACGAACCGATCAAAACATTCCGAAGGTTCTGCATTTTTTGCCTACCAAATTTGTCGATAGCACTGGCCGTTACTACAAATCGGTTGTAATCGTCGATGTATTGAATTCCAATAAGTTCGACATCGCCGCTGTCTACTCGTTGTTCTCCTTCAAGTCTGATCTTGTCCAGAAATTCAGGTGTAGCGCCGAAGTCTTCGGCATCATTGTTTGTATAGAGAATTTCGTTCAGGTAATTATATACCGTTACATTCTCCTGGTAGAGAAGATCCTTTTTGTTCTGGTCAATAATTTTCAAAAGTTCCGCGCTTACAGCATCTACCTTGATTAACAATTCTGCGGTAGTGCTCGCTTTGTCTCGGAGTCGGTCGTAAAACTGATTTTCCCGGTACTGTGCCGAGAAATAATAAATCGCAAGGTGAGAACAGAACACAATGATTGCAACGATGCCAACGAATTGAAGTGTAAGTCGTGTCCTGATTCGCATTACTTCTCCTTCATGATGTAACCCATACCAAATTGAGTATGAATTAATTTATGTTCAAAATCCCGATCTATTTTCTTGCGGAGATAATTCACGTAAACTTCGATGACATTCGTTCCAGTATCAAAATCAATTCCCCAAACGTGATCAGCGATTTCTACTTTCGACAGGACCCGATTCTTGTTCTGAATAAAATACTCCAGCAGAGCAAATTCTTTAGCCGTTAGTTCAATCTCTACACCTTCGCGCGCCGCCTTCTTCGTTTCCAGGTTCAACGTGAGATCGGCAATACTCAATTCACGCGAAGGAGAAATAATTTTCGGACTGCGCTTTAACAAGGCTTTGATTCGTGCAAGCAATTCCTGAAACTCAAACGGTTTCGGGAGATAGTCATCTGCTCCCGAATCGAAACCTTCTACTTTATCCGCTATCGTCCCGAGTGCGGTAAGCATGAGTACCGGAGTTTGAACATTCGCAAGACGAAGTTGTTTGCACAACTCAATGCCGTTTATACCCGGAAGAATAATATCGCTGATGATCAGATCGTAATTCCCTCGCATCGCCATTTTACTGCCCACATTTCCGTCATAAGCAACCTCCACGTGGTAGTTATGCTCTTCCAGTCCCTGTTTAACAGAACGGGCGGTTTTAACTTCATCTTCTATGATCAATAATCTCTGCATCTTGTACAACTACAAAAGTAAGCCATGGTCCTAATAAAAAACGCATCGGCCTCTACAACCGATGCGTGCCGCCCGTAGTAATAGTACCCCTACTCATAAAACAAACGGGATAAATGGCGTTGTTACCGCCCAGCAACTTGCAAATGAAACAGTTTCAAATCTAATGGCATCAGGACATCAGATTATTAGAAATTGATTAGAAAAACTACGAGTTTAAATCAGTAAAACTTTACAATTGCCTTCAACTCCTCCGGTTTCAGAATACGGATTTTACTTCCTTGTGTCTCGATAATTTTCTTCGTCCGGAATTCCTGTACCACACGAACAACCATTTCTTTTACTGTTCCGATATAACCGGCAAATTCACTGCGGGAGAGATTGACTTCATTAGATTTTTCTTTCGTCCGGAATTTTTCCTGCAAAATCAGCAAGCCTAAAGCAACACGTGATTTCACAGGGTAACGTGCGAATACACTGATGTTATTCACCCACACGGTAAATTCGTGACTCAAGGATTTCATCAATACACGACACAATTCGTTGGATTCAGTCAGGCACTTTGAAAAATGGAGGCGGGGAATAAAATCACAGGAACATTCATCCATTGCTACAGCTGTAACCGGATGAACTTCATCGCAAAGTATGGGCCGATAGCCAAACATTTCACCGGGAGTATAGATGTACATAATCTGCTTTACCCCATCCTGACCCGTCTGGTAAATCTTGACTTTCCCCTTTCGCAAAATGTAAACACCTTTCGGACTTTTGCCCTCGCGATAAATAAGTTTACCCGATTTGAACTTTCGTTTCTGAACAGTTGCGAGGAGCGTTTTTTTGCTCCTCGTCGACAAGCTTTCCAGAATAAGCGAGTTATTAAAATAGAATTGATCTAGTTCGAATTTCATGGTTTAACAAAATAGGGTCTTTTGCGATAAAAGAAAAGAGACTTAAGTCCCCGCGGTGTTAAAAGATCAGTATGGACATTTGCAGGTGAATTTTGGTTAATTACTGTTTAAGTTAAATTGAACCCGTGATTTTCACGGGTTTTTTCAAAATGTTATGGATTCATCACTAAGAGATATCATTCTCCTTCACATCGACTCAGCGCTTGACGTTGATGATCTGGAGAACCTGGGAGATTATGTTCGCTCCGTATTCACAACCGAGAGTATTCCTGAATGGCAGGTGCCGGATTCGCTCAGGCAATTGCATGTTGAATTAGTCCGCGAGTTCAATGAGGAGAAGAACAGTGTTCGGCGCGTCCGTTTGAAAGCAGCGATCTCTTATTTCGAAGTAGACTTTACAGATTATTTTATAGCAAGGGAGATTGAAACGCTCCGGGAAAACATTTGATTCATTGCGCGGGGATTTAAGTTTCCGTTCGCTCTGATACACCCTAATTAGTTTTGCTGTATGTCGATCAAATATTATTACTCCAAACTGACCGCTGATGCGTCGAGTGAAAATCAGCAATACCGGTTGTTTGCTGTTATTGAGGATTCCTGGTACTGGGCCATCGAGTGGACGAATGCAGGTAAGGATTCACCTTCGTATCTGACCGATTTCAATACCGGCTTTATGAATAAAGCTGCGAAGGAGACCTTATCAGGGCTTTCTGAGATTCAAGCAAATCAGCTCAGGGTCAAATTCGGTACGTTTGCAGACTATATTGAACGGGCAGCCAGTGGATTCAGAAGTTACATTTCATGGATTTGCCCTGATGCCGAAATGAAAAATGTGATTTGGGAAATCTCAGCCGATTAATAGATGGTGATAGATGATAATTGTAACCTGCTGTGAACGCAACTAAATTCATCAAGCTACCCGAGGCAGGCATAGAATGGCTGCACAACAAGGTTAGTAAAAAGCAATTTCTCATCATTGCAAGTATACTTGTCGGACTTACCGCCGGACTAGCCGCAGTTCTGCTGAAAACCATCGTTCATTACATCAAAGCCTTCATTACATCCGATCACGGATTTAAGTACCAGTATATACTTTATCTGGCGTTTCCTGCAATCGGTATTCTTCTCACCATTCTCTTCGTAAAATACTTTCTGAAAGGAAAACTGAGCAAAGGAGCATCCTCCATTCTTCATGCGATTGCACGAAAAAATTCCAAGTTGCCCCCCAATCAGATGTACGCTCATGTTGTAACGAGTGCGCTGACCGTAGGATTTGGAGGTTCAGCGGGACTGGAGTCGCCAATTGTTTCTACCGGTGCGGCAATTGGCTCAAACTTTGGAAACACATATCACCTTACTTATAAAGACAGGACTTTGTTGCTGGCGTGCGGAGCGGCAGCCGGAATCGGCGCAGCATTTAACGCACCTATCGCAGGATTACTTTTTGCTCTCGAAGTATTATTGGCAGATGTAACTGTATCGGCTTTCATTCCTTTAATGATTGCGGCTGCTTCAGGCACACTGATTTCAAAAATAATTCTTCGTGAAAAAATCCTGTTGTCTTTCGATTTGCTCAAGCCGTTCAGTTATGGGAATGTTCACTGGTATGTATTACTCGGCATACTCGCAGGTTTTCTGTCGGTTTATTATTCGCGTACATTTCCGCGGATAGAAAAATATTTTAAAAGCATTTCGTCGCTCCGTTTACGATTACTTGCCGGAGGAACAGTTCTTGGTTTGCTCATTTGGTTATTTCCTGCACTTTACGGCGAAGGCTACTCGAGTATTGAAGCTTTGGCAGATTTGAAACCGGAACTCCTGACAACGAATAGTGCGTTTCAATCATTACTCGACAACGGTTGGATATTGCTGCTCTTCATTGGCGTGATCATGATGATTAAGGTCGTTGCAACTGCTGTAACTTTGGGCAGCGGAGGCAATGGCGGCAACTTTGCGCCGTCTCTTTTTGTGGGAGCATATCTCGGATATGTTTTTTCACGCTTGATCAATATGCTTGGCATCGCTCAGTTGCCTGTTGCCAATTTCACAATTGTAGGTATGTCGGGAATACTGACCGGAATATTTCATGCTCCGCTAACCGGTATATTTTTGATTGCTGAAGTTACCGGAGGATACGATTTGATGATTCCGCTGATGATTGTGTCAGCTTTGAGCTATACGATAGTAAAGTATTTTGAACCACATTCAATGGACACAAAGCGTTTGGCTAACAAGGGAAGAATATTCACACACGATCGCGACAGAAACATTCTCACGAAACTGAAAGTCTCTGATCTGATTGAAATGAACTTTCAGATTGTTCACCCGGAAACAAAGTTTGGTGATCTGATCAATACAATTACACACTCCAACCGAAGTTTATTTCCGGTAGTTGACAAAGAGGGGAAACTCGTTGGGATCGTACAACTGGATCACATTCGTGAAATCATGTTCAAGAAAGAGACTTACGACACGATACTGATACGACAATTAATGCGGCAACCCCCAGCAATCGTTCACCCGGATGAGGACATGTATGATGTAATGCAGAAGTTTGATGAAACGGGCGCATGGAATCTTCCGGTTGTAGAAAATGAAATTTATAAGGGCTTCGTTTCCAAATCCAGTGTGTTTGGAAAGTATAGACTGATGCTGATGAATAATACGATTACAAACGAATAACTTCCTTGCTTGCGGTTTAAGCAACATGCAGTCGCATAGTTCGAGTTGAAACTGCTGTCCGATATAAATTATTCACGCTACATTTACTGGCATGGAACTACAGGATATTGCCAGAAATATCAAGCGTTTCCTCTACGTGCGTTTTAGCCTTCATAAGGACAAGGAGGAGGAAACCGAAATTGTAGAATCAATCCGGGGTGGAGTGGAATTCAGAGGTATCAACGTCTGGATTCTGATTTTCGCGATTCTTCTCGCATCGATTGGCCTAAATGTCAATTCAACAGCTGTCATTATCGGTGCCATGCTTATTTCTCCTCTCATGGGTCCGATAATGGGCGTGGGGCTTGGATTGAGCATTTTTGATTTTGAATTGCTGAAATCAGCTGGAAAGAATCTGACGGTGATGGTGGTAGTCAGTTTACTGACATCGACATTATACTTTCTGCTATCGCCGCTTCACGAAGCTGAATCGGAACTACTATCACGAACAACACCAACCATTTGGGATGTGCTTATCGCATTGTTCGGTGGCCTCGCCGGTATTGTTGCCGGTGCCTCGAAAGGAAAGGGAACGGTAATTCCCGGCGTGGCGATTGCTACTGCATTAATGCCTCCGCTCTGTACAGCTGGTTTTGGTCTCGCGAATGGAGATTTCTATATTTTCATCGGTGCATTCTACCTCTTTTGCATCAATGCTGTCTTCATTAGTTTGTCGACACTCGTTGTTACGCGGTTATTGAAGTACCATCCTGTTCTCTTGCCTGACAAAGCTCGTGAGCGCCGGTTAAGAAATGTTATATCAATTGTTGTAATTATTACAGTAGTCCCTAGTATTCTAATTGCATATTTTACTGTTCAACGGGAGTTATTTGAACAGCGTGCAAGAGATTATCTGAAAACTGAATTTGTTCTCAGCAGAACGTTTGTGCTTGCAGAACGCGCGGATTATAACGGTTCGACGATAGATATAGTTCTTGCCGGACATACGCTTCCGGAAGACAGCATTGCGCTTCTTATACAACGCAGATTAAATTATAAACTCGGGGACGCAAATGTTCGCATAACGCAGGGAAACGATTATACGGACGAGTTTGATATTAATGAATGGAAGGCCGGGCTTGCCAATGAGTTACTCGTTGATAACAATCGTGTGATCAGCGAGCAGCAAGCTTCGATAGCAATGCTAAATGATGAACTGACCCGACTCAAGTCAAGCTACCCTGTCAATGAAATAGCAAAAGAAATGAATGCTCTGAATTATGCTGTTGCAAAGCTTGCTATTCACGACAATCTATTCTATGATGTTGAACGGAATGTTCAGGATACAATTACGATTGCTTACATCGAATTCATCAAGCTCCCTTCGCGAAACGACCAACGGAAGATCCAGGATTGGTTGTCGTTACGTGTGCAAACTGACTCCTTGTTACTGGTCAGTCATTCGAAATAAAGTGTTGAGAAACTTAAGTCACCGCTAACACCAGAAACCTGAGATTAAATTGCATTCAATTACACCTGTTTCTGTACCATTCAGGATGTGATTCATTGTGTGCGCAACCTCCAATGCCGCAGCGGTAATGCGCACAATCAGCATGCATGATTCTGCCAGCGAGTGTTTAATCGTTGGCAGAATTTCCATTTCTTAAAATTTCCTTAAAAGTCAGTCGTGGTGATTTAAGTCTCCGACTCTCCAAAACGCCGCGTGGTATTTTTGTGATGTGAGATGCGCGTTGCGTTCTCACTCTTAGCGTAATGATCGGGAGAATCCCGCGAAGTGTGATCATTACTAATTCTTGTTATAGAAGCTGTTTGCTCACCGGTCAATGTCATGGTCGACTGGTGAGTAAAGCTTCATTTAAAACCTGATGTTATGAAGACGATAGTATTAGAAAAGAAGATGACACCAGCTTACAAATCGTATGGACTGGGCTCATTCCGGACAATACCACAACTCAAGCGATTGACTGAAGAGGAGTTGTTCAATATTGAAGTAGTTGGAAATGTATTACCATTCAAGGTCAACGATTATGTGATCAATGAATTAATTGACTGGAATAATATTCCCAATGACCCAATATTCAGGCTGACATTTCCTCAGAAGGAAATGTTGCATCCGCTACAGTTTGCTGAAATGGAACTTGCCTTAAAGCATAACGCAAGTAAGGGTGAGATAAAAGCAATTGCCAACTCGATCAGGTCGCAACTCAATCCGCATCCAGCTGGTCAGTTAGAGTACAATGTGCCATCACTTTTCGGGAAGAAGTTGCACGGACTGCAACACAAGTACGGACAAACAGTTTTGTTCTTTCCGGCACAAGGTCAAACGTGTCATGCGTATTGCACATTTTGTTTTCGCTGGCCGCAATTCGTAGGTATGGAAGGAATGAAATTTGCAATGCGCGAAACCGAACAGCTGATTGATTACTTGCGCGCTCATCCTGAAGTAACCGACGTTCTGTTTACGGGTGGCGATCCGATGGTCATGCGGACCAAAATTCTGCGCGGGTACATCGAACCGCTACTAAAGGCAAACCTGCCGAATCTTAAAACCATTCGCATCGGAACGAAAGCTTTAGCTTATTGGCCATACCGTTTTACAACCGATGATGATTCGGAGGATTTGTTGCGTCTGTTCGAAGAAGTAAAGTTGAGTGGCATTCACCTCGCGTTGATGGCACATTTCAGTCATCCGGTTGAATTGTCGACAGATGCAGTTGCAGAAGCTATTGCTAAAATCAGGGACACGGGTGTGCAGATCAGAACACAGTCGCCGGTACTTCGACATATCAATGATTCACCATCGGTGTGGGCAGAAATGTGGCAGAAACAAGTTTCACTGGGTTGTGTTCCGTACTACATGTTCATCGCACGGGACACCGGTGCAAGAGAATACTTTGAAGTTCCGTTGGTACGTGCGTGGGAGATATTTCAGAACGCCTATCAGAAGGTAAGTGGAATTTGCAGAACAGTTCGGGGACCAAGTATGTCCTGCACTCCGGGCAAGGTGCAAGTGTTAGGTGTATCCGAAGTTCCCTCTGTTGTCGGAACTCAAAAAGTATTGGTGCTTCGTTTTCTGCAAGGACGAGATCCGAATTGGGTTGCGCGTCCCTTCTTCGCGGAATATGATTCGAAAGCTGCCTGGATCGATGAGCTGAAGCCGGCTTTTAATCAGGAGAAATTCTTTTTTGAAGAATGAACAGCTGGCAGACATATCTGATTCCTGCATCCTATTTTCTGATCAGCCTTGCCATTGGAATTTTTGTGGAGAAGTATGTTCTCAATAAACTGTCGCGTCCTGTTCAGAAAACAAAATGGAAGGTCGATGACGTTCTATTATCATCCTTGCGGGGTATGGCGATGTTATGGTCGTTTGTAATCGGCTTATACCTTGCCTTGCGGAATTCAGATCATGGAATTCAGAACAGTGAAATTGTCCGGAAAATATTTTTCGCAATTGTCGCACTTTCGGTTGCCGTGGTGATAAGCCGGATCCTCGTGGGCTTTATCAGGTTCAAAGCACGAAGTGCGGGTTTATATCCATCGACTTCGATTGTAACCAACATCGTTCGGATTGCTGTTTACGTCATATTCGGACTGGTTGTGCTGCAAATGCTTGGCATTCCTGTAACGCCCGTTCTTACGGCGTTAGGTGTTGGAGCTTTAGCAGTTGCTCTTGCCTTACAGGATACGCTCACCAATCTGTTCTCCGGAATTCAGGTTGTCGCATCGCGACAGGTACGACTGGGTGACTACGTAAAACTGGACTCGGGCGAGGAAGGTTACGTTGCGGATATCACCTGGAGGAATACTATAATCCGGGCTTTGGCGAATAATTACATTATCGTTCCGAATTCCAAGGTGGCGAGCGCCATTGTCACCAATTATTATCTCCCCGAAAAAGAAATGGCTGTACTTGTTGAACTCGGCGTGAGCTACGGAAGTGACCTGCGTCGTGTGGAGGAGGTGACTATTGAAACCGGGAAAGAAGTGATGAAGAACATTGCGGGTGGCGTGCCGGATTTTGAACCGTTTATAAGATATCATACGCTCGGCGATTCATCCGTGAAATTCTCAGTCATACTTCGTGGAAAGGAATTCACCGATCAATACCTCATTAAGCACGAATTTATAAAAGCACTTCTGGAAGCATTCAACGAATACAATATTGAAATACCGTATCCAACACGTACAATATTGATAAAGGAAGGAGTGTCGAAATGAAAGAACGCTTACTAATCGTATCGAATCGCTTGCCTGTACAAATGGTGGAGGAG
>Ga0255338_1006192_pt1 | contig 10356 bp, 8 predicted proteins | sample MeOH1_35cm_T4_19_FD_203715 | JGI IMG/M metagenome (GOLD analysis project Ga0255338, IMG submission 203715) | Sandy soil microbial communities from University of British Columbia, Vancouver, Canada - MeOH1_35cm_T4_195 | ecosystem: Engineered > Artificial ecosystem > Sand microcosm > Unclassified ...
TGAGTACATTGCTTTGGGAGAGATTCATCACGGGGAATGAGAGCTTCAAAATGCTCTCCATCAAATGCATCTTTTGATAAAGGTGGTAACTTATCCATTTCCTACTGTGTAATCTTTCTTGGGTTGTTTTATTTGTTCACGTACTCTTTGTGCCCGCTTCTCAGCTTCAGTAAAAAGCTTAAGCAACTCCTGGTATGCTTTGCATTTGCCCCATGCTAGACTGTACGCCTCCAGGAACTTGTCCTTGTTGGGGTAATCCTGTGGGTTGAGTAGTGGCGGGGTTAGCTCCAGCATTAAGAGTGGCTGCAAGCTCCGGAGGAACTCCTCCTGTTTGGAGAGCCTGTTCAGGTCCTCCTCCTGTTGGAGTAGCTTGTTGAGTTTGGAAGAATCGTTCTGCATCTCGTAGTCCTGTATCCTCAAGAACACTAATTAAAATCTCCTTGATTTGAGGCTGGACTCCCTCAAGTTGTAATAATTGTAGCACTGTTGGGTTTGAAATTAAAGTATTAAGTGCTTGCTGACGAGCATTTTGTAGTTCCACATCCGCACCTGAAGCCATACTCTTTACATCAGGGATATAGTTAAACGTCCCATTAAGATCTTCAGGAACGATGGAAAGTTGCGCTCCGTCTCCCATTTCATTCATTCTCATCTTCGGTTTAACCGAGATTTTATACGGATCTTTTTCTTCAGGGTTTTCAATAACAGGATATTTAGGAGTCTTTGCAGCATCCATCATTTGCATGATGTCATCATCTGATACATTGCCACTCATCCCTTGAATAATATCCCCAATGTACCCCATCGCCTCATCAGAGATCTCCATCTCATCAAGACCTGCTCTTTGGAAATAGTTAAAGAGTTCAGTACCGACAATTTCTAAAAGATATTCCTTTTTATCAGGATCAGCGAATAAGAATTGTTTGTTATTTGATAACCACATGCTCATCATATCTTGAATTGCCTCGGCTATAGAAGTTTGATTCTTCTGATCCCGTGAGTTTTGTTGTTTGGTGCTTTGTCTTATCTCAGTAGCAGTCTTATCAGGACTAAATGGATCAACGCCACCAACACCTTGAGAAAGGTCTCCCATAGCAGTATTAAAGGCTGCTTTAAGCGCAGCAAACGTCTGTTGAAATGTAGCATCTGACTCCCTTCCTTGTTGGTATTCGGTTACTGCGTCTACTTGATCTACAAGCCAGATAGCATCAGGAGCATCAACGATTGTTTCAATTCGAGCCTTCCCCTCAAGAACTTTCTTTGGAGGACTTAATCGCTTATTCATTCCGTCTAAATATCCATTAAGACAGGCTTGAATTGCTCTCCACAATGGAAGAACTGACTCGGCCTCACTCTCACCAAGCGGATCACCTTGAATCGCGTAATAACGAAGCTGAACTACGTTAATCTTTTTATGAGCATAAGGATTTGGGATGTCTCGAAGGATAACCTTGTAAATCGGCGAGAAGGTAATATATCTATCAGGTCGTTTCTCAGTTACCACTTCAAGCACAGGAAAAGCTTTGTCGTCACCCATTCTGTCTTCAAGACCTTTATTGTGGAGGATTCTGTTATTCCATCTCGTATCCCGTCTGTCAGACTTGCCTTCCTTCATGCGAAGCTTTAACTCTCCAAGTCCAGGATAGAGAGGTTTTTGATCCGCTTCACTTACGCCTTCTAGTTCATCAAGCGTCATCCATGATCTTTGTTGAAACCACTTTGCGTCTCTGATGTGTTCACAATTGGGGTCCATACCACAATCACGTATATCTAAAGGAATGAACTCATTCCCATCAAAAAGATACTTTCCATCAGAATCCTTTACACAAAGCCAAGGAACTTCTGCAAACTTTGATGCATAGAGTCTCGTATCTTGCTCTGAAAGCCCCCACTTCTCAAGCATTGACCCTGAATGATTAGCATTGTCCCATTGAAAATCAATTACTGCGTTGTTAAGCCTTGCGGAGAGAACGTCTCCCCCTTCACGAGGGACTAAACGACCTCTAAGTTTTGCGTTCATTAACCGTGCGTTCTTTTCGATAATAGTTGTTCTGAGTACTGGATCAACTACTTTTGAGTAATACGGCCAGTCAGCGGGAAGCTTTCCATAATACGCATCTGTTATATCGTTGTAGCCGTTTTTTCTTGTTTGACGGTGCTCGTTATCCTCGTTCCACATATTGTAGTGAGCGACAACGTCTCTGAGGATCTCTGAATCATTTTTGTTCGTCTTAATCGGGCGGAAGTTAGCCATGAGGTGATTTAATCAGGAGGGGAGGAGAGGTATTCAAGCGTCCCAACTTTCACGCTTGTTTCTTACTGCTTCAATAAGATTATCAAGGGAATGAATATGATAATGGAGTTTAATTGCCTGACACACTGAGCAGATACGGATAAATTCATTGTCTGTAAATTCAAACATATATGAGGGTAATTCTGAGGTTTGAGGTGATCCACAGCCTTGACATGACCATTCTTCTGTTTTGTTCTCCTGCACTAAACCGAAGTTAGCCCCTCCCCATTTGGACCAACCATACATCTTCCGCGTTACTTCCTTTGGGTTACCGTGTAATTCGACCTTTCGATCTCCAACAATAATTGTTTTTACCTTCATTGGAGCAGTTTTGCAATTATAATACTCTACTCTAGAGTAGTTTTCAAGTCCTAGAATTTTAACTCTACCTTATCAGAGTTTTTATTTTTCTTTGGTGATTCAAGCTTTATTTTTGGTAACTTCACTTTTTTTAGCTTTAGCTTTTTTGGCTTAGCTACACTTGCTTTAGAAAGTTTTATCTTCTTAACTTTAATCTTTCTTCCTCCTGTAGTTTTTATTATTGAGTTACCACTTTTATCTAGTTTGATCTTTTTAAGTGCTGTTGCCTCCTGTTTTGATAGAAGTCCTTGATCTCTAAGACTATCTATCACCCCATCGCTTGCGAATTGATCCCCTGCCGCGCTTACAGTCCTTCCCTTTTTTAGTTGATTTATTAACTCATCGTGGCTCATTGAGTCAGCTTTAGAAGTTATGTACTGCGTTTTGACATCATTTATATGATTAGCAACGTATGCATATTGAAGCTGAGACGAATCTACACCTAATTGTTTATATGCCTGATCTTTGTACTCCTGGGGGAGATTTGTCTTATATACTGAAAGAGCTTTATTTATGTTCCAGTTTTGATTACTGAAAGCATCAATTCCCTCACCTGGCGTAGGAGGTGAAAGATCAATCGTCTTCACAGAACCATTGTCGTTGTAGATGATTTTATTTCCTACAGCCTGAACCGCACCTGTTAATTCAGCTTTTTGTCTTGCGATACTTTCCTGTGCTTTGTTTTGAAGCTGTTGTTTAATATCCGGCTTCTTCTCTTCGGCTGCTGCCTGTTCTAAGCCTGCAAAGTCTGGGTTTTTACCTTGTAAAATCATTGTTTTAGCAGCGTTAATATTTTTATTCATTAGGCTTTTCTGCTGTAAGAGATCATAATTCTGTTTCTGTAAAGGACGTTCGCTTGTGATTCTAAAAGGTGAAAAGGCATTTTGAGCCTGATTTTGATTTGGAATAGGCTCTCCTGCTTTATCTACCCGAGCTGGAACGGTCATAGAAAGTCCGGGAATTTGAGTAAGAAGTTGTTGTACTTGTTGCTCTAGAATACCCGCATCAGTATTTGCTTTTCTCTGATATGGATCAATAAGTCTTGCCATCCATCCAAGAAGCGCACGATAAGGAATAAGTTGTTGAGGATAGTTCGAGATAAATCGTACCATTCCCTCAGGACTTCCCTTTGTTGCAGAAACTAAATCACCGATATTTTTTACATACGACTGATCTGCAAAGAAATTACCATACTTAGCTACAGCATTTAAAATAACATTTAATTGATTTTGATCAATCGTTTTATTTTGCTCTGCATCATGTAAAGCCGAAACAAAAGCGATAGGAAAACCAAGTCCTGGAGGAAGCTTTGCATATGATACCCAATTATTACCGATTTTAATAGCATAAGGTTGCATGCCCGCTGCTCTAAAAGCTGCCTTTTTTGTTGCGTCCGCTGGTTCTGCCCATGTACTTCTTCCACTAACGACGAGCATAGCTGTTGCCGCTGCTGCACTAGAACCCAATATGGCCTTTGATAATTGTTCTGTTTTATTTGGTGCACCTTTAAGAGTCAAAAATCCAGCAGGGGAATACTCAATTCCTTGTTTTAAGATATTCATAGGAGTTTGAACAAAGGGAAGAGTAAATTTAGCAATCGTACTGGTAATAGGATTTGAGCTTGCGCGGGCTTTTTGAACTAATCCTGTAAAGTCATCAATTGAATTTAAGAGTGTCCCTTGTCGCTTTGTGTGTAATTCACTTCTAAATAATCTATATTTAGCATTATCCAATGCTTGTACTTCAGGAGTTGGGACGCTTACCCCCTTACCTTTTCGATAACTCAATGCTGCTAGCTCTCCTCTCTGAGTAAGCTTTGTAAAAAACTGATCTGATGCTTCAAGAAGTCGAGTCGGAAGATTAAGATTTGCAACTCGTTTACTTGTACTGAGCGGTATTTGTCTGACATCTAAATTACCTGTGACTATCTTCCCTCTAAGTGAATTAGCAAACTGATGAGCTGCATCATGAAGACTTCCAAAGTATCCCTTTGCGTATTGTGCCCCCTCTGCTACAAACTGTGTCTGATTTTTACCTGTAAGTTTTGATCCCAAAAAATCAAGTGCTCCAGTTAACGTTTTCTCAACAGGTGCAATCAAAGCAGTATTCAAAAGATTTGACGAAGCATTGATAATATGTGTATTTGGAGATGACAACATAGAGTTATAACGTATCAAATCAATCTTTTCCGATAATGTGGGCTTAATAAATGTTCTATAAAAATCTGTTGCTTGTTTGAGATCATTAAAATCTACCCCTTCAGCTGCCTTAGTTACTTTTGCAGTATCTTTTTCAACTTTAAGCACAGCATCCAAGATGGCGTCTCGTGAAGTGATAAGTTTTGGATCTGCACCAATACTAAATGACTGTAATTTTCTAGCAATATCTGTTGCTTGAGACTTAATTGCTACTAAATTATCTATATATGCCTTATCTACTTTTCCCGAATCTGCCGCTGCTGCCAATTGTTGACGGGTTTTAAGAAGTCTTGCTGCAAAATCCTGCGTCTGTGATCTATCAACTACTTTACGAAGAACCTTAGCTGAGTTATTGGCAGTTTGAATCACCTCTTGATTAGAAAGTTTTTTACCTACCACTTGTTCTATCTGTGGTTTTACCTCCTGAATAACTTGATTTACCTGTTGCTTAGCTTTAGGAGAGATATTTAATTTATTAGTATTAAAATAAGGGTTTTCAGAATTGGGTATTTTTGCTATACTCCCACCTGATGAGTCACCAGTCAAAGAAGAAGGATTTTTGGGATTATTTAATCCAATTTCTGGTGTTTGCGACGATCGTATGGATAATCTTTCATTACGTGCCTGGAGGGGGATGTTCGTACCCATACGATTGTTAACTTTTCCACGTATATTCTCAGTTGCCAAACCCAAGCTAAATCTATTTTTAGTCTTTCCTACTGCTTGAAGTGTTGCATCAAAAGCATTAGCTAGCTGTTTATTCGACAGATTCCTCGCTCCTTGTCCGAATACATCGGTTGCGATAGCTTGTATTTCCTGCCCTAGTTGACCGTAGTTTTTCTTACCTCCTGTTTGTTGAACATCCACGACAAAATTTCTAATTTTTTTGATTGTTTGAGGATCTGCAACCTTCTTAAGATAAGCTGCTTCTTTACTAAATGTTGCTCCTACTTTTCCTACCGGCGCTACGAAAGCAAGATTTCCAACATCCTCTACTTTACTTCCTAGATCACCTTGTGCAAATCTCCCTTGACTTGCCCGCTCTAGAGTACGTCCTATACTTGGAGCCATACCAATTGTTGCATCATAGAGGTTTGAGGCTAGATCAGGGGTCTGCACAGCTCCTTTTACTGGCTTGATCCTTGTATATTTAGCCTGTAATTCATCTGCTTTTTTACGAAGTTCCTGAGAAGTTGGAATCTTCTGTAATGTTTTCCCAATTACTTGAACGCCTTGCTGAATTGGTTGAATAAAATCTTGATTCCAATTATAAGGCTGCCCTGTCATAGCTTTATCAGTTTGACCAAGTAAATTATTAATTAAAGGATTAGGTCTTCCAGCTTTGTAATTAGCCACCCTTGCAGCACCCGTAAGGGGTTCAGTTATTGGCTCGATGTATGGATTCATAAGGACAGGATAAGAAAGATCCTGTAATCCCTCCCATGGACCACGCTTCCTTACGTCTTGAGCGACTTTACCCATCCATTGAATAGGATTATTTCCGGTATTATTAAAAAAAGGTTGTTTTTGATTAGCCTCAACTTGCCTAGCATAATTATTAGCTACAGTTTTTACTTGAGGATTTGTGACAGTTTGACGGATAAAATTAACCTGCCGAACAATAGGGTTACGTTGAAAATCTTGCTTTGCAGCCTGTTGGGCAGCTTGAAATCCCTGTCCGAATTTCTGTTGTGCTACTTGGGCAATTCTGCCTAATGTGTTTTGTATAAGTCGTGGGTCCACACTGAAAGAATAGAGAGAAGTGAGGAGAGGTTATCAACTAGAGCCCCAAATTATATGGATCGTTAGGATTTCTATAACTAATTGCACCTGTATATTGTTGTGAGGATGGCGCTTGTCCGAGATTTCCTGTAGCTGCGGTATTTTGACCTAATGATGCATTCATATAAGTATTATCAACTTGATTCGTAACATTATTTAAAGAATTTTGTGTAAAATCAGTATAGTTGCTTAATCCTAATAATGCTGACTGTCTCTGTGCCTCGAGTGTTTGAGCAAACTGTCTATTCTGTTGTTCAATAGCAAAGACCTCGCTTCTAAGCTGTTGTAGGGCGTTGAGACGGGCTTCTGCTTTCGCTTGACCCAACATTGCTCTACTATTTGCTATTTGAAGTAGTTTATTCTGAAAATCCCTATTAGCATTCCCTATTGCTGACTGTTTCGATTGTTCAAGTTGTAAAAGTCCTGTTTGATATTCGTTATCAACTTGATTTCTCTGGGTCTCTACTTGATTGACTAAATCTGTGTATTGTCTGTTTGTATTACCAAATTGACGTGCTTGTTCTCGTGCCTGGATCTCTGAAATAGCCCCACCTGCTGAAGATGAACCACCAAATCTCTGTTGTGCTCCTATTTGTTGTTCCTGATATTGTCTTCGTGCATCTGCTAACGCACTCTCGTAAGTATTCGTAGCTTTTGATTTCTGTTGATCGAGACCTGTATATGCTGATTGTTTTTGGTTACCGAGTGCTGAAGCGTTTGTTTTGTACTGTGCCTCTGCTTCTGCGAGCGCGCTTGGGTAATCTCGCCTGACCGCTGATTCTGCCTGATTAAGATAATCAAAGGCTGGGTTATAAACATTATTAATTTCGTTAGTAAAGTCTTGATAACTACCAAAAGTACGCCCTGTACCTTGATCGTAGTAAGTTGAAGGTTGAGATGGAGCTGATGGAGCAGGGCTACCACCCCCCGTACTACTTGTTCCTAAAACTCCAGTGCTCGTAACTGGTGCTCCTGTATTTGAATTAATACCAAGAGAATAAGCTGAATTGTTTAATGGGGCATTGTATGTTTTAGAAACGGTATTATATGTCCCGGGAATACTTTGATAAACACTTGAAGGTTTTGAACTATTAATTGGTTTTGAGCTCATCGTTGCCATGAATGAAGAGTAATAGAACCGAGGGAGAGGTTGTCAAAGGGTTTTATGATATAATATGCCCGTGAATAAAATATTAGCTATAATTCTTGCTATAGGTTTACTTTGGTTCGGAGCTTTTGTCTTCAAGATCACATCTTATGAGACTATTTCCATTGCACCAACACCAACAGTAATACCGACGTACGAACCTCGGCCAACAGAGATACCATTATCTGCTGAAAAACTTGAAACACTCGTTAATAAGTGGCGTATCTCTCAAGGACTTCAATCTTTTATACATAGTGAGGATATGTGTAGAATTGCCGAAATACGATTAGTTGATATAAAAACAGATTGGTCACATAATGGATTCTCTGCTGATAGATTTTGCACCCAACTATGTACAATAGGTGAAAATCTTGCTCGCGGATTTTCTACCGAACAAGATACACTTAATGGATGGCTTGCTTCACCAGATCATCTCGCCGAACTTAAAACTCCTTATACCCATACTTGTATAAAAACAGATCAAATACGTACTGTTGAGATATTTGGATATTTTTAGATCGACCACTTCCTTGTCATATTCTGATTTGTACGGGTAACTGTGGCTACTTCTTCTTTATTCTGTGGTTTATCAAATGAAGTAACAAAGTATCCTAATGCTCTTAATCCATCAAAATGATGTCCATAGCGTCTATGATCGTCCCATTTAGGCATGATCTGTACTCCTGAGTCAGTTTGACGTTTAATCTCAAGCCACGTTAAGTTCTCTATCTCCTGAACTAACCAATCTAGTTTACGATTAATAAAAAGTCTTGGCTTACCTGTCCCTCGTTGCATCTTTCCATAACTTGCTAATTTCTCAGCGACTATCTCATCCCAACCTTGCGTATCACCTGTAACCTTCTCTACTCGATCCAACTTCATGCCTAACTTATGTAAGTTCTCCTGTAGTCTTTCATCAGGATAATCCAGCCAGCCGTTAATTATTCTTAAATCTCCTATCTTTTGTTTTCTTCTTGATACTATCTCACCATCTGATAAGCCTTTCTCCCTAAATCCATCAACTACGTGAAGATCACCCTCACCATCTACGCCAATAAGTAACCATGCAGCCGGATCACTAAATCCTCCATCAAGCACTTCATAGTAGTCATAAGCCGGGGTTGTGGAGTATTCCATGAGATTTTTCTCTCTATCCCACCAGCTACAGACTAAACCTACACGTTTAATAAATTTACCAAATCTACGAACCTGAATAGCCTCATCTGAGAGATTAGCTTGCATTTGATCCTTCTGTAATTTAGTGAGGTAAGGATTGTCATCCCATGAGGCTTCTGAGATAAAGAGGTCTGATCGTCCAGTTTGCATAAAAAGATCATCGTAGACCCATGTCATGCCCTTTACAGGGGTCATAGACATGATGATGTCCAAAGGAATACCAGCTTCAACACGAACCGTACACTCTTCCCATATGTCCTTAGGTGGCTCCTCATCAAACCAAATCACACGTTTACCAGCTCCTTGAAACTTCTCTCTTCCTTGCTCGTAGGATTTAAAGTTTAACCGTGTACCATCAATAAGCTCTACTTCTCCCCATGTACCAGCCTTAACGTAAGTAATGTGTTTAATTTTACTTTTAGGAATATACTTCTCTAGCTTCTTTTGTGTGGTTTCTTTCTGAACATCATATGAAGGACAAGCGCACCAAATCTCAATAGGTAGTTCTACTTTCTCTTTTTCACCTAATGCGTAGCGTGCTACTTCCTGAGCGCACCCTTCAGTTTTACCTACACGATTACCCCAGAAGAGTATACGAATAGCTTTATCTGACAATCTAAACTCCCTCTGCTTATCATGTTCTTTAGCGTACTTCAGTGGATTCTCCGCTATCCTCCGTTGTTTCTCCATCAATAATTGTAGGATCTCCAATTTGTCGGATCTTAGATTTGATAACTGTGTCAAGTTGGTCATCTGTTAAATTAAAGAAGTTATTTTGAACTCCTCCTGGTGCCTCCTTTCCTCCAAAATGATCATTCATAAGTCTTTCAAGTAACCACTCTCTTGATTGAACTCGTTTAATATTACTTAGTGCCCATTCAGCTTTTGCTTGCTCGATCTGGTCGGAAAAATCGGAGTCTGCTCTCTTCCAATCGGTGATAGTATCCTCACTCTTTCCAATAGATGCTGCTGCTAATTTCTGTATCGGAAGTTGCCTAAAATACTCAAGGAATTTAACTTTGAGTTCTTTATTCTTATCTTCTGTCTTTGGTAGGTTATTTGTCATAGGTTATTTTTTATAATAAGGGTTTTTAGGGTGTGGCATCTCTTTATCTAGTAATTTTTCTAGTTCTTGTTGTAAAAAATCATAGTCTTTCATTATTGCCTTATATTTAATAAAAAATGCTACAGGTACTTCTACATACCAACCTTCTATGTCTTTCTTTAGTCTAGAAATAAAATATCCCTCTTCAGCACAACCAAAAATTCTTATCTTCATTCCACCTCCACCAATCCTTTCTTAAGATAAGGATGTAGCTTGCCACCGCCTGGAATAGGCTCTACATCAATACCACCATTTTTACTCAAGTTGAAGAATAATCCCTCTTCATCTTTTTCCC
>Ga0255338_1006193_pt1 | contig 10355 bp, 9 predicted proteins | sample MeOH1_35cm_T4_19_FD_203715 | JGI IMG/M metagenome (GOLD analysis project Ga0255338, IMG submission 203715) | Sandy soil microbial communities from University of British Columbia, Vancouver, Canada - MeOH1_35cm_T4_195 | ecosystem: Engineered > Artificial ecosystem > Sand microcosm > Unclassified ...
GCTTCCCGGCGTCACCCTGATCCGCTGTGGCGGGCACTTCGAAGGCGGGACGGTGCTGCACTGGGCACAGGGAGTGGAAGGGCGGGGAGCACTGCTCTCCGGGGACATCCTCCAGGTGGTGCCGGACCGGCGCTATGTGAGCTTTATGCGCAGCTATCCGAACCTGATCCCGCTGCCGGCAGAATCGGTACGCCGCATTGCAAAGTGCGTGGACCCCTATGCGTTTGAGCGCATCTACGGGGCGTGGTTCGACCTCCGTGTCGCTGCGGACGGAAACGCCGCGGTGCGGCGCTCCGCGGATCGGTACGTCCGCGCCCTGGGCGGCTAAACGGGTTTGGTTCGGAGCCGCCTCCGGCAATGTGTCTCTCCAGTGACCCGCACTGGAGAGGACGAATGCCCACCCGATTAGACCTGGAAACGCTGCTGCGAGAGCAGTTCGGACACGATGACTTCCGCCCCGGCCAGGAGCGCATCATCCGCTCGCTGCTGCGAGGACGAGATGTGCTTGCCGTGATGCCTACGGGGGCAGGGAAGTCGCTCATCTTCCAGCTCACCGCGCAACTCCTGCCCGGAATCACCGTGGTCGTGTCTCCGCTCATCGCGCTGATGAAAGACCAGGTGGACGCCGCCACCGAGCGCGGTTTGCCGGCCGCGGTGATCAACAGCACGCAGACGGCCTCCCAACTCGAGGAATCGCTCCAGCAGGCGGAACGGGGAGAGCTGAAGCTACTTTACGTGACCCCGGAACGGTTCGAGAAGCCTGAGTTCGTGGAGCGGCTGCGCGCCATCGGCGTCTCCCTGCTCGCTGTGGACGAATGCCACTGCATCTCCGAGTGGGGTTATGACTTCCGCCCCGCGTACCTCACCCTCAAGGGCGTGGTGGAGCAACTGGACCGGCCCACCCTCCTAGCACTCACCGCCACCGCTACGCCGTGGGTCCGCAGAGACATCACCGAACGCCTGGGGATGCGGGATCCGGAGGTGAGCGTCCACGGCGTCGACCGGGCGAACCTGTTCTTCGAAGTGTGCAGCGTCCGGACGGAAGACGAGGACCAGCGCGTGCTGCGCGCGCTGATGCTGGGAGATGAGGAAGGCTATCCCGCCGAGTTAGCTCGACCCCTGCGAAGCGCGATGCAGGGCTGCGGGATCATCTACTGCCTCACCACCGCCGCCACGGAAGAGACCGCCGGTTGGCTGCGAGACTGGGGCATCGAGGCGGACTACTACCACGGTCAGCGCACCAAGTCGGAGCGGGAGCGCGTGCAGAACGGCTTCATGTCCGGCGAACTGCGCGTGATCGCAGCCACCAACGCGTTCGGGCTGGGTATCGATAAACCGGACGTGCGGTTCGTGATCCACCGAGACGTACCCGCCAGCCTGGAGGCGTACTTTCAAGAGGCGGGCCGCGCCGGGCGCGACGGCGAACCCGCGCGCTGCACGTTGATCTATCGACCGGCCGACCTCGGTCGCGCCGCTTTCCTGGCGGCCGGTTCCACGGTTTCCGGGGACGACCTTAACCTGATCCGAGTGGGCCTTCGAGAGCAGCACGAGTCTACGGTCACAGAACTGACCGAGCGCATCGACCCGGGAGCCGCCAAAGTGCGGAGAGCGTTGGAAACCCTCGCCCGTCGCGGCATTGTGGAATTGGAAGGCGACTCCGTGCGTCTACTTCGCCCTGACTTCGACCCGGAGAAGGTGAGCCTGGAAGCGGAAGAAAGCCGCAAGGCGTACGAGAAGAGCCGGGTGCAGATGATGCGCGGCTATGCCGAGAGCTGGGACTGCCGCCGCCACTCCCTATTGAGCTACTTCGGCGAAGAACTGGGCGCGGAGCGTTGCGACTACTGCGATAACGATTGCCGCACGGACCGCCGGGGCGAGGCGGAGCCGGAGCCGGAACCAATCCCCTTTCAGGTGGGCACCGAAGTCCGACACACGAGTTGGGGGCCAGGCGAGGTAACGGCCTGCGACAACGGCGCCGTAACGGTGAATTTCGCAGCGGAAGGCGAAAAGACGCTGGCGACCGAGTTGGTGCTGGAGCGCAATCTGCTGGAAGTAGTGGCAGCTCCTCCTAACGACGCTCTACCGGAAAACCCGCCCGGAAAGCCGCCGTTCCAGGTGGGAGAAAGCGTCGAGCACGAAGGTTATGGCACGGGCGAAGTGCAACGCGTCACCGAGACGGCCGTAGTGGTGCTCTTCGAGAAGGCCGGCTACCACACGCTGGATCTAGAGCGCGTGATGGACCAGGAGTTGCTCACGAGCAGCGACGAGCGCTAGGCGCCAGGTAACGAACAGCGTGCCGAGGGGTTGAACGGCAATGCCGGCTCGCATCAATGAAGTGGGCCGGCATTGCACTCAGTTGCGGCTTCCGCAGACGGATACGGGAGACCGGCTCGGTCCGAATGACCCAAGGTGGCCGGGAGGGGGAGGTCCTGGAGGCGCGCAGTCAGTGCTTCGATGCGGGCGACCGTCTCCCGGGAGGCGGCACGGGTGCTTTTCCGCTGCTGGACCAAGTCCCGCGCTACGACCTTGAGATCGGGCAGCACGCTGCGTAGCTCGGGCAGCGGATGCCGTTCACCGATTCGGCCCAGGGCGGTGGTGATGGCCTGGATCAAGTCGTTCCGTCGCCAACGGCTCTGCGCGTATTCTTCCAGCATCTCATCAATGGGATTGCGCGCACGCCGCCGAATCACGAGATAGCTCAACAGGTTCAGGAGCATCGCGACGACGACGAGCAGCATCTGAAGCACGCCGAACCAGAAATCCGACCGGGCGGAGCGCCCCGCAAAGCAATTGCGCAGCGCCGCAACCAACGGCTGGATTGCCCGCGCATCTTCCAGTTCGCCCAAAGCTTCCGCCGCCGCGGCCTGCACCCGCAAATCCTCGTCTCGCAGCGCGTGGCAGAGTGGCTCTACGGCAGTCGCTCCGTAATGGCGCATCGCCCGCGCAGCCTCGACGCGGTCGTCTGGCGCCGCCCGGGTCAGCCGCTCTCGCAGGCCAACAAAATCGTACCTCCGCTCGCCCGCGGTTCGCGCCGCGTCGTCCATCGATTCGCGGAGCTGCCGCAGACGAGACGTATAGTCGTGCGCAGATTCGCCGGTGCTTGAATGCTTGGCGTCGGAGTTGCGCTTCATGCTCTTCCTGACGGAACGGTTGGCGTGGAGGTTTCGGCAGGTTGGGACGGGTAGGGTAGGGCTTCGGACCGCATTGAATCACCGGATGCGGGCAGGGGAAGGTCGCGGAGGCGGGAGGTCAACGCATCAATCCAGGCCACGGCTTCCAGCGAGGTCTTCCGCGTACGTCTCCCGTGGCAGATGACGTCCACCGCCACGATCTTGAGATCCGGCAGCACGCGGCGTAGCTCCGGACTTTCGGTTTTCTCCCCGAGTTGGAGCAGTGCCTCGGCCAGCACCCGGATCAACTCCGTCTTCCCATTCCGCCGCTCACCCCATTCGGTTATTGCGCTCCACCAACCCTTCAATCCAATCTCGCAACGAAACCCAAGCGATAACGCCAGAAGTAATAGCAGAAGTAGGAGCATCCCGAAAACGGAGCCGATTCCGAGCCAAAGGCTCCGCATGGCGGAGCGCCCTTCAAAGCAGTCCTGGAGTGCCTCCGCCAGCGGACCGATGGCCCGTTCATCTCCAAGCTCCGCCAGCGACGTAGCCACGGCGGCTCGAACCCGGTAATCGGGATCTTTGAGGGCAGCACAAAGCAGCGTCACCGCCGGCTCTCCCTGCTGGCCCAATCGCCACGCGGCGTCTACTTTTGCCGCAGCCGAACCGCCTGAGAGACGTGCCGCCAACTCCGAGAAGTCATCGCCCAGCGGGTCCTGCTGGCGCCGTGCACCCTCAACGGCCGCACCCCACTCGGCCACCCGAACCGCGAACGCATCCACCCCAGCGTTATTTCGAACTCGCTTGACTTCCATCGCGATTACGATCTACCCGAAGGATCGGTTGCCGACGTATCCGGAACTGAAGAAACAGATTCGACCCTTATCATCGGGAGACCCGGACACAGCCCCCCGCCTCCGGGTCTGAAGAGGCCGCCGGCAGAGGCAATCCATGCGAATCAATCTCAGGAGTGGAGGAAGACACCGGCAGCGCATGCGACGCGGCTGTCAATGCCTCGATCCGGTCGGCGGCGAAGAGGGAAGCGTTACGAGTCTCCTTTTCCTGCTGCATGCGGTCGCGAGCCACAGCGCGCAGTTCCGGCACCAGGCGGTGCAACTCGGGCCGGGGGTTGCGCTCGGCGATCTTGACCAGCGCCTCCGTGATCGCACACGCGACCTTGCTCCGCAGCCGCCGCCCGCCGAAGTAGCGCAGCGAGAACTGCGCTCCGATATTCGCGAGCGCCATCATCCCTCCGGCTTTGACCACCATCGTTCCCCAGAGCAGGAGCACAAACATCAAGATCACCGCCACGATGACCAGTGGTCCGACGTAACGCTGGGTAAGCGCGGAGCGACCGACGAAGCACTGCTGATAGGCGTCCATCAATGGGGGAATGCTCTCGTCCAGCCCCAATTCTCCCAGCGCATTAGCGGCTGCGGCCCGCACGGTGAGGTCCCGGTGCTTGAGAATCTCCACCAATATCCCCTGCGCGCTTTCGTCGCCGATCTGTCCCAATGCGGTGGCAATTGCTGCGCCGAGGGCGGGATCACAGTTTTGCAACGCGGACAACAAGGAGGGCAGGGAGGTGGGATCCCGCAACTCTCCTAAGCCCTTCGCGGCAGCCACCCGTACGTCCGCGTGGGGAAGGGCCAGTGCTCTTCCTACGGTTGCTACTGCCTCTGGACCCATTTCCACCAACTGCGCAACCGCCCGCACGCGAGTGCGGGGCGCGCTGTCACGCAACAGTCTCGAGAGGCGCTCAATCTCCGCGCGCCGTTCTTCCGGGCTGTCCAATCCGCCCTCGATTCGATGATCACGTGGCATTCGGATCACGGATCTACTCTTCTCCGCGGAGCACCGCGCATGGTTTGGCCTCCTTTCTGCCGGCCGGCACGGGTAGCGTATCGGCATTCTGGTGGGGTGCGGCCGCTGGTAAAGGTAGATCTTGAAACGCAGCCGTCAGCCATTCGATGCGCTCGACCGCCTCGCGAGTTTCTTTCCGCATTGCGCGGCCGTACTGAAACCGATCGCTCGCCACTACGCGCAAGTCGGGAAGGAGGACGTGGATTCCGGACCCCGGTGTACGCTCGGCGACCTTGAGCGCGGCGCGTAGAAACGATTGCGGAGCATTCCGCTGGCGCAATGCTGCCAGGAAACAGATGAGATAGAGCAGTAGTTGAAGCAGCGGAGCAACGGCCAATCGATGGTGAGCACTCGACCAAGCGATTGCCCCCAGGTACGCCCCGAGAGAGATCAACACAACCGGCACCACCCAGCGTTGCCGGCGAGCGGATCGCCCGGCGAAACAACGTTAGTAGGCTGCAATGAGGGGGCCGATGGCGTCGGCATTGCCCACCTCGCCGAGTTCCAGCGCGGCGGCCTCTCGCACCTTCAATAGATCGCTCCGAAGCGCCTCCAGCAGAAGCTCATACCCTTCCGCACCGCCCACATTGGTAATCGATTTGACCGCTGCTACTTGAACTTTCGTGTCGAGATCGATCAACGCACGTCTCAGGGCGGCCGTTGCGGCTGGACCAAAGTAGCCCAGGCGTTCGACCGCGCGACGACGAGTCCCAGGTGTAGGGCTTTCCAATTGCCTGCAGCATTCCCTGAACGCCATCTGTTCTTCGCTGGTCAATCGGTCGTTGCCGGGGAGGCTCGAGGTTTGCTCTGGGACGGTCGCCGCGGTGGACGCTGCTTCGACGCGGCTCAAGTTCATCGCTCGATATGCTCTAACGCCACCATCTCGGTGACGCTCGGGACTGGTAGCGACTCGAAAACAGGTGCCGGCGCGCCGGACGGAAGAGGGAGATCCGGCACGACGGGACTCATCGCCTCGATGCGCTCCGCGGCCGCACGCGAGGCTTCTCTCGCCGGGCCACTAAACTGCAGACGATCATTGGCAAGGTCCAACCTCTCAAAGTCTGGCTCACTCAAATGGACACGCGGCAAATCCTCGGTGGTCGCTGGGCTTCCCGCGGGACGCGGTAGCTGCGCCACGCTCTCCGTGAGCCGCTCGATGCGCCGGGCGGCTTCGCGCACCGCCGATCGTGCCTCCGCGCTGTGATGCAGTGGGTCGCGGGCAATGGTGTTCAGGTCGGGGATCAGGTTGCGCACCTCGGGCTGTGGGTACGTTTCGGACAGGCGGGTGATTGCCTGGACAATTGCAACGGCCGTGGCACTTCGACGACGTTGGTTCCGGTTGTACTGGAAACACCAGGTACCGCAGATTGAAATAAGTGCCACCCCCCGATCCCCAAGTTGCCCCGTGACTATCAACCCCCATATGGCAGCATATAGGGCGATGAGCAAGACTCCACAGAGGAGTTGAACCCGCGGAGACCGCCCGACCTGGGTGTCACGCAGCGCGCCAACGAGAGGCTGTAATGCACGAGGATTTCCCCGGCGGGCGAGCTCGGCTGCTACTAACGCCTGGAGATCCCGGTCTTTCAATGCGGCCAGAAGCACGTCATCCGCTCCGGCAACGCCCATCCGACCGATTGCGGTGATGCATGCCTTCCGGACCGGAAATGCAGGATCGTCAATGGCGATCGCGAGCTGATCCAGGGCAGCGGGTGCATCAATTCGGCCGAGTGCCTCGATGGCTTTCGCGCGTACGGATGCTTCTCGATCCCGAAGCAGTATCCCCAGGCTGTCGACGCCCCGGATGCCAAACTCGGCCAACTCCACGGCCGCCCGAGCGCGAAATGAGGTCCGTCGCGCAGCCACCCGCTGCTGCACCTCGTCCCAATCGGGGGTTCCCGGCGGTGGCGCGCTATCGTAAATTGGCAAAGTCTGTGGTGGGCATCGCCGGTACACGTCAACTTGCTCCCGCTCGACACCGGACATCTACCACCAGGTCAGAGTACGGGCTGCGCGCAGAACACCCGCACTCCGCGCAGGAGGAAGAAAAGCGCGGCGCAGAGTGCCCACTCGGTGAGAGCGGCAGCGAGGAAGCCAATGCTGCTAACCACCCCCTGATACCAGGGACCCGGCGAGATGGTGAGCAGGAGTGCGCCGCTGGCCATCACGACCCAGGGAAAGAACGCTCCAAACAACAACGAAGCCCACGGCCGGTTTGAAGCTAGTACCAACAGCGGACCAAGCACTGCCCCGGCCGATGCCACGGCCAGACAACTGACCCGAAAGAGGTCCCGCCCATTAATGGCGCCCGACGGAGGCGGATGTAGCCCCCAGTTCTTGACGATTCCAGCCGAAGCGAGTAATGGCAGTAGCGTACCGCAAACGCCGGCGGCAATGCACGCGCAGAGCATGCCGCTCGCCGCGCACTCACCCACAATCCGCCAGTTGAATGATCTGCGTTGAAACTGGTCCATCAGTACAGCGGGCAAACAGCCACTACCTACTCATTACTTCATCCAGCCTCAACCGCTTTCCTTTAGTGAGCCTCGCGGGTTTGCGTCGCCCCGGGGGCAAGCTCGAGAACGCGATCACTTCCCGCCGAAGATCCGGAAGAGGCGCTTCAGCGGATCGTAGTATTCATCCACCACGCGCTCTTTGAGCGGAATGATCCCGTTGTCGGTGATGTTGATGTGCTCCGGACACACGTCGGTGCAGCACTTGGTGATGTTGCACAGGCCGATGCCCAGCTCATCCTTTAGCAGCGGCAAGCGGTTGCCGGTATCGAGGGGGTGCATCTCCAGGCTGGCGGTGCGGATCATGAACCGCGGACCGCCGAACTGGTCCTTCAGATCGTGGTCGCGCAGCACGTGGCAGACGTTCTGGCAGAGGAAGCACTCGATGCACTTCCGAAACTCCTGCACGCGGTCCACCTCTTCCTGGCTCATCCGCCGGGTGCCGTCCGCCTCCTTCGGCTTGAGCTGCAGCTTGGGGATGCGCTTGTTCACCGTGTAGTTCCAGGAGACATCCGTCACCAGGTCCCGGATGATCGGGAAGCTCTTCATCGGCGTGACGGTGATCGGCTGGTCCAGCGGCAGGTCGTTCATCCGCGTCATGCACATCAGGCGCGGTTTGCCATTGATCTCCGCGGAGCAGGAGCCGCACTTGCCCGCCTTGCAATTCCAGCGGACCGCGAGGTCGTTCGCCTGGGTCGCCTGGATCTCGTGGATGGCGTCCAGCACCACCATCCCCTCGGTCACCTCGGCGGTGTATTTCTTGAACTCTCCGCCGGCGGCATCGCCGCGCCACACCTGGAAGGTCGCGTTTGCCATCTATCCCATCTCCTCGATGACCTGCTTGAGCTCCGCCGGCATTTCCGGGATCGGCACTTTCTCTACGCGCATGGAGCCGTCCGCGGCCTTCTGAACCACCACGTGCACCTTGCCCAGCTCGGGGTCTTTGGTCGGGTAGTCGTCCCGGAACTGGGCGCCCCGGCTTTCTTTCCGCAGGATGGCCGCACGCGCGATCGCCTCGGACACGGTGAGCATGTTGTGGAGGTCCATCGCGGTGTGCCAGCCGGGGTTGAACTCCCGGTTGCCCTCCACCCTCACCTTTTTCGCGCGCTCCCAGAGGCCCGTCATCCCTTCCACGGCGCGCTCCATTTCGTCTTCGCGGCGGACGATGCCCACGAGGTCCTGCATCATGTCCTGCAGCGAGTACTGCACCTGGTATGGCCCTTCGCCGGAGGCAGGGCGGCTGAACGGCTCGACCGCCCAGGCAGCGGCTGCGTCCAACTCGTCGTTGTTGATCGCGCCGGCGCCGTGCTCCTTGGCGAAGGCCGCGGCATATTGCCCGGCGCGCATACCAAAGACGATGAGGTCCGAGAGGGAATTGCCGCCCAGGCGGTTGGCGCCGTGCAGACCCGCGGCACACTCGCCCGCCGCGAACAGGCCGGGTACGGTAGACATCTGCGTGTCCCCGTTTACCCGCACGCCACCCATCATGTAGTGGGTGGTCGGCCCCACCTCCATCGCCTCCTTGGTGATGTCGATATCCCCCAGCTCTTTGAACTGGTGGTACATGCTGGGCAGCTTGCGCTTGATGTGCTCTTCCCCCTTGGGGATGCGCTCCTTGATCCAGGCGATGTCCAGGTACACGCCGCCATGGGGGCTACCGCGTCCCTCGCGCACCTCCCGATTGATGCAGCGGGCCACGTGGTCGCGTGTCAGCAGTTCCGGCGGGCGGCGCGCGTTCCGGTCCCCCTGGGTGTAGCGCCAGCCTTCTTCCTCGCTGTCGGCAGTCTGCGCGCGGTAGTTCTCCGGGATGTCGTCGAACATGAACCGTTTGCCTTCGCTGTTGCGGAGCACGCCACCCTCGCCGCGCACCCCCTCGGTCACCAGGATGCCGCGCACGCTGGGGGGCCACACCATTCCGGTGGGGTGGAACTGGACGAACTCCATGTCCATGAGTTCCGCGCCCGCGTGGTAGGCCAGCGAGTGGCCATCGCCGGTGTATTCCCAGCTATTGGAGGTGATTTTGAACGCCTTGCCGATGCCGCCGGTCGCCAGCACGATGGCTTTCGCGCGGAAGAGAACGAAGCGCCCCCGCTCCCGGGTATAGCCGAAGGCGCCGCTTACTCGCTCCCCGTCTTTCAGCAGGTGAGTGACCGAGCACTCCATGTGCACGTCGATGCCCTGATGGATGCCGTGGTCCTGGAGCGTGCGGATCATCTCGAGACCGGTGCGGTCGCCCACGTGGGCGAGGCGCGGATACCGGTGCCCGCCAAAGTTCCGCTGCAGGATGCGGCCATCCTTGGTGCGGTCGAACACCGCGCCCCACTCTTCCAGCTCCCGCACGCGCTCCGGGGCTTCCTTGGCATGTAGCTCCGCCATCCGCCAGTTGTTCACGTACTGGCCGCCGCGCATCGTATCGGCGAAGTGCACCCGCCAGCCGTCCCGCTCGTCCACGTTCGCCAATGCGGCGGCCACTCCGCCCTCGGCCATGACGGTGTGCGCCTTGCCCAGCAGCGACTTGCAGACTAGCCCCACCGTAACGCCGGCCCCGGACGCCTCGATGGCGGCCCGCAGCCCCGCTCCACCGGCGCCGATCACCAGTACGTCGTATTCGTGTGTTTGATATTCAGCCATGAGCGACTTTGCTTTACATGCGCTGGAAGGGCACGAGAGCCATGTCCGCCGCGCGCTTGAGGAGTAATGGAGTGGTGGAGTATTGGGGGAGGGAGCCGGAGCGTGGGGGCTATATCTCCGCCCATTACTCCCGGCTAAAAGAAGCGAACGTCCGGAATGACCTGGCTGGCGACCATGCGGATGTACAGATCCGTCAGGATCACCGCTCCGAGGGACGTCCAGGCCCACTGCATGT
>Ga0255338_1006194_pt1 | contig 10351 bp, 13 predicted proteins | sample MeOH1_35cm_T4_19_FD_203715 | JGI IMG/M metagenome (GOLD analysis project Ga0255338, IMG submission 203715) | Sandy soil microbial communities from University of British Columbia, Vancouver, Canada - MeOH1_35cm_T4_195 | ecosystem: Engineered > Artificial ecosystem > Sand microcosm > Unclassified ...
AGGGTTTTATTCTTCTCAGCATCCGATCCCGAAAGTGACTTCAGAATTTCTTCATCTTTTAAAGCCGACACTTTATTTAAAGGTAGATCGAACGCAAGAGCGCCGTCTGGTTTTTGATACCCCAAAGACTTAACAAAGAAAGCTAAAGACCAAATTTCTTTGTCAGACAAGGAGGTAAAAGGCGGCATGCCGGTACCCGGCACGCCTAAACGGATTGTATTAAAATATTGGAATGGCGAACTTGCAAGTTTCCGTTCAGATTCGTGGAAGTTTGCGGGTTTCGGATCAAGAGATTGCCCTGCAGGACCGTCTCCTAGTCCCGAATTCCCATGGCAAGCAGCGCAGTTTTGAGCAAAAATCTTCTGCCCTTCGGAAATCAAGGGATAATCTTGCGGTGCTACTTCCAACTTTGCCAAGGAAATTGCCTTGGCCTGAAGCTCCCTAGCAATTTTTGCAACTTCATCTGCACTTGCTTTATTTTTTATCTTTGCAACAAGGCCATCTACGCCGGTGACGAAAGCTGTGTCACCTTTGTATTCGTCGTAGGATTTTGAAGCCTTTTCTACGATTTCAGAGAACTCGACTTGTTCTTGATACTCTGATTGGCTTGTCACTTTTCCGTTGTTAACAGCTCCGCCGTAATCCTTTGCGAGATAGTCTAAAAGATGAACCACGATGGCAGGGTTTTTAACCTCAGCAGCGAAAGCTTCCTTAAGATTAAAGGAACAAAATAAAGTGAGAGAAACCAATAATAGTAAAAACTGTTTCATAAACTTAAAGCCTTTGCTTTTTTCAATTTTTTTTGTGGAATAATTTCGTTTGAAACCATGTTGCATCGCCCACCCTTTCGAGCTGCAATACATTTTTGGAATCGTTTTAAATCTTCGGCAAAAATGCCATTTGAGTCTGGAATTTTAGAGATGAACTTAAAAAGTGCCTGTAGACTCTGTTCGGTCTGAGGAAGGCTATGGTAGACCCATCGTCCTTCTTTTTCTGCGGAAAGAAGCCCGCTTTGCCGTAGGAGTTTTACATGGCGGGAAAGCTTATATTCAGGCTCAACTAGGCATTGCGATAGTTCACAAAGGCAAACTTCGTCTTTTGATGACACCAAGAGCCTTACCACTCTTAACCGGGTTAAATCTGAAAGGGCTTGAAAAAGCTGCTGGGGTTCAATTGTGACAACATGCATAGTTGCACTTTTTTGCAACTATTTTGGGCCAAAGTCCACTTTTAATTGCCGCTTGGGTAAGATGAAAGCATATTGAGAGCGAAAATCCTTGTATGCTAAAATAAATCTCCTAGGGTTGTCACAAGCTGCTCTACAAGATCCTATTGAAAAAGGGAACCTGTTGAGAAATATATAAAAGGTATCGAGAGAGATATATGACCCACTTCAAAAAAAATAATTTTAGAGTGCAATTTTTATTTTCAACAATTTTGTTTCTGATAGCTGATCAAGTAACAAAATTTATCATTTTAAAAAATATATCTTTATCCGCAAGTATTCCTATCATAGAAAACTTCTTTTCCCTAAATCATCAATACAACCCAGGAATTTCATTTGGATTTCTTTCGCAACTGCCCCAACCTTGGGGAAGTTGGGTGCTTGGCTGTATCTCTTTTGCCATCATTATTGGAATCTCTATTTATTCACTAAGACTAAAAAATGCGACCTTAGCCGAAGTATTCTCCTATTCGGCGATCGTTGGCGGGGCCATGGGAAATCTTTTTGATCGAGTAATCCGTGGTGCCGTTGTCGATTGGCTTCACTTTCACTATTTTGGAAAATACTCGTTTCCGACATTCAATCTTGCTGATGCATTTATCGTTTGCGGTGTATTTTTAATCATCGGTATGGGTATCAAGTCTGCCGACCTCAGAAAATCCAAAGCAAACATTGTTAAATAGGCGTTTCTTCAGATTTTTGTGTTGAAGAAGATATTTACTTTTGTGGCGAATTGAAGTGAGAATCTAAAAAACGGATTTGCAATATCAATAGTACACCAGTTAAAAGCCCGAATGTCATCTCGGGTCCATGGCATCCACTTTCATAGGCAATTCCATTTCTAGTAAGCCAGCGTTCAGTGAGGATTAATAGAAATAGTGAAACCCCATTTGCTATCAATATGGATGCGACAAGCCCCATCCGATACATTATTGGTTGATAGCTCTCATTGTGAGTTTTTAAAGCTCTTGCATCTACGAGATTGTCTTTTAGATACATAGATTCTTCGGGAATTTGAAAATTTAATTCCATTCACTCAAATAGTACCTTAACGAGGGAAACCCCGCGACTTTCTCTTTGCTTTGTCATCTCAACTGGACTTTTGCTCAGTCGGAGCAGCAAGAACCTACCAAACTGCAATATAGATCTCCAATTATAGATTACTTAGATTGCGGCAAAAGAAAGGCATGTCCCCAACTTGAAGACTGCGATACCTTTAAAAAACGAATTTGAGCTACCTGCACTCGATGGACAAGGCGCGGAAGCTGCCCAGTGGTAGCCGCTAAGACTGTGAAAATCGCTACTGCTTCGATTACTTTATTGATACCCATAAAAATCTCCTCGAGTGCTCTACGGACCACAAGTCCGTTTGTTTGAATATTTGTTTTTAATTGAAGGCGAGAAACCCGCCCGTGTAGAACTAGAAAGACCTCTTCCTAGAAGGGTAGAAACCGTTTCTACCTGCGAAAACTCTGGCAGAGGATGACCTAAAAGCCAGGTCACCCAAGTCACCCGATTTATTGAAATCGCGTGAAATCTAATGAAAATGCGATGAGAAAAAATGAAACCAAATGAACCGTAAGAAACGTGGTGAAGCTCAGGACTTTCCTGTAACCCATTGAAATCAATTTGTTAATTAATTTCTACCTTTATGCCTCTGGTAGTTCTGGCATGGATTTTAAGTATATGAATTAATTATGCTTTTCAAGTCGTTTTTTTTTTGAGCGGAAGGCCCCTCTTATTTTAGAAGCTTCCGCCATCGAAGCAAAACGCAGATTTGAAACACCGGCTTATTTTTGTCTGCCTCAAGGGGCCAGATTTTTAAGTTTCTCCTGACAAATCTAGAAATAGGTATCAAAATCAAACTTAAGTCATAATGATTGAACTGGGTTTTGTTCGGATCCTCTGAACAAAAGTTTTCAAATGGTAGGGTCGCCATTTTCAGTGGAGGCCCTATGTCCGAAGTGGTAGTTACCAAAATTACTGAAATTATTTATTTCTTAGTCCCACTTGCCATTGCCATAGCTGCAATTATCTTTTGGCAAGAGAAACAAACAAAAGACCCTCGCTTGAACAAAAAGCGCGATCTGTAAAAGTTCGATCATCCATTCCCTAAACAAGTGAAAGGATCCCTAATGATAAAAAAAGTCTTATTCTTACTAGCGACATTACCATGCTTCCTTGCTTTTGCCCAAACCACATCCGTTCCCCTTACAAGTGGCTCAGTAAAAGAGTATGAATTCACAGTAAAAAGCCCCTCAAAAAAGACTCCAGCGAGGGCGAGTCTAAAACTGTCTGAAAGTAAAGATTTTGTCTATCTCTATTTTGAGGGGTCAGATCTTCAAAGTGGAAAATACAAATTATATAAAACAGAATCCTGCTCTACCTTGGCAAAACAAATTCGTTCAAAAAAATCGTTAAAAGAGGACGACGAACTATACTCTTTTGAAACCAAATACGGCAACTTCTCGGGAGAAAAGAATTTACCTTTTAAAAACTTTCAAGAACTTGGTATAGGGCATATAGCAGTTGCCCTCATTAAAATTGAACGCAAAAACAACATAGTTACATCATGTGTAAATTAGTATACTTCTAAAATTTCTTAAACTCGTCGCTTTTGCTCCTAGCCAATCTCGCTATATGCTTGTAATCTCGCGGCATGTCTGATTCCAACATTCCCAGCGAAGTGAGAGACTTCGTTTTTGATTACATCGATTCTGTGGAGCAACTAGAAGTATTATTGCTTATTAGTTCGGATGACAAAAGGTCCTGGAACTCCGACGAGCTCAACAACGTTATTAAGTCCAATGTAAACTCCATAGAAAAACGACTCAGCTTATTAACCTCACAACGTCTAATAAAAAAAGACGAAAACTCTAAATATTATTTCTCTCCCGAAAACACCAGTTTAGTAATGACAGTAAGTCGTCTAGCTCAAGTCTGTAAGTCTCACCGGCATAAAATTTACGAAATTGTTTTCTCACCAATGAAAAAAAGTCGCGATTTTGCAGATGCTTTCAAAATAGTTGCTTCAAAAAATCACAAAGGAGATCAAAATGGCTGAGGTCGTCTACCTTCTCTGTGCGATACTGGGCATCGCCTGCACCTTACTACTTTTTCGACACTATCGACAAAGCAAAAACAATCTTCTGCTTTGGGCAGCTCTTAGCTTTGCCTTTATTGCCTGCAACAACATTTTTCTTTTCGTCGATTTAGCGATATTCCCCCAGATATTCTTGCATGGGCCTTTTTGGCGTAACGTTTTAGGAGCCGCCTCCGGCAGCATTCTCCTCTTTGGGCTTATTTGGGAGCTCACATGAATTACACACTTTTCCTTGCCGGCGTAGCTATGGCGACATTTGCTGCATCCAGCGTCTTTTTTCTAAAGTTATGGAAAACGACTCGAGATTCTTTTTTTGGATACTTTGCAATCGCCTGTGGTATTCTTTCGGCAGAAAGGGTGGTGGCGCTTTTCGTCCAAGGAGTTTTAGATGACTCCAGCGCCACTTTGCCTGAGTCCAGCAGTTGGATTTACCTACTGCGCCTTTTTGCCTTTATAATGATTCTCCTCGCTATTATTCACAAAAACCTTCACAAAAATTAAGGGCTCGCCATTTTCTGAAGCTGATCGTATCCAGGAAGGGTTGAAAGATCAGGAATGACAACGATCTCAATGCGGCGATTTGCGCTCCGGCCTGCATCCGTATCATTGGACTGAACCGGATGAGTTTCTCCAAAGCTAGCGGCGCTCACACGCTCTGAAGGCATTCCAGCCTCTACCATCGTTTTCACCACCGTCAAAGCCCGAGCCGAAGCTAACTCCCAATTCGAAGGAAAGAGCGCTGTTTTAATCGGCATATTGTCAGTAAAGCCCTCGACTTGAAACTTTCGATCTTGAACCGATACCAAAAGCGAAGTGACTTGCTGTATAGCTTCCGTCCCAGCTTTGGATAGTTTTGCCGATCCAGAGGCAAACAACACGTCACTAGACATCGTAACCACCATTTGGCCATTGACAATTTTTACCGTGAGTTTGCCAGTATCCGTAAGAGATTTGAACTTTTTAACAAAATCACGGAACTCTTTAATTCTCTGCTCAGCTTCAGATCTCTGTTTCGTGAGAGTTTCTAGTGCCGTCTTCATTTCTGCAATGTTGCCTTCAAGCTTGGTCTTTGCGCTTGCAGTTGTACCCAATTTGGCTTGAAGATCTTTTATGAGAACGTCCATCTCATGAAGTTTGTTTTCACTCTCTTTGATTTTTGCTTCAGCCGTTGAAAGCTTTCCCTTATAATCCGTGATTTCAACATTTGCCTTGTCAAAATCCTGCTTCAGCTTATCATGTTTACTTGCAGATACACAGGCTTGAGTCATGAAACCGAGGATGATGGCTAAAGATAAAAGAATGTTCTTTTTCATGATGTTTTCCTTTCGTTGAACTATTATTTTTCAATTAGCAATTGACGTAATTCTTTGAACTTTGCCTTTAATAGGTCCGCATTTTTCGGCCCCATTCTCAGCAAGATTTTCTGAACTGCTGATAGCGATTCCAATTTCTGATCAGCAAACTGGTATTCAAGATTTACCTTTTTAAGATGAATTGGGTCCTTGGCGTCGGGAACTGACAAAATTTGATCAATAACTTCGATAACTTTATCATTAAAATAACCTTGAGTGCCGAGCTCTTGATACGCCGATTGAAAAAGCGGATACACCCGACGGTAGTAAGCCACGATATTTTTGAGATTGGCTCTTTGGACCAATTCCATATAAATTCGATATCGCTTAAAATTCTTGGCACTTAAAACATAATCTTCACCGGACTTGAAGACGGCAAACTTTCCCGGAGCCGTCTTAACAGGAGACTTCGCGACTGGAATTTTTTTTCCAGTGGCATTTTCAATAGTGACGACAAAATTTCGGATGAAGTTTTGAAAAATTAAGACATCTTCCAGCTTTGCATTTCCAAAAAATTCAGAGGTCTCTTTTTGAATATTACTATCACTCTCTTCTATCTTGGGCACTGGCTTTTCCGACGGGGCCGGTGACGGGACAGGATACTTCGGATTAGTCACGCGAGACGAGTTGTCCGGAGACTGGGTCGATTGCGAACTATTGATAGGATTCAACGAACCGAATGGACTCTCTTTTTTCCAAACAAAATAGCCAACAATACATAGCGTTCCTGCAATAGCCAATATGAACGTCTTCTTCATCAAAGAGCCTCCTTCAAAAATGTTAGTTAAGCGCCTTAGAATTTACATTTAGAAAAAACCGGGTGCACGCGGTCACCAAAGAGGATTTAAGAGAACCGCGCGCACCCGTCCTGACTAATTTTTAAAAGGAACAAAATTATCACGGCGATTTTGCAAATAGTCTTTCTCGGTATCGCCTTTCGCTAAGGGTTTTTCCTTGCCAAAACTGATCACGCTGATTCGATCCTTAGACACCCCTAATCCGATCAGGTAATCCATGGCCGCCTTAGCACGCCTTTCACCCAAAGCCAAATTGTACTCCGTCGTTCCGCGCTGATCGCAATGCCCCTCGATTTGCATTTTAATTTTTGGATGGGAATTAATCCAAAGAGCATTCTTAGCTAGCTGTTCTTTTGACACCGAATCCAGAGAGGAATTGTCATAATTAAAATGAATCGAAAATAATCCTTCAATTTTTTGGCTATCACTTCCCTCAGCACTGAAATTCATTGGATCTGAATCCAACTGCGGAGGGGGCTCTTTCTCTACTTTGACGACCTTATGAGAGCAAGCAACAGATAACAGGATCCCCAGAGAAACAAGAGCCAAACTTCTACGTGACATGAAAAATCCCCTAATTTTCTAAAGTATGTCACCAACTTTTCTAATATAAAAATACATTAATCCTATGACTGGATAGGAAAAAGTTATGATGTCTGCCGCTTACTTCCAGAGTCCTAACAACTCCTCGAGATGTGAAATTTGGTGTTGAGCCGAATGAGACACCAAATGATGCTTAGGATTGATGGCCACAGAAGAGTTGCTTGCCTTCAATAGACAAACATCATTCAGACCATCACCTACGAAGTGGATATTGGAGAAATGAGAACTCGAGAACATTTCTTTAAGATGTTCCAAAAAATTAACCTTACAAAACGTATGATCTTGGCATCCATGACTGATTCGCATCAATGGCGATAACTCCATCTCGCCGGTAAACAGTCCTTTTCGAAAATTCAGTAAATGCGCGATTGAAAAATCGGCAAAGACCCTTTTTCGAACTATTTCCGAAGCGACAAAATAACTGTCGGTAATGATGCCTATCGTGAAACCACGTTTTTTAAGTTCAACAATCACCTCTTGAGCCATTGGCGCTAACGGAGCTATCATGGCAATCTTTTCAAAGACGGCCTTCGGCAAACCCGCAAGAATTTTCGCAATCGCTCGAGTTCGCTCTATAGCATCCATATTCGGACTATCAATTAGTCTCGCCAACTCATCCTGGCGGTTCGCGTAGCGAGCCAATCGCTCTATATAACGTCCTTCCAAAAGAGTTCCATCCATATCAAATAAGGCTAATTTCTTTTTCGGATCTATTTTTGCTAAAATGGTTTCTCCTTGCAATTGATGAACTCTCTGAATTTCAAAAGAGTCCTTGATGTGCAAGACATCCATTTTCCTATATCTTGACGCTCGCTCAAGAATAGCGCGAGTCACCTGCATAGACATATCGCCAAGTCTCTCTAAAGTCTGATGATCATGATCCAAAGAACCAATATCGACTTCCTGTATGCGCGCGCCAAGTTGGCCTACATCAATGAGGAGTCCAATATCTACTCCATAGTCAGGCTCAAACTTAATATTTTTCAGCAAATCTTTACGGGCAGCGACGATCCCGCCTAATGGCTGACTGATGTGAGCGAGTTCCGGAAAAAAAGTTTTAATGAGAGGAAGTGCCGTTAGTATCGTCACCCTTCCGGCTTGCCTTTGAAATTTCCCCTTAGTAAAATCACATTTGTTGCTTAAGAGCGGCTCGACCATCAATTCAACTAAGTCTTCAGCGAAGTTGAAAATATCACCGTCAAGATACAAAACACAATCTTCTTGCGCCCGCCATAAGCCATCGTACATAGAGGCGCCCTTACCGAGCATGGAGCTGTAAAATACTTTAGCTCCCTCTTTCTCAGCATTTTCCACCGTTCGATCTGTTGAACCGTCGTCTATAACAATCACCTCTCGGACCAGTGGAGATTTGAAACAGAACTTCACAACTTCTGCAACTCTTGCCTCTTCATTGAGAGTCGGAATGATAACACTAACCATTTAAATCCTCCTGGTACTAAATACGTCGGCTTACAAATAGCTCTTAATAATTTGACCTAGGTGCTGAACAACTCCGTCTTGAGACGACTGATTTTGAAAAAAATAAATCGAGTGCTGCCAAAAACCCTGCTTCGGCCCTAAAACTGAAACTAGCTTTCGTTTAAAATCTTCCGCGATATACGGCATAGGTACAAAACCACACCCCACCCCCTCTCGAATTGCTCTCACAGTACATGCCAAAATATTGCTTTCAAAAATGACCGATGGACGCACATGATTCTTTTTCATAAACCTATCGATTTCTAACCGCAACTTTAAGTCCTCTGTCGGCAACACCAAGGGCTCGTCCAAAAGAGAAAAAATAGAACTAAGACTTTTATCAGACGCTCCATGAATTTCATTAGGGCCTTTTGAAGTTATGAGGTTTACAGGAAATTCGAAAGTATAGGCCGGCTCAAGGCGTGGGATCTTTTGATTCGTAATAACTAAATGACATTTTTTCGCGATCAAATCTTCAACAATCAACTCATGAGGCTTTGAGATAATGTCAAATTTTTTGAACTCAGAGGCTCGACTTCTTAGAAGCTTTCCTAACATTTCAGCAACAAATGGACGTTCAATTTCTTCAGAAACCCCGATAGAATAGGAAGCAAAACTTTGCCCCGTTTTCTCATCAATAAAGTCTTTAATATCATCGGCTGAGCGAAACAAATTCAAAGACTTTTCGAAAAGTGTTTTACCTTTTGGCGTGAGGTCGAAAACCCGCCCATTTCTAAAAAAAAGTTCGAAGCCGATCTCTGTCTCAAAATTCTTTAACTGCTGACTAAGAGATGGCTGACTAATATTTAAAATATCAGCTGCCCTTGTCACATTTTTAGTCTGAGCACAGACGTAAAAGTAATAGAGGTGATTTAAATTGACCATAATTATTACTTATAATACAATTCAATACATAATTGAAAGCTATATATGAATATTTCAGAAAAATTCAGATCGAAGTCAAATACGGACAAGATTTTAGTTGTTGTCGCTCACCCCGATGACGAAAGTCTATGGTTCTACGGCGGACTGAACAAATTGGGCCAGACTCACGAACTGGATATTCTTTGCTTAACTTACGAACGCGACTCTCTACGAGGCCAAGAGCTATTAGAAGCCACAAAATATCTCAGTTGTTCGGTATATTTTGGAGAACTTTACGATCCAGGTATCTCTAAATGCTTGGATCGAGTCGAAGAAACAATCGGTGACTTTATCAAAATCCAAAACAAACAGTATAATATTCTAATAACTCATCCACCTCATGGCGGCGAAAAGCCACACCCCCACCACATTCAAGCTTTCCATGCCCTTCGCAGAATCAGCAAAAAAATGGATTGCCGATTTGGCTTTTTCTGCGAAAAATTACTTAAGATGAAGACCCTCACCAAACACTATTACTCTCTCCCCTGGAGACGCGACCTCCTTCTGTTCATAGACTATTATAAAATGCTTTCCAGGAATCAACTGAGCACAAAAACAAAACTGCAAGAATGTCTTTCCGAAATAGCCTTCTACATAAGATTATTTTTCACAGAGCAAACCTTCAGGGTTGAAACTTACTATCCTAATCAAATTCAGAAACAAAACGCACTGTTAAAATATAAATCTCAGGTAGCATACCTTATAAAATACGACGCATTTAAAAGTGGAATTGAATATTTATACCTAGAGCCGAAAAGTGCAGAATAAAGAACTATCCCTATGAAAATGAAATCTTCCGAAGAAATTATCCATTACCTAAAAAGCAATATAGAATATAACAAAATGTTGGCCTTTATTTTCTTCATAG
>Ga0255338_1006195_pt1 | contig 10344 bp, 9 predicted proteins | sample MeOH1_35cm_T4_19_FD_203715 | JGI IMG/M metagenome (GOLD analysis project Ga0255338, IMG submission 203715) | Sandy soil microbial communities from University of British Columbia, Vancouver, Canada - MeOH1_35cm_T4_195 | ecosystem: Engineered > Artificial ecosystem > Sand microcosm > Unclassified ...
GAACAGCCGCGGTCTCGACCTCCAGCCGACCGACATCATCAAGGCCGACACGATCGGCAAGCTCAAGAGTGAGAGCGATCGGCAACTCTATAACGACAAATGGGAGGAGATGGAGGTCGAGCTCACCCGCGACGGCTTCCGGGACCTCTTCACCTATATCCGCATGGTCTATGCAAAGGAGAAGGCGAAACGCATCTTGCTCGAGGAGTTTCGGACACACGTCCTTCCGAAAAACCCCGATCCAAAGATTTTCATCGACGAAGTGCTTGAGCCGTTCGCTGACGCGCTGGATGCGATCCGCAACGCCTCCTATTCCGCAACCTCCCATGCCGAGACGGTCAATTATTATATCCGGTGGCTTCAACGGATCGACAATTCCGACTGGATTCCGCCAGCGATGCTTTACCTCAAGGAGCAACGAAACAAGCCAAAACGGGTCGCGCGCTTCTTCGAGTTGCTCGAGCGCCTCGCCGCGTACATGCACATTTGCCGCTGGAACGTGAACGATCGCATCGACGTCTATGCCGAGTTGATCAATGATATCCAGTCGGGCGCCGAGCCGGACGAAATGGCACAGTTCGAGTTCGGGGACGACGATCACGAAGCGTTCCGCGCCGCTCTGGACGGCGACATTTACGAGCTGACGCCCCGCCGGCGCAATTATCTAATCCTGCGACTGGATTCCTTTATCTCCGATGGCGCGGCGACCTATGATCCCTCGATCCTCACAATCGAGCATGTCCTGCCGCAGACTGTCCCAGCGGACAGCGAATGGAGGAGTTGGTGGCCCGACGCATCGGAGCGAAAAGCCTGGGTGCACCGGCTCGCCAACCTCGTGCCACTCAACAAGAAGAAAAATTCGTCGGCGCAAAATTACGAGTTCGGTCCCAAGTGCGACATTTACTTCTCGGGCACCAAGAACGTGTCCTCCTACGCGCTAACCAGCCAAGTCATGGCAGAAGATGAATGGACACCCGAGATCGTTGAGGCCCGCCAGCACCGCCTGCTCGAAATCCTCTACGAGAAATGGAATATCGAAGAAGCTTGAGGAGTCGACCGATATGGCACCAATGCCGCCGCGGAGCCTCCGGATGGCAGCTACCGAAAGCGGACTGGCAGCCTCACCTCTGCTTCGCTGGAGAGGTCCGGAAAGGGCAATGACGGAATCGGAGCGGCTATATCACCCTACGGTGCGGGGCGGCTGTCTATGAGACCGCTTCATCCAACCGACCAATGTGGATCGGGAAGGAGGTCATTCTGAAAGGCCGGGCCAAAGAAATCTCGCAGGAGAGTTATAAATGCCTCAAGCTCAGTGCCCGGAGCAGGGCTCAGGTCCGACGCCAAGCGCTTCATTGCGGCGCGCATCGCGGTAATCGGGTCAGGGTCGGTTTCGAGCGCCGCATAGTCTGCGAGCCTCTCGTTCAGATAGTTGCGCACCTTCGCGCGCGAAATCTTCAGCCTCTCGCAGTTGAGGCCAAGATACGCGATAGTTGCCTTGATGCGGGCCGGCGACAGTCCCGCCATGACGGCCTCGGCGTTGACGTCGAGGCTTCCATCGAGTTCGACTGAAAAGATCGGAGGTGCCATTGGCAGCTCGGTCGGGCGGTACGGTCGCTCGGCAAGCGCGATCCCATTGGGATCGATCTCACCCTTTTTCTGACCACAACTCATGTTGTCGCCCGTGAGACCGGCAGTTCCGAAGGGCGGGGTAAGGTGCGGCTTGGAACCACCGAGGCAACTCGCGTGCAGGTTTGCGACGCCGAAGGTGATCAGATGGTCCGGATGACCGTTATTGGACTTGGGAATCCAGTGTTCGATTTGCCTGGCGGGCGTCGGAATGCCGGTGACAAGCTTGGATTCGCAAAATGCGCAGATGCCCCGCTGGCGGACATCGAGAGCGTCCGCCAGCTCGGCATAACGGTCCTGCCCGCCATTGCGAAATGCAGTCCAATCGGTCTCTAGGGGGTTGTCCGCGCGATATTGGGCAAGGCCTGGCGTATCGCCGGCGAGCACCGCCACATGTTTCATCGTCAGTCGCGGCGCGCTGCGAGACGACGCTTTTCGAGGTCAAGGGTTGCGAGGATGGGATCGTCGCTCGATATCTCCTGCATGCACTTTAGAACCTTCTGGGCTGCGGGCGTGTCGGCCTGACCGGACCGGAGAAGGACGAGGTAGTCTTCGAGGGCAGCGACGAAGGGGGAAATGTCGGCGGGCGGTCGCTCTGAGACGCCCATTGCCGATGTGAGCAAGCGCCCTGCTTCGGCGCCCTCAGTCGACGGTACATGCTCGAAGCTAAGATGGTTGGTGTGCCATTTGAGCTTCAGGATATTTTCTTCCCGCAAGGTGGTCAGCACCTGCGGGCTGTGCGTCGTCATGACGAACTGCACATTCGGAAAGGCCTCGAGCAACCCCTTGACTACGAGTTGCTGCCATCGGGGATGCAGATGCAGATCGATCTCGTCGATGAGCACGATGCCGGGGCTTTGCGTTGGATCGGGCAAATGCGGGTTGAGATCGGCCATGCGGCGCGCGAGATCCATCGCAAGCGCCACCATGGTGCGAAATCCGCTGCTAAGTTGACCGGCAGTCAACAGGCGAGTTTCCTGATCGTGGGTGCGCAAGGTCATCGCAAGCTGCGGCGGCCGACCGAGCATACGCAGGTCCGAAACTTCGGGTACGAGCTTTTCAACGGCCGCTCGGACGGCGGCCAGCCGATGATCAATCCAGTTCGCACCGCGCTCGCGCTGATCGCGCAATTCCGCGTTCTCCGCGTCTTCGAACCAAGCCACAGCTTCGTCGAAATAGACACGTGCGCCGAACGCCATCAGATAGGCGCCCTCCCGGCTGGACGATGAGCGCCGAGAGATATTTTCTCGCCCGCTATGAAGCTGGCCCCGACTATCGCGATAATAGGCCAGCACGGGAGCAGTCTCGCCGCGCTCAAGCAGGTCCGAAAGCCATTCGATCGGCCTCGACTCGTGGTCTCCAACCACCGACGGCCGGTCCGCATAGCGCTCCTCGAGCATGTAGTGCGAGCCGATCCAACCAATGGAGGATTGCAACCGCACCGCGAGGTGTGGAATGCGACGCTGGTCACCGGAAAAGCCGCTGTCAGGTTCAGCCCTGAAGTCGGACGCCGTTACAGTGATCCAGGGTCTGGCGGATGTCGCAAACTTCCTGATGAGCGGCCACAAGGCCGCCGCTATGGCCTCGAGGATTGTCGTTTTCCCGGTGGCGTTTTCGCCGATCAGCACAGTGAGATGCGGATGAAGCGGGATGTCTGCCTTCTCGATCGCACGGTAATCGCGGATTTGGAGGCTTTTGAGCGTAAGCGTGTTGGCCCCGTGGTTCATTCATCATGCCTAGCAGATTGGGCGGCTGATGAAAGCGTCGCGAGTGGTTGCGCCCTGCGGGCCAAGCGCTATCGGCACGCCTTGTTTGTTTACCGGTCCTGAAATACTCGAATGAGCAAATTTCTGCTTTTGGTAAATGCCGACACTTGGCGACCCGGAGGGCAGCGACGGCTTCGTCCCAAACCCCGTCGTTTTTGCGACAGCGATTCACCCCAACACGAAGGGCAGTTTCCGCGCACAGCCCACTCCGCGATAAGCCGCAAAAACGGGACCCAATCCCCCCCCCCTCGACGCCACCCCCGCCACCCCTATATTCCCCACCAAAGGAGAAAGGCCGTGCCGACTGCCCTCATCATCGGCGCCTCGCGCGGGCTTGGCCGGGCGCTGGCGGCAGAGCATCTGCGGCGCGGCTGGGCGGTGATCGCCACGGTGCGCGAGGCGGCGGCGCTGGCCGATCTCGCCGCCGCGCATGGCGCCGCGCTGCGCGTCGAGACGCTCGATACGACGGATGGGGCCGGGGTCGATGCGCTGCACGCCCGGCTGGCCGGCGCCGCGCTCGATCTGCTCTTCGTCAATGCCGGCATTGCCGGGCCCGCCACCCTGCCGATCGGCGCGGTGGAGCCGGATCCCTTTGCCGAGCTGATGCTGGTCAATGCGCTCGCGCCGCTGCGCATCGTCGATCGCTTCGCCGATCTCCTCGCGCCCGATGGCACCGCCGCGGTGATGACGTCCGGCCTGGGCAGCATCGCCAACAATGTCGGCGGCTGGGAGGCCTATCGCATGAGCAAGGCGGCGCTCAACATGGGGTTCGTCAGCGTGGCGCAGCGCCGCCGCGCCGGGCGCCAGGCCTGGCTGATGGTCGCGCCCGGCTGGGTGCGCACCGATATGGGCGGCCCCGCCGCCACGCTCTCGATCGATCAGAGCATCCCCGCGATCGCCGATCTGCTCGCGCGGCGCCACGGCTCCGGCACCACCGCCTATGTCAATTATGACGGGCAGGTCCTGCCCTGGTGATCGCCGCCGCCCGCCCGGGCGGCCGCTGATGGTTCAGAACCAGCTTGCCCCGGCCGGGCAGGGCGCGCCCGTGCCGGCGCTGGTCGCGCGGCCCTTCTCGTCCTGCCAGGTCGCGGTGCAGGTCCTGGTCGAGGCCAGCAGCGCTCGGAACGCCGCCAGGTCCCGCCGCAGCCGCCCGCGCGTCGTCACCAGCGTGAAGCGCGCCTCGGACGGCGCATCGGCGGCATAGCGCGCCGCCGTGGTCAGCGTCACGCGGCCCGGGCGCCGCTCCGCGCAGAGCGGCCGCGCGGCCCCGAGCAGCCGGGCCTGTCCCGCCCGGCGGCACGGCGCCGGCGCCCCGGCATCCTCCGGCTCGATCGCATAGCCATAATAGATCTCGATCCGCGGCACATCGCCGTCAAAGCCGCGCGCCGAAGAGGCGAAGCCCGCCCCGCGGCACCGCGCCGGCGCGACCAGGAACAGCACGGTGCCATGGTCGGCGCCCACCCAGCCATCCGGCAGCGGGCAATGGAAGCTGCGCGGCGGTGTGCGCAGCGTCAGGCCGTGATTCGCCGTCGCATAGGCCGCGGGCGCCGGCAGGGGCGGGGTCGTGCCGTCCGCGCCCGCCATGGCGGGAAGCGCTGCCGTTGCCGCTGCCGCCGCCACCCAGGCCAGTATCCGCATGCCGTCCTCCACGTCCCGGGCGCCGCCGGCGATGGTGCCCATCGGCCCGCCCGTAGCGCAGCCTGCCCGAGCGCCGCGCCCCGCGCCACCCGAATCGCGCGCCCCGAATCGCGCGCCCCGTCCGGCCCGTGGCGGCGCTGCACTGCGGCCGAAACGGCCCCGTCCGGCCGCCGGGCAGGAGGCGAAAGCCATGCTGGCGCGCGCCGGATTGCCTTCTTCCCGGGGTCGTTACGGGCCGCGATTGCAATCCGCGCAATCGCTAAGGGAATGTACGCAATTGCAACAATCTCTGCTGCGGCGCACAAGGATCGGGCCTTTCAGGCATCCTCTCCTAAAACTTTCAAGGCCAGCCCCAACGGGCTGGCCCTTTTTTTGTCCTACGTAGGCCAGCGGCGCGCCCCGGAAGCGCGCGAATCACCGCGCTGGAGTCGCGCCCGCCGCTCCCTCGCTTTCCGTTTCCGCCGCCGCCTTCAGCCCCGCCAGCAGCGCCCGCCACCAGTCGCCATGGTGCCGCAGGAAGGTCATGCCGACCATGCCGTGGCGCGCCGCGTGCGGGGCGGGGATGCTGTCCCAGCCGAGATGATCCACCGTCACCCGCGTGTCGGTGCCGACCGGCTCGAAGCGGATGTCGACCGCGGTCGACTGGTCGGCGGCGAAGCTCGCCTGCCGCCAGGTCAGCGCCAGCCGCGCGCCCGGTTCCCACGCTGTCACCCGCCCGATCTCGAACACGCTGCCATCCGCCTGCGTCTCGGTGAAGCGGCCGCCCAGGCGCGGCTCGATCGCCAGCCGGCCCGGCCCGGCGCGGGTGAAGCTGAACAACGGGCTCGGCTGCCACCACAGATGGATCTCGCGCGTGAACGCCGCGAACACCCGCGCCGGCGGCGCCGCGATGCGCAGCGCCACCTGCACGCGCGTGCTCATCGCCGGCCCCGCCGGGGCGCGCCCGCCGCCGGCGTCCCTTCCACATGGGCCTTCAGCGCCGCGAGCTGGTCGGCCCAGAGCCGGTCGGTCTCGTCGACCCAGGCTTTCAGCCCGGCCATCGCCCCGGCCTTCAGCGCATAGATCCGCACCCGCGCGTCATAATCGGGATGTCCTTCCTCGATCAGCCCGCCGGCCTTGAGCAGGCGCAGGTGCCGGCTGAGCGCCGCCGGGCTCAGCCCCACGCCCTCGGCCAGCTCGCCCGCGCGCCGTGGCCGGTCGCGCAGCAGTTCGATCACGCGGCGCCGGCTCGGATCGGCCAGCGCGGCCAGCGTCCGGTCGATCGCGCCGCTGCCCGGGCCGGCCGGCGCGGGATCGGCCGGCGCGGGGGCGCTTGCGGGGGCGCGGGCGGGGATGGGGGCGGCGCTCAGGGGAACATCTCGATCTTCAGCCCGGTCGCCGCCGCGGCCTCTTCCGCCACGAACGGGCGCAGCGTCTGGCCGAAGGTCCACATATGCCCCTCCGGGTCGCGCGCGCGATAGGTGCGGTCGCCATAGAATTGATCGGCCGGTTCCTGCGCGATCGTCGCGCCCGCCGCCCGCGCCGTCGCGCAATGCGCGTCCAGGTCGGTGTCGAGCTGGACGTGCACCGACTGGCTGTTCTTGCCCCCGATGCTCGCCGGGCTCGCGCTATAGTCGGCCCATTCGTTGCCGAGCATGAGATAGCCGTTGCCGAACGCCAGCTGCGCGTGCGTGTGCCCGCTCGCCGCATCGGTAATCACCATCGTCCGTTCGAAGCCGAACGCCCGTTCCAGCCAGTCGATCGCGGCCACCGGATCGCGGTAGAACAGGGCCGGGGCAAGCGAAGCGCGCTCCATCGGAATCTCCTCACGAATCGATCAATATTTAACGAAATAGACAAATATATTCGCCCCAGGTCAAGGCCCTGCTTTGTCGATATGCTGGGGTGGTCCACGGAGAGAAAAACATGGCTTTTCTGCTCGCCCTCGCCGCCCAGGCCGCCGCCGCCCTGGCCGGCACTTATGACGGCCACCAGATGGAGCTCGCCGCCGGCCTCGAGCTCCGCGCCGACGGCCGTTTCGAGTACGGCCTGGCCTATGGCGCGCTCGACGAAACCGGCCAGGGCCGCTGGGTCGTCGCCGACGGCCGGGTCCTCCTCACCAGCGATCCCGTCACCCCGCCCCGCATCCTCCTCGCCACCCGCGGCCCCGCGCCGGCCGGCACGCTCCGGGTCACGCTCGCCACCCCGCCCGGCGTCTCGCCGCAATATTTCGATGCGGTCGTCACCACCGCCCATGGCGCCACCGCCGGCGGCCAGCTTTCCGATGACGGCCTGGCGCTCGGCGTCGATCCGGCCGATCCGCCGGTCAGCATCCGCCTGGTCCTGCCGATGGTCGAGCTGCAGGGCGATGTCGTCCCGCTCGATCCCGCTGGCGGCTATGCGCTCGCCTTCCGCTTCGAGCCGCACGATGTCGGCAAGGTCGATTTCCGCGGCACCGCGCTGCGCATCGATCACGGCGATCTGCTGCTGGAGCGCCACGGCCGCACGATCCGCTTCCGCCGCACGCGATAGCGCGGTTCAGGGCGCGGCGGGGTCTCGCCGCGCCGGCGCCGGGGCATCCTGCCAGCCGCCGCCCAGCGCCTTGAACAGGCTGATCTGCGCATCGGCCACCGCCGCATCCGACTGGGCCCGCGCCGCCCGGGCATCCGCGCGGTCGCGCTCCGCCTCGATCAGCAGCAGGAAGCTGTCCGCCCCATAGTCGAAGCGCAGTCGCGACAGCCGCGCGGCCTCGGTGCTCGCCGTCTCGGCGCGGACCAGCGCCGCATTGCGATCGAGCGCGCCGGCATAGCGCGCGAGCGCCTGCTCCACTTCCTTCAGCGCCGTCAGCACCGTCCCGTCGAACCGGGCGAGCGACGCGTCCGCCCCGGCCCGCGCCTGGCGCACGCGCGCCCGCGCGACGGTCTGGTTGGGGAAGCTCCACGAGATCAGCGGGCCGAGCGACCAGGACAGGCTCGGCGTCTTGAACACGTCGCCCGGCCGCTGTGCGCCGAAGCCGATCGAGCCGAGCAGCTTGATCGAGGGATACAGGTCGGCGGTCGCCACGCCCACCCGCGCGGTGTCGGCGGCAAGCGTCCGCTCGGCGGCGCGCACGTCCGGGCGGCGCGCGAGCAGGGCGGCGCCGTCGCCCACCGGCACCGTCACCGTCACGCGCGGCGGCGCCAGGCACTTGTCGGCATCCGCGTCGATCGCCTCGGCCGGCCGGCCGGTCAGCGTCGCAAGCGCATAGAGCGCGGCGCGGCGCTCGGCCTCGAAGCCGGGGATCTGCGCCTGGGTATTGGCGAGCAGCACATCGGCGCGCTGCACGTCGCGCCGCGTGCCGCGCCCGGCGGTGAACAGCGTGTCGGTCAGGTCGAGCGTCTGCTGCTGCAGCTTGACCGTGTCCATCGCGACGATGCGCTGCGCCGCGTTCGAACAGGCCGTGGCATAGGCCCGCGCCGTCTCGGCCGCGACCGAGACGCGGGCGGCGTCGAGCTCCGCCGCGGCGGCATCGGTATCGCCCCGCGCCGCCTCGATCGCCCGGGTCACGCCGCCGAACAGGTCGATCTCATAGGAGGCGTCGAAGCCGACCGAGTAGAAATCGGTCTCGAACGCCTGGCCGGTCACGCTCTTCGTCGCCGCGGTGCGGCTGCGCGTGGCGGAGGCGCTGAGATCGGTCGAGGGCAGCCGCGCCCCGCGCTGCTCGGACAGCACCGCGCGCGCGCGCGCCAGGTTCGCGGCGGCGGTGCGGATGTCGGTGTTGTGCGCCAGCGCGTCGCCGACCAGCCGGTCGAGCGCCGGATCGGCATAGAGCTGCCACCAGCGATCGGGCAGCGGCGCAGCCGCGACCCTGGTCGACCGCGCCGCCTCGGCGAAGCCGCCGGCGGAGGCAGCGGGCGTCGCCGGCGGGCGATAGTCCGGGCCGACCGTGCACGCGCTCAGCGCCAGCGGGATCAACCCGATCGCTAGCGCGCGCGGATGCGGGATGCGAGGCAACGTCATGCCGGTTCCCCCGTCTGCTCTGGCGTCGACCCTGGCGCCGGCTCTGGCGCCGGCGCCGGTTTGTCGCCGCGTCGCTTCGAGGCCACCCAGTCGCCGAACTTGCGGCTGATCACGTAGAAGCTTGGAGTGAACAACAGGCCGAAGGTCGTCACGCCGATCATCCCGAAGAACACCGCCACGCCCAGCGCCTTGCGCATTTCCGCGCCCGGGCCGCTGCCGATCACCAGCGGCACCACGCCGAGGATGAAGGCGATCGAGGTCATCACGATCGGGCGCAGGCGCTGCTCGGCGGCATGCTCGGCGGCGGCGTGCATCTCCATGCCCGCCTCCTCGTTCTGCCGCGCGAACTCGACGATCAGGATCGCGTTCTTCGCGGCGAGGCCGATCAGCACGACCAGGCCGATTTGGGTGAGGATATTATTGTCCCCCGCCGTCAGGTTCACGCCGAGGATCGCGGCGAGCAGGCACATCGGCACGATCAGGATCACGGCGAGCGGCAGCACCAGGCTTTCGTAATTCGCCGCGAGCAGCAGGAAGACGAACAGCACCGCCAGCCCGAAGACGAGCGCACCGGTATTGCCCGCCTGCTGCTGCTGGAAGGCAAGTTCGGTCCATTCGAAATGCATGCCCTTGGGCAAGGTCTCGTCGGCGAGCTTCGCCATGGTGGTGAGCGACTGGCCGGAGGAATAGCCGCGCACCGTATCGCCCTGGAATTCGGCCGACGGATAGAGATTGTAGCGCACCACGCGATACGGCCCGCTGTCGTTCTTCAGCGTCATCACCGCATCGAGCGGCACCATCTCGCCTGCCGCCGATCGCGTGCGCAAATGCCCGACATCGCTGATCTGGTCGCGATAGGGCGCATCGGCCTGCGCCGTGACGCGATAGGTGCGGCCGAGAAAGTTGAAGTCGTTGATATAGGTCGAGCCGAGATAGGTGCCGAGCGTCGAGAAGATGTTCGACACCGGCACGCCGAGCTGCTCCGCGCGGTCGCGATCGATATCGGCGAACAGGCGCGGGGTGCGCGTGTTGAAGGTCGTGAAGGCGCTGGTGATGCCCTCGGTCTGGTTCGCCTTCATCATCATCGCGAAGGCCGCGCCCTCGAGCGCCTTGAGGCCGAGATTGCTGCGGTCCTCGATGATCATCTTCCACCCGCCGCCGGTGCCGATGCCGCGGACGGGCGGCGGCGGCACGACGAGGATGTTGCCGCCGTTGATCGCGCCGAACTGCTTGCGCAGTTCGTTCGCCACCAGATCGGCATTGAGGCGATCGCCATAGGCCTTGAGCGGAATGAACATCGCGCCGGCATTGGGCGCGGTGGAGAAGGTCGCGCCGT
>Ga0255338_1006196_pt1 | contig 10344 bp, 8 predicted proteins | sample MeOH1_35cm_T4_19_FD_203715 | JGI IMG/M metagenome (GOLD analysis project Ga0255338, IMG submission 203715) | Sandy soil microbial communities from University of British Columbia, Vancouver, Canada - MeOH1_35cm_T4_195 | ecosystem: Engineered > Artificial ecosystem > Sand microcosm > Unclassified ...
GGGATCGAAGCGCGGATCATTCGGGTCGCTCTCCACCTGGTATGGCTCGAAGCGAGCCCCGAGGAACCCGGCAGTCTGTCCGGGTAGCTTCACCACGTTGTTCATCACGTGTGGCAGGGCCACGTGCGGCAGGGCGGTACCGGACATGGGATCGAGCCAGCTCAGCACGGAGCCGTAGCAGGGGAAGCTGAGAGAGGTGTCCGCCAGCAGCTCCTGGTCACCGCCCAGCGGGGTGCGGCCACAGAGCGACTCCACCGCCGCGGAGTTATGGTTCCGCATCGGGTGGTGCATGCTCCGGACGATGGCGACCCGATGCATGACCTTCGCGGTATGGGGAAGGTGCTCGCTGATCCGGATGCCCGGTGCGCGGGTCTCGACTGCACGGAACTCCCCGCGAATCTCGGCCGGCGCGTCCGGCTTCATGTCCCACGTGTCCAGGTGACTCGGACCGCCGTAGTAAAAGATCAGGATGCAGGAACGGATACCCGGGCGCGTACCCCCAGCGGCTCGCGCCTCTTCCAGCCGCGCGAGGCTCAACCCGCCGGCCGCCCCTACCTGAAGGAGGTGGCGGCGACTCAACGCCGCTCGCTGGCTGGGCCGCATGACGGTGACCTCCGGGACACGCTGAAGCACTTGCGCACTCAGAGTGGCAAAACGGGGTTCCGGTTACGGTTGGAATCGCGCAGGCCATGTAGGAAAGGGCCGCTGTTCTCTTTCCTTGCAACCAACTACCAGACTTCGTTCCGTAACGAGAGGCGTCTCTTCGGCTTTGCGGGAGGCAGGCGTAGGGCGCGGACGGTGGACTGAGACGGCGGTCCGTCCCTACATTGGCTAATCTGCATTCGTGACGTCGGCGTGCGTACGTAGGGAAGGGCCGCCGCTCCCTTCCGTGGCAACCGGCAACGGGGCATCCTTCCGCAACGAGGGACGTCTCTTCGGCTTTGCGGACGGAGGGTGTGAGGCGGGGACAGCGGACTGAGACGGCGATCCGTCCCTACCCCTTTTTGTCGGCATCCGAAGGATCGGCGTGCATACGTAGGGAAGGGCCGCCGTTCCCTTCCATTGCGAGCAATTACGGGGCTTCCTTTCGCAACGAGAGGCGTCTCTTCGGCTTTGCGGGAGGCAGGCGTAGGGCGCGGACGATGGACTGAGACGGCGGTCCGTCCCTACATTGGCTAATCGGCGTTCGTGACGTCGGCGGGCGTACGTAGGGAAGGGCCGCCGCTCCCTTCCGTGGCAACCGGCAACGGGGCATCCTTCCGCAACGAGGTGTGTTTCGTCCGCTTTGCGAGAGGAGGGCGTAGGGCGCGGACGATGGACTGAGACGGCGATCGGTCCCTACCGGCGGTCCGCCGCTGTCGGCGACCTTACCGCCGGTTGGTGTCGATCCGCGGGTCTACACCAACTCGGGAATGGGGGCACCGCTTTCCAGGATGGGGATTGGGCGGGCTTGCAGGTCCTGGAACTCCGTGCTCGGGTTCACCCCCAGCACGCGGTACATCGTGGCGAGCACGTCGCGCGGCGTATACGGATGCTCGGCGGGGTACTCGCCGTTGGCATTCGAGGCACCGATGGCCTGGCCCATGCGGAGACCGCCGCCCGCCACCGCCACGGACATCACGTCGCCCCAATGGTCGCGGCCCGGAAGCCCGGTCTGGCCCGGCACGCCGGTGGTGTTCAGCTTGGGGGTGCGGCCGAATTCACCCATCACCACCACCATCACGTGGTCCAGCATGCCGCGCTCATCCAGGTCTCGCACGAGGGTACCGATGGCGCGATCCATGGCCGCAGCAGGGCCTTTGACCACCTGGGCGATGTTGTCATGCATGTCCCAGCCATCCATATTGACGGTGACAAACGTTACCCCGCGCTCCACCAGCCGGCGGGCCAGCAGCGTGTACCGAGACCACCTATGATCGCCGTACCGCTCCGCCACTTTCTCCGGCTCGGCGTCCAGATCAAAAGCGTCCCGCACCTCGGGACTCAATAAGGTATTCAGGGCGAGCTGCGTGAAGTGGTCCGTATTGTTGATGCTGACCTCGTGGTCGAAGGTGCGGCGCATCGTGTCCACCTTCTCCAGCAACCCGCGTCGCTTGGCGAGGCGGGCCTTATCGCTCGACTGCTTGAACAGCCCGGGCGTACCGATCCGCTTACCGCCGGAGGTATCGTCCGCCACGAACGGGTTGTAGCGGGCGCCCAGCCAGTTGGCGCCATGATAACCGGGCACCACGCCGACCGAATGCAGGTTAGCTAGCCCCACGTACGGGGGCATGCCCGGCTGGTTGGCGCCACGGACCGCGGCCACGTAGCTGCCCGCACCGGGAGCCCGGGGGGTGGTGTCCGCTCCGGTGGCGCCCCAGCGGCCCGTGAGCATCATGTGCGCGCCGGCGAAGTGGTCGCCGTGGCCGTGGTGGACGGAGCGGATGAACGCCATGCGGTGCGCCATCTTCGCCTGCTCCGGCATCAACTCACAGAGGCGCAGGCCGGAGACGCTGGTCTCGATCGGCTTGAAGGCGCCGCGGTACTCGGCGGGCGCGTCCGGTTTCGGGTCGTACGTCTCATGCTGGGGCGGGCCGCCATCCAGCCAGATCAGGATGCAGGCGGTGTTCTTCTTCGGCACGCCTGTAGCAGCCTGGGCCGCCTGCAGACGCAGGAGGTCCGCCATGCTCAGGCCGGCGAGGCCCAGAAAGCCCGCCTGCAGGAAACTGCGGCGCTTCATCCCCGCGCAATTGAGCGTCAAGTCCCGACCAGCCAGGCGCAGCATCACTCTTCTCCCGATCCAGAACCCGCACGGTGCAACGTACCCAGGATGGGAGTGTGAGGAACTGTTCCGGTTTCAGGTTCACTGTTGCGCTTTCGTGGCCGGCGCCAAGGCCAGGGGGAATTTCACAATTGCTAATTTCCAATTGTCAATTATCAATTAATCGGTGCCACCTGTGCCGAACACCTCGCGCTTCGGACGTTAACCAAACTACTCCAGGTCAACCTCCGGATTCCTAAATCCGCTTTTCCTTTAGTTGTGAGACGGGTAACGGACGCGGGGCGGGTCCTTGCAACCCTTTAGAGGTCCGTGGTATACTGCTGTCGCTAGGTTCCCGAATTTCGGGTGCCTTCTCCTCTTAGTTTGAGCGGTGATGGAGAGTGGGTGAGAACCCACTCTTTCGCGTTCTTATGGGCTGAGAAGTCGCCGATCGAGCGGGACGGCCAGGTCAACGGGAGGGGTGACACCACGATGAACGGCGAATTCATTGACGCACTGCGGCAAATCGAAAAAGAGAAGGACATCCCGTTCGACCAACTCGTCCTGACCATCGAATCGGCGCTGGGCTCCGCTTACCGGCGCGCATTCGCGCACGACGCGGACGTGAAGCTGCGGATGGACTCGAAGGGCCGCGGCCTCCGGCCGGTGGTCCTGAAGACCGTGGTCGAGACGGTGGAAGACCCGCATCGGGAGCTGACGCTTACGGACGCGCAGCGCCGCAATCCCGTAGCCAAGATCGGGGACGTGCTGGACGTGGACATGCCGGCGGACGGCTTCGGCCGCATCGCCGCGCAGACCGCCAAACAGGTGGTGGTGCAGCGGATCCGCGAGGCGGAGCGCGAAAAGGTTTATGATGAGTTCGCTCATCGCGTGGGTGAGGTGGTTACCGGCATCGTGCAGCGCCGCGAGCAGCGGAACGCGTTCGTGCTGCTGGGCAAGGTAGAAGCACTGCTGCCGTACAGCGAGCAAGTGCCGGGCGAGCCGTACCGCTTCAACGACCGGGTGAAGATCTACCTGCTGGAGGTGAAGAAAACCACCAAGGGCCCGCAGGTGATCGTCTCCCGCTCGCACCCGTCGCTGATCCGGCGCCTCTTCGAGCTGGAAGTGCCGGAGATCGAAGACGGCACCGTGGTGATCCGCAGCGTGGCCCGCGAGCCGGGCGCTCGCTCCAAGATCGCGGTCTCTTCCTCGGACGAGAAGGTCGATCCGGTCGGTGCGTGCGTGGGGCACCGCGGCAGCCGGGTGCAGGCCGTGGTGAACGAGCTGTACGGCGAGAAGATCGACATCATCCGGTGGCACGACGCCCCGGCGGACTTCATCCGCGAGGCGCTCAGCCCGGCGAAACCGGTATCGGTCGCCATCAACGAGGAGGCGAAGAGCGCCTACGTGGTGGTGCCGGACACGCAGCTTTCCCTGGCCATCGGTAAAGAAGGTCAGAATGTGCGGTTGGCCGCGCGCCTCACGGGATGGCGCATCGACATCCGCAGCGAAGCGCAGGATAAGGACAAGCGCGCCCAGGACGTGGTCGCGGCGATGGGCGACTAGAGAACCGGTATGGGAGTGTGGGATCGGAGTAATTGACAATTGATAATTGCAAATTTTCAATTGTCAATTGAATTCCGCCACACTTCGGGGGCGAGAGGACCGGTAGGACGATGCGTCGAAGTCCTCAACGAAGCTGTGTGGGCTGCCGCGCAGTACGGGGTAAGAAGGAACTGGTCCGGGTGGTCCACACGCCGGATGACCGTTTCGTTCTGGACCCGATGGGAAAACTGGCGGGGCGGGGCGCTTATGTGTGCCCGGATCCCGCGTGTTTGGTCAGCGCAGTGAAGCGCAAGAGCTTTGATCGAGCGTTCCGGCAGCCGGTCCCCCGGGAAGCGGTGACCGCGCTCGAAGCCAGTATCCAGGAGTATTTGCGCGCCCGAGCGGGCGACGCGGAGAGCAATCCGAATGATGAAGGATAGACGATCGTGGAGCGGTTGATCCCCTCCGGCATGTCCTGCATTCCTTGCCCTTCGCGTCACCGGAGCGGTGGCAGACCCGGACGGAGGCTGATGATGAAACTGTAAAAGCGCCCCGCGTATAACATTCATCCTCAGCCCCGGTCCCCGTTTGTCCCCTTTCCGGTGTCCCGCTCTGAAGCGCCCAGTTGACGAAAAATCTGGGTTCCCCAGAGAGATAGGAGCACCGTGAGCCTCAAGACCCCCAACCCGCCGTCCGCCGGGGGCGGCGAAGAGAAACTGATCGAAATCAACGGTCCATTGACCGTTACGGAACTGTCCGAGAAGCTCGGCATCCGGCCTCAGGATGTGCAGCGCGAGCTGATGAACCTGGGGATCCTGGCGAACCTGAACGCCCAGGTTACCGTGGAGAACGCCGCCAAGGTCGCGGAGAAGCGCGGCTTCCTGGCCGTTACCGCTGCCCCGGCCCCCAAGGCCTCCGCCGGCGCGGCCAAGCCCGGTGTGCCGGCTGCCAAAAGCGCCAAGAAGGGCCGCCAGTCCGGTCCCGTGCCGCGTCCGCCCGTCGTGGTCATCATGGGTCACGTCGACCATGGCAAGACCACCCTCCTGGACACCATCCGGAAGACGGACGTGGCGGCGAAGGAGCACGGCGGCATCACCCAGCACATCGGCGCCTTCCAGACCGCCATCGAAACGGGTGAAGAGCGCGAAGGCAAGAAGGTGATGAAGCGCCTCACTTTCCTGGATACCCCCGGTCACGAGGCGTTCACCCAGATGCGCGCCCGCGGCTCGGGCGTCGCGGACATCGCCGTGCTGGTGGTGGGCGCGGACGATAGCGTGATGCCGCAGACCATCGAGGCGATCGACCACGCGAAAGCGGCGAAGATCCCCCTCGTGGTGGCGGTCAACAAGATCGACGTACCGAACGCCGACCCCAACCGCGTACTGACCGACCTGACCCAGTACGGACTCCTTCCCGAAGACTTCGGCGGCAGCACCGGAACGGTACAGATCTCCGCGAAGCTGGGCACCGGCGTGGACACGCTGCTGGAGCGGCTGCTGCTGGAAGCGGAGCTGCTGGAGTTGAGCGCCGACCCGAGCGGGCCGGCGGAAGGCGTGATCATCGAGGCGCGCCTCGACCCGGGTAAGGGTCCCGTGGCGACCGTGCTCATCGAGAGCGGCAGCCTCTTTGCCGGGGACAGCGTGGTCGTGGGCTCTGTCTACGGCAAGATCAAGGCGATGACCGATGACCGCGGTCAGAAGATCAACCGCGCCGGTCCCGCCACCCCGGTGGAGATCCTCGGCCTGGCCAGCGTGCCGTCCGCCGGGGATCGGCTGATGTCCGCCGAGTCGGATAAGGAAGCGCGCCAGCTCGCCCAGGAGCGGGAGACCGAAGAGCGCGAGAAGAAGTTCGGTGGGCACGCCGGCCGCATCAGCCTGGAGAAGCTGTACGCGCAGCTCCAGCACGGCGACGTCAAAGGACTGAACGTGATCCTGAAGGCGGACGTGCAGGGCTCCGTGGAAGCGGTTAAGGACGCGCTGGAGAAGCTGAGCACCAGCGAGGTCCGGGTGAACATGCTGCGCGCCGCAGTGGGCTCCGTGGGAGAGGGCGATATCCTGCTCGCGTCGGCGTCTAACGCGGTGGTCTTCGGCTTCGGCGTGAAGATCGAGTCCGCCGCGAAGCGGATGGCGCAGGACGAAGGGATCGAGGTCCGCACCTACAAGATCATTTACGAACTGATCGATGCGGTGACCGTGGCCATGACGGGCCTGCTGGCGCCGATCTACCAGGAAGTAAAGCTGGGTCACGCCGAGGTGCGCATGACCTTCAAGCTGCCGAACGGCAACATCGTAGCGGGCTGCTACGTGACGGACGGGGTGATCCGCCGCAACGCCGAGATCCGCGTGATCCGCGGCAAAGAGATCCTGCACGACGGGGAGATCGGCAGCCTTCGACACGTGAAGGAAAACGTCCGCGAGATGGCCGCCGGTTACGAGTGCGGCATCGTGTTGGACGGGTTCTCGGACTTCAAGGAAGGCGACATCCTGGAGTGCTACGAGAACCAGCAGATCGCGCGCACGCTGTAAGGCGCCGCGTGAGGAGGAGAGGCGGAGGGCAGACGCGGTCTGTTCCTCCGCCTTTGTAATAAGAGAAGCCAATTGAAAATTCTCAATTGCTAATTGTCAATTTTCAATTCCCGGACGCGCGCCGAGGGCGCGAACTTCGATGGCCATCGTGGTGGGTCTGTGCACCCTGGACTTTGTGATCCCGGAAGCGAACTCGCTGAAGGACAAACGATCGGTAGTGAAGAGCATGCTGGAAGGCATGCGCCACCGGTTCAACGTCTCCGCTTCCGAGGTGGAGAACCTGGATATCTGGCGCCGGGCGACCGTGGGGGTGGCGATTGTGAGTAACAGCCAGACCTTCGCGGACCAGGTGCTGAACAAGGTGCTGGACTGGGTAGAGTCGAATCCCCGGGTCAACATCGTGAACGTCGAAATCGAATTCCTTTGAGGCAAGCCCGTCTTTAGCGAACGGCGCCAGGTGTAAGAAAAGGGGATGTGGAGATCAGGGAGATGTGGGGATGAGACATCGAGGTGAAGTGGCGGATCGGAATTATCAGAGCCGCGACTGTTAAGAAGCGGGCGAGCTAACACGTACGCACCAGCCCTACTCATCCTTACGCATCACCAGTGACGCATAGCGGGCAATCCGTTGCCTTACCCCTTATCTCCCTCATCTCCACATCTCCCTTCATACACCCAAGCAGATCAAGTCAATGCCATCAACAAGACAACGGAAAGTGCAGGAGTTACTGGTCCAGGAGATCAGTGACGTCATCCGCCGCGAGCTGCGAGACCCCCGGATCGGGTTTGTGACCATCACCGCAGCCGAGGTGACGGCGGACCTGCGGCATGCCAAAGTGTTTTACAGCAGCATGGGCACGGCGGAGGAGCGGGTGGAGACCGGGAAAGCGCTGAACCGCGCCTCGGGCTTCATCCGCACCGAGTTCGCGCGCCGGGCGCAGATGCGCTTCGTGCCGGACCTTCATTTCGAATTTGACGTCTCGATCGAGCGGGGCGCGCGGATTAGCGAGTTGCTGGAACAGGTACGGCGGGATGGAGAGCATGCGCAAGGAACGGCTGAAACAAGCGGCGACGCAGATCCAGAAAGCGAATAGGATCCTCCTCGCCTGCCACGTCCGGCCGGATGCGGATGCCCTCGGCTCCCTGCTGGGGCTGTCTCTCGGGCTGCAGCGGCTGGGCAAGCAGGTGGAGGCCGTGAGCGCGGACGGGGTGCCCGAGACCTACCGGTTCCTGCCGGAATGGGAGCAGATCCGGACCGCGCCGGAAGGCCCGTTCGACCTGGCCATCGGCCTGGATGCGGACGGCTCCGACCGGCTGGGCGCTTCCGAAGCGGCGGTGCTCGGCGCGCCCGTGACGATCGACATCGACCACCACACCGGACCGGACCCGTTCGGGCAGATCCAACTGGTGGACCCGACGGCGGCGGCTACGGGCGAGCTGGTCTTCGACCTGCTGGCCGAGCTAAGCGTGACGCTGGATCGGGAGATCGCGACTTGCCTGTTGGCGGCGATCCTGACCGACACCGGCTCGTTTCGCTACAGCAACGTGACGGAAGATACGTTCCTCAAGGCGGCGGCGCTCGTGGCAGCCGGCGCCCACCCCTCCCCCATCCATGAGGCCGTGTACGGCACCCGTCCCTTCGCCGCGAGCTGCCTGCTGGGGCGCCTCTTGAACACGCTGGAGCGAAGTGAAGACGGCCGCATCGTGTGGGGCTTCCTCGCGCAGCAAGACTTCCGGGAGACGGGCACCACCTCGGAGGCAACCGAAGGGTTTGTCGACCAGGTGCGCCAGGTGGCCGGCAGCGTGGTGGCCCTCTTCCTGCGGGAAGAAGCGAACGGCGAGGTACGCGTGAGCCTGCGCTCCCGCGGCGACGTGAACGTGGCGCGAGTGGCCGAGGAGTTCGACGGGGGCGGCCACGTGGCGGCCGCGGGCTGCACCCTGCCCGGCCCGCTTCCGGACGCGGTGCGGCAGGTGCGGGAGGCGGCGCAGCGAGAGCTGGAGCGCTTCCCGGTCGCGCCTGCGGGCGCGGCGGTGGCCGTGAGCAGGTAATGAGCGGCAAACCTGGCGACAACCGGCATGGGGTGCTGAACCTCTACAAGCCGACCGGACCGACCTCTCACGACTGCGTGGGCCAGGTGCGACGGGTGCTCGGCACTCGCCGCGTAGGACATGCCGGCACACTCGACCCGCTGGCCCGCGGCGTGCTGGTGATTGGAGTGGGTCACGGCACACGGATTCTGGAGTATCTCCAGGGACAGCCCAAGGTCTACCGGGCACGCCTGGTCCTGGGGCTCACCACGGACTCCCAGGACACCACCGGGGTGACCACTGCCGAATCGGATGCCTCGGCGGTCACGCGGGAGGCGCTGCTGGAGCGGTTGGAGACCTTCCGGGGCGAGCAGCTCCAGATACCGCCCATGGTCTCCGCCCTCAAGGTCGGCGGCAAGAAGCTGTACGAACTGGCGCGGCGCGGTGAGACCGTAGAGCGCGCGCCGCGGCCGGTGACGTTTTACGAACTGGAGCTCCTCGACTTCCAGCCCGGAGCGCGCGCCGAGGCGGAAATCCGGGTGCGCTGCTCCTCCGGCACCTACATCCGCACGCTCTGTCACGACCTGGGCGAGCTGCTCGGCGTGGGCGGCGCCATGAGCGCGCTGGAGCGAGAAGCGGTGGGCGACCTGCGGGCTGAGGACGCGGTGCCGCTGGCCGAGCTCTCCCCGGATACTCCGCTCGTGCCGCTGGCGGAAGCGCTGCGACACCTCCCCTCCCACACGGTGAGCGAGGAGGACCGCCTGCGGCTGGGGCACGGTCAATTCGTGCCCGCCCCCGATGAAACAGCCGAGGGACCGCTCCGGGTCTTGAGCCCGGAAGGCACCCTCCTGGCGATCGCAACGGTGCGTGGGCAGCGCGAGGCGCGCCTGCTGGCACCGGAAAAGGTATTTAGCTATTCGGATGCGGCGCATACTGGGTCTTGAAACGCTGGGCGAACCGCTCCGGCAGTCGACCGTTACGATCGGCAAGTTCTTCGCCATCCACCGTGGGCACCAGGCGCTGCTCCGCGCCACGGTGGAGGCCGCGCGCCGCAACGGCGGCCCCGCCGTGGTGCTCACCTTCGACCGGCACCCGCTGGAAGTGCTGCGCCCGGGCACCCAATTCCCGGTGATCGCCACCCTGGAGGAACGCCTCGACCTGATCGAGGCGGAAGGGGTGGACGTAACCGTAGTGGTGCACCTTACCCCGGAGTTCCTGGGGTTGGAGCCGGAGGCGTTCATCCAGGAGGTGCTGGTGCGGCAGCTCGGCGCCGTGGAGGTGCTGGCCAGCGATAACTTCCGCTTCGGCCGCGCCGCCCGGGGGGACCTGTCGCTGCTGCGAGAGAAGGGCAGCGCGCTCGGCTTCCGCTGCTCCCCCATCTCGCCCGTGCTGGCCGGCGGCGAGCGGATCAGCAGCAGCCGCATCGGGGCCTGTGTCGAAGCCGGACAAGTACGGGAAGCCGCGGACCTCCTCGGCCGCCCTTACTGCCTGGCGGGTCCGGTGGTG
>Ga0255338_1006198_pt1 | contig 10340 bp, 11 predicted proteins | sample MeOH1_35cm_T4_19_FD_203715 | JGI IMG/M metagenome (GOLD analysis project Ga0255338, IMG submission 203715) | Sandy soil microbial communities from University of British Columbia, Vancouver, Canada - MeOH1_35cm_T4_195 | ecosystem: Engineered > Artificial ecosystem > Sand microcosm > Unclassified ...
CGGCGGCCAGGTTGGGATGCCGCGCGTAACCGGCCATCGTGCGGCGCAGCAGCTGCATCGGCTCGCCGGACATCTCCATGCCGCAGCCGATCGAATGGCTGAACGCGACGACGCCGTCGACGTTGGGAAATTGCGCCAGCCGCTCCGGCGTGAACCATTCCGCGATCTTCTTCACCACGGTGGCCGAGCAGTTCACCGTCGACAGGATGCCGATGTAGTTGCGCGTGCCCACCTGGCCATTCGCGCGCACAAAGCCCTGGAAGGTGGCCCGCTGCGCCTCGGGCAGCGGTTCCACCGGCCGGTACTCGGTCGCATGCGCGTAGTCGCGGTCGAACTCGCGGAACTCCGTGTTGTGGCTGTGCACCATCGTGCCGGGCTCGATGTCCGCGCTCGCGAACCCCACCGTGGTGTTGTACTTGAGGATGGGCTCACCCCTGGCGATGCGGCGCGCCGCGATCTTGTAGCCGGCCGGCGTCTGGCTGCGGCTGACGAACTGCTCGGCCGCAACCTCCGTGCCGATGCCGACGTCCACCCGCGCGACGACGATGTTGTCCTGCGGATGCAGGCGGATCACTGGACCGATGATGCGTTTGGAAGCGGTGCTGGTCATGGCGTGCGGCGGTTGAGGTGGGGAGCGGCCGATTCTAGGGCGCGTGGCCTCCGGGACGCACCGGCGTGAACTGTTCACATGTTTCGCGCCAGCGCATCCCCGCGCTGCCGCGGGAACGCATGCCGTTCTTGATGCATGTCAACTTACGGCCGCAGTCTGGCGGCACGAACGCTCCCAAAGGAGAACAATCGTTTTCCTTCGGGAGACGCGGCATGGGTTCTGGAGACCTGTTCGGGGAATGGCGGACTGCACACCAGCAGGCTGTCGCCGCGGCACGGGCCATGCTGATGAAGTCGATGCGTGCCCTGGACGGGTTGGGCGAACCGCCGTCCCCGGCGGAGGCCGACGAAGTGCGGCGCCTGCGGCGGGCCGCCAACCGCGAGTTCCACGCCGCGATGGCCCGGATGGACGATGCGGTCCGCCCGTCGGAAGCCCGCGCCACGGCTGCCGCCAGGCCGGTGCGCGACCGGCGCTAGCCGGGTCGCCCGGGGGGGAACGCAATCCGGACGGCGAGACCGCCGAGCAGCGCCGAACGCCGGACCGAGATCCGCCCCGCGTGGGCGTCGGCGATGCGCCGCACGATCGACCAGCCGAGTCCGCTGCCGCTGGGCCCGCTGCCGGCGACGCGGAAGAACCGCTGGCCCAGGCGCTCGAGGTCGGGTTCGGCCAGGCCGGGGCCGCTGTCCTCCACGCCCAGCACGATCGATTCACCCTCGCGCGCGACGCGCACCAGCACATGCGCGCCGCGGGGGCTGTAACGCACCGCGTTGTCGACCAGGTTGCGCGCCAGCACCTGCAGCAGGGTTTCGTCGCCGGCCACGGCGCAGGCCCCGTCCGCCTCGACCTCGATCGTCTGGCCCGCCGCCAATGCCGCCGGCGCGATCTGCGCCACGGCGCCGCGCACCAGCTCGGCCAGGGCCACCGGCCGGCGCCCGGACGGCGCGCCGGCTTCGAGACGCGACAGGGTCAGCAACTGCTCCACCAGCCGGGCGGCACGGTCGCAGCCGGCCAGCGTACCCTCCAGGGCATGCCGGCGCCGCTCGTCATCGGACTCGGCCAGCGCGACCTGGGCCTGCGCCCGGATCGCGGCGATCGGCGTGCGCAGCTCGTGCGCGGCATCGGCCGTGAAGCGGCGCTCCGAATCCAGCAGCGCCGCGATGCGCTCGAACAAGCCGTTGAGCGCCGCGACCATGGGCGTCATCTCGGATGGCGCGTCGCGCAGCTGCACCGGCTGCAGCTCGTGGGCCGGGCGCGCGGCCAGGGTACGCCCCAGGCGGCGCAGTGGCGCGACGCCGCGCGCCACGGCCCACCACACGCCCAGTCCCAGCAGGGGCAGCGCCAGCAGCATCGGCCAGGCGGCGCCGCGCAGCACGGCGCGCAGGATCGCCCCGCGCGAATCCATGCGCTCGCCGACGTGGACCTGGATGTCGCGCTCGGCGCCCTCGGTCGCGAACACGCGCCAGCGGGTGCCGGCCACCGACACGGTGCGAAACCCGGGTTCGAACCGCTGTCCCGCGCCCACCGAGGGCCAGTCGGGCGCGTTGGCCGAACGCAGCACGGGCCGGCCTTCGTGGAACACCAGGAACGCCACCTTCGGCGCGTAGCGGTGCAGCGAGGGCGCGTCGACCAGGCCGTCGTCGTCGACGTCGGCCTGTTGCACCACGAGCAGCGCCGCCGCCTGCGCCAGGTGGCTGTCCAGCAGTTCGTCGAGCTCGTGCCGCGCGTCGTACCACGTCATCGCCGCGGCGGCGCCCCAGACCAGCAGCACCATGCCGAGCACCAGCGCCACGAGGCGGCCCTGCAGCGACGCCGTCCTCACCATGACGCCGCCGGCTCCTTCGCGATCATGTAGCCGACGCCGCGCACGGTCTGGATCAGGCCGGCGCCGAGCTTGCGCCGCAGGTGGTGGACATGCACCTCGATCGCGTTGCTCTCCACCTCCCGGCCCCAGCTGTAGAGCTGTTGCTCCAGTTGCTCGCGCGAGAGCACGCGGCCCGCGTGCAGCATCAACACATGCAGCAGGTCGAACTCGCGCGCCGGCAGGTGCATCGCCTCGCCGTCGCGGCGCACGGTGCGCGCCGCCGGGTCCAGTTCCACGCCCTGGGCGCACAACCGCTCCTGCGGCTGGCCGTGGGCGCGGCGCACCAGCGCCCGCAAGCGGGCGGCCAGCTCCTGCAGATCCACCGGCTTGATCACGTAGTCATCGGCGCCGAGGTCCAACCCGCGGATCCGGTCGGGGATCGCGTCGCGCGCCGTCAGGACCAGTACCGGCAGCGTGATGCCGGCGCGGCGGACCGCGGCCAGCACGTCGGCGCCGTCGCGGCCCGGCAGGCCGAGGTCCAGCACGGCGGCGGCGTAGGGCTCGGCGCGCAGCTCGCGTTCGGCGGCGTCGCCGGTGCGGACCCAGTCCACGTGGAACCCCGATTGCCGCAAGCCGGCTCTCAGGCCGTCGCCGAGCAGCGGATCGTCTTCGACCAGCAGGATGCGCATGGACCGGGTCGGCAGGCGGGGACTGCCTCAATCGTCGTCATCGTCGTGCGTCATTGTGCGCTCGCTGCCCGCCACCAGGCCCGCGCCGGGGGCCCCCTGCCATTGCAGCCACCAGAATCCCAGCACCGCCGCGAGCAGCAGCGCCGCCACGCCGCGCCAGGCGCTGCGGATACCGTCCTCGCGCGCGGCGGTCTTGCGCCCGCTGATCATGGAGGCGACCAGGTTCTCGCGGTGCAGCCAGCTCGCCAGCGCCACGGCCGCCACGTGCACGGCCACCAGCGCCAGCATCGCGCTGGCCACGCCTTCGTGCAGGCCTTCGAGCCAGCGGCCGCCGGGCCCGGCGTCCAGCGCCCAGCCGGTCGCGGGCACCGCGCCGGCCAGCAGCAGCAGTGCCAGGATGGCGAGCGCGCCGGCGGGATTGTGGCCGGCATGGTGTTCGGGCCGCCCGCGCACCAGCGAGGCAAGGTAGCGTGCGACGGCGCCGGGGCCGCGCACGAACTGCGTGAAGCGCGCGTGGCGGGTGCCGACCAGCCCCCACAGGAGGCGGAAGGCGACGAGCCCCGCCATGGTGTAACCCAGGCTCACATGGGCCAGGCGCCAGCGCTCGCTTTCCGCGGTCAGCCAGGCTCCGGCGAAGGCGAGGACCATGAGCCAGTGGAAGGCCCGCACCGGCGCGTCCCAGACCAGGACGCGGTGGCCGGCTTCAGCGCGGGATGCGGACTCGGCGTTCATCGAAATCTCCATCAGCGGCCTGCGCATGGCAGGCGCCGCAATTGGCCGGGCTCTTCACCGCCGCCGACGTCCACGCGGCGGGCGGCACTTCGTCGTGCTCGCGGACAAACCACCTGGATCGCGTGATGCGGTCCTGCGCGGGCGCTTCGCGCGAGCGCCGCGGCACCGCGGCGTTCGCGGCCAGCCATGCTGACAGTGCGGCGGCCGCCGGCGCGTCGAGCGAGGCGTCGGCGCCGTAATGGTGCGGCAAGGTGCCCATCAGCCGCTGCCACGACGCGGCGGGCAACAGGCCTGGCGGATACGGCGCATGGCAGGTGCCGCATTCGTTGCGGTAGGCCGGCAGCAGCCGCACGGGCTTCCAGGTGTCTGCGCCGGCCTGCACCGGCGCGAGGGCCGAGAGGCCGACGAAGGCCGCGAGGACCGCGGACCACGGAGTGGCGCGAGGCGTCATGGTTTCTCCTTCCGGGGTCAGGGTTTGAGCGTGAGCAGCCAGGCCAGGACGTCGGCCTTCTCGGTGGGCGTGCATTCGCGGCCGGCGACGTCCTTGCAGTTGCGGCGGAACCATTTCTCGGCGCGCCCGGCGTCGGTGAAGCGCTCGGCGTCGAAGCCGGGGGCCAGCGCCGGGATCGGCTTGCCGGTGCCTGCGTGCCTGCCAGCGCGGGTGGGTACCGGCCCGTGGCACGAGGCGCAGCTCCATTCGCGGCCGTGCGAGCCGGTGAAGAACTGCTGACCACGCGCGGGCGAGCCCGGCGCACCGGCCTGCGCCGCGTACCCGGACAGCAACTGCCCGGGCGTGGCGGCCTGGGCGGCGGCCGCCGCCAGGGTCGTGAAGATGATCGCCGCCAGCCGGCGGCTCGTCGAATGCGTCATGGCAACTCCTTGGCTGCCATGGTCGCGGCGTGCGCTTATCGCATTCTTAAGTCTTGCGCCGGGCGGCTTCGCACGCTACTTGGCCGTGCAGGGCTTGTCCAGGTGGACGCCGGCGGCCATCTGCGAATTGGCTTTCTCGCAGGACGCCAGGTCCTGGTAGTGCGCCAGCACCTGCAGGTCGGGCGGGTTGTACCAGAGTGTGGCCTGCGCCCGCAGCACGTCGGCCCGGGACGCGGGCTCGCACTTGGCATTGGCGGCGGCGACCGACTCCACCTGGCGGCAGAAAGCCTCCGAGGGATAGTCGATCTGCATCGTCGGCGCGCCCGCGGCGTCGCGGTACACGAGGTGCTTGCCCCACGAGGGCCTGGGCTGGCTGGCGCAGCCGGCCACGCCGAGGGCGGCAAGGAGGATGAGGCTCGACAGGGTCCGCATGGATGGATGCTCCGGCGGCCCGGCGGTGATCGGCCCGCGTCTCCGGGCGTTTGTACGACAGCCGGCCTGCGCGCGGGCCCCGGCGTAACCAGGCGCGACGCGCACGCCCCCACGGCTCAGTCTTCGGAACCAGCTGGCGCGATGGGGACGATCGACCGCGGGCCGGCGCCCGGCGGCGCCACCGGATCGAGGCCCCAGGTGTCCCAGTCGTCGCCGAAGATCTCGCTGGGATGCTGGGTGCGGTCGGAGCCGTTGCCGCACTGCAGGTCGCCGGCCGGGCAGTACTTGTCGCAGCCCCAGCAGTTGCGTTCGGGGTGGGCGGGGTTGCGGGGAAATTTCTTGGCCATCGTGCACGGCGGCTGCCTCATCAGCTGGGGGTCCGCCGCCGCTTTGAAAGTGCCGATTCTGCGCACCTGCGGATGACGTGGTTTTGCCTTTTGGCAAGGTCGGGCCATGTCGGGTGCGGGCCTGACCGCACCGCCCAAGGATCAGCGGGCAAGGGCTATAGTGCCCTCGCGGAAGCGTCCGCCGCCCTGCTCGCGCCGCCGCGCCGCCATCACAATGTCCAGAAGAAAGGCCCTGCCCGTGAAGAAGAGCGCGACCGATCCGGTGTGCGGCATGACGGTCCTGCCCGACAGCGGGCTGTGCACGCATTACAAGCGCAAGACGGTGTACTTCTGCTCCGAGTACTGCCGCGACAAGTTCATCGCCCAGCCCGAGCGCTACCTGCCGGCGCTGGTGGCCTCCAGCAGCGACAAGGACAAGGCCCAGCGCCGCATCGCCTATTTCTCCATGGAAGTGGCCGTGGAGTCGGACATGCCGATCTATTCCGGCGGCCTTGGCGTGCTCGCCGGCGACATGCTCAAGTCGTGCGCCGACCTGCGGCTGCCGCTGGTGGCCGTCTCGCTGCTGTACCGCAAGGGGTATTTCGACCAGTCGCTCGACGCGGCCGGCGGCCAGAAGGAGGCGCCGGTGCGGTGGGACGTGGAGAAGTTCGTGCAGCCGCTGCCGGCGGTGATCGAGCTCGAGATCGAGCGGCGCACGGTGAAGGTGCGTGCCTGGCAGTACAGCGTGGCCGGCCAGGCCGGGCACCAGGTGCCGCTGATCCTGCTCGACACCGACATGGAAGGCAACGCGGCGCAGGACCGCGCGCTGGTGCACCACCTGTACGGCGGCGACCAGCGGTACCGGCTGGCGCAGGAGGTGCTGCTGGGCATCGGCGGCGTGAGGATGCTGCGCGCCCTGGGGTACACCGGGGTGCAGAAGTACCACATGAACGAGGGCCATGCCAGCCTGCTGGTGCTGGAGCTGCTGGGCGAGGGCAACTGGGCCGTGGAGTCGCCTGACTTCGCCAGCGTGCGCAACCGCTGCGTGTTCACCACCCATACGCCGGTGCCGGCGGGCCACGACCACTTCGACCACGACCTGCTGGCGCAGGTGCTGCCGCCGGGCATGCCCAGGTCGCTGCTGCAGATGCTGGGCGGCGCCGACGAGCTGAACATGACGCGACTGGGCTTCACCCTCAGCCGTTACGTCAATGGCGTGGCCCGGCGGCACGGCGAGGTGTCGCGCGAGATGTTCCCCGGCTATCCCATCCATCACATCACCAACGGGGTGCACTCGGCGACCTGGACCTGCGACAGCTTCAGGCGGCTGTTCGACAGCTACCTGCCGGGCTGGTCCAACGATCCGTCGATGCTGCGGCATGCGATCGGCATTCCGCGCGAGGCGGTCTGGGCGGCCCATGTGGAGGCCAAGGCGCGGCTGCTGGCGCTGGTGCGCGAGCGCAGCGGCGTCGACCTCGATCCCGACGCGCTCACGATCGTGTTCGCGCGCCGGGCCACCTCGTACAAGCGCGCGGACCTGGTGTTCACGGACCTCGCGCGGCTGCGGCGCATCGCCAAGGCGGGCGGGGCGCTGCAGTTCGTCTTCGCCGGCAAGGCGCACCCCAGGGACCTGGACGGCAAGAAACTGATCAAGCGGGTGGTGGGCGTCGCCAGGCAGACGGCCGGGGAGATCCCGGTCGTGTACCTGCAGAACTACGACATGGACCTGGCCAAGGTGCTGGTCTCCGGCGCCGACGTGTGGCTCAACACGCCGCAGCGGCCGCTGGAGGCGTCCGGCACCTCCGGCATGAAGGCGGCCCATAACGGCGTGCCCAGCTTCAGCACGCTGGACGGCTGGTGGCTGGAAGGCTACCTGGAAGGGCTCACCGGCTGGTCGATCGGCGCGCGCGACGCCGGGCGGGGCGAAGCCGCGAAGATCAACCGGCAGGATGCCGACGACCTGTACCGCAAGCTGGAGAACGACCTCTTGCCGACGTTCTACCAGCGCCGCGAGCACTGGATCGACGTGATGCGCTACGCCATCGCGCTGAACGCGTCGTACTTCAACACGCACCGCATGGTGCAGGAGTACGCGACCAACGCCTACCTGGGTTGACCGCCGGTCACACGCCGCCGTGGGGGTGCGTCGGGTCCACCCACAGCACCTGCTGCGGCTTTTCCACCGGCTCGATGTCGAGGTTGATCGCCACCGCCTCGCCGTCGCTGCGGCACACGACGCACTCCAGCGCCTCGGTGGCGCTGGCATTGATCTCCTGGTGCGGGACATACGGCGGAACGTAGATGAAGTCGCCCGGACCGGCCTCGGCCGTGAACTCCAGGTGCTCGCCCCAGCGCATGCGCGCGCGGCCCTTCAGGATGTAGATCACGCTTTCCAGGTGCCCGTGGTGATGGGCGCCGGTCTTGGCGTCGGCATGGATCGTCACCGTGCCGGCCCACAGCTTGCGCGCGCCCACGCGGGCGAAGTTGATCGCGGCCTTGCGGTCCATGCCTGGCGTCTGGGCCGTGTTGGGATCCAGCTGGTTGCCCGGAATCACGCGGACGCCGTCGTGCTTCCAGGGTGCGTCGGGACCGTGCGGATGATCGTGGCTGCTCATGCCGCCAGCGTACGCGCGCTGGCCGCGGCTTGATGCCGGTCATGGGAATCGCCCGCATGCGGACCCAGGTTTGCAATGCTCGTCTGTTGCCCCAGGGAGAAACGCCGTGTAAGCCGCGCTTGCCCTGCTGTTCGCCGCCTCGTGTACCACGGCCGCGCTGGCCGGGCCCGCGCGCCGGCACTCGCGAAGCGTCCTGGCGGCGACGGGCGCTCAGGCCTGGCTGCCGGCGCGCGTGAGCACCCGCCCCGGGTGCCTGCCGGTCGACCGGCCCTGGTCCCAGACCACGACGCCGTTGACGATCACAGTCTCGATGCCGCGCGAGAGCGCCGTGGGGTGTTCGTAGGTGGCGGCCTCGTCCACCCGGTCCGCGTCGAACAGCGTGAGGTCGGCGTACGCGCCTTCGCGCAGCACGCCGCGGTCCTGCAGCCCGAAGTTGCGGGCCGTCAGGCCGGTCATCTTGTAGACGGCGGTCTCCAGCGGGAACAGCCCGAGCAGCCGGCCGTAGTGCCCCAGCACGCGCGGGAAGGTGCCCCAAAGCCGCGGGTGCGGTGACGCGTCGTGCGGCAGCCCGTCCGAGCCGATCATCGTCTCGTCGAACTTCAGGATGCGCTGCACGTCCTGTTCGTCCATGCGAAAGTAGATGGCGCCGGCGGGCAGCAGCCGGCCGACGGCCTCCTCCTGGCTCACGCCCAACTGCCTGGCGATGTCGGCGAGGTCCTGGCCGGCGTATTGCGGCAAGGTCCTGGACCAGCTCACGATGGTGCGCGCCGAGCCCTTGGCGCGGTCGACCGACAGCACGGTGGAGCCGGCCGTGTACGGATAGCAGTCCAGGCAGACCGGCTGCCGCTCCATGTGCTTCCTGATGAAGGCCAGCGTTTCCCCGGACCGGCCGTGGTTGTTCTCGCCGACCACCTTGTGGTGCGAGATCACGACCGGCACGCCCACCTCGCGGCCGATGCGGAACGTCTCTTCCAGCGAGTCCATCACGCGGTCGCCTTCGTTGCGCATGTGGGTGCAGTAGATGCCGCCGTGCTCCCTGAGGGGCTGGCAGGCCTCGATCACCTCCTCGGTGGGGGCGGCAATCGCCGGCTCGTAGAACAGGCCGGTGGACACGCCGATGGCGCCGGCCTCCAGCGCTTCGGCCACCAGTTCGCGCATCCGCGCGATCTGCGGCGCCGTCGCGGGCTTGCCGAGGTCGTCCATGGTTGCCACGCGCAGCGTGGTGTGCCCCACCAGCATGGCGCAGTTGGTGGCGGCGGGCTTGCGGCGCAATTCCTCGAGGTACGAGGCGAAGGTCCTGAAGCGGAACCACTCGCCGTCGCCGTCCAGCAGGTTGAGCGGCGGGGTCACCGGGTCGGGAACCGGCCGCGGCATCGGCGCCAGCGAGATGCCGCAGTTGCCGCCCACCACCGTCGTCACGCCCTGGCTCACCTTGGGCGCCATGTCCGGATCCGACAGCATGGCGCGGTCGTCGTGGGTGTGCGCGTCGATGAAGCCGGGGGCGGCCACGCGCCCCGCGAGGTCGATCTCGACCTCGCCGCGGGCGCCGGCGAGGTCGCCGATGCGGGCGATGCGGTCGCCGCGGACGCCGATGTCACCCGCGTACCGCGGCGCGTTGCTGCCGTCCACGATGGTGGCGTGGCGGATCAGGAGGTCGTAGTGCTCTGGTTGCATCGATCGGTTCAGTGCTTGCCGCGCGCCCCGAGGCGAAGCCTTGCGACCTCCGCGTGCAGGAAGGACGGTGCCCGGCCGAACGGTCCGGCGGGCGAAGGAACGGCGCTCAATCGAGTTTCGCGCCCGAGAACTTGATCACCTGGGCCCACTTGGCCGTCTCGCGGCGGGACAGCTCGCGGAATTCCTCCGGCGAGCTCGGGTCGGGCTCCGCCCCCAGCACCTTGTAGCGTTCCTTCACGGCGCTGCTGGCCAGCGCCGCGCGCATTTCCTTGTTGAGGCGCTCGACGATGTCCCTGGGCATGTTGGCCGGCCCCATCAGGCCGCCCCAGGCGATGACCTCGAAGCCCTTGACGCCGGACTCGTCCAGCGTCGGCACGTCGGGGTACGAAGCCGAGCGGGTCTTCGACGACACCGCCAGCGCGCGCACGCGGCCCGCCTGCGCGGCCGGCCCCGCGATCGGGGTATTGGACATCATCAGCTGGATCTGTCCGCCTTGCAGGTCCGTCAGCGCCGCGACGGTCGCCTTGTACGGCACGTGCAGCAGGTGGGTGCCGGTCATGGACTTGAACAGCTCCACGCCGAGGTGGTCGG
>Ga0255338_1006200_pt1 | contig 10332 bp, 9 predicted proteins | sample MeOH1_35cm_T4_19_FD_203715 | JGI IMG/M metagenome (GOLD analysis project Ga0255338, IMG submission 203715) | Sandy soil microbial communities from University of British Columbia, Vancouver, Canada - MeOH1_35cm_T4_195 | ecosystem: Engineered > Artificial ecosystem > Sand microcosm > Unclassified ...
CCCCAACCGGCGCGGTTAGGCCCGCTGCGGTCCTGAATGAAACCTGCCACCTTACGCTCAGCCCATGTAGAGTACATGGCGATGACGAGGGTGAGGCCGAAAACGACAACGATGGTTGAGGTTTTAACAAGAAATTCTACTAAATCCATTTGAAAGCAATTTTATCCGGCTGCTTTTACTGATTCTCTTAATTATTGTTGGCCGCCAGTGAACGGTGGTTGGCCTTATCGTTATTCTCGATGCTCTGGTGACGGATCGTTTCCTCGTCGGTCACATACGGACGCGAGTCGTCGATCTGTTTGAACTGCGTTGCTGCCAGTTTCAACGCGAAATCAGGCTTGGCAACCAGGTCTTTACGGTATTTATTGGCCGAGATCACCGAGCTGCGTTTCACTTTGGTAGGGCCTTCCAATACCCATGAACTGGTTTGTTTGGTCTCAAAACGGCAGGTATTGCAAATGAAATCGTTCACCTCGCCCCAGGTATTCTTGCGGGCCGTCACGCGGATTACCTCGTCCCCGCGGTACCACAACGTCACTTTGCCACAGCATTTGTCGCAGTTGCGGTGTGCATCTTCGGGTTTCGAGAACCACACGCGGTTTTTGAAACGGAATGTCTTGTCGGTCAATGCGCCTACCGGGCACACGTCGATGACGTTTCCGGAGAAGTCGTTGTCAATCGCCTTTTCGATGTAGGTGCTGATTTCCGAAGCATCTCCACGGTTCATTACGCCGTGAACGCGTTGGTCGGTAATCTGGTCGGCGGTGTACACGCAGCGGTAGCAAAGGATGCACCGCGTCATGTGCAGCTGCACATGCGGACCGATATCGATTTTATCAAATGTCCGCCTTTCTTCCTCGTAACGGGTTTTTACCGAACCATGCTCAAATGCGAAATCCTGCAAATGACATTCACCGGCCTGGTCGCAAATAGGGCAGTCGAGGGGGTGGTTGATCAGGAGAAACTCCACAATGCTCTTGCGGGTGTCGAGCACGGCCTGGTTGGTCGTGTTTTCCACCACCATTCCATCCTGAACCTGCGTGATACAGGACGGAACCAGTTTCGGCATCGGGCGGGGATCTTTGGCGGAACCTGCGGCTACCCTTACCAGGCAAGCGCGGCATTTACCTCCGGAAACCGGAAGCGGTTTATAGTAACACATCGCCGGCGGAACGAGGTGGCCCTGGCTGTCATCTGCCTCGGCAATCTTGCGCGCCGCCTGCATGATGGTAGTCCCGGGTTCTACTTCGACCTCGATGCCATCGAATGTAATTTTCAACAATTGGGGTTTAACTTCTTCCATGCCAGTAATACATTATGCTATCTCTTTTCAGCCTCGTAAATATCATACGAACCCATTGTTGAGCTATATTTTAGCGTATTCGCAAAATTATAACCCAGAATGTTTGCAGGAGCTTTGCCTTTTGGTGAAATCACGTAACGAATTCCTTTCTCGTCGACCATTCGCCTGAACTCGTCGTAGTTGAATGTACCGTTCTGGTCTGCAAGGTAAACCAGATCGGGGAAAGGAATCAAATTATTTTTAAATAGAAACAAACTCAAAAAGAATCCCTGAAAATTCTCTGCGGGGCATATATACACATGCTCCGTCGGTTTCAGGTTCTTCTGTCCATGCAAATAGGCCGCTACTTTACGGTCCTCTATATAAAGTCCCTCAAAATTACGGAACGTACCCGATTTGTATTTCATAAAGACATACAATGAGCAGTGCAGGAACACAAAAATCATGAATAGTGCCGTGCCCGATTTGACGAAACCGGTTTTGAGCCAGGTGAAATCGCTATTCATGGAAAAGAACAGAACCACTTGGATGACGGCTACGATCAGGTAATCCTGGTAGTAACCTACTCCGGCGCCGATTTTGAATGCGGTTGACGTGGCAAACAGAAAGAACAGGATGGATGCGATCACCAAAAAAAGGTAAAAGCCTTTCGGACGATAATAGATAGTGTATGCGCTCACCAAAGCATTCAGCACCATCAGTGGGGCGAATTGGAACAACCAATGTTGCAATGTCCAGTCGTAAAACCAGCCCCAGCTTGCCGAATTGGCGACGCCACCCACAATGTTGAGAAAGAACAATTCGACGGTATTGATCGGAAGAATAGCCAGGTACAAGCCGAATGTCAGCAATCCAAACCCTGTTAGTTTCAAAACCATCCTGAAATCCCGCTGGATCAGCCAGAATACGCCGACCGAAATGGGAAGAATAGAGCCGCTTTGTTTGACGAAAAAAGCAGAAACACCTATGAAAATAGCCAAAAACCAGAGTTTTTGATCATTGTTTTCGAATGCATAATACACCGAGACGATGAAAAGCGTCGTCAGTAATACCAGGAGACTGTCGGGGCGGGAGGTCGTCAGAAACCAGAACGACAAAACATGAAAGAGTACCAGCCCGGTCAGCAGGGCGGCGATCTTTTGTTTTGTGACCCGGTAAGTGAAATAACCCGCTATGCTCACGGTAGTTAATGTAAAAAAGTTTGATACCAGGCGACTGGCGAGATAAATCTTGTGAACATCGGTGCTTGTCCATCCCGCGATTTTCACAAAAAATGTAACGATCGTAAAATATAGTGGTGTGTACTGGGTCAGTCTGAACGGCACTTTTTCCGGATCGGTGTAAATATCCTGACCATCCAGCAGGAGCTGAATAGCAGCGATCCCGCTGGCCTCGCTTCCCGAAATGTCGGGAGAGTAGCTGAGAACGGCCTGCATTTTTACGATCAGCAATGCGAGACCACTCAGCAGCCCGAACAACACCGACAGTAACAGCGATTTGTCTTTGATCCAAACAAGGCTGCTTCGAACGTTCATCAACCTAATACCATTTCACCCATATAAACCGCGCCCGGCTGTGTTGCTTCCTGCGGGTGGGTGATGTGCCACACAAATTCATCCCGGAAATGGCGGATCGCGCTGGCTACGGGCCAGGCCGCTGCATCGCCGAGCGGACAAATGGTGTTACCTTCTATTTTCTTTGAAATATCTACGAGCAAATCGATATCGTGCATGCTGCCGTGGCCGTGCTCGATGCGGTGGAGGACTTTCTCCATCCAGCCCGTTCCTTCGCGGCAGGGGCTGCATTGCCCGCAGGATTCGTGGTGATAAAAACGCGAGAAATTCCAGGTGTTGCGAACGATACAGGCTGTTTCGTCAAAAACGATAAATCCGCCTGAACCTAGCATGGTACCTGTCGCAAAGCCACCGTCTGAAAGCGATTCGTATGTCATCAGGCGATCTTCGCCCGCGGCTGTCTTTGTAATAAGGTTCGCGGGAAGAATGGGTACGGACGATCCGCCGGCGACCAATGCTTTTAAATAGTGACCTTTACGGACACCGCCGCAATATTCGTCGGAATTCAAGAACTCGTCCACGCTCACACCCAGCTCGATTTCGTAAACGCCTGGTTTCTGAATGTGGCCCGATGCCGAGATGAGCTTCGTACCGGTACTTCTTCCGATTCCGATGGTTGCATAAGCGTCACCACCATTGTTGATGATCCACGGCATATTGGAGATAGACTCCACGTTATTGACCACCGTAGGGCTTTGGTAAAGGCCTTTTACCGCAGGGAACGGCGGCTTGTTTCTCGGGTTGCCTCTTTTTCCTTCGAGGGATTCGAGCAATGCAGTTTCTTCACCGCAAATGTAGGCGCCTCCGCCCGGTTGTACCACCAGTTCCAGGTCGTAACCGGAACCAAGAATGTTTTTACCTAAAAATCCTTGTGCTTTTGCCTCCGCAATGGCTTTTTCCAGAATGCGGATCACGTACATGAGCTCTCCGCGTACATAGATGAACGACTTGTTGGCACCTAACGCAAAACTCGAAATGATCATACCCTCGATCAGAAGGTGAGGAATGCATTTCATCAAATGGTGGTCCTTGAAAGTACCAGGCTCCGATTCATCTGCATTACAAACGAGGTAACGGGGAACGCCTTCGGGCTTGGCCAGGAAGCCCCATTTCATTCCCATCGGGAAACCAGCACCACCTCTGCCGCGCACGCCTGATTTTTTCGCTTCTTCCACCACCTCTTCCGGGGTCATGGTTTTGATAGCTTTTTCAACGGCAGTATAGCCTCCCTGTTTACGATAAACATCGAAGGTTTCGATACCGGGGACATTAATATGCTCCGTTAAAATTTTTCTAGCCATTTGAGGATAATATTTTCAGCTTCTGAAAGCTTATTTACTTAACTCTTCTATGATTTGGTCGACCTTCTCATTGGTCAGGTTCATGTAGAACTGCTCGCGGATCTGGAAAACCGGTCCCCAGCCGCATGCTGCGAGGCATTCTACTTCTTTCAATGTAAACAGGCCGTCTGCGGTGGTTTGACCGGCTTCGATGCCCAGTTTTTTCTTCAAATGACCGTATACATCTTCACCGCCCATCAGGCAGCAAGGGCCTGTACGGCAATATTCGATTACGTGCTTGCCAACCGGGTCGAGGTGGTACATGGTATAAAAGGTAGCTACCTCGTAAACCTCGACAGGTTCTATTTTTAAAATACCTGCCACATAATCCATGACCTCGCTGCTCAGCCAGCCCCATTGTTCCTGGGCAACGTGCAAAACAGGCAAAAGAGCCGATTTTTGGCGGCCCTCCGGATAACGTGCGATAATTTCTTTTACTGTTTCAAGTCGTTCGGGTGTGAACGCAACCAGATTAGGTGATTCGGTCATTTCTAAATAGGTCTTTAACAAACTTTAAGCGTCCAGTTCACCTGCAATTACGTTCAGGCTACTCATCGTCAGGATCGCATCCGACAGTGATGAGCCTTTGCACATTTCAGGATATGCCTGATAATAAATAAAGCTTGGCCTGCGGAAGTGCAGACGGTACGGGGTCCTGCCGCCATCGCTGATCAGGTAGAAGCCCAGCTCGCCGTTTCCTCCTTCCACAGCATGGTACACTTCCCCTGCCGGTGCGTCGATTTCGCCCATTACAATTTTGAAATGGTAAATAAGCGCTTCCATATTGCGGTATACCTCGTTTTTGGGAGGCAGGTAATATTCGGGAGCGTCGGCGTAATAGGGGCCTTCTGGAAGGTTGTTGATGGCTTGCTCCACAATGCGGAGGCTTTGCCACATTTCTTCATTACGGACCATGTAGCGGTCGTAAGTATCGCCATTCTGTCCAACAGGGACGTCGAATTCAAAGTCTTCGTAAGACGAGTATGGGTTCATCACCCGCACGTCGTAGTCGAGGCCTGCTGCGCGCAGGTTAGGGCCTGTAAAACCATATGAAAGCGCCCTGTCGACTGAAATAGGGCCTACATTAATGGTTCGGTCCATGAAGATCCGGTTACGGTTGAGCAGCTTTTCCAGCTCTCTCAAAACCGGCGGGAACGATTTGATGAATTCCTTGATCTTGCGGATAGCCGTGTTCGAAAGATCGCGCTCCATACCGCCAAGGCGGCCCATATTGGTCGTAAGGCGCGCTCCGCACACTTCCTCGTAGATTTCGTAGACCTCCTCGCGCTTCTGCATCACATACAGGAAGCCCGTGAATGCGCCGGTATCAACGCCAAGGATACTGTTACAAATAATATGGTCGGTAATACGTGCGAGCTCCATCATAAGCACGCGGATGTATTGCGCGCGCTTGGGAACTTCTACGCCCAACAGCTTCTCCACCGTCATATGCCATCCCAGGTTGTTAATCGGGGAGGAGCAATAGTTCATGCGGTCGGTAAGCGTGGTGATCTGGTAAAACGGCCTTCTTTCGGCAATCTTCTCGAACGCACGGTGGATATAGCCGATCGTCTGCTCGCCCGAAACGATCTTCTCGCCATCCATTTTGAGGATGTTCTGGAAAATACCGTGGGTGGCAGGGTGTGTCGGGCCGAGGTTGAGGGTGGTCAGTTCTTCTACGAGTTCAGGCAACTCGCTTTGAGAAGGGACATTATGCGGTAACAATTCAATATCTGCCATATCTTACTCAATATAGATCATCGGCCGAAAAGGGCGTCAATTTTATCTTCACGGGTCGCATCCTCCATCGGGTATTCTTTGCGCATTGGGAAATAATCCATTTCCTCTATGTTCAGAATGCGTTTCAGGTTCGGGTGCCCGTCAAACAAGATACCAAAAAAATCGTAGGTTTCGCGCTCCATCCAGTTGGCGCTCGCGAAGAGGCCGGTCGCTGTCGGAATGTGGATATCAGCTTCCGGAATGGCTACCTTAATGCGGATGCGGAAGTTATGCACGAAGCTGTGCATATGGTAAACCACCACGAACTCCTGGCCTGCATTATCAGGATACTGAATACCTGTAATATCGGTCAGGAATATCACCTGATAGTTTTTATGGTCTTTCAGGAACTCCATTACCGGGATAATCTCTTCGCGGGTTGTCGAGAGAGTCAAAAGCCCGTAAGGTTCTTCAAAGTTGAAGACCTGGTCCCCGAATTTTTCCAAAAGCCCTTCGGCTACCTCCTGGTTAGTAAGCATGGGGGTTACTGAATATTATATGATGCCAATAGTTCCTGGTATTCGTCGGTATTCCGGCGGCGAAGCTTTTCGTTCTGTGCCAGATACTGGACCTGCATCAGGCCGTCGATGATCTGCTCGGGGCGTGGCGGGCAGCCGGGTACGTATACATCCACAGGGATAATGCGGTCGATACCCTGTAATACGCTGTAAGTGTCAAAAATACCACCACTCGAAGCGCATGCGCCAACGGCCATTACCCAACGGGGCTCGGCCATTTGAAGGTAAACCTGCTTCACAACCGGCGCCATCTTCTTGGCGATGGTTCCCATTACCATCAGCAAATCGGCCTGACGTGGCGAGAAACTCGGACGTTCGGAACCGAAGCGCGAAATATCGTAATGCGCGCCCATGGTAGCCATGAACTCGATCCCGCAGCATGAAGTAGCAAATGGCAACGGCCAGAGGGAATAGCTCCTTGCGAGACCGATCGCTTCGTCGAATGAAGTTGCAAAAAAACCGGATCCGCTGTGTCCTTGCGGAGCCTCCACTATCTTTACTTCTTTCATAATTCTTTGTATTTCAATGTTCGAAGCCTATTCTTCCCAGTTCAGTACGCCCTTGCGGATTACGTAATAGAAACCGGACAGCAACAGGGCCATGAACAACAACATTTCTACAAACCCGAACATTCCCAGACCCTTGAAATTAACAGCCCAGGGATACATGAAAATGACCTCTACATCGAACAGAACGAATAGGATAGCCACCAGAAAGTACTTCACGGAAATAGGCGTCCTGGCGTCTCCAACCGACTCGATACCACATTCGAACGGGTCGTCTTTCTTTTTGCTTTTACGGCTCGGACCGATGAGGTGAGTGACAATCATCGTGCCACCAATGAAGCCCGCGGCGAGCAAAAATTGCACAATGATGGGTAAGTAGTCGGAAGGAAGATATTCGTTTTTCATTACAATGATCCGGTTACAAAGGGGTAGGAAAGCCGTAAAAACTGTTGCCAGTGAGTTACATTCCTCCCCGTCTTTCAAAATTAGGCTTTGCAAATTTATCAATCAAATTCTTTCCTTTTTGTTTTGTCTAATTAGTATCATACTAAATAAGCCCCGTTATGGCGGGGCTTATTTAGTACTTATTCAAGAAGAAATATTTATCTGATTACAATTTGCTTCGTAAGGCTCTGCCCCTGGCCGGTTACACGGAGAATATATTTACCCGTCGGCAAAAGACCCACATCGATCTGCATCCGGCTGTTGAGCAGCTTCGGTGCGGTACTTTTTATGAGGTTGCCCCGGATGTCGAAAAGCTCGATTGCCGCATTATTGATATTGTCCCGCGACTCGATGTAAATGTAGGCACCCTGGCTTGGGTTCGGGTAAATCACCACTTCATTTTGTTCATTGGTTTTGAACTCTCTTGAAGCAGTATCGGAGTAGCAAACAAGGTTATTGTTGCCGATTGCGTAGGTAACCCTTGCTTTCGTCGTGTAAACGCCTGATTTCAGGATTTTGAGCAGGGCAGCGGTCGTGTCGCTTTCATAGCCCGGGCGTCTCCAGATAAAGCTCTCATTGACTTCTCCGCCTTCGGGAATGCTCGCCGAAATGCTGAAAGGCCCTGATGGTTCGATGGTCGGTTTCGAAATTTTGGCCCGGATAATCAGCGAGGACGCGGTTGAATTTTCCGAAGTACACCCGAAAATGTTCCGGCTTTTTACAAAATAGTTGCCGCTTTCTCCGAGCCTGGCAGTTGCCCCGGTTGCAACGGCTGTATTTGAGCCTTCTTTGTACCAGCTGTAAATCTCTCCGCCGTTCTGAACCGAAAACTGGAAAGTGGAGTCCGCACAGGCCTGCTGCTGGCCTTGCTGGATAATGCTTGGCTGTACTGGTTTCGCGTTATTGTCCAGGGTGACGACCGGCGTAAGGATCGAGTTGCCGGAGCCGTCTTTTACAGTAGCCCTGTAAGTACCAGCGTTTGTAACCTTGATTGCGCTGGAAACCTCATTGGTATTCCATTTATAGGACGAATAGCCGGCAGGAAGTGTTAATGTAACGCCATTGTTGTCGGTAACGCAAGCAGCGGTAACCGAAGGTACGATGGCGGGGTTCACTGGTGTTACGGTAGAAAAGAAGTTGGCATCCAGTGTTCCGGCCCAGGCATTGGCCAGGATGGTCAGTGCTTTTACGGTTCCTTCGAGATCGTTAACGCCTTTCCCGACGAAGTGCGTACCATCTCCGCGGTCAGGCAGGAGGGGATCGGTTTCGGGGCCGGGATAGGTTGGGTTAAAAGGTGTATTAAGGACCGCGTTTTGCGCATCAACGATCTTCGGATTCACACTTGATTCGATATTGAAGCCTGCCGATGTCCGCGAGGTCCGGGCGATTACCCAGGTAATGCGTTTTCCGGTATCGGAACCGAGGCGGTTCATAATGAATTGAAGATCGCGGGTGTAATTCGCCGGTGGCGTATTAAATAATGCGTCAGTTTCGCCCTGCATCCAGAGAATGGCCCTCAAACCATATTGATTGGCATAGTTGCGCGCAGCTATGCGAAGGTTTGCGTAAGGCATTTCCGGAGAATAGACAAAGCCGCCGTACATGTTTTTAGTAGTAAGGCCTTTTGCACTGCTTGCCCAGTTGTCAATGGATGTCCCCTCCCAGGCGGCATTGATGAACAGAACAGGAACGTTTAGTTTGGAAACGAGCTGGTCGCCCAGGAGTCCCCAGCACCAGGCCGACAGACCGCGGGGTGCTACAACGTTAAGATCCCTGCTTATTTTCTTGAATTCCGGCGGGATAGGATCTGTAAGTCTATCGACAGTGTCGTTGCTGTAATTGGACACATAAAGGACCCGGTCGTCGGTGGCCGATGGTCCCGGATATAATCTGAGGCCCTGAGCGTTCGATTGTCCGGCGATTATGAAGACTTCACCAACACCAAAACGGGCCAATACATCGCGGCCAACCACTTTTCCGTCAGAAATACCGCGAACTTCCAGGGAATACCAGCCGCCGATCAATGTGATCTTTCCTGAAAAAATACCTCCCTCGGGAGCGGTCTGCAAAGTCTGCCAGGGTGTTTCCACACCTTGCCCCTGAAGAACCGGTACCGCCCTTGCTTCGATTTTTTCAACCGGAAGGGTGAATACACCAGTAACCTGAATTTCTCTCTGACCTGCTTCGTCTCTCTGGTAGACAGACTGAAAAACAGGAGAAGTAATTCTAATGGGGGATCTCTCTTGGGAAAATGCTACCGACGAAAAAATACAAATCAACAGCAACGCCTTGGCCACTACCGGAAGAATAAATCTACTATGCATTGGGAATTCTGATACAGGTAAAGTTTTCTGGGCTCTAACGAAGTATAATTTTGTTAAAATGCTCAATTACAAAATGGTCACAAATGTAACGGAATATTTTCTCTAAAATATCACTATTCCGTTTTTTTGATCAATCGGGACAGGCCACTGTCTTTCCGCTCGAATGGGCGCGCATTTTCAAAATGCAAAAAAGACGAAGCAGATAATCGTTAGTGCTTCGTCTTTTCCTGCTGTTTGGCAAGTCAGTTTATTATCTTACTATCACCAGCTTCTGCGTCGCAGTTAATGCGGACGAGTTGATACGGATGAAATACATCCCGCTCGAGAGGCCCGTCAGGTTGAAATACTTCGGACTATCGAACTTCGGAACGCGGAAAGTACGGTGAATAATCCCGCGGCTATCGATGATCTGGACATCAGCATTCACCAGATCGGCGAACGTCTCGACAGCCACCCTTTCTGTCGTGTTGGGGTTAGGATAAGCCACAAAACCCGGATTGTTGGTGTCGAGATAGAACAGGAATGGCTCCGAGAACTCGGAGTA
>Ga0255338_1006201_pt1 | contig 10330 bp, 7 predicted proteins | sample MeOH1_35cm_T4_19_FD_203715 | JGI IMG/M metagenome (GOLD analysis project Ga0255338, IMG submission 203715) | Sandy soil microbial communities from University of British Columbia, Vancouver, Canada - MeOH1_35cm_T4_195 | ecosystem: Engineered > Artificial ecosystem > Sand microcosm > Unclassified ...
GTCCGACAGCCAGGACTTCCGCCCGACCGACGTGCTCGAGGACGCCGACGGCAGCCTGCTCGTCGTCGACACCGGCGGCTGGTACAAGATCTGTTGCCCGACCTCGCAGCTCGCCAAGCCCGATGTGCTCGGCGGCATCTACCGTATCCGGAAAGTGAATGCGCCGAAGCGCGCCGACCCCCGCGGCCTGGACCTCCCGTGGGCGACGCTGGCGCCGGCCGATCTCGCCCGGCTGCTCGCGGACGACCGGCTCTACGTGCAGGAGCGCGCCATGCACCTGCTCGGGAAGAAGGGCGCCGCCGCGATCCCGGCCCTCGTGACATCCGCCCGCGACACAAACGCCGCTGTCCGCCGCCAGGCGGTCTGGACGCTCGCGCGGATCGATGCGCCGGCCGCGCGCGCCGCGGTGCGTGAGGCGCTGAGCGACGGCGACGCCTCCGTCGCCCAGGCCGCGGTGCACGTCACCTCGCTCTGGCGCGACGCGGAGGCGGTGCCCACGCTGGGCCGTCTGCTGGCCGGCAGGAGCGCCGCCGCCGCGCGCGGGGCCGCCGAGGCCCTTGGCCGCATCGGCGATCCGCGCGCCGTCGACGCGCTGCTGGACGCCGTTCATCGGCTCGGGGGCACGACCTTCACCGCCGCGGGCGCCCCCGACGACCCGGCCGAGCGCGTGCTCGAACATTCGCTCGTCTACGCCCTGCTGGAAACCGGCCGCGCCGATGCCCTGCGCGCCCGCCTGCGCCCCAATGAGAACCCGCGCGTCGTGCGCGCCGCGCTGGTGGCGCTCGATCAGATCGAGGGGGGCGGGCTCCAGGCCGCCGACGTTCTCGCGTGGCTCGATTCGAACGTGCCGCGGCTCAAGCAGACCGCCGGCTGGGTCGTGGAGCGCCATCCCGAATGGGGCGCCGCGCTCGCGCAGTATTTCCGCACACAGCTCGCCGCCGCCGCCGCGCGCAACACGACCGAGCTGACGGCCCTGCAGACCCAGCTCGCCCCGCTGGCGAAGTCCGAGGCCATTCAGGGCCTGCTCGCCCTCGTGGCACGCGACGACGCGTTTCCCGCCGCCGCCCGCCTGCTGGCGCTGCGGACCATGGCGGCCGCCGGACTCAAGGAGCTGCCGGAGTCGTGGCAGGCCGCGCTGGTCGGGTTGCTCAACGGCGCGGAGGCGTCGCTGACGCGCGAAGCCGTGGGCACCGCACGCCTGTTGCCGCTGCCGCGCACCGGCCAGGCTCCGATCTTCGGCGCGCTCGTCCAGGTGGGCCGCGATTCCCGCCAGCCCGCCGCGGTCCGCCTCGACGCGCTCGCCGCCGCGCATCCCGCGGCGATCGGCGCCGTCGACGCGACGCTGTTCGATTTCCTGCGGGCCCACCTCGATGGCCGCGAAGCAATGGTCGTGCGCGGCGCGGCGGCGACCGTGCTGGCCAAGGCGGCGCTGACGCCCGCGCAACAGCTCGTCCTCGCCGACGCCCTGCGTTCCGTGAGCGCGCTCGAGGCCCCCAAGCTCCTGCCCGCGTTCGAGAAGGCGCCGAACGAGGCGCTGGGCCTGAAGCTCGTCGCCGCGCTGCAGGGATCGCCCGGCCTCGCCGGCATTCGCGCCAACGTCCTGCAGACTCTGCTCGCGAAATACCCGGCGGCTGTGCGGCAGCAGGGCGACGCGCTGCTCGCGAGCCTCAACACCGACGCCGCCCGGCAGAACGCCCGCGTGGACGAACTGCTCGCCGGCGTGAAGCACGGCGATATCCGCCGCGGCCAGGCGTTGTTCAACAGCGAGCGCACCGCCTGCAAGCTGTGTCACACGATCGGCTATCTCGGCGGCAAGCTCGGGCCCGACCTTTCCAGCATCGGCCGGATCCGCAATGAACGGGAGCTGCTCGAGGCGACGATCTATCCGAGCGCGACGTTCGTCCGCGGCTTCGAGCCGTTCGTGGCCACGACGAAGACTGGCGAGACGCACAGCGGCATCCTGCGCAAGGACGCGCCGGACGAGATCATTCTCGCGACCGGTCCCGACACCGAGCGGCGCATCGCCCGCGCCGAGCTCGCCGACCTGCAGCCGGGGCCGGTTTCGCCGATGCCGCCGGGCATGGACGCGATCCTCAGTCGCGAGGAACTGGCCGACCTCGTGACCTTCCTGAAGTCGCTGCAGCGCTGAAAATCTCCCGCCGCCAGCCGGCGAGGCTTGAAGGCCGCGCGTTCGTACGCGCATCCTCTGCTCCCACCCTCCCCTCCTCCCCATGATCACCCGTCGCACCACCACGGCCACCGCGCTGCTCGTCGCGCTGTTTGTTTCCCTGCTCGCGCTCTCCGCACACGCCCAACTGCCCGGCGTCAAGATGCCGCCCAACGACGGCAAGCTCCGCATCATCGCCTTCGGCGCCCACCCCGACGACTGCGAGATCCAGGCCGGCGGATCCGGCGCGCTGTGGGCCAAGCAGGGTCATCACGTGCTGTTCGTCTCCGTGACCAATGGCGACATCGGCCACTGGCGCGAGGCGGGCGGGCCCCTGGCGCTGCGCCGCAAGGCCGAGGTCAACGAGGCGCACCGGATCCTCGGGATCCAGGGCGTCATCCTCGACATCCATGACGGCGAGCTCGAGCCGACGCTGGAGAACCGCCGCACGATCACGCGTCTGATCCGGGCCTGGAACGCCGACATCGTGCTGGCCCCGCGGCCGAACGACTACCACCCCGACCACCGCTATACCGGCGTGCTCGTGCAGGACGCGGCCTACATGGTCACGGTCCCGTTCTTCGTGCCCGACGTGCCGCACATGAAGAAGAACCCGGTGTTCATGTACTACACCGACCGTTTCCAGAAGCCGAACCCGTCGAACCCCGACATCCTCATTTCGATCGATTCGGTGGTGGACAAGAAGCTCGACGCCCTCGGCGTCATGATCTCGCAGTTCGCGGAAGGCGGCGCCAACGGCAACGCGTCGCTCTATCCGTCCGATCCCGCCGGCCAGGCGGCGCGGCAGCGGCAGGTCCGGGACAATTTCTCCCGGCGCTTTCAATCCACCACCGCGCGCTTCCAGAAGCAGCTGGCCGAGTGGTATCCGGGCGAGTCCGGCAAGGCGGTGAAGCACTCGGAGGCCTTCGAAATCTGCGAATACGGCAGCCAGCCCAGCAAAGCCGAGTTGAAGAAACTGTTTCCGTTTTTCCAATAGCGGTCCTCGCGCCTTGCGCTTGCCGCGAAGCATGCGACTTTAAGCCGGACAGTTGTGTCCTACGTTCATGTCGCTCGTGCGCATCCTCCTCACCGGTTTCTTTGCCGCCATCGCTCTCGTGGCGGGGCTGTTCATTGCGGCCGTGGGACTGATCGCGCTCGGGATCGGGCGCCTGCTCGGCCGGCCGGGCGGTGCCCGGGTGCGGACTCGGTTTTCCGGACGCCGGCCGACGATGCGGCCCAAAGGTGCCGCGGGTCCGGGTGACGTGATCGACGTGATGGCCACGGAAGTACCGGCGGACACGCTGCCACGGTAGCCAGGCTTGCACGGACGGTCCGGGCCGCGCCCGCCGGTTCGCTCCATCTCAACGTTTCGCCGCGTTCAACCGCCATGCTCGAAGTCGCCACCTGGACGCTCACGCTGACGCTGATGCTCATCGGGCTGGCCGGGGTCGTCGTCCCGCTCCTGCCCGGGACGACGCTCATCCTCCTGGCGGCGATCCTGCACAAGCTGCTCCTGCCCGCCGATCTCTCGTGGCTCGCGATCGGGTTGATCGCGTTGTTCTGGGTGTTCTCGATCATCGCCGACTTTGGTGGCGTAATTCTCGGGACCCACTGGTTTGGCGGCAGCAAATGGGGCATGGCGGGCGCCAGCGGCGGCGCCCTGGTCGGCGTCTTCTTTTCGCTGCCCGCGCTCCTGCTCGGCACGATCTGCGGTGCGATCCTCGCCGAGAAGCTGCTCGCCAACAAGACCGACCGGGAGGCGCTCAAGTCCGGGTTCGGCGCCGCCACGGGTTTTGTGATCTCCACGATCGCGCGCCTCGTCTGCGCCACGGTGATGATCGTGCTCTTTCTTTTCGCGACCTTCTACGCGGCGCCTGCCAGCCCCTGACGGTGCCGGTCGAGCGCGGGCGGCAACGCGCGAAACCGTTTCGACTTTTGGCGGTCGATGGCTAACATGACTGACTCCAGCGCCCCTCGTCAGGTCTGTTTGTCCACCCACCGTTCAACCCAGGTCGCATCATGAAATCCACCTCCCCCCGACTCCGCCTGCTCGTCATCGCCTGCGCCGCCCTTCCCCTCCTCGTCGCCTGCAGCAAGGAGAAGCGCGAGGAAGCCCGCGACAAGGCGAAGGAGGTTTACGCCGACACCACCGCCAAGGCCAAGGAGCTCTACACCGACTCCAAGGAGGCGGTGAAGGAGGCGTATTCGGATACCAAGGACAAGACGAAGGAGCTGTACGAAAAATCCCGGACGGCGATCGCCGAGCGCTGGGCCAAGGTGAAGGCGTACACCTACGAGAAGCGCGAGGAGTTCGCCTCCGCCAGCAAGCAGACCGAGGCGGAAATGGAGGCGCAGGCGAGCAAACTGCGGGCCGAACTCGCGAAGGAGAAGGCCAGCGAAAGCCGCAAGGCGGCCCTCGAGGAACTCAAGAACGCCGAGGCCGACTACAAGCACAAGGCCGCCGCGCTCGGCTCCGCCACCGCCGCCACGTGGGACAGCGCGAAGAGCAGCCTGCTCGCCTCGTGGGACAAGTGGGAGGTTTCATACCGCAAGGCGCTCGCCGCGAAGGAAGAGAAGTAATCCCGGCTGTGGGAGGGGCTTTACGCCCCGACCCGAATTCCTTCCCCGCCTCGGTCGGGGCGTAAAGCCCCCTCCCACCCTTCACGCCGTCGCCGCGCGCCGCCGCAACTGCCCGCAGGCCGCGTCGATCTCCGGGCCGCGCGACCGCCGGAAGTGCGCCACCACGCCGCGGGTTCGCAACTCGGCCGCGAAAGCCTCGCTCGCCGCATCGGACGTTCGCTCGTAGGTGACGCCGCGCAGGCCGAGGCCGGTGGGATTGTAGCGCAGCAGATTCACGTGCATGCGCCGCGCGCCGAGCACGTCGGCCAGCAAGCGCGCCTGCGCCGGTGAATCGTTCACGTCCTTGAGCAGGCAGTATTGAATGGTCACCGGCCGGCCACGGCTGGCCTGGAAGCGGTCGGCGGCCGCGAGGATGTCCGCGATCGCATACCGCCGCCCCATGGGCAGCAGCCGGGCGCGAGTGACGTCGTCGGGCGCGTGCAGCGAGACCGCGAGGTGCAGGTTGAGCCCGGTGGCGGTCAGCGCGTCGATGCCCGGGACGATGCCGACCGTGGAAACCGTGATCTGCCGCCAGCCGAATCCGCCCACGCGGTTGTCGGCGATCCGTTCCACGGCCGCCAGCACGGCGTCGAGGTTCAGCATCGGCTCCCCCATGCCCATGAACACGAGCGTCTGCAGCCGGCGGCCCCGCGCCGCGGCTTCCCGCCGCAGCGCGAGAAACTGCGTCACGATTTCCCCGGCGGTGAGGTTGCGCGCAAAACCATCCTGCGCCGTCGCACAGAAGTCGCAGCCCATCGCGCACCCCACCTGCGACGAAACGCACCCCGCGGCCCGGTCCGCGCGAAAGTCCGGCATCAGCACCGTCTCCACCGTGCGCCCGTCGGACAGCCGCAGGAGCAGCTTGGTGGTGCCATCCGCCGACTCCTGCCGGCGGGCCACCGTCGCGAGTGGCGAGGCGCGCCATTGCTCAAGGAGCGCGGCCGGCACGCCGGGCAGGAACGGCGGGAGTTCGCCCGCGGCATAAAAGGCGCGCAGGAGCCGGCCGGCATGGACGCGCGGGTAGCCGGCCGCCGCGAGGCGGGACTCCAGCTCCGCCAGCGAAAGGTCGGCCAGTACGTCGGTCACGCCTGCGACGAGACACGGAATCGCGCCGATGCCAAGCCCGACGCTCGCCAGGCCGTCACGACCGCGGCAGCAGCAGGATCCCTTCCGGGATCGGCTCTCCGGCCGGCAGCGGCTGCGCCATGCTGACCAGCGCCGCGCCGAGCAGGAGCCGGCGTTGTTCGGCCGAGAGTCCCGGCTCCAGCATCGCGATCCGGTAGCCACGGTAGATGACCTCCTCGCGGCCGTGCACCTCGAAGCGTTCCATCGCCAGCGAGTAGGAACGCAGGAGGGTTTCGCCGGTGTGCGGCTTGCCCGTCTCCGCATCGAACTGGCCCGCGGCCACCACGGCGAGATCGGCCATGACGTCATCGTAGCGCGCGCGCAGGGCTTCGATGCGATCGCGCGCGGTGGACTGGAACTCCTCCGCGGCCCGGTTCCGTGCCGCCAGCCGCTCCTCGGCCAGCCGGCGTTGCAGGCTCTGTCGTTCTTCGGGGCTCATCTCGCGCGGATCACGCTCGGGGCGCACGCGCCCGGCCGCATCCATCATCGCCGAATACATGTCGGCGAAGATCCGGGCCCGTTCGTCGCGATAGACGGCGATCCGCTGCAGGAGCTCCGGCGGCACGTGCGGGGCCGCGCGCAGGACCGGCCGCGGCACGGCGGCGAGCCCCTGCCGGATCTCCTCGGCCAGCTCCTCCAGTTCCCGCAGCAACGGATGCTGCCGGTCGGTCAGAGCGGCGAACGCCTTCCGCCGGACATCGGCGGTCTCGCGATCGAGGCGCACGACGGTCTCGTACAGCTCCTGTTTGAGCTGGGTCTTGTCCCGGTTGTAGCGGCCGATCCGGTCGACGAGTTCCGGCGGCATCTTCGCCGGCAGCCGCAGCCGGGTCAGCGCCGGCGAAAAGAACATCGCCGCCGGATCCGACTTCCGCGGCCCGGGCACGGGGCGCAGTGCCCGGGCGCGCTGGCGCAGTTCGTGCGCCACTTCGAGCAGCAGCCCGCGCTGCTCGGGCCCGAAGCCCTCCTCGAAGAACGCGGCCGCGCGCACGACCTGGAACTGCCCGTCGCGCTCGAGGTATTCGTTCGGGAAGTGCCCGTGGCCCACCCGCCACTCGCGCCGGCGGCCCCACGCCGCGGAGAGCCGGAACCACCCGCCGCTGATCAGATCGCGGCGCAGCTCCTCGGCGTCGCGTTCGAGCGCCGCGAGTTCGGCCTCCGTTTCGCGCGCGTGCGCGGCCAGCGACCGGGCCCGCTCCTCCGGCGCCGCGCCTTGCAGGACCACGAGCCGGTCCGCGAGCGCGTTCAGCAGCCGGCCGCGTTCCGAGCGGTAGGCATCGAGCCGCGCCTGCATCGCCCCGCCGATGCCGCTGCCCATCAGCCGCGAACTCAAGGCCGGGTAAAACCGCTCGGCGACAAACTCGGCCAGGCCCTCCGGCGGCTCCAACGCCGGGCCCGCCGCGGTCGCCGCCGCCTCCACGGCATCGCCATAGACGGGCACGTCGGGCGGAAACCACACCGTCGCCGCCGGCACCACGCCGCCCAGGTCGGAAACCGCCGCCGCCGCCCGCGGCCCCACGCCGGCCGCAACGAGTCCGACGAGAAGGACGCGCAGGCGGAAGGCAAGACGTGCGGGGATGGCGGGCAAGACGGCGAAGAAAACAGGGGATCACCTCGTCTGACGCAAATTGCAGCCCGAAGGTACACGGGGCGCAGATTTTGACATCCCGCGCGAGGCCGCGACAGTGCCGCCCGATGGACACCCAGGAGCGCGAGCAGTGGACCCATGCCGAGGTCGTCAGCGGGGCGCGCGCCGCCCTGCTGGCGGAGCTGGGCCTGGAGGACACGCCGCTCGGACGCGACTACCTTGCCGCCCCGATCGGCCCCCGGGTGCGCGTCGGCGGCGTGCGCGCCGGCCTGGCCCGTCTCGCCGTGGAAGCCGTCGGCCGCGCGGGGCCCGGCGTGCGCTATGGCGGCTTCGTCGACGTCAGCGACGAGGTCGTCGTCCACCTCCCGGCCGCCGTGCCGGTGCGCGACGACCTGGAGCTGCCGGTGCTGGCCGCGGTCGCGTTGAAACTCGGTCCGTTCGCGACCGACGTCGCGGAGCGCGGTCCCGCCGACGTCGCCGCCCGGCTGCTCGCGCGCAAACATCCCGGGGTCCACGAAATCGCGCGCCGGCTGCGCAGCCAGCCACCCGGGTACGCGGGCTGGACCCAGCTCGCGGCCGCGGATGTCGCCCGCGCCTTCCAGCCCAACCCGCCGCTGCTCTCCGACCGCAAGGACATCTTCCAGCGTATCCGCATCGCCTGCACGTACGCCATCGACCGCGCGCTCCTCGACGGCCTGATCGAGCGCAACCCGGGGTTCATCGACTATCTCCAGTGCTTCCCGGTGGCGCGCGCGGTCCAGCGGAAGGTCGTGGCCTGGCTGGGCCCGACCAACTCCGGCAAGACCCACCGCGCCGTGCTCGCTCTCGCGGCGGCGAAGAGCGGCATGTACCTCGGTCCCCTGCGCCTGCTCGCGCTCGAACAGCGCGACCGGCTGACCGAACTCGGCACGCCGTGCTCGCTCGTCACGGGCGAGGAACGCGACGAGGTATCGCCGACCCACTCCGCCCGCACCGTGGAGATGACGGACTTCTCCCGGCGGTTCGAAGTCGGCGTGCTGGACGAGATGCAGCTCGCCTTCGACCGCGACCGTGGCTGGGCGTGGGTCGCGGCCTACTGCGGTATCGCGGCGGAGACGCTCTTCGTCACCGGCCCGGCCTCGGCCGAACCCGTCATCCGGCGGCTCGCCGAACTCTGCGGCGACCAGGTCGAGGTGCACGTGCTCGCGCGCCAGGGCGCACTGGCGTTCGAGGGCGTGCTCGACTGGCGCCGCCTGCCACCGCGCACGGCGGTGATCGGTTTCTCCCGCGCGATGGTGCTCGAACTCAAGGCGATGTTCGAATCGCGCGGCCAGCGCGTCTCGGTGATCTACGGCGGCCTTTCACCCGAGGTCCGGCGCAACGAGGCGCGGCGTTTCCGGCAGGGTGAATCCGACATCGTCTGCGCAACGGATGCGATCGGGCTCGGCCTGAACCTCCCGCTCGACCGCGTGGTGTTCTACGAGACGGACAAGTTCGACGGTGAAATCAACCGCCGGCTCGAGCCCGCCGAGCTGCTGCAGATTGCCGGGCGCGCCGGCCGTGGACCCGGAGCGACCGGGTGGGTCGGAGCGCTCTCGTCGCGCGACAGCCGGCGGATCGAGTTCGCCCTCGCCGAGCCGCAGCGCACGCCTGCGCCGGACCGGCTGCCCGCGGCGCCCACGCCGATGCACGTGCGCGCGATCGCCGATCATCTCGGACTCGACCGCCTCGCGCCCATCCTCGATTTCTTCCGCACGCGGCTCACGTTTCCCGCCGGGACGTTCTTTCCCGACGTGCAGGACTCCGTGCTCACCGCGGCCGGGCTGGTCGACACGTTCGCGCCGTCGCTGGGCGTGGAGGAGCGCTACGCGCTCGCCTGCGCGCCGATCGATCTCGAGGAGCATCATTTTCGCGATGTGTTCAGCGCCTGGCTCGAGCGGCTCAACGCCGGCAAGGACGTGCCGTTTCCGTCCCGGCTCGAGGGGGGCGGGCTCGAGGAACTGGAGGAGATGCTGAAACTGATCTCCGTCTACCGCTGGCTCGCGTTGAAGTTTCCCGCGGCGTTCACCGACCTGCCGCGCGTCGAACTGCTGCGCCGCCAGGCGACGGAGCAGACCCAGGCGATCCTGCGGCGCAACTGGGCCCGCCAGGGCCTCAGCCGCCGCGAGTGCATGCACTGCGGTCGGGCGCTGCTGCCGAGTTCGCCGCACCGCGTGTGTCGCGAGTGCGAGGCGTGATTTTCCCGGGAGCGCTAACGTCGTCCGCTGCGGTCGGACACGAGGCAGGATGCCTCGTCTACGTCGGGGCGGCTTCCGAAGTGGACGAGGCATCCTGCCTCGTTCGGGAACCCGACCGCCGACGAGGGCGTCTGCACCCCCAAGCCGACGTCTACCCCCGATCGATCTCCAGCACCGTCCCCGCGATGTGCCGCGGCCCGTTGGCCAGGTTGAAATAGTAGACGACCAGCACACGGCGGTCATCGAGCACGACCGACCACGGGTAGCCGATGTCGGTCGTACCGCCGTCGGTCCGCAGCACGATCTCGGGCGCGGTCGCGTAGTCGGTGCACTCGGCATTCAGGATGCGCGCGCGGATGCCGTAGGGCTTGTGCCGATACCCATAGACCAGCAGCACGCGCTGGTCCGGCAGCCGCGTCGCCTGCAGCGGGTGGCCCTTGAAACCCATGCCCTGCCACGGCTGGAACGTCTTCCCGCCATCGGTCGACCGCGCGATGCACGCCTGGTCGTCGAAGTTCGCCGTACGCAGGAACGCAACGACGTCGCCCTGCGGTGTCTCGTAGGCGGACGCCTCGTTGAACGTCACCTTCGCGTCGACCGCGACCGGCGCCGAGTACC
>Ga0255338_1006202_pt1 | contig 10329 bp, 10 predicted proteins | sample MeOH1_35cm_T4_19_FD_203715 | JGI IMG/M metagenome (GOLD analysis project Ga0255338, IMG submission 203715) | Sandy soil microbial communities from University of British Columbia, Vancouver, Canada - MeOH1_35cm_T4_195 | ecosystem: Engineered > Artificial ecosystem > Sand microcosm > Unclassified ...
GGCGGTTGATGATGGGGCGGCTGACCGGAATGGCGGTCGAGGGCATCGGTACCTGGATCCTGCTGTGGATCGGCGGCGTGCCGATGGCCTTGCTGCTCGGCCTGTTGACCGGATTGCTGGCGTTCATCCCGAACATCGGCGCGATCGTATCCGGCGTACTGATCGTCCTGGTCGGCTTCAGCGTCAGCCCCGAGGCCGGCATGTGGGGAATCGGCGTCTATCTGGTCGTCCAGATCGTCGACGGCTATCTCATCGTTCCCTATGTCGCGCGAAAGACGGTGGATCTCGCGCCGGCGCTGGTGCTTGGCGCGCAGCTGCTGTTCGGCGCCTTGTTCGGGCTGATGGGGCTGATGCTCGCCGATCCGATCATTGCGATGATCAAGACCGCGCTCGAGCAGAAATCGCGCGAAGACCAGGGCGTCACGACCCCCGAGCCGTAAAGGGCGTGGATCAGGCCGTCGGGAGTTACGCCGTCGGCCTGGCCGGCTTACATGCCGCTTTGGCTTGGCGGCGGGCCTTGCGGGCCTTCCATCTGCATCAGCGCCGCATTGGGCACGACCTGCGCGACGGAAACCTCGAATTCGAGCACCGCATTGGGCGGGATCGGCCCCCCGGGGGGAACATCGTTGCCATAGGCGAGCTCGGGCGGCAGCCAGATGCGGTAGCGGCCCTGCGGCTGCATCATCTGCAGCGCCTCGCTGAAGCCCGGCACGACCTGGCCGACGAGCATCGGCGCGGGCCCCTTGCCGGCGGTCGAGTCGAACACCGTGCCGTCGGTCAGCCGGCCCTCATAGTCGATGATCACGCCGTCATGGACACCGATGCGCGGCCCCGATCCGGCGCGCAGCACCTCGATCTGCAGCCCGGAAGGCGTGGTGACGACCCCGGCTCGCTCGGCATTGCGCGCGAGATAGAGCGATGGGCTCTTGGTACGCAATTCGTCGGTGCCGGCCCAGGCCACTGCCGCCGCCGCGAGGCCGAGCGCGCCGAGCCCGAGCCATAATTTGAGCACCGTTCCCTTTTGCACGGGACGAAGCGGAACGGCGGTGACGGACATCTTCTCTATCCCGGCTGGTGGAGCATCGGCAGAGGATCAGCTTCCGCCTCCGCTCGGTGGAGAGGCGTTTAGCGGGCGCCGTCGCGCTCCATGCGCTTGCGCTCGAGCTTGCGGGCGCGGCGGATTGCGGCAGCGCGCTCGCGGGCGCGCTTCTCGGACGGCTTTTCGTAATGACGGCGCAGCTTCATCTCGCGGTAGACGCCTTCGCGCTGGAGCTTCTTCTTGAGCGCTCGCAGCGCTTGGTCGACATTGTTGTCGCGAACGATGATCTGCATAAAAGGTCTTTACTCTCCGATCGATGGACCGTCGACGCCGCATCAAACGCCGCCGTACGAAAACGCATTGAAGTGGGTTCGCCGCGGAAACTCATCCGCGCCGGTGCGCGCCGCCGATACCAGCCAGTCGTGTGATTTTCAAGCCGAAAGGCACCGCACCGCCGCGTGCGCCGAACGGCCGTTGGTTAACCAGTTGCTTACGCCTCACCGTTAAACCGTGTTGATGATTGCGGTGGGAAGTGGGGCGATGAACGTCAATTGGGCAAACTTGCGGCTGGTCGCCGCCGTCCCCGGCTTGATGGCCGCGGCGTCGTGCGTCCCGGCGAGCCAGTTCGCCGCCGCCACCCCCGCGGCGATCGCGCCATCGCGCGCGCAACCGCAGCGCTCGGCTGCCGAGATCGCAGCGGAGCGCAAATTCTGGAAGCGCGCCGGCGAGCTGCTCGCACCGGTCTCGGCGACCCCCGCGGCGCCGTTCGCCGCCGATGCGCAGAGCGAGGAGGACCGCGCCCGCTCGCTCGATTGCCTCACCTCCGCCATCTATTACGAAGCCCGCTCCGAGCCCGAGGACGGCCAGCGCGCGGTCGCGCAGGTCGTGCTCAACCGCGTCCGCCATCCCGCCTTCCCCTCGACCGTCTGCGGCGTCGTTTTCCAGGGCAGCGAGCGCCGGACCGGCTGCCAGTTCAGCTTCACCTGCGACGGATCGATGGCGCGCCGCCCGCGTCCGGACGTGTGGGAGCGGGTGCGAAGGATCGCGGTCGAGGCGCTGTCCGGCAGCGTCTACGCGCCCGTCGGCAACGCCACCCATTATCACACCACCGCGATCCTGCCTTATTGGGCCCCTTATCTCCGCAAGTCGGCGATCGTCGGTGCGCACATCTTCTACCGCTGGAGCGGCAGCGCCGGCGAAGCGTCGGCGTTCCGCCAGCGCTACGGCGGCCTCGAGCCGGTCCGCACCAGCTGGACCGAGAGCGCAGAGGCGCTGCCGCAGGTCCATCGCGGCACGCCGCAGCAGGCCTGGTCCGAACTCGTCCAGCTCGACGACGGCGCCGTCCGCGTCCATCGCGGTTCTGCCGGATCGGCCGACCCCGCCGCGCCCCCGCGCTTTGCCGCCGAGGCGCCGGTCGAGAAGATCGATCGCGCCGAGGATTTCGGCGTCCAAGTCCACCACGGCTCGACCCCCGCGGCCTAGGCGACCCAAGGCGGCCCGGGCGGCCCGCCCCACCCACGTTCCCAAAGCCGCGGATTGCCCGTAAAGCGCGACCCATGACCAAGCTCACGGTGAACGGACAGCCGGTCCATTACCGCATGGATCCCCAGACCCCCTTGCTCTGGGCGCTGCGCGACGCGTCCAACCTCACCGGCACCAAATATGGCTGCGGCACCGGTCACTGCGGCGCGTGCACCGTGAACCTCGACGGCAACGCGGTACGAAGCTGTCTTCTCCCGATCGGCCGCCTCGAGGGCAGCTTCGTCGTCACGATCGAAGCGCTGTCGCGCGAGCGCTCGCATCCCATCCAGCAGGCATGGGTGGCGGAATCGGTGCCGCAGTGCGGCTATTGCCAATCGGGCATGATCATGGCGGCGGCGGCGCTGCTCGACAAGAATCCGAACCCGAGCGATGCCGACATCGCAGCCGCGATCACCAACATCTGCCGCTGCGGCACCACGCCGCGCATCGCCGAGGCGATCAGGCGCGCGGCCCGCGTCAAGGCGGGCCACGAGCGAATCGCCGCCGCGCCGCCTCCCGGCATCGACCCCGCCGACGCCGCGCGCGAGATTCCAGCGCTGCGTCCGGTCAGCGCCCCCACCTCCGGCGAAGAGATCGCCGAATAAGATTCGACAGATGCGTCGGCCAATCCTTTCTGATGGCTTTCCAACGAGTTCAGCCCGCGCTCATCGGCATTGGCGCATTCAGCGCCGATGGGCAGCGATCGTCGCTCGCCCGACTTGTCAGGAGTGCCCCGATGCGAAAGGCATTGATTGGATTGATGGCTGCGGCGACGGCTTTGACCCCGTTGGCCCCGGCCGCTGCTCAGAATTGGGGCGGCCGCGATTCGGCCCGCGCCGAGCGGCAGCAGCAAAGGATGGAACGGCGCGCGGAGCGCCAGGTGCAGCGCAGCGAACGCCAGGTGCAGAGCGCCGACCGCCAGCTCCACCGTGCCGAGCGGCAGGTTCAGCGCGCCGACCGGCAGGCCCAGCGCATCGATCGCCGCAGCGAGGCGGCAGTGACGCGCGCGCCGCGTTCGACGAACGACGCCGCCTGGCGGCAGCGGGCAGAGCGCCAGGCCACACGCGAGGTCGCCGCGACCCCCAGGGTCGAGGTGGCGCAGCGTTCGGCCCAATGGGATGGCCGCCGCGACGGCAACAGCCAGTGGAGCGGCCGCAGCCGCGACAGCCAGTGGAGCGGTCGCAGCCGCGACGGCAATTGGGATCGCAACCGCAGCGGCGGCAGCCATTGGAACCGCGGCTGGCGGAACGATAACCGCTACGACTGGCAGCGCTACCGTTATGCCAACCGCTCGATCTACCGGCCGGGCCGCTATTACTCGCCGTACCGCGGGCACAGCTACACCCGCTTCTACATCGGCTTCGGGCTCGACCCGTTGTTCTACTCGTCGCGCTACTGGATCAGCGATCCGTGGCAGTATCGCCTGCCACCGGCCTATGACGGCACGCGGTGGGTGCGTTACTACGACGACGTCCTGCTGGTCGATCTCTACACCGGCGAAGTCATCGACGTGATCTACGACTTCTTCTGGTAAGGCGCGCCAGCGCCGAACAAGAGGGCCCGGAGCTTCGCTCCGGGCCTTTTTTCGTCGGGTAATTCGGGGACACAATACCTAATTCAAGCAGCGCCTTGCCGGAACGACCGCCTGCGAAATAGGTATTGTGTCCCCGTAATTTGTGCGGCGCGCGGCCCGGCTAGGCTGCGAGTGCCTGGGCGATCAGCTTGCGGCTGTTGTCGATGCCGTAGAGCGCGATGAAGCTGCCCATGCGCGGGCCCTGGCTGGTGCCGAGCAGGGTCTCGTAGAGCGCCTTGAACCAGTCGCGCAGAGTCTCGAACCCGGCACTCTTGCCGACCTCATAGACCTCGCTCTGGATCGCCTCCGGGTCGGCATCGGGGCCGAGCGCGGCAAGCCGGGCATCGAGCGCGCGCAGCGCCGCGGCCTCGGTCTCGGTGGGCGCGCGGCGCTGGAGCGAATCCTGCACGAAATCGCGGAAGTAAGCGAGCGCATGGCCGATCAGAGAGTCGAGCTCCGGATGGGTCGCGGGCGAGGCATCGGGCGCGTAGCGCCGCACGAACCCCCAGAGCAATTCCTTGTCGTCGGTCGAGGCGACTGCGACGAGGTTGAGCAGCAAAGCGAAGTTGAGCGGCATGCGCGCCGGCGGAACCTCGCCGCGATGGACGTGATGAACCGGATTGCCGAGTCTCTTGTCCCACGACTGTTCCGGATATTGCGCGAGGAACTGGTGATATTCGTCGACCGCCTTGGGAATGATCCCGAAGCTCAATTGCTTCGCCTTCCGCGGCTCGCGGTAGATGTAGAAGGCGAGGCTCTCCTGCGGCGCGTAGGTCAGCCACTGCTCGATGGTGAGACCGTTGCCCTTGGACTTGGAGATCTTCTCGCCATTCTCGTCGAGGAACATCTCGTAGTTGAAGCCCTCGGGCGGGCGGCCGCCGAGGATGCGCGCGATCTTGGAGCTCTGCACGACCGAATCGATCAAGTCCTTGCCGGCCATTTCGTAATCGACGCCGAGCGCCACCCAGCGCAGCGCCCAATCGACCTTCCATTGCAGCTTGGCGGAGCCGCCGAGCACCGACTGCTCAACCGCCTCTTCGCTCGCCGGATCGGTGTAGCGGATCAGGCCCGACCGGGCATCGACCACCGTCACCGGCACCTGCAGCACCTTGCCGGTGATCGGGCTGATCGGAAGCACCGGCGAATAGGTCTGGCGGCGTTCCTCGCGCAGGGTCGGCAGCATCACGTCCATGATCGCGCCGTAGTGCTCGAGCACGAGCTTCAGCGTCTCGTCGAAGCGGCCCGAGCCATAGCAGTCGCTCGACGCCATGAATTCGTAATCGAAGCCGAACGCATCGAGGAACTGGCGCAGCAGAGCATTGTTGTGGTCGGCATAGCTTTTGTGGCCGCAGCCGAACGGGTCGGGCACCTTGGAGAGCGGCTGATCGAGATGCTCGTGCATCATGTCCTGATGCGGCACGTTGGGCGGGACCTTGCGCATCCCGTCCATGTCGTCCGAAAAAGCGATCAGCCGGGTCGGCCAATCGACCATCTCGCTCAGCGCGTGACGGACCATCAACGTCCGCGCCACCTCCTGGAAGGTGCCGAGGTGCGGCAGCCCGCTGGGCCCATAGCCGGTCTCGAATATGATGGCTTTCGCGCCCGGCCCGTCCGGATAGCGCTTGAGCAGCTTGCGCGCTTCCTCATACGGCCATGCCTTGGCCACCAGAGCGGCCTCGCGCAGCGCCTCGATCGTGGTCAACTGTTGCCCTTTCGTTCCGCCTGGTCCAGGTGATGCGGATGGCGGTGTCTTTGCCTTATCCTTCGCTCTACGCAACCCATGCCGGCACATGGCTCGCCGATCCAGACGGGCAGGTGCGCGCGCTCGGCCGGGGCGAGGCGATCGCACTGGCCGCCGATTCGCCGATGATCATGCTCAACGCGCCATTGGTCGGACAGCGGCTCGGCTATCCGGAGCTGTCCGGGCTCGACCTGCTCGAGCTGTTCGCGTTCGTCCATCCCGCCCGCTTCGCGGTGCCGACGCCCAAGGGCCTGGCACATGCGCTCGGGCTCGCGGCGCCCGAGGGCGACGCCGCGGCCGCCGCCTTCCTGCGCGAGGCGGCGGCGCATCTGCTGGCGACACTCGAGAGCGATTGGCCCGAGCGCGAGGGCGCCTGGACGTCGGCGCGCGCGCTGCTGCGCCTGCGCTGGCCGTGGGCCGGCGCGGTCGGCACCCGCCTGACGGCGCCCGCGCGCGACGAGCGCTGGCTGTTCTCGCGGCTGCCCGAATGGGAAGAGACGCCGCCGCGCGCGCAGCCGCGGCCAGTGCGCATCGCCGAAGAGGAAGCGATCGATCGTCTTGCCCGGCTGACGGGCTCGAACGCCGAGGCGCGCGAAGGGCAGCGCCTCTACGCCGCCGCCGCCGCAGGCGTGTTCGCGCCGCGCGTCGCCGAGGATCGGCCCAATCTGCTGCTCGCCGAAGCCGGCACCGGCATCGGCAAGACCCTGGGCTATCTCGCGCCCGCGTCATTGTGGGCGGAGAAAGCCGACGGCGCGGTCTGGGTGTCGACCTACACCAAGGCGCTGCAGCGCCAGCTCGACCGCGAGAGCGGCCGCATATTCCCCGATCCGGCGCAGCGCCGCGAGAAAGTGGTCGTGCGCAAGGGCCGCGAAAATTACCTCTGCCTGCTCAACCTCGAGGATGCGCTGCAGGGCGGCTTTTCCGGCCGCGCCGCGATCCTCGCGCAGCTCGTCGCGCGGTGGGCGGCCTTCACCCGCGACGGCGACATGGTCGGCGGCGACATGCCGGGCTGGCTGTCGAGCCTGTTCCGCCGCGCCGGCTCGACAGCGCTCAGCGATCGCCGCGGCGAATGCGTCTATGCCGGCTGCGCGCATTACCGGAAGTGCTTCATCGAACGCTCGACCCGCGCCAGCGCCGACGCCGACATCGTCATAGCCAACCATGCGCTGGTGATGATCAACGCCGCGCGCGGGCAGGACGGAGGACGGGCGGGCGCAGCGGCGGTGCCGACGCGGATCGTGTTCGACGAAGGGCATCATTTGTTCGATGCGGCCGATTCGACCTTCGCCGCTGCCTTCACCGGCCAGGAGACGATCGAGCTGCGGCGCTGGATCGTCGGACCGGACGCCAAGGCACGCGGGCGGCGCCGCGGGCTTGCCGCGCGGCTGAGCGACGTCGTCTCCTACGACGAGGGCGGAGCGCTCGCGCTCGAGGCGGCGATCGCGGCGGCGGCGCTGCTGCCGGGTGATGGCTGGCTGCAGCGGATCGCCGAGGGCCTGCCGCTGGGACCGGTCGAGAAGCTGTTCGCCCAGGTGCGCGGCACGGTCTACGCCCGCGCCTCCGCGCAGGATGCCGGCTACGGGCTCGAAACCGAAATGGCCGAGCTCGACGGCGCGATCGTCGAAGCGGCGGCGCCCGCGCTCGAAGCGCTCGAAGCTTTGTTTCGGCCGCTGACCGCGCTCGGCAAACGGCTCGAGGCGGTGCTCGACGATGCGCCCGACTGGCTGGACGGCCAGGCCCGGGCGCGAATCGAAGGGGCGATCGCCGGGCTCGGGTGGCGCGCGCAGACGCTGTCGGCATGGATCGCGCTCGTCGCGCGGCTGGGCGGACCCGCCGACCCGGATTTCGTCGACTGGCTTGCGGTCGAACGAGTCGACGGCCGGGAATATGACATTGGACTTCACCGCCGCTGGCTCGATCCGACCAAACCGCTCGCCGAGACCGTGCTCAAGCCCGCGCATGCGGTGCTCGTCACCTCGGCGACTCTCAAGGGCTTCGAGAGCTGGGATGCGGCCGAGGCGCGCACCGGCGCGGCGCACGGGCTCTCTGCACGACACTTCGTCGGCGAAAGCCCGTTCGATTACGCCGCGAACAGCGAGGTGCTGATCGTCACCGACATCGCGCGCGGCAACGTCCCCCAGCTGGCGGCGGCCTATGCGCGGCTGATCGAGGCGTCCGACGGCGGCACATTGGGGCTGTTCAGCGCGATCCAGCGGCTGAAGGCGGTGCATGCGCGGATCGCGGATCGCCTCGCCCGCGCCGGCCTGCCTCTGTTCGCGCAGCATGTCGACCCGATCGACACCGGCACCCTCGTCGACATCTTCCGCGACGACCCGCACGCCTCGCTGCTCGGCACCGACGCGCTCCGCGACGGCGTCGATGTTCCCGGTCATTCGTTGCGCATGGTCGTGATGGAAGGCGTGCCGTGGCCACGCCCGACCGTGCTACACGCCGCCCGCCGCGCCGCGGGCGGGGGCACCGCCTATGACGATAGAGTCGTCCGCGCGCGGCTCGCGCAGGCGTTCGGACGGCTGATCCGCCGCCAGGGGGACCGCGGCCTGTTCGTCCTGCTCTCCGCCGCCACGCCATCGCGCCTGCTCAACGCCTTTCCGCGCGGTGTCGCGGTCAGCCGCGTGCCCCTCGACGAAGCGGTGGCGCGGGTGCGTTCGTCACTGTCGATCTCGACGGCGCCGCCACAGCACGCAGACCAGGCGATGCTTTCCGGCCGGCCGCTTCTTTCCTGACGCGCCTCGATGAAAAGCCTCACCCTGCTTCGCCATGCCAAATCCTCGTCGGGAGATCCGGCGCTCGGCGACTTCGAACGGCCGCTCGACGGACGCGGGCAGCGCGCCGCGCGCGCGATCGGACGCGCGATGCGCGCGCACGGGCTGCGCTTCGATCGCGCGCTCGCCTCGCCGGCAGCGCGGATCCGCGAGACGCTCGTGAATGTCGCGAAAAGCTACGGCACGATCGACGCGAGCTTCGACGAGCGCATCTATCTCGCCTCGCCGGAAACCTTGATAAAGCTCGTTCGCGACACCCCCGACCGTGTCGAAAGCCTGCTGATCGTCGGCCACAGCCCCGGCCTGCCGATGCTCGCGCAACGGCTTACGCGCGACGATGCCGGCGGCTTGCGTGCGCAGCTCGGGGAAAAATACCCGACCGCGGCGCTCGCCGAGATCGCGCTGCCGGTCGAGCATTGGCGCGATGTGGCTGACGGCATCGGCACGCTCGAACGCTTTATCCGCCCGCGCGATCTCGATTCCGAGCGCGGACCGGGCAAGGAATGACGTGAAATCCTCCCACACCGGGAGGATGTTCGCTCAAAAGCGGTCGCTCTCGAGCGCGCTCACCAGCTGCGCGCGCAGCGCGCGCAATTCCTCGACAGGGAAACGGCGCAGCTGTTCGGCGCCGGCCGGCGGCGCCGGCTGCTCGGCGGCGCCATCGCCGCCGGCGAGCAATTGCTGGACGCCGCGGATGGTGTAGCCGTCGTGATCGAGCAGCCGGTGAATGCGGTGCGCGAGCGCGACGTCGGCCGGGCGGTAATAGCGGCGGTTGCCGGCGCGTTGCAGCGGTCGAAGCTGCGGGAAACGAGTCTCCCAATAGCGCAGGATATGCTGGGGAATGGCCAGTTCTTCGGCGAGCTCCCCGATGGTCTTGAAGGCCTGGTCGCTTTTCCGTGGAGCTTCCGCCATGGCCGCGGCCTCAGCCGCCGTCGACGATCCGCTCGCGCATCAGCTGGCTGGCGCGGAAGGTGAGCACCCGTCGCGGCGCGATCGGAACCTCGACGCCGGTCTTGGGGTTGCGGCCGACTCTTTCGCCCTTGTCGCGCAGGATGAAGCTTCCGAAACCGGAAATCTTCACATTCTGGCCCTCCGAGAGCGCGGCGCACATATAGTGGAGGATACGTTCGACGATATTGGCCGACTCGGCGCGCGACAGACCGATTTCCTGGTGCACGACGTCGGCCAGATCGGCCCGTGTCAGCGTACCGGCATCCGGCTTCCTCATCGTACCTGCGTCCGCCATTGTGTCTTACTCCCCCCCGAAGATGCGTAAAGTGATAATATAGCTTGGACTTAAGTGCAAACGGCCTTTGAGTCGCGGCCGAAACGGCCGCCCGCTGTGGTCGCGGCTCGGCTGACTCGCGGCCGAAACGGCCGCGCGCTGCCGTCTCGGCTCGTCACGCACCGAGTGGGGACCCTGCTGCCGCGCCCAGGGTTTAGAAACGGATAACGGCCGCGCCCCAGGTGAAGCCGCCGCCCATCGCCTCGAGCACGATCAGATCGTCCTGCTTGATGCGGCCGTCGCGCACCGCCACGTCGAGCGCGAGCGGCACCGAGGCTGCCGACGTGTTGGCATGCTGGTCGACGGTCACGATCACCCTCTCCGGCGCCAGGCTGAGCTTCTTCGCGGTGGCATCGAGGATTCGCTTGTTGGCCTGGTGGGGAACCA
>Ga0255338_1006203_pt1 | contig 10328 bp, 10 predicted proteins | sample MeOH1_35cm_T4_19_FD_203715 | JGI IMG/M metagenome (GOLD analysis project Ga0255338, IMG submission 203715) | Sandy soil microbial communities from University of British Columbia, Vancouver, Canada - MeOH1_35cm_T4_195 | ecosystem: Engineered > Artificial ecosystem > Sand microcosm > Unclassified ...
ACGTCGAGCGACAAGCTTCTCGTGGTGTGGCGTAACTGATGACCATTCGTTCAATTCTGGACGTCACGGCGGCCGCGGCTGGCTATGACCTGACGACGCTGACTGTCGTCAAGGATGAGCTGCAGATCGCCGATACCGCGTCCGATTCCTGGCTCTCGAGGCAGATCACGAACGCCTCGAAGTCCATCGCCAATTACTGCAACCGCGTCTTTCAGGTCGAGACCTTGACCGAGACGCTCTATATCGAGCGTGACGCCTATCCCTATCAGGTGCCGGGCAGCACTGTCGGGCTTCAGCTCGCACGCTGGCCGATCAAGACGCTGACCTCGGTGACGGCCAATGGGACGGTGCTGACGGCGGACACGGATTACAAGGTCAACAAGGCGGTCGGGCAGGTCTATCGGCTCGACATGGAAGGCCTGCCGCGCCTTTGGGACGCATGGCCGACGATTATCGTCTACGACGCTGGCTACGACACGATCCCCGAGGATCTTGCCGACGCCTGCGTCCTGATGGTCAAGAAGCGCTGGTATTCGCGCGGGCGTGATCCGCTGGTCAAGGTCGATGAGGTCGCGGGCATCGGCAGGCAGGAATACTGGGTGTCGACCGGTTCTGACGGAGCTTTCCCGCCGGACATCGCCGACATGATCGACAATTACAGAGTGCCGGTCACCGCATGAGCCCGCAGGATGCCATTTCAGCGCTGGACCGTCAGCTTGCCCAGCACGGCCAGTCCGTGACGCTCAGGCACCAGCCAGATCCCAACGTCGCTGCGGTCGACGTCACGCTCAATGCCTTCGTGCGCGACTACAGGCCTGCCGAGATCATCAACGGCTCGGGGCTTGCCCAGGGCGACACGCTGATCACCCTGAGCCCCAAGGCGATCACGGCAGCGAACTGGCCGGGCTCGGTCACGACATCGGCTGACAAGAGCGTTCCGACCATCCTGGACAAGATCAAGGTCGCGGGTGTCTGGCGCAAGATCAAGGCGCCGAAGCCCATCTATCTGGGCGGCACGCTGGTTCGCATCGACCTTGTAGCGGCAGCGTGATGCGGCGCTCGAACCCGATCTCGATGCAGCAGATCGTGCGCATCAAGGGCAACGTTTCGAAAGAGCTTCTGCCGAAACTGACGGCGAATGTGGCTCGCTTCGAGCTTGCGAAGGTGCTGGCCGCGGCGCCCGCGCCGTACAGAACCTTCGTCGACGGACGCGAGGGGGTGCGCGAGGAGGAGGTCAGGGCAGGCGGCATGATCGTCTACAAGTTCTCGCGCATCGCTCCGGCGCTGGACTGGATATGGCAGGAACTCGTCACGCGCTCCCCGGTGGGCCCGGACAAGGGCGGCCATTATCGAGACGACCACTGGTTCTTTGTGAATGGAGTGCGAACGGCGATTCCGGAGGGCGGAGAGGCCATCGCCATTCCGCCGGGCACCGAGGTTACCTTCGCAGACCTGCGGCCTTACGCGCGAAAGATTGAAATGGGCCGCAGCTTGCAGGCCCCGGATGGCGTCTATGAGATGACGGCCAAGGCTGCGAAGAAGCAGTTTCCTTTCCTCGACATCGAATTCACCTATCGCGCGTTTGCTCAGGGCGGCGCGGTGACCAATCCGAAGCACAAGAGCAAGTCGAAGAACCGGTATCCGGTCATCATCGTCAGGGTGCCTGCATGATCATCTCTCCGATCGAAAGCGCCCTGAAGACGAAGCTTGCCGCTGTCGTGAGTGACTGGCCGATCCGCTGGCCGAATGAGAATTTCACGGTCGCGGTGGGGCCCGGCGGCTTGCCGATTGACACGAACGGAAATCCGGCCCCGTTCCTCGATGCCGAGGTGATCGGCGGCTCAGACACGGCGGCGATTGCGCCTGCGGGCTCGCGCCAGTCGGTCTCGACCGGGCTCTTCCGGGTCTATCTAAGCGTGGCACAGGGCGGCGGGCTCACGACAATCTCGGCGAAGGCCGACGCGATCACGGCGGCGCTGAAACGCCAGACGATCTACACAGACCCATCTACCGGACGACGCCTCATCACGATGGATCCCCGCGTCGACGATGGAGCGGCGGCATATGAAGACGAGAACCGCTTCGTGCGGATGATCTCGACACCGTGGACATTCAATTATTTCAGCTAGAACGATGTGCACCAAGATTGACACTATCGGCCGGACTCGTCGCTCGATCCCGGAGGTACTAACGCCTGAGCGTATCAGGGAACTTCTGGACTATGATCCGGAGACCGGCGTCTTCAGATGGCGGATCAAAGCGCAAGGAATTCGCGCGGGCCATCAAACAGGATACGTCGATCAGACGAATGGCTATGTGACCATCCGCATCGACGGGAAAAAGCGCTACGCGCATCGGCTGGCGTGGGCCTACGTGACCGGCCAATGGCCTAAGACGGGCATCGATCATCTGGACAGAGACAGGACCAACAATCGCTTCGCAAATCTTCGCCAGGCAAACAGATCAGAAAATGCCTGCAATCGTCCGAAGCAACGAAATTCTTCTACCGGAGTGAAGGGCGTATATCTGCATCGGCAGAGTGGTCGCTTCAACGCACGCATAAGCAAGAATGGTGTTGAACACTCACTTGGCATGTATGCGACCGTGGACGAAGCCGCAGAAGCCAGACGAATTGCGGAGCCAATTTACCACGGCGAATTTTCGCCAATGTCTAACCCGCCCGCCTTCTAGGCGGGTTTTTCATGCCTAGGAGGCATTCATGACGAGTTGGCAAACAAGTTGGGACGCATATGTAGCGTTCAAGGCGCAGTCGGGGCTCGGTGTTCCTGCGTCTGGCTCCGGCGCCAGCATCCTTCCGCTGACCGGTGGCGCGGGCAAGTTGACGAAGAACGTCGTCTCTTCGCAGCAGGTGCGCCAGGACGGCATGTCCGTTCGCGGCCGCCACGGCACGCAGAAGACGGCGGGCCAGTATCCCGGCGAGCTTCAGCTTTCGAACTATGACAGCATCATCGAAGCCGTGATGCGGGGAACCTGGGCCAGCAACACGGCCATCACGCAGGCGACGTCGGCGCTTTCCTCGGCCACGATCTCGGTTTCCGGCTCTGTCGTCACGTTCTCGGGTGGCAACGTCATCACCGCCGGCGTGCGCTTCGGCCAGGTTCACCGCTGGACGTCGGGGCTCGCAGCGGGCGATCTCAATAAGCCGCTCCGCGTCGTCGGCGCCACGAATACGACGATCACCTATGCCGAGACGCTCACGACCGTCGCCGGTCCTGTGTCGAGCTATTCGTTCCACGGCAATGGCCGCCGGCTCATCAATCCCGCGGCGGGCTCGCTCGTGAAGCGCTACTTCACCGTCGAAGAGCGCGAAAACACCATCGACGAGTCCGAGCTTTTCACCGATTGCATGTGGGGCAAGATCGACATCGCGATGCAGCCCGATGGCATGTTCACGATCACGCCGTATTGGACCGGCACCGGCGCGGCGCAGGTCGAGGACACGACCAGCTCGCCTTACTTCACGACGCCGGCGCTTACCTCCACCACCGCCATTCCGATGGCGGCGATCGATGCGACGCTCCGTATCGGCTCGGCGGATGAAGTGGCGATCACCGCGTTCAATCTCTCGATCGATATCGGCCTCAATGCGCCGGCGGTCGCGGCCTCGAAGATTTCTCCGGACATCTTCGACGGCATCATGAAGGTCTCCGGCTCGGTGACGTGCTTCCGCAAGGATCTGACGTACTTCTCCAGCTTCCTGAACGAAAGCACGCTCTCGCTCTCGGTTCTGGCTCAGGTGCCGGGATCGTCGCCCGCCGACTATCTCAGCCTCTGCGTGCCCTACATGACGCTTTCCGACGCGATGAAGTCGGACCTGAAGCGTGAGGGCGGCGCGCGGATGCAGACGCTGAATTTCACGGATGCAGTGATCGGTGTCGATCAGCGTGGCGGCGTTTATGACCCGTCGATGGTCATCTGGGAAGTCTCCAACTGATAGGAGGGCATCATGCCCGACGAAACGAACAAACCCGCTGCCCCAGCACCTCTGGGCGGCGAAGCAAAGACTGTCGCCGTCGCGCAGACCGGGCCCGAATTCAAGGTGCGCGATGCCGCCGCTGCCCTCAAGGCGGCGATCATCGAGGCGCGACAGGCTGGCTTCGTGGTCGAGTTCCGCGAAGGCGATCTCGACCGCATTCCGATTTCTGCCACGGCAAAGGCGCTGGGCTGAATCCATCCTCCGCCTGTACCGGAGGCGAGGCGTTGGGCCTCGGTATCGCGCGGTGCGTGATCCGGGCCCTTCCGGCGGCGGTGTCAGGGCCGCCGCCGTTCTCTCCCTGACGAGGAAATCATGACCAAGGAAAAAGGCGCTCCGGCGCCGGAAGACGTTTTCGACATCTCCGCTCTGGAATCGACGGACACGGCCATTCTCGAAATCCTCCATCCCGGCAATGGCGAGCCGTCTGGCTGGAAGTGGACCATTGCCGGTCCCGCCCATCCCGTAACGATTGAGCAGGGCAATCGCCTGAGCCGCAAGATCATGCAGGACGCTCGCACGCGCGAGATGGCTCAGGTCAACGGCCGGAAGTGGAAGCCGGAAGAGAAAACGCCGGAAGAGCAGCGCGAGGAGAATGCCAGGCTGTGGGCCGAGCGTGTTCTCGACTGGACGCCGATCAAGATTCGCGGCAATGACCTGCCGTTCTCCAACGAGAATGTCGTCAAGGTGCTTCTCGATCCGAAGCTCGGCACGGTCTACTCCCAGCTCCTTGAATTTCTGAAGGCCGAGCAAAGTTTTACGCAGGGCTCCGCGCAGAACTCCTAGAAGCGGCGGAGCATGCCTTCCTTCTCGACAGGCCGGACGAGCAAGGCTTTAGCGAGCGCGAACATCTGAACGGCGCACTTGCCCGCGCCAAAACAGATGAGCAGCGAGCGAAATATCAGGCCGAACTCTCGGGGCCGCCATTCCCTGCCGGTGGCCTTTATCTCCTGAACTGGTTCCTCGAAATCAGCCCCGGACGAGCGCATAGCGGTTTCGGGCCGCTGCCTCTTTCGTCGCTGGAAATCTGGGCGTGGTGCCAGCTTCGGGGCGTCTCGCTGACGCGATGGGAAGTCGGAATACTCCGTGATCTCGATCATCTCTGGATCGGGGTCATGACCAAGCGGTGAGCAGAATGAAGGCGGCCTTCGGGTCGCCTTTTTCCATTTCATAAGGCTAGAAGCGGGTACTGGGCGTGGCTGACGAAACTCAAGTCACAGAGCTGATCATCGACGCGTCGCAGGCCGTGCAGGGTGCTGCACAGTTCAGCGATGCGGCGGACCAGATCGGCGTTGCATCGCAGGATGCCGCGACCAAGACCGATGCGCTGGGGCAGCAGGTCGAGACGACGACCGAAACCGTGGTCACGTCGGCGCGCGAGCTGCGCAAGCAGGCGCAGGCGCTCGATGCGTACCGCTCAGCGACGGACCAGACCTATTCGGCCCAGAAGCAGCTCGGTTCGATCTCGACGCAGCTTCAGTCGGCGGAAGCGGCCCTGACGCGCGAGATGCAGGACGGCGCGATCTCGGTTGAGAAGTATCAGGCTGAGCTCGCGTCGCTGAAGAGCAGGCAGGGTGAGATCAGCGATACCTCGGCCAAGCTTCAGGCCGGACAGATCGCTGTCAAAGATGCCATGAAAGTGGTTGCGGGCCAGTCGGACGTCGTCACGAGGGGCTGGGGCCTCAATCGCACCGGCATGATGGAGATGCAGGCCGCCGGCGTGAATGCGTTCCAGGCTCTTGCGTCAGGCATGTCGCCGTGGCGCGTGGCGCAGATGGAAGGCGCGCAGGTGCTCGGCGCGCTTGTGCAGGGCACACAAGGGTTTCTGCAATTCGCGCTCAATCCGTGGGTGCTGGGGATCGGTGCGGCGACGGTCGCCATGGCAGGCCTGCTTATCACCGCGAAGAATCTCGGAGATACCCTGCGAGAAGACGAGATCGCCCTAAGGGCGACGGGCAACAGCACAAAAATATCAACGGATCAGATCAAATCGTTCGTTGAGCAGCTGAGGGCTGCTGGTATTGCTGCTGGGGATGCTCAGTCCGCCGTCGTCGGAGCGCTCCGCGATGTTGCGGGAGCGTCTGCTACTGACCTCGCGCGCGCGACGAAGGATGCGGCCAATTTTGCGGCGGCATATACCGTTCCGATCAATGAAGCCGAAAAGGCCCTCGTCGAGATGGGCGCGAATGGCTATTCCGCGATCATGAAGCTCGATGACGCGCATCATTTCCTTGAGCCGGCTCAGAGGTTGATGATTGCTCGGCTGACCGAACAGGGGCAGCAAGCCAAGGCTGTCGATCTCGCTTTCGAGGCGCTGGAATCCAGAACCGCCTTAGCCACGAACGAGCAATCTGCATTCGCTCAGGCAATTCAGTCTGTGAGGCAGGGCTGGGATGATCTGGCCGTCTCCGTTTCGAAGAGCGATGTCGTCATCAATACGATCCACGGTGTGGGCGATGCTTTTTCTGCACTCGCAAAGGTAATGTCCGGAGACTTGCCGGGGGCTTGGGATGCATGGGTCAACCACGTCAAAAATGATCCTACGTTCGCGATCCTTCAGACGATGCTCAACGGCTGGCTGCGTCTCGGTGAATGGACATCGGGAATTAAAAATGAAAATGGCATGGGCTCGCCCGGGAGCGCACATGGTCCGGTGGTAGCGACCGGGCCGGCTGCGCTCGCGGCAAATTCCGGCAGTCTAGAGGCGCAGAAATGGATCGACGAGCAGACGCTGTCCTATGAGCGGCAGAATGCTGCGTTGAGCGCAAGCGTCGGCGTTCGCTCTGCGGTGCAGGCCGGGCTTGAAGCCGAGCATCAGGCGATGTTGAAAGGTGCCGATGCGACCCAGATGAAGACGGCCTATTCACTTGCCTACAACGCCGCGATGGTGAAGCAGGTGACGGCCGTGAACGACAATATCGCCAAGATGAAGGACGAGTTGCCGTGGCATCAAAAGATCACGGAAGCCTACGGTATTTCGACCGCTGCGGGACATGACGCCGAACTTCAGCTTCAGGCCCATACTGCAACACTCGGCGTCGGCAAGAAGGCATATGAGAACTATCTCGCGGCGCTTCGCTCGACAGACGCCGAACTTATGAAGAGCGCTTCGTCGCAGGCGCTTGCGAACGAGAAGCTGAAGACGGCGAATGACCTCGAAGCGCTGCGCATCTCGCAGATCAGCGATCCGCAGGTGAAGCACGATGAGGAACTCGCTGCCGAGCGTCAGCAGCACCGCAACGAATTGATGGAGAAATACGCCAACGATCTTGTTGAAGTGAACAAGCACATGGCCGAGTTCGACAGCCAGCAGATGATCGAGGACCAGACCCGCTACTGGAACGAGGTCTACTCGACCGCGAAGACCTACAGCGACGACATCAAGAACTACCTTGTCGACGGTCTGACGGGTGTCGGAAATTCCGGCAAGTCGATGTGGGCCAGCATGTGGGATGCCGCTCTGGCCGGCGGAAAGCGCTTCCTCATCAACCTTGCTGCCACGTTCCTTGAAAATAGGCTGATCCTGCCCATCGTGACGCAGATCGTGGGCAGCAATTCCTCGCTTCTCGGCATCGTGAGCGCGGGTGGCGGCGCGACAGGCTCGCTCGGTGGGCTCGGATCGCTTCTGAGCGGTGGATCGGGCGGTATCCTCAGCACGCTGTCGAGCGCCTACAACCTCCTGAGCACGGGCGGCTCGTCTCTCCTGACTGGCCTTGGCAGCGACCTCATCTATTCGAGCCTAGGTCAGTCGCTTGGCCTCAGCAGTTCCGTCGTGAACATGAGCCATCTGGCGACGGCGGGCGGCTTCCAAATGACGGGGGCAGGCTCCCTTCTATCGAGCGGCCTTGGGCTTCTTGGCGCCGGCGGCACGGGCTTCGGCATCGGCAGCATCATTTCGAGCCTTGGCATAGGGAACTCGACTGGATCGTCCATCGGCGGCGCGCTGGGCGGTGCCATCGGGTCGATCATTCCCGGCGTGGGCACGATCATCGGTTCGGTTGCCGGTTCACTTCTCGGCGGCCTGTTCGGCAACAGCCAGCCGTCTGACTTCTTCGCCAACACCGGCATCGACCTGACGAAGGGCACCATCGGCGCGGTCGAGCATGGCCGGGCGGACGAGACGAGCTCGACGAACAACAGCGCGTCACAGAACCTTGCCAATTCGTTCCTCACCGTCGAGAAGCAACTGCTCGCTCTGACCGGCGGCACGGGGCCGAACTCGGCCTTTGCCAAGGTCGGCTCGCGCGACGGCATCGTGGTGGGCGTCGGCGACGGCGCGACGTTCTGGAACAATGCAGGTACGCGCAAGACGTTTGCGAATACCGACGCGGGCGCCCAGCAGGCCATCGACTGGATGGTCCAGCAGCTCGCAAAGCAGCTCAAGGGCGTCACCAATCAGGATATCCAGACCGTCCTGAACAAGGGCGGCACGGCGGATCAGATCATCTCGAACCTGACGCTGGTTCAATCGCTCCTGACCGCGACGGCGACGGCCGCCGATCCACTTGCCACAGCCGTTCAGTCGGTCAATGACAGCTTCGACGCGCTGAAGAAGCAGGCAACCGATCTCGGGCTTTCGACCGATCTGCTGACGAAGCTCGAAGCCAAGAGGCAGGAACAACTTTCTGAAGCAACGGCGGCCTACAGCCTGTCCGGGTATCAGGCTGTTCAAGGATCGCTCTCGACCATTACGGGCTTCCTCGGCTCGCAGCAGCTTTCGAGCGACTCGAGCCTCAGCCCGCTCGCGAAGCAAGCCGCTGCAGCGAAGCAATACAACGACCTGCTCGCGGCGGTGCAAGGCGGCGATCTTACCCAGACCAATGCTCTCACCGGAGCAGCATCGAGCTACCTCTCGGTGGCGCGGCAGAATTACGGCTCGACGGCGGGATTTTCCAGTGTCGAGGCCTATGTCACGCAGAGCCTGGCGGCGCTCGGCCAGTCCATCGCGAGCCAGCAATCGATTGGCGACCAGATCACCAAGGCGATCCAGCTTTCGACGGTGACGAATGCTCAGAAGCTCGACGAAGTGAAGGCATCGATTGAGAAGATGACGACGCAACTCAGGTTGATGATGCCTCAGATCGCAGCGGCGGCGGCCTGACATGTGCGGCACACAGCCAGTTGGAAGCACCGTTATCGCTGCGGCTTATCCGCCATCGCCGTTCATTCCGATTGCCTTTACGCTGATGGGAGAGCCGGCGACACCGGGGCAGTTTCTCATCGAGATAGCGGTCTATAAGGGTGGAACAGCCGCGTCCGGTGGTATTGAGACGGTTGCCGAGATTGCAGTAGCCGATCTTCCGCCCGGTTCTGCCGTTGCTGTTGGGACGACAACGCTGCGCTATGCGGACCGGAATTGGACTGGAGCACCCACCGATACAGTACATCCGAACGTCTTCTACGAGGGTCGCGTCACGTCGCCGCTCATGATGGATGCTCAAGCCCCGCTCTATCCCGAGCAGTCCCGTCGCGTTCAACGCCAGTTCGGCCTCATCGAGATCATCAATTCCGATGGTGAGTTCGACCAGATCATCCAGTCCTATGCGATCGACGGCCGTCAGGTTCAGGTGCGCTTTGGCCCGTGGAAAATCGGAATGGCCGACTATTCGGAATTTGCCGTCATTGCCGATATGGTCGCAACGGCATGGACGCAGGGGGAGGACACGGTAACGCTATCCGTGCAGGACCCGGTCTATAATCTCGATCTTCCCATTCAGGCGAACCTTTATGGTGGTACAGGGGGCGCTGAAGGAACCTCGGATATTCAGGGCAAGCCGAAGCCGATTGCCTATGGTCGCCCGCAAAACATAACGCCGGTCTTTATCAACCCGCTGAACCTGATCTACCAGGTGCATGACGGCGCGATTTTCTCTGTCGATGCGGTTTACGACCGGGGCGGCTTGCTCACGCTGGATACGAGCGTCGGGACATCTGGAGACGTTGCCGATTATGCCGCGCTTGTCGCCGCAACGGTCGGCGTCTCCAAGTTCGCGACGTGTCTCGCAAAGGGCCTGTTCAAGCTCGGATCGTCGCCGGCGGGCGTCATCACCGCGGACGTGCATGGCGCGGTCCTTCGCTATGGATACTCGGAATCCTCAGACCGGATCAGCCTCGATATCTTCGAGAACCGATCGACAATTCCTTCGTCCTATATCGACGAGGGGACATTCATTGGTGCGGCAGCGATCGCTGGACCAATCGGGATATACCTCAGTCAAAATGACACGCCGACAGCGGCGCAAGTTCTCGACATGGTCACGGGCTCGTTTGCTGGCTGGTGGGGCGCTGGCATCGACGGAAAGATCAGGGCAGGGCGGCTTCTCGCGCCGGAGAA
>Ga0255338_1006204_pt1 | contig 10328 bp, 12 predicted proteins | sample MeOH1_35cm_T4_19_FD_203715 | JGI IMG/M metagenome (GOLD analysis project Ga0255338, IMG submission 203715) | Sandy soil microbial communities from University of British Columbia, Vancouver, Canada - MeOH1_35cm_T4_195 | ecosystem: Engineered > Artificial ecosystem > Sand microcosm > Unclassified ...
AAAGTGTCGTATTCTAATAGCAACTGCATGCGCTAGATTTTTTGGTATTAACGACTGATCTTTAAAATGCATGTCAAAAAGAAAATGCAACCAGATAAGCATGAAAAGATAAATAAAAGCACTAACCTGCAGAAAGAGCTGCATCTGATAAAGGTTGCTGATATATGCTAAGGATTCAAGCCCCAAAAAAGCTATCAGCGAGATTACCCCGATGGCAATGATTTTATGACCTTTTGAGAAAACTCTTGGCTCTGTCATTTATTTTTGTTCTTCTTTTTATATATCATTTCACTTGCTTTGTATAGCGCATCAATAGTTCCAGCATCAACCCACTCGCCTTTTACAACTCCAACTTTTAACTTACCTTCTTTTAGATAGAGGTTGTTTAAGTCAGTTATTTCTAACTCACCTCTTGCGGAAGGCTTTAAGCTTCTTGCTTTCTCTAAAACCGTGCGATCGTAAAGATACAAACCAGTTTGGGCATAGTTTGAAACAAATTCCTTTGGTTTTTCAACGATCTCTAAAGCATTCATCTGATCATCAAAACGAACAACACCAAATCTCTCAGGATCAGTAACTTCTTTAACAAATATCTGAGCTCCATTTTTGAAGTGCTTTATGATATCAGAAAAATCATCTTCATAAATGTTATCACCCAAAATTAAAGCAACTGGTTCTTGATCCATAAAGCTTTCAGCAATTAAGAAAGCTTGCGCAAGACCTTCTGGCTTGTCCTGAATCTCATAGGTAAACTTTGCACCAAAATCTTTTCCTGAACCAAGGTACTTTAAATAGTCACCGGCATGATCAGGAGCAACTATGATTAAAATGTCCGTAATTCCTCCAGAAAGCAAAGTCTGTAAAGGATAATTAATCATTGGTTTATCATAAACCGGCAAAAGCTGCTTTGAAGTAACTTTTGTTAAGGGGTATAGTCTTGTGCCGCTACCTCCTGAGAGTATGATACCTTTCATTGTATTTCTTTAATTACTGCTTAAAAATTCTTGTAATGCTTGCTGCCATGGGCGTAGCTTAGGAAACTTAGTATTTGCAATAACTGAGTTTTTGGGTCTTTTTGCTGCCCTTTTAAACATCTCTCCCTTTACTGGATTAAGTTTAACCTCCACCCCCTTTATTCTAAACACTTCTTCAGCAAAATCCAACCATGAAGCCTGGCCCTCGTTTGGTAGATGATATATACCATACGGGTATTTCTGATCTACTAATTTCAAGACTGCTTGAGCTAAATCCAGAGCATAGGTTGGAGTACTAATCTCATCTGTTACAAAAGCAAACTCTTTTTGATCTTTTGAAAGTTCCAAGACAAGTTCTGGAAAGCTCTTTTTTGCACTCTGACTTTCTGCAGACTTTCCGAACAAAAGATTTAAACGGATAACATAACTTTTTGGGCATTTCAGTGCTTCAATTTCCCCTTGATATTTTGTTTGTGCATAAACGCTTTGAGGGTTTGGCTGATCTGATTCTGTATAGCTTTTAGTGCTTTGTCCATCAAAAACAAAACCTGTACTGAAATGAACTAAGGTTGCTCCAATGCTGTTTGCAGCTTGAACAATGTTTGAAACAGCTGAAACATTTAAGCTCGTAGCCTTTTCTTTTTCTTCCTCTGCAAGATCAACAGCATTGTATGCCACACAATTATATATCACTTCGGGTTTTAATTCTTGGACTTTAGTTTGCAGTGCTTCTTTGTCTCTAACGTCTAAATCACTATCAAAAGCAGCAACTTCAACCCCTTTTGCTTTTAACTGGCGTACTAATTCACTACCAAGCATGCCCTTAGAACCCAGGACCAGTACCATATTTCTTTGCTCCAACGGTTAAGTTTAAAGTCTTGTTTGTCTTACCTCTTTTTACTTCTAGGCGAATGACATCCCCAGGGGAATATTTTAAGCTTAGATCTTCAAAACTATTTTGTAGGGTTACTTTTTCATCATTAACCGCTGTGATTATATCCCCTGCTTGTAAACCAGCTTTTGCAGCTGGACTTCCTTCAATGATAGAGAAGTTTCTGGAATAGTCAGTGTTGTGCACCCAAGCTCCTTGAGTACCATTGAAAGCTGTGGCATCTGAAAGAGAAATTGGTAAGTAGAAGAAACCAAAAACATTTTTAACTATGGCACCATTTTTAAAATATGAATTCAGTGCATTTTTTAAAGCTTCTGCAGTGACTATGCCAGTCCTAGTTTTAATCCCAACAATGTTTCCTTCAAGTGAGAATATTATTGAGTTATTCGGAGCCTCATCCGGGCTAAACTTAAAAACCTGGTTAAAATCATCAGCAAAGTAGCTCTGGGCTGGATGGTTATGCGTTTGTGAAGAAATGAATGAAACAAAAATGTTTGGATTAAACTCATTGAGAGTCTTTGCAACCACGATTATTCTTTGTCCCAGCTGTAAATCAGCAGACAAACCAACTGATGCTGTCGGCAAGTTATTTGCATCAACTTTAACAAAAGCAAGATTTGAATCTGTATCCATGGCTTTTAGTGTTGCTGGCAATACTTTGCCATCATCAAAAACAATTTTTAACTGCTGTTTGCTAGATTGAGCATACAAGCTCTGAGCAGGCACTGCGATTAAACCGTCAGATGTTAAAATTATTCCTGATCCTCTAAAGTCAGCGCTGTTGAAATCATTACCATAGGCTAAACCAACTACCCAAGGTCTGACTTTAGAAACAACAGCTACTGTATCAGAACCTTCGTTAACTCGGATTTCTTGTTTAGTGTTGATTACCAAAGGAGATCCACTTGGACTAAGGTTGTATTTCATCAAGAATGGAATCGTATTAATCTTTGGAATCAAAAATCTGTTAAAAATCCAGCCACCTACTCCACCAACTATTAATGAGCTTAGGATTATTATGGTTATTAACTTACCGGATATTTTTTCATTCATAACTTTATGCTTTCCAAGGTGTGCTTAATATTATTAAAATAATCAGTATTGCAGAGAAGATCACGTGAAAAGAAACCTTCTGTCTATTAAGATTATGAAATAGGTAGAAATATATGACGATCCAAAGAACATAGAAAACATTAAAAAGAATGACGGCTAGAGCTGTGAAGTGAAAAGGCAGAAAAACTAAAGCCCAGCTAACTTCTAAAAGACAAAAGGTAATTAATGCAGCCCAAAAGTTTTTCTTTTGATCACTTTGTGGCACATAGTCAAGAGATGCTCTGGCTATTAAAAAAGTCATTGCTCCTAAAAGCAACAAGGTCAGTGTGCTTTTTGGAAGAAGGTAAAAGTTCCAGGCAAATATTGCCATACTTAAAGCAAAGTAAGAAACTAGGGTCTCTAAGAAAACAACCTGCTCAGATACAACAAGCAAACCGATTTCTAAGAAGTATATGACTATAACTGAGAAGATTAAAAACAAGCCTTTTAAAAAACCATCGGGAACTACAAAGAACAGACCGATCATTGAAAATATGAAAAGCACTGGACGGATTAAAGACCAGTTGTTTAAAACATTATTCTTTTTTAAATACCAATAATTGTATGCAAGGAAGCCCAAAACATACAAAGCCATTACTGGCAGCAAAAACCTAAAAACCCCGCCAAATGATTGAATCAAGACGAGGAATAGTAAAGCGATAATACTACTTACTACTTTGTGCGACATATCTGTTTATTATTATACCCAAACCAGCAAAAATTAGTAATAGCGCGACAATTTGGTCAACTCTGAAAATTCCTAAGTATGCGCTATCTAAACGAAGCTGTTCTATGAAAAAACGCCCAACGCTATACAGCACCAAATACGCGCCAGTTAAAACACCAGCACTGTATGACCTTTTTTCAATTCTCCAAAGTAATAGAAAGACAAAAAGGTTGAATAATATTTCGTAAGCAAAGGTTGGGTGAAAAAAACTGTAAGTATTTAATGCTTCTGGTCTAAACTGTTCTGGAACATACATTTTCCAGGGCAGATTAGTTGGATTACCAAAAGCTTCGTAGTTAAAGTAATTACCAAGCCGACCAATGCTTTGAGCTAGAGGCAGGGCAAAAACAATTGCATCAGTAATTGAAAAAAAGTTTAACTGATGTTTTTTTGAAAGAAAATATAGTGCAACTATTCCACCAATCAAACCACCATAGATTGCTAAACCACCATGCCAGATCATAAATATCTCAGAAAGGTTTGATTTGTATTGATCAAAATAGAAGAGTACATAGTAGAGACGCGCGCTTATGAAACCAACAAGAACAGTCCAGAATATAATCTCGTCAAAAAGTAGCTCACTAATCCCCTTTTTTAAAGCTCTTGCATTAGCTAGAAAATATGCAAGAACAACACCAGCAACAAAAAACAAACTATAATACCGAACCGTAAAAAAACCAACCTTAAAAGATTGGGCTACAATCGGAAAACCGATTATCCTGTTACTTAAAAAAGCGCTATTTGTTTTTGCATGGCAACTCTTGGTTCTGGTTCTGTCCATTTTACTGGTATTTCTTTAATTTCAAAAAAATCTTTGTAAAGGATCTTGCCATTTGCAAGTCCATAGTGATATACATCTCTGGTAATTTTTACATCATCCAAACAATATTTCTTTAAAAGATCTAAACGATTGTTTCTCCAAAAAAGGATTGCTTCTTTACCATTACCGCTTTTTCCTTTTCCAAGTGTTGCTTCTGCAATGGAGTTTAAACTTACTCTTCTACCTAAATGTCTGTGCACATCTTGAATAATGTCTAAGAAAGGGAGAGTGTGCACATCAAAGTTTAAGTAAGGTTGCAAAACTTCAAAATCAAAATCTTTGATATTAAAACCTATGATCTGATCAGCACTTTGCAACAGTTCAGCAAGCTTTGGTAGTTCTTGTTCTGTAAATATTGAAAACCTATCATTTGCTGATTCCCAAACTCCACAAACCGAAACCTTAAGCAAATGGTTTTTACCACGGCCTCCAACCTCTTCGAATAGTTTTTGTGTTTCTAAATCTAGAACAATTTTTTTGAGCGCCATTTTCGTTTATTCTCCCCTGATTATATCACGCACCTGTTGCATGTGGTTCTAATCCTGATTTCTTTAGAAGCGGTATTAGTAACTCCATCGGCAGACCACCAGTACCAGAAAGCGAACCTTCAATGTATTCTACTAAACTCGTGCCATATGCATAACTAATTGCAAAAGCACCAGCCCATGTTGTTACCGGAGCATTTTCTACGTATGCCTGTATTTCGTAATCTTCTAACTGACGTAGCTTTAATTTAGTTATTGAAACTTCTGAGAAGTCTATATTTTTTTCAGAGTCGAGATAGCAAAGGCCTGTGTACATAAAAACTTCTTGACCTTGCTGTTCTTTTAACATTTCACGTGCTTCATCTAAGTCTTTGGGTTTTTCTAAAACTTTTCCATTGCAAACAGCAAAAGTATCTGCAGCAATGATGATACCCTGTTTCTTTGCTGCGACAGCCTCAGCTTTAGCCCTGGCAATCTTTGTTACCCGTACTTTTAAGTCAGGGTCACGTATTGCTTTTTCATCAATATCAGCGGTTTGTATTTCAAAAGGAATACTCAGTCCAGACATGAGATTCTTTCGTTGTGCTGACCTGGTGGCTAGGATTATTTTTTGCATATCTTTAATTATACCATCTTAAACATCAAACTTTGAAAAATTCAAGGTTTTCTGGTAAAATTCAAATACTTTAATCGAAAGAATATATTATGCAGAGAACACTAGCAGCAGAGACAGGATCTAAAGAAGGACAAGAGGTTTTGGTAAAAGGTTGGGTTCATTCCCGCAGAGACCACGGCAACCTCATTTTCATAGACTTAAGAGACCATACAGGTCTAGTTCAAGTTACAGTAAACAAAGATCTTTCAGGATCTGAGGTCTTGTCAGTGGCTGAAAAAATCCGCGATGAGTGGGTATTAGCAATTACCGGAACTATTGAAAACAGAGCTGCTGAATTGATCAATCCAAACTTAGAAACAGGAAAGGTAGAGATAAAGGCGAAAAGCATTGAAGTATTAACTCAAGCAAAAACACCGCCATTCCCTGTTGCTAGAGACGAAGACTTAGCAAATGAAGATATTCGTTTAAAATATCGCTTCATTGATTTAAGACGTCCTAAGATTCAAAAATACTTAAAACAAAGAGCTCAGGTAATTAAACATATCAGGAACTTCATGGATCAAAGAGGTTTCTGGGAAATAACTACGCCGATATTGGCAAACTCATCTCCTGAAGGAGCTCGCGATTTCTTGGTGCCTTCAAGACTACATCCTGGTAAGTTCTATGCCCTACCGCAAGCACCACAACAGTTTAAACAACTTTTGATGGTTGGTGGTATCCCAAGATACTATCAAATCGCTCCTTGCTTCCGTGATGAAGATGCTAGAGCAGATCGCTCACCAGGTGAGTTCTATCAACTGGATATGGAAATGTCTTTTGCCACCCAAGAAGAAGTCTGGAAAGAAATGGAAGATTTGTTCAAAGAAGTCACAGAAAAGTTTTCAACCAAAAAGATCCAGCAATTCCCTTTCCCAAAGATTAAGTATGCGGATGCTATGGATATGTATGGCACTGATAAACCAGACTTGCGTTTTGAAATGAAATTACAAAATGTTACTGAGCTTGTTCGTGATTGCGGTTTCAGTGTTTTTTCAAAAGCAGTTGCTGACGGTGGAATTGTTAAAGCAATAGTTGCACCTAATGCTTCAAGCTTTAGTAGATCGCAAATTGATCAGCTCACAGAAATTGCAAAAGAAGAGGGCGCTAAGGGTTTAGCATATATTGTTTTAGAAGGAAAAGAAGTTAAGTCTCCAATAACTAAGTTCCTTGGAGAAGAATTAACTCAGAAGATAATTGAAGAAGTTAGCGCTCAAGCAGGAGACATCATTTTCTTTGCAGCTGACAAAGCTGATACTGCTAACAAAACTTTGGGTAAAGTAAGAAGCGAGCTTGGATCAATCCTAAATCTAAAAGATCCAAACATCATGGCCTGGTGCTGGGTTTATGACTTTCCAATGTATTCCTGGAACAAATGGCTTGATAAGCTGGACTTTGAACATAATCCTTTCTCCATGCCATATGGTGGTATCAAAACTCTAGAAACAAAAGATCCGTATGAAATCATTGCCCAGCAATATGACTTAGTTGGTAATGGTTTAGAGCTTTCCTCAGGTGCTGTTAGAAACCACCAACCAGAAACAATGTACAAAGCCTTTGAACTTGCCGGATACACCAGGGCTGAAGTAGATGTTAAATTCGGACATATGATTGAAGCTTTTTCCTATGGTGCACCCCCTCATGCTGGTAATGCTCCTGGAATTGACCGTATTTTAATGGTTTTGTGGGATGAATCTAACATCCGCGAAGTCATAGCTTTCCCTAAAAACGGAAGAGCTGAAGATCCAATGCTTGGTGCTCCTTCAGAAGTAACTGAACAACAACTAAAAGATGTACACATCAAATTAGATGTGCAAAAGAAAAAATAGTTAGTTCTTTAATGCAAATAAAAGTACAACAATTCGATGGTCCACTAGACCTGCTACTGCAATTGATTGAAGAGCAGAAAATGGATATAACTCAGATTGCGTTGGCAACTGTTACTGAACAGTTCTTGCAGCACATTAAACATTTGGAGACCATTGAACCAACCTCTCTTGCGGACTATCTTTCTGTTGCCGCAAAGCTTTTGGTTATTAAATCAAAAGCAATTCTACCAACTCTAGAGTTAGAAAAAGAGGAAGAAGAAATCGCAATTGATCTCGAAGCAAAACTTTTACTCTACAAAAAGTTTAAAGAAGCAGCTAAATACTTAAAAACCTTAGACAACAAAAGAAAGCAATCCTTTGAAAGAGAAGTTTCTTTTGACGAAAAGGTTTCCTTCTACCCAGATCCAGATGTTTCTGCAGACACTTTGAAAAACTGCATCTTGAATACCTTAAAGTCTTTAGAAGAAATTAATAATCTTCCTAAAGCAACAGTTAAAGAAGCAATTTCAATTCAGGAAAAAATTAACTCCTTACAAAACCTTCTTACTGAAAAGATCCAGACTAAAATGTCTGACCTTATTGCAACAGCTAAGGATAAAACAGAGGTTATTGTTACTTTCCTGGCTTTGCTTGAATTAATTAAGCAACGAATTTTAACAGTAGAACAAGAACAAATTTTCTCAGAGATAATTATTAAGAAAACAGAAAATCAAGATTAAAGTTATGGAACAACTCCAAAGTACAATCCAAAGCATTCTCTTTGTTGCCTCAAGACCATTAAGTCCCCAGCATATTGCAAAGATCCTGGAACTTGAAAAAGAAGAAGTGGAAAAAGCACTGCGCGAGCTTTCTAAGTTTCATGAAAACACAGGCATTGTTTTGTTAGAATCAAATAACACTTGGCAATTTGCAACGAATGCAAAAAACAGCACTGTTGTTAAAAACTATCTTAATGCTGATTTAAGAGAAAAGCTTTCTGATGCAACCATTGAAACTCTTGCGATCGTGGCTTACAGGCAGCCAATCTCAAGGTCCGAGATTGAAGCTATACGAGGTGTTAACTGCCAATACAGCTTAAGAGCACTGTTAATCAGGGGTTTGGTTCAAAAAACCCCGAATCCAAAGGATTCCAGGCAAATACTTTATGAAACGACTCTTGAGTTCTTAGAACATATGGGACTAAAGAACAACCAGGAATTACCAGACTTTGAAGAATTGGTTAAAAAAATCTCTTTACCAGAAATCCCTGAAACAAGTTTAGAAACACAAGCCACGGATTAAATCTTGGCTTGTTTGTTTTCTAGCTTAATAACACGTTTTTCTAAATCTTGATGTTCAAACCTGTAAACAGTGTTTTCAAGGCGCAATAATATTTGCTCATGACCATCTTCCAATAGATCAATTCTTTTTGAAAGAAAAGCAATATCGTCTTTTGTGGCCATGTGTTCAAAACCACGCGCAACCATTGCAGCTAAATCATCCAGCGTCATAGTCAGACGATCAACTGTACCCGCTAAGTTGCTTAGATTATCCGCTAAGTTATCCACTTTTGCTGTCAGATGCACAAAGTTTACTTCTAAACGATCAAGTTTGGTGTCTATATTATCTACTTTAACCTCTAAATTACCAACTCTTTTGTCTAAATGACCAACTTTTACATCTAGGTGACTAACCTTAACACCTAAATAATCGACCTTCTTAATCAAAGGTCTATCTTTTACTGTAGTTTTCCCCATTTGAATCCCTTTTAATATTTTAGAGTCTACATCTTAACACGCCTGCAAAAAGGGATGCAAGAAATTTAATAACTATTTAATTTCTTAGTATTGTTCTTCAAACAACGAAGCAAAACGCTCTCTAACACGTCTTAAGAAAGAGCGTTTTTTCCATGCACCAAGCCTCATTTGCTTGGCATGCTTTAAGTCTTCAAAAAAAGTCTTTTCTAATTCTGTAGCAAAGTCAGTCTCTGCGATACAAAGTATATTTTCTTTGTTTAGTTCTGTTGAACGAATATCAAAGTTTGCAGAACCAACAATTGAAAACTTACCATCAATGACAATGGTTTTAGAATGAATCATTGTTGGTTGATATTCATAGATCTTAACACCTGCTTTTAGAAGCTCTTCAAAGTAACGATGACTTGCCCAGCGAATAGTGTTCCCGTCAATGTAGTCATTAGGTAAAAGAATTCTGACATCTATACCTTCTTTTGCTTTTTCCTTTAAAATGTTTCTTAAAGTCTTGTCAGGAACAAAGTAAGAATATGTTAAATATATTTTTTCTCTGCCCGCTTTTATTGAAAGCCAGAAAACATTGCTGATTGGGTGAAACTCTGAAGATGGTGAGCTAATAATTGAAACATGCTTTGAAAGCGTTGTTTCTGCTGTTCCTTGATGCCTACCCTGATGTGGGTAGAACTTATGACCAACCAAGAATTCTCCGTATGTATCAGTCCAAACTTGAACAAATGCTGATTGTAAATTCTCTGCCATAGATCCAGTTACTTTAACCATTGAGTCACGCCAGTGTTCTGGACTCTCTGCATTTCCAAGCCACTTGTCTTCTATGGCAGCGCCACCAATGAAACCAATGGAGCCATCTATGACAATTGCTCTTCTGTGGTTTCTCTTGTAAAAACGAGTTAGCTTTCCTAGATGAGCTGGTCTAAACCAACATACCCTGCCTCCTGCTTTTTCAAAGAGCTCCAGCTTTTCTTCATCAACGCCTCTTCCTCCAAAACCATCTAAGATGATTCTAACCTCTACTTTTCGATGCAAAGCATTGATTAAAGCATCAAAAACAAAATCACTCATCTTTCCTTTAGTCCAGATATAGGTCATGAAGTTGATTGTTTTTT